>Ga0315286_10003241_pt1 | contig 15307 bp, 13 predicted proteins | sample YL17G10_0_MG_FD_205038 | JGI IMG/M metagenome (GOLD analysis project Ga0315286, IMG submission 205038) | Sediment microbial communities from Yellowstone Lake, YNP, Wyoming, USA - YL17G10_0 | ecosystem: Environmental > Aquatic > Freshwater > Lake > Sediment | place: USA: Wyoming | collected...
ATCGCTCACCCAATGGGTCCGTTCCATGACGCGACTGACGGCAACCCCGGTCGCAAGAGAGTACGAAACATAGGAAACCCAGGGACTGGTTTTGTAAACCTCCGAGAATGTCGCGGCGGCGGCAAAAACTGTAGCCGCATGACCGGAGGGAAATGCATCGAAGTGGGACAATCCATCTTTGTGGTTCGCGTTTTGATTCAGGTAGGCAAACACACCGTTCCAACGGCCCCCCGGTTCTGAAGCAGCACTGGGTCTCTCGCGGCTAAAGGTATGCTTCAGCAGCTGGGTAACAATCCCGCTGATGAGGAAGGACTCCAGCCCCAGTTTGCCGGCTTGCAGTGCGCTGTGGTCGTCTGCAACGTACGAGTACGCAAGCAATCCCCCGAACATCGCCATCGAGGTCCTACCGTCACCCAATTCTGTAATCAGCGGACTGATGGTTCTCACGGCGGGATTGGCTTGTCTCCAGCCATGAATCGTTTGGTACGATTGCTCGTCGCTGCTAATGAGAGCGGCGGTGATGATGAAGGATCCAGCAACGATGACCGCCGGCCGGGCAAACGAACCGTGTGACGAAAAATCATCGAAAATGTCATCATACTTCTTCGTCTCTTTTGGCGAAACCTCAGTCTCTGCGGCCAAGGGATGGACTACGGGATTGGCTGTCTGCTGTTTGTTCTCGGACGGGAAGCGTGCGTGTTTGACTAGTCGGACAGATGAAAAATTCTTTGCTGAACGCTGAAACTGGACGGGCACTATGCCTGAAGATCCGGAGCTGCTTGTGCCGTCGGATGCGCGCAAGACTGTGCAGGAGAGAAAAATGAAAGTGAACGCCAGAAAGGACTTGATCGTAGTTGTCATAGAATATTAACGGCCAATATAGTCCTTTATTGAATGAGTTGGAACAAAAATTTTCGATGATGAGTTAGATCTGCGCAGGCACAAGAAGACGCCAATCCGTTTTGATGGGCCAGGCCAAACCGCGTCTGCATATGAAAACTGCCCTGGAAAGAAACCCGGCAGAAGGGAAGACGGAAGGAACGTGCACTATGGTACCCTTAAAGCAACAGCGCGGGGCACTTTTGGTCCTTCTGGGTGCTCGAACACACTCTGACAGATTGTGTTCTCGGGATTCAGAAACTACCAAGAAGGATTGACCGGCGCCCCCTGCCTGGAGGACTTCGTATCCCAACCCACTTCACTCTTCCTTCTTCTGCCTCCAGGCCGCATTCAGCGGATCAAGAGCCGGGAAAAGGTCAATGGCTGCAGATTCAATACTCTTCTTGAACGCTGCAACCTCATCGCCAAACACCTTGTTGTATTCCGTAAGTGCCACTCCCAGGTACTTTTCCGCCTCATTCCAGAGCTTGAGTTGAGCCTCGGTGGGAGCATCGTAGGAGGAACTAAGCGATCCTGCGACAGATCGGATCTTCGCGGCTACATTGTCATCTCCGCGGAAGAGTCCCTGGCGGTCTGAGGGGGCGACGAACCGTTCAGAGAGCTTTGTCAGGTTCTTCTTCAAGGTTTCTCCGGCTTTCCTCAGTTCTTTGGCGGGGCTGTCCTTCCGCTCTTTCAATGGTTCAAAAACGGCGTCGATGGCATTCTTTGATTTCCGGATGCGGTCAATCACTTCGGCCACAACCCGGGCTTTCCGGCTCACATGCATCAGCTCTTCGAATGATGTTTCCATTGGAATGCCGGACCTTGATTTTCATTTTTTCATCCGTAATTTCGGATTCATTCTATTCATCATCTTTCTTCAGTCCTTCACTATACATTTGGTGGATTGACACTTTGGACAATAATTGCTCTGTATGGCATGGTTTCGCCGCGAAACGTTGCGTCACCCGGGAAATGGTATCCACCCATCGAGTTGTTTTCAAATGAATTCTTCCTACATTTATTCAGCCCCCCCATCAAGCATCAATCCATTGAATTGCCGGAGGTTCCAGATGAGATTCCTGCAACGTGCGTTCTTGGCCGCCCTCTTCCTGTTCCCTGCGACCACCTTCTCCCAGAATAATGTCCCGAAAGTCGATTGGGCAACTGTCGCCAAGATCCGTGAAGAAGGATTTCAGCGTTCTCAGGTCATGGATATTGTGGGCTACATGACCGACGTGTTGGGGGGACGCTTGACGCTCTCCGAAAACATGAAGAGAGCGCAACTGTGGGCGAAGGACAAAATGGGCAAGGTCGGTCTCGCGAATGTGGTCGTTGAACCCTTTATGGATTACGGAGTTGCATGGGACAATGAGTACTTTTCGATTCACCTGATCGAGCCCGTCTACCAGCCCATGGTCGGCTTTCCTCTTGCCTATACGCCAGGAACGAACGGTAAGCTTCAGTGTCGAGCAATGATCGTTGAGATTCAGTCCAAGGCAGACTGTGAGAAGTACCGCGGCAAATTGAAGAACGCGGCGGTCATGATCTCGCCACTGGCCGTCATCGATTTGATGAATCCGCCTCGTGCTGTGTCGCGCATGACAGATGAAGAATTGAAAAAACTGGAAGAAAACGTTATTCCCCCCGCCCCTCGTGTCTCGCCACCGACTGTCCCAAATCCAGACCTGCTCAAGGCGGAAGAGAGAATAGATTTCTTCCGTTCTGAAAGCGTTTCAGTGGTCATCCAATGTGACGGCGGCTATTTTGGCATGGTGCGCGGATTCAGCAGGCCCGGGGCAAACAATGACAAGTGGTCGCGTGAGAAGGATCTTGCGTCTCTCCCGATGATCGAGCTTACACCGGAACACTACAATCGTCTCTACCGGATTCTCAAGCGCAATATACCTGCCACGATCGAAGTAAACGTCAAGAACAAGATTGGCGAGAGAGTTGAAAAAGCGTGCAACGTCATTGGCGAAATTCCCGGGACCGACCTCAAGGATGAAATTGTGATGATCGGCGCTCATTTCGACAGCTGGCACGAGAGTGCGGGGGCCGGCGATGCTGCTGCTGGTTGTGCGGTTGCACTGGAAGCGGCCCGTATCCTGAAATCAATCGGTGTTCACCCACGGCGGACAATCCGCGTTGCACTCTGGGGAGGGGAAGAGCAAGGACTCAACGGTTCACGAGAATACGTGCTTGCACATTTTGGCGATCCGAAGAAAGGGACGAAAAAGGAATATGAGAAGTTCTCTGTCTACTTCAACCAGGACTATGGGGGGGGCCAATATCGTGGGATTAGCCTGCAAGGAAACGAACATGTCCGCCAGACATTTGCGGCATGGATGGAACCATTTCGTGATATGGGAATGTCAACAATCACGATCCAGAGTTTGGGGAGTACGGATCATGTTTCGTTTAACAGCTACGGTCTTCCGGGTTTTCAGTTTCTTCAGGACCGCATCTGGATGGGTGGCCATTCGAATATGGATTTCTTTGACACACTCGTTCCCGATGATATGATGAAAAACGCCGTCATGCTGGCATCGTTCGCATACCATGCCGCCATGAGCGATCAGCGAATTCCTCGAAAACCTCTCGATTGAGTATGGCTCGCACAACACTCAATATTCTTAAACCGCCCAGATTACGACGCGGAGATTGCATTGGCCTCGTTGCGCCGGCAAGCACTCCATCGAGTTCGGAAAAGATCGAAAAGGGAGTACGGTATCTTGAATCGCTCGGATACCGGGTAATTGTCGGAACACATGTCTCGGAGGTTTACGGATACTTGGCCGGCACGGATGAGCAGCGGGCCTCAGATTTCAACGCCATGGTTGCCGATAAGAACGTGAAGGCAATCATCGCCATTCGTGGTGGATATGGCACACCCCGGATTCTTTCCTTGATAGATTACCGTTCGCTTAAACGCAATCCAAAAATCATTGTCGGATACAGCGATTTGACCGCTCTCCAGCTTGCGATTTTTCGGAAGACAGGACTGGTGACGTTTTCCGGACCGATGTCCGGCGTGGAAATGTGGGACGGTATCGATCCCTATACGGAAGAACAATTCTGGCGGATCATTACCACCAATAAGAGGGTCGGACCCCTGAGGAATCCTGACGAAGAACCCCTGGCGATCATGCGGGCGGGAACGGGAGCCGGGAGAATTCTGGGGGGGAATTTTGCACTCGTTGTATCGCTCCTTGGAACTCCCTACGCGCCCAACCTGGACAAAGCCGTTCTGGTGCTCGAGGACGTCGACGAAGCACCACACCGGATCGACAGAATGCTTGCCCAGTTATTCCACGCCGGCATTCTGAAGAACTTGTCAGGCCTTGTGTTTGGCAAGTTCACCGATTGTGTTCCAACCGATCCAACAAAACCCTATCTGACGGTCGACCAAATTCTCCAGGAAGTTCCGGCGAAGGTGAAATGTCCGGTCATCGCAAACTTTCAGTATGGACATATTGCCAAGAAACTCACCGTACCGCTTGGCTTGAAGGGAAGAATCGAGACGAAGAGCGGAACGGTGGAAGTGGTCGAGAATGCGGTTGTCTGATTGATGCAGGAAGAGGACACCTGTTCAAGAGCAATCCAATATGCTACTCGAAAATCCTCTGTTCACCAATCTTGACGATGTAAACCTTCTGCTGTAGGCCTCTCTCTGCGACGAGTTGTTCCAGTAATTCCTGCGCATAGGTGATGCGCGGCTCCAGGCCCTGATAAAATGTCCGGTGATGGATCGGGATCATGAGTCGTGCACCCAGATCCTCGAATATCTGCAGCGCTTCTTTCGGGTCTGTGTGAACCCGTTGCATAAATTCGCGCGGTTCGATGGGAGCAATAGGAAGAAAAGCCACGTCGATGGTGAATCGCCTGCCAATCTCTTTGAAGATGTCCTGGTCGTAGCCGGTGTCGCCGCTGACGAACACCGTTTTCCCACGGTATTCAATCACATAGCCGGTATATCCACGGTCGGTCATCCAGGGAATATCGAATCCATAACGTCCGCTGAAATGTTTCACCGGAACGGCCGTAATCTTGACATTCCCTTCCTCTAGTACCTCCCAGGGTTTCATTTCTCTTGTTTCCCGAAAGCCAAACTCGGGTGTGTACGGAAGAGCTCCGAGCGGGAGCAGGAGCGCTCCATTCTTTGGCAATTGATCGAGACTTCCGTAGCTGAAGTGATCGAAATGAGTGTGTGAAATAAGCGTGTAGTCGACCCGCGAAATGCTTGCTGGATCGACGCCTGGTTCGATGACGCGCCCGGAAACCATTCCTGCCGTGTTCGTGAACATCGGATCAGTCAGGAATACTCTGTCGCCAATCTGGATGAGAGCCGTTGCATGACCGATCCAGAGGACCGACAATCCAACGTTGGCCAAGATGGGACTTGTGATCTTGTTGGGTACGCTTTGCCTCGGTTCCGACATGTGCTCGACTGTCCGGGAGAGAAATTTGGGTATGAAGGAAGCACCCGAACATCCCAAAAAGAAGACTGCGGCGACAAGAAGGGAGTGAGCAAAGATTATTCTGCGCTTCATCTCAGAAGAATCGCAGTTCAAGTGAGGTCATCCAGGTGTCTCCGTCGGGAGCGTATTTGACATTCCCGTGAAGGAAGCCGAAGAGTGTCCAGAGTCCGCCGACGGCAAAGATTCGCGTGTCGTTATTAAGGCGATAGGCCGCGACGCCGATGTTTATCCCGAAATGCTCACCCCGTTCGGCAAGCGGAATGTGGCCGAGGAGCTGGCCCGAATATGCGAGATGCGTCGTGCCGATGGATGAAGTGTAGACCTGCCCCGAGACATTGAGCTCAATGGAACCGGTGAATCTCGCCGGCGGCTCGACAAAGAATGAATGCCAGGGGGAAACAAGTTTTGTCATCCCGAATGAATACAGGACGGGAGTTGCCTCCCACTCAAATGTGAAATTCGTCTGCGAAGGAAACGTGGTCCAACTGAAGCTGGGAATCGCCTGGAGAATCAGCCACGTGGTCGTTTTATTGCCAGCTTCAATGGCTTGCTGCTGGCCAAGCACATTGTCCGGAATCAGGACGATGCAGGACAAAGCTATTATGACTACAATGCGGTTCATGGACGGTATAGGTTACAACACACGGGATGGTGAGTTTTGTTCCTCTTGACTGACCGAATCATCGTTTGCCAATCAGATCCGGCGCACGGTACCCCACTGTAGGCTAGCCTGGTATCCAGATTCTTCGTGCTGTGACAACCTCGGTATTCCGGGTCAACGAGAGAGGCTGTGATGACTTTGTGTAGAAGATGAGTCCTTTGTATGAAGTCAGATATTGATAATTCTTGCTGAAGACGCCCCCCTCTGCCACGACCACCAGTAGATCGTTCCCTTTTGAGACGATAGTCGAAAACGAATTCGGCTCCACGCTGACAATTGCGCCTGAGGCCTTTACTGCGTCAGCAATTGCCGCCGCTGCTTCGCCAATCATAACGTTGTTCTCCCGTTGAATTGTGACCAAAAAGACGAAAGGGCGAGATAGCAACCTCGCCCTTCTGCCCGTTGAACGTGATGCTCCAGTGACTCTGATTATTACTCGATCTTACCCGCTTTGAGTTCCTTTGCAAGGCGGGCTGCTTTGTAGATTTTCTCAATTCCCTCGACGAGTCCGGCGGAATGGACGGAGACCGACCGGTTCTTTGTTTCGTCGAAGATGATGTTGCCGGGCAGGCTCTCGATATTGCCATCGAAGATAAGACCGACAACTTCCAGGTTTGTGTTGATGACGGGGCTTCCCGAATTTCCGCCGATGATGTCGTTTGTCGACACAAAATTCAACGGTGTGCTCATCTTGAAGTCAGCCGGAGGATTCAGCCAATGATCCGCGAGGTTCCACGGTTCCTTCTTGCCGAAGGAGTAGTAGCGGTCGTACATTCCGTAGAAAGTCGTAACCGGCGGAGCCCATGTGCCGTTGTAGTCGTATCCCTTTACAACGCCGTCTGCGATTCGAAGCGAAAATGTTGCATCGGGAGGAATGGACGTTCCATAGACTTCATACATTGCTTTGCCCAAGAGCTGGACCTTTGGTGCCTGCTTCTCGCGGATTTCGGTCAACTTTGCCTGTAGTTCGGCAGCGCGAGGAGCCGTCTGCACAACGAAAGCAATCAACGGATCGGTCGAGTTCAGAATGTCCTCCGGTTTTCTCTTCGCGAGTTCTTCGAACCTTTCCTTTGAGCCGGAAATGCTTGTCTTGGCCAATTCTTCCGCGGCGACCTGAGGTGAGCGATTGGCCAGAAGCTTGTTGAATGCTTCGTTCTTATCTCCAAGAGTTTTCTGCATGAAAGCCAATTGGTCTGCCAGCAATGTCTTCTCGACTTCCGGAACGAAATTCGAAGGATACACATTACCTCGTGGACCGCGGCCCCGACCCTGTTCAGGAGCTTGTACTCCGCCGCCTTTGGCAAAATCGACCAAGCCGGCTGCGATGGTCATGTACTGCGAGCGAGCGCGAGCGTTCAACGCGTTCGCTTCGCCAAACAGGGCTCTGCGCTCCGCTTCAAAAGTGGAAATATCGCTCCAGGGGTCTCCGTATTTGGCTTTGAGGTCAGAGCTGTTGAGAACGGCATTCTTGAATGAATGCTCGAAGTCTTTCTTCTTGGCCATGAGATAGGGATCTCGCAATCCGCCAAGGTAACCGGTAACCGCTTTGATGCTGTTTGAAACGCCGAAGATCTGATTCATAAACTTCACTTTTTGATCAGGATTCTTCTCGACATAATTCGACATTGCACTCATTCGGCTCGTCAGCCCTGCGATGGTCAGGGGGAATTGGAAGTCGCGCAACGTCTCGAGTTGGGCAAATGTTAAGAGGCGGTTGGTCGACCCGGGATTGCCTATCACAAACGTTGCGTCCCCTTCTTTTGCCCCCTCCTTGCTGAACTTGAAGAAATTTGCTGTCTTCAACGGTTTTCCATTTTCGTACACGCGGAAGAACGAACAGTCGAAATCATAACGTGGATAGGTAAAATTGTCCGGATCGCCGCCGAAGAAGGCAGCTTGTTCCTCGGGAGCATACACCAACCGGACGTCGATATAACGCTTGAATCCGTACAGCGAATACCGCCCACCGTTGTAGAAGGCATACACGTTGAAGACCATGGAATCTTTCGTGGTTTCCTTGAATTTCTTGGCGTATTGACGCTGAACGTCGGTAATCTTTGCCATCCGGTTCGCGGTCTTTGCGCTGTCGGTGGTACCACTGTCGAACGCCGCCTGGATATCTTTTGTGACATCTTCCATCAGGACGAGTTGATCGACATACGTAACAGGAGATTTGCGCTCGTCTTCAAGCGTAGCCGCAAAGAAGCCCAGGACGGAGAGTTTTTCCCCTTCTTTGTTTACGGCATCCAGCGCACCCCGTGCACAGTGGTGGTTGGTCATGACAAGGCCATCCTCGGAAACAAATGCTGCGGTGCATCCGGGGAGACGGAGCGCGGCGAGCCGTGCCTTGTCAAACCATTCTTTCGTGGGATTGAATTTGTACGTCTTGGCAAAGTAATCCACCGGCGGGAAGTCGAACGTCCACATTTTGCCGTTGTCAAATTGGCCGGCTTTCACCGTTTCATAGCTCTGCGATGATTCCATCTTCGTTGCCGGCTGCGATGAACAGCCAACGAGCAGCAGAAACGAAGCAAGAAAGACCACAGAAAGGAATCTGTTCAGCGTGCGATTCATAATGTCCTCGTGGAATTGTTGTAAAGGATTGCGGATTCGGTACAATGAAACTGGATCAATGTAAGAAGAAGTAAATGTCGAAGCAACGAACTTTCGACGAAACGGCACGACGAATGTGGAGTTTGTCAATGCCGGGAAACGGGAAAAGAACTCACACCGGCAAATGGTAGAACGCCAGGGCAAGGATAGCATACACGCAGAGCAGCATCAGGCCTTCCATCCAGTTGGATTCACCGTCCATCGCAACCAGCGCTACGATCGCCACTGATGCAGCAACAGCAAGAACTTCAAACGTGGTGAAAACAAGATCCATCGGCTGTCCCAGCAAGAGTCCGGCAAAGACCAATACCGGTGCGATCAAGAGTGCAACCTGGACACTGGAGCCGACCGCAATATTGAGTGAGAGTTCCATTTTGTTCTTCAAGGCGAACATGATGGCGGAGCTATGCTCTGCGGCATTTCCGATGATGGCCACAAGAATTACGCCGATAAATACTTCCGTAAGCCCGAATTGTTTCGCCGTCGGTTCAACAGTAGCAACCAGGAATTCACTCATGAGTGCGACGCCCAACGTCGAAAGAACAAGAATGAGAATCGATTTTTTCCGTGTCATTGTCGGAGGATGGTGGTCTTCTGCCCCACCGGCATACAGCTCCGGATGAGTCTTCAGGCTGAAGATAAGGCTTCCGATATAGGCGAGAAACAGAATGACCGAAATTTCCACGCTCAACTCGCGTTCCCGGGCATGGGTACTGGAGACAAAATGAAAGGCAGCAGGAATGAGCAGGGCAATGGCACTCACCACTAACAGCGTCGTGCCAACCGACGCGGCCGTTGCGTTGAATTTCTGTTTCGGATATTTCAAGCCGCCGGCAAAGATACTGAATCCCAACACCAGCAACACATTCCCGATAATGGAACCCGTAATGGATGCCTTCACAACGTCGGTGTAGCCGTTGGACAGCGCGATCAACGCGATGATCAGTTCTGCTGCGTTGCCGAATGTTGCGTTGAGCAATCCCCCCAGGCCGGCACCAAGTGTCGCCGCGAGCGCCTCCGTAGACTTGCCCATCCAACCGGCCAACGGAATGATCGCCAAACAGCACACCAGGAAGATGAGCACGGGACTTGCATGGACGAATTCAAGTGTAATCGCGACAGGGACAAAAACTAACTGGATATTGATGATATTGTCCCAGGAAATCAAGCTTGCTCGTGCAGAAGTGGTCATGGAAACACTCGCAGATGAGATTTGGATTTGGAGGTTCTTATGTTGACAACGAAACAGAAGGCTGAGTTCCCCGCGGGTTCGATTCTACGATTGTGAGGAGCTCGCCGATACTGTCGATAATCCAGTCGGGTTCCAGAGCGACAAGTTGAGCCCGGCTCATCGAGCCGTACGAAACGGCACACGTGAGAACACCGGCATTCTTTCCAAGATCGATGTCTTTGTCGGTGTCGCCAACCATCAACGTCTCGTCATACTTCCAACCTTGTTGAGTGACAACAGTGTCGATCAGATAGGGATCGGGCTTCAGGGGGGTATTGTCAGTACCCAGGATGTGGCAGAAGTACCCGGCAATGCCAAAATGCTTCAGAACCCGCTCCGTCGTTTCGGTCGATTTCGTCGTGGCAGTAGCCAGATTGATTCCCTGCTGATGAAGACGTTGGATTGTCTCATGCACTCCCGGGAATAGCATTGTATGGTCGAAGACATGAGCTCGATAGTGCGTTCGATAAATGACTCCGGCATCAGGTATGCGGTCGTGCAGATGCGGTGGCAGCAATACGCTGAAGATCTCAAACAATGATTTTCCTATGAGCGGATAGAGATCTTCGGCCTTGAACGAATCGACGCCAAACTGATGAAGCGTGTGCAGCTGGGCGTTGGCGATATCCTTCTTCGAATCAAGGAGCGTTCCGTCAACATCGAAGAGGATATTCTTGATGATATGAGAATGTGTCACGACGCGAGCCTACCCATGTCCAAGACCAACGAGTTTTTCGCTTCTGAGCCAAAGTTCCTTCCGCAGTTTCACGTCATAGGAGAGAGGTGACGAGGCCCGTTCTGAACAGTCGACGAAGTACTTGGCCGAAATGCCGGCGACTTTCGGCGAACTTGCCAGATAGACGGTCGTCTTCGCCCCTTCTTTGATCGAACCACCGCCAGACGAACCGAAACCGATCCGCAGGAGTTTGGTGTCGATAACGCCAGGGTGCAGTGTCGTAGCCGTTACCGCCGATCCGTTGAGCCGGTCAGCAAGTTCGTACGTAAAGAGAATGTTCGCGAGTTTTGAAAGAGCATAGGAACCGTAGGCATCAAAGTTCTTCTCGGCCTGGAGGTTGTCGAAATCCAGGCGGGCCCGTTGGTGGGCTATGGAGCTGACCGTAATAATCCTCGCGGGCGCACTCTTCCGCAGCAGGTCCAGCAACAGGGAACTCAAAAGAAAGGGAGCAAGATGGTTCACGGCAAACGTCATTTCGAGGCCGTCGTCCGTCAATTGCCGATGGTGCATGTAGACGCCTGCGTTATTGATCAGAACGTCCAGCCGGGTGTATTTTCTCTCAACCTCTGCCGCAAAGTTGCGAATCTGGTTCTGGGAGGACAAATCTGCAACGAACAAATCAAGTTTGTCATTGCCGGTCAATTCCCTTATTTCTTGAAGGGTGGAGCTTCCTTTGGAGTAGTCCCTTCCATGGAGGATGAGCGTCGCACCCATGCGAGCGAGCTCAAGAGCACTTTGCTTGCCGATGCCGTCCGTCGAACCAGTAATAAGTACAGTCTTTCCTTGCATGCGTTCCTGCGAATGAATCGTGATTGCGTGGTTGCGAAGGCACAACAAGATAGCGAAGAATGCCGAACACAGCAAGGATGGAAGGAAGAGGAGTACGATCCGGACTAGGAATTTCGTTTCACGACGACGACGGTAAGATCGTCCAGTTGCGGAGTGCCCGCGGAATACGTGCGAACGGCTTCCAACACATTATTGAGGATCATCTCTGCCGATTGATCGCGGAGATTTTGGACGATCGAGATGACGCGGTCATCGCCGAATTGCTCCTTCTCATTGTTGAAGGCTTCACTGATGCCGTCCGAATACATCAGAAGAATATCCCCTTTGTTGAATTGAACGGTTTCTTCTTCGTAATCAAAATCTTCAAGCATGCCGAGCGGAATTCCTCCGGTTTTGAGGAGACGTTGTTCGCCTTTGTGCGAAAAGAGGATCGGATAGTTGTGGCCGGCATTGACGTAGCTGAGCGTATGAGTCTCACAATCGAGAATCCCGAGAAACAGCGTGGCAAATTTTTCCGCCGCTGTCGTCTGCCACAAAAGTCGGTTGGATCGGCGCATATAAACGGTCGGGGATGCCATAATAATCGTCTGGCCACGCACGGCTGCCTGGAGATTGGCCATCAGCAGCGAGGCGGGGAGGCCTTTGCCCGAAACATCTCCCACGCACACCGCGAGCCTGTTCTGAGCAAGTGGAATATAATCAAAGTAGTCTCCGCCGACCATCTGAGCGGCATTGCTGGCGCCCCGGATATCGTAGCAGGGAATTGCGGGAGCTTCCTTCGGAAGAAGAGCAAGTTGGACTTCCCGGGCGGCGAGGATATCCTTCTCCAGCGCGATCTTCAATCGCTCCTGTTCATACAGACGCGCGTTCTCGATAGCGATGGCTGCGTGGACTGAGAGGGCTTCAATAAAACTCACATCGTCTTCATTGAACTGGCCGGATGTTTTGTTGATCAACTGCAGCACGCCGATGGTTTTGTTGTCCTTGTTTCGCATCGGGACACAAAGAATCGTCTTTGTCCGGAATCCTGTGCGGCTGTCGATCTCCGGGTTGAACCGGGAATCCAAATATGCATCGGTAATACTGATCACATCACCCGTAGCCGCCACGTAACCGGCAATTCCCTTGCCCATGGGAAGACGGATTTCGACGAGTTCCAGTCCTTTCAGGACCTTCGACCATAACTCATGATGCTCTTCGTCGAGCAGATAGAGCGTTCCGCCCGTCGCGTCGACAATACTCAACGCGGCTTCCACAATAAGCGTCAGGAGACGATCGAGGTCGAGGGTCGAATTTACGATCTTTGCTGCATTGATCAGCTTGTTTAATTTTTGGAGTTCATTCTGGGAATGCTCTGCATAACGGTCCAGTTCCTGGACAAAGTGGTGATTGGAGGAACGGAGGCGGACACTCAACACCTGGAGCAGCCGCACCGTGAAGGGATGGCTTTCAGCAAGAAGCCGATGGAAATCCTCCCGCGACAATTCAAACACGATGGTCTCCTCAAGGGCGGTCACTTTGGACGATCGGGGACGACCGTCGATGAGCTCGAGCTCTCCAAAGAAATCTCCATGATGGAGCAATGCAAGCAGGGTTTCGTTTCTTGACTTCGCCCTCTTGACGATCCTGACACGTCCCTGCGCTATGAGGTAGAGCTTTTCGCCGCTCAGGTTTTCTTCGATGATGACGTCATCGGCGGCGTAGTGCTTCTCGGTGAGAAGACTCTGAATGGATGCAAACTCGTCGTCCGTGAGGTTTTCGACAAGAGTGTTGTGGCGGAGACGTTCGAGGAGGTTGGACGGAACCGAAGATTTCGTAGATGCGGTCATTGGGGTTGTACTCACAGATCGCGCGCCTTGAGTGTGCGTGCCATGTTTTCCCCCGCGACTATGTACGAAAGCGGGGCTTCAAAGTCAATACGTGCAAGCACGACCGATGAGTTATTCATGCGAACCATTCGTTTTGGGCTTTCTCCTCGAGTATACCATCGAAATCGCCAGGAGCGCACTTCCCAGAACTAGGAACGAAAGAATCCTGTATGTCGGATCGAGCCCAACAAGGTCAACCAGGAAGACATAGCCGATCGTCAGGAGCGTTGTGAGCAATGCCATCCATCGATACTTGCGGTTCTGGTTCAGCAGACGGCTTGTGAAATAGTAGAAGAGCGCGAGGCAGAGCCATGAGACGCTGACGTAGCCTGCGGGAACCGAATGATACAATGCGTATGGAAGGACGAACAGGGCGGTGGCGAGGTACGCATTCCTCATCATCTCTGTCTTCAGTTCGAGTCGCTCTTTTTTCCAGTTGAGTATTCGTGCGCTCGATAGGGCTACAACACCGAAACTGAGGCTGACGGCGCTCACCGCCCCCGCGAGTGCCAGGTACGCACTGAAGATGATCACATAAATGATGAAATTGCCAACAACAATGAACCGGGAGCGAAACCAAACCGCTGTGGCCACAACCAGAACGCTCTGCCACGATAGCCAGACAAAGAGGTCTGGCATCTTGAAGGTATCGGCGATCGCGACACTCAAAGCCGTGTAGCCGAGCATGGCATAAACAAACGTTGAGTACTTGCTTCGTTCGCGCATCCACACCTGGACAGCGAATACCAGGAAAAGAACGGATGCGGCAAGATGCCAAAGACCGAATCCGGCACCGAACGCTGTGAGCGTGAGAAGAAGAAGCAAACAGTAAGCGCCGCCGCCATTGAGTGCAACGTTGGCGACCGAAAGAATGCTTTCCTCTTTCTGCCTGCCAAGTCGTAACATCCCGGCGGAGAACACGGTGGCATAGATCAGGATAAACAGCAGATTGACGGAAGGGGATGAAAGCTGTTGCACGGCATTGCCGAAGACGGGGTTGTTCATCGACCAAAGGAAATGCGTGAGATACGAAAGTACAACGCCCAGCGACATCAGCGCATTCCATTCGTAGCGGACAGCAATAGCCGTTGTGACGATTGACATGATTGTCACAACACCAAATATGACATACGGATCACTTGCCGCGAGTGCTGTCAGATATCCGAGCGTGATGCTCAAACCCGTAAGATAGACTGACTGCCGTCTCAAGGATACAGTGAGATTGACGGCCACGACGGCCGACAACAGGATTACCTCAATAGCAGTACTCGTTAATGCCGGTTGCGGACTGAAGTGAGATAATCGCAACGTTGTGAAGTAGAGAAGGAGGAGTCCTCCACCCATCATATAGCGTGAAACTTGCTGGAACGAATCGCGCCAAGAGCGGGAGAGCCATACAATGCCGCCGACAAGAATGTAGCCGATGAGGCTTGGCAAGAAGGGCGGGATATTCTGAAAGGGAAGGGTCAGCAGAAAGACAATTCCGAGCGCGAGGACCACTATACCAACCTTGGCAAACCAATTCTGGCCGACTCGCATTTCGAGAGCTTCTTCTGCTTCTTCCTCGCTTTGTGCGGCTGGGACGTCTTGCGGAATTTCTCTTTCTTCCTCGGGAGGTGTCAGTTCAAGCTGCGCTTCGATCCGTGCTATACGGTTTTCGAGTTGCTTGAGATAATCGAGTATCTCTTCGTAAGAAGAATTTCCGTTGGATTGTGCCATGGCGATCTGCCTTGTGTTGGTTGTCTGGCTCAATGGACTTCTCACCTCACAACAACGCGATCCCGTCACTGATGCGAAGGGAGCTTCCATGCTGTCGTCGTTAGCTCGTGAATCCAGATGCTATTGTCAGCCGCGATTCGTGACGATCTCAGTCTAATAATGAAATGTCTCCGAAACCGGGACAACAGTCTACATCTCTTGGGAGCAGATGTTCGAGAAGCACAGGAGTTCTCTATCGTCCGCCCGTAATATAGTTTTGGAGCTCTTTGATGAGACTTTCCTTCTCAACGATCATGGCCTTGACCACGTCGCCGATGGAAATAAGACCGG
>Ga0315286_10003242_pt1 | contig 15302 bp, 11 predicted proteins | sample YL17G10_0_MG_FD_205038 | JGI IMG/M metagenome (GOLD analysis project Ga0315286, IMG submission 205038) | Sediment microbial communities from Yellowstone Lake, YNP, Wyoming, USA - YL17G10_0 | ecosystem: Environmental > Aquatic > Freshwater > Lake > Sediment | place: USA: Wyoming | collected...
ACCAGTTGGCCCGGCCAGCTGATCAGGTCCATTTGGTTGACATCATGGAACTGGTGGACGAACCCCTGCAGCCCGTCGCCTGTCTGGATGGTCAAAAGGATTGCGCTCGGGCCAGTGAGTGCGTTACCCAGGACATCTGGCGTCAGCTGGGAAACCATATTCGCACCTTTCTGACCTCCATCACCGTGGAGCAACTGGTGCGCGAAATTCGTCAACGCGGAACGACTTCCCATGGAAAGGATCAGACCCCGAGGGAGGACTAGGAGGAGCACAGCAATGCGTTACAGTGACACGGTAATGGAACATTTCATGAACCCGCGCAACGTGGGCGAACTGGACAACCCCGACGGCATCGGCCAAATTGGCAATGTCAATTGTGGCGACATCATGCGCATGACCATCCAGGTTTATGACGAACACATCGCCGATATCAAATTCAAGACCTTCGGCTGTGGTGCAGCCATTGCCGTGAGTTCCATGGTGACCGAGATGGTCAAAGGCAAGTCACTGGATGAAGCGGTCGCCATCAATCGCGACGACGTGGCCAAGGCTTTGGGTGGTCTGCCTGACAAGAAACTCCACTGCTCAAATCTCGGCACGGATGCCCTAAAAGCAGCCATTAATGACTACTGGCAACGCAACGGTCATCCTGATCGGGCTGTGCCCCTGGAAGATGAACACCTGGAACATGAAGCGGAAGATGCCAGTGCGTGTTGCGGTAGCAATGAGCGGGGGTGTCGACAGCCTTAGAGCGGCGGCACTGCTGAGACATCAGGGGGATGACGTCATCGCCCTGCATATGCGGCTTTTACCGGATTCCCCGAATCTCCGCTGGGATGCCGAAACCTCCTTGCGGACTCGGGAGAACTCCTTGAGGACTTTGGCCGCAGGACTGGAGATCCCCCTATACATCGTGGAATTGCGTGCGGCCTTCGATATCCTGGTCATCCAGCCTTTTGTAGCCGCCTACCAAAGAGGACTGACTCCCAACCCCTGCATTGTCTGCAATCCCCGCATCAAATTTGGGCTGTTGCTGGACGAGGCGCGACGCCTTGGGGTCGACCGCCTGGCAACCGGTCACTATGCACGACTGCAAGCCCCCGACGAGCAGCACCCCCGTTTCCGGCTGCAGCGCGGGCGCGATCCCGCTAAGGACCAGTCCTATTTTTTGTACGGCCTCACCCAGGATCAGCTGGCAGCGGCGGCCTTCCCAGTGGGAAACGATTGCAAGCGGGAGGTGCAGCGCTGGGCTGAGGAAAACGGCTTTGCCGACCAGGTTCCTGAGGAAAGCCAGGAAATCTGTTTCATTCCTGCCGGACACTATCGTGAATTCCTGGAAGAGCGACTGGGACCAGGATTTAGCAGCCAGCAAGGGGATATTGTCGATCTCCAGGGCACCGTGCTTGGTCGGCACATGGGGATTACTCGCTACACCGTAGGACAGCGGCGCGGATTGGGCCTTGCTTCCTCGGCTCCGTACTACGTGGTGGCGCTGGATTCCGAAACGAATCGGGTCGTGGTAGGACGTGCTGCCAATTTGTATCGGCAAGAACTGACCGCTGCTGAAGTGAACTGGCTGGCGATTGACCCGCCAAGCCAGCCTTTGCGTTGCCAAGTACGCATCCGCAACCAGCATCAGCCGGCGCCGGCCGAACTGACCCCAAAGGGAAAGAACGAGGTGCTGGTCCGCTTTGATGAACCCCAACGGGCGGTTACTCCAGGACAGGCAGCCGTCTTCTATGACCAAGACCTGGTGCTGGGCGGGGGGATTATCACCAGGGAACCTCAAGCAGGCTCCCGTAGCGTCGCGTAGTTGCCAATCCCGCCCACGACGGACTGTGGGAACGTCCCGCCGCAGCCGGGATTAACGCGATGATCGTCTGGAAACACCAATTACCATCGCAACTGGAAGCCGCTCCCGCAAAAGCAATGACACCCGTCGGGAATAGGCCGGATACGCCGAGTGGTATGGGCAGCATCGACGTAGCGATGTCCCATAATCGGTCTCGCCGTTAGGTACTTTTATGAAGAAATCCGTCGCCCTGGAAACCCTGGGCTGCAAGGTCAACCAGTATGAATCTTCCCACTTGATGGAACTGCTCCAGCAGGCAGGATATGAATCGGTGCCGTTCCGTCAGGTAGCCGACGTCTACGTGGTTCATAGCTGTGCAATCACCGCCAAGGCTTCCTTTCAAACCCGACAGTTGCTGCGTCGGGCTCAGCGCCTCCAGCCGGAAGCCACTATTGTCGTGGCGGGTTGCGCTGCCCAGATCGAACACCAGCGATTCGTCGAGGCAGGTCTTGCCACTCATATCCTCGGGACTGCGGAGAAATACCATCTGCTTCGTTGGCTGGAGACACCTGCCACCCTGGCACAACCCTGTTGCGCCGTGGGTGATTCGAGAAGCTGCGAGCCCTTTCGGGTCATACCTGTCACCCACATGGCCGCGGCCCGCACCCGCGCCTTCCTCAAGGTTCAGGATGGATGTGACGCGTTTTGTTCCTACTGCATCGTGCCCTATAGCCGAGGAGCCAGTCGCAGTCTGCCGCTTTCCGAGGCCCGTGCTCAGTTCGTTCGCTTCCGTGATGCCGGTTATGGGGAGGTGGTGCTGAGCGGCATCCACTTGGGCCAATGGGGCAAAGACTTGCGTCCGGGGATGAGACTGGCGAACTTGCTGGACGGTCTGCACGAATACACCCCAGCGCCGCGCCTGCGCTTCAGTTCGCTGGAAACCTTGGAATGGCGGGACGGCTTGCTCCACAACCTTGCTCGCTGGCAGGGGATTTGCCCGCATTTCCATGTGCCGCTCCAAAGTGGTGATGAGGAGATCCTGCGGCACATGCGCCGACCCTACACACCGCGGGAATATGCCGAGGTAATCCACGAACTGCACCGCCTCTATCCCCGGGCCGCTTTAGGTGCCGACGTGCTGGCGGGCTTTCCGGGCGAAACCGACAGGCATTTTAGGAACACTCTCGAACTCATCCAAAGCCTCCCCCTGAGTTACCTGCATGTGTTTCCCTATTCGCCTCGACCCGGGACCGAAGCTGGCGACTGGCGGGGCCGAACCACCGGGGGCGAACTGAAGCGACGCACCAAAGCCCTGCGCGATCTTGGTCTGCAGAAGCAAATGGAGTTTCATCAACGGTTTCTGCAACAAACGGTGGAGGTGTTGGTGGAAAACCAGGTGAAGGGGCAGGTGGGGTGGTATCAGGGAATAACGGACAATTACCTGAAGGTCGCATTCCCGGCAGCAGGTCCTCTGACTGCGGGTTCACGCGTCTGGGTGAGGATTCACAAGGCTTCGGCGAACGGACTGATAGGCATGTAGGCCGATTTGTCGGCCGTTCTGCCCGGAGCACTTTCCCTAAAGAGGTCGTCTGCCGATCAAGGCCGGGAATATTCAACCAAAGAGGTCAATCATCGGAGAAAAGGAAGAACGTTATATATCGTGGGTCCGGGATGTCTCCGAGCCCGCCCGCCGCAGTCTCTTCCCGGTAAGCCTGGAACAATGGTTGGAGATAGGCTAATACCATGTTCCCTTGAGCGTCATCCGAAACACGCTGGTTTAGCCATAACCGTATGGTCCGTTCCACGGACGTAGGGGCGAGGTGCGGATAGATTTCCGCCCAAACGTTCACAGGAAGCAATTGAACTTGCCAATGGCCTTGCCAGAGTTGGTTTGCGGCAGCGGTCCAGAGGAGCCTGCCGAGGGTCACGTCTTCCAGAAGGCGAATCTGGCCACCTTGCCACAACTTCGACCGAAGCATCTCCACATCCGCTCTGAGACCATCATGCAAGCGGTTCAGGGCGGTAATGGTGTCCACCGTTTGTCTGGCACGAAAAAGCTCCTGACGGTTGCGAAGCAGATCCGCCCGCGGCGCACGCTGCGCTTCGCTGCTGACCCGTAGCACCTTCGGTGTTTTGGCCAGAAGCAATTCAACAGCCTCCTTCCAGGGGGCATCCAAACAGGCAATCCCAGTTGGCCAGTCGGCCAACCAACCGGACTTACAAAGGCGCTGCAGACGTCCTCGCAAACGTGCGACCTGGGTGTGCCCCAGGCGAAACAGATGCTCCAGATACGCCCGTTCAAGTGTTATGACTGCCAGGTCCTCGTCGCCTGCTGTGTGCCAGTCGAGACCCAGACTGACCATGGCAGCCGCTTTGTCCACCGCCTGCTGCAGGCTTTCGGATTCTTCGGGAACCAGTTCATCGGCCACCACCACTTTGTTGGCCAGCGCAGCCAGTTCCAGCTGGAGTGTAGTACGCCAGGGAGAGTCCTGCAGTCGGCGCAAGGCACGATCCAGCAGACCGCCACCGGCAAGGAGCGCCATGGCGAAGTTGGGCACGGATTCCCCTGATTGACTGTATTGAGGCATCGTGCTTTTGTCCTGCAGCGGGATCTCTTCGTTTCGAATAGCACGATAGATCTCCAGGGCATCATGAAAATCCGGAATGGCCAGATCTTCGAGACGTCCTCGGCGAAGGCGCAGATACTCTTCCTCCATTTCGGCATCCACGGCCCAAAGGATATGCTCCATGAGTTCCTTGTAAAAACCATAATGGCCTTCAAACAAGAACCCGAGGATGCTCTTCAGCAAGCCCTCATACTGTGGGTAACTCGCTTCCCAGAAGTACTGGTCATCAAGGGTGTGCAGCGGGTATTCATCACGAATCTCAAGGAGATCGGCATCCTCTGGAACCACCATCACCTGCAGCCATTTCTTGAACAGACTGACCAAGAGCGAAAAATCCACATCGTAGAGCCATCTTACAAGGTTATGCTGGCTGGCGCGGGCCAACCGCTCAATCCATTCGAGAGCTCGAGCCGGCAGGATTTGGTCCTTACGCCACCACTGGACATCAAATACCAGGTTGAGTTGCGGCATCCGAGCCAGGGCCAGAAGTGGCAGGGCGTTATCCGGGCCGAGTTCCATGACTGAAAGATAGAAATCTTGTTCTGGGAGAGCCGCCACCACTGCGGCACTGTCCGTCCGATTGAGAATGATATCCAGACGTTGCTTCGCTGGAAGGTCCATCAAACGCCCAGCCAGCTCATCAACGCGCAATCCTTGCAAAACGCGCTCGTCGGTGGGTGTTATTGTCTGTTCCATGGTGGCACCATCAGTTCCAGAGGATTTGAACCAGGGAGTGATCCCGGGATGGCAGCGAACCCATTGGTATCACAACCCCGACAGCATAGGGCGACGCTCGATTCAGGGCGCATTGTCGCTCCGAACCCGTTGTGAAGCGAAATTGTATCGATGGGAGAAGCAGGAATGCGTCATTCCGGTGTAATAAGAACATGGGTTCAGACCTGGCCCCTCCGGGCGCTTTCCCACTGGCGCGTTGACCGCATTGAGGCGGCGCGGCACGGGAAGGAAAAGCCCTTCCCTACTGCCGAGGCAGAATCCGGAAGGGCCACAGCCTGTTGCCCGCGATTGCTTTAGACTGTCAGCTTCCGGCATGGCGACTCCAGGGTCACGGAGTAACCCGGAGCCGCGCTGCCGGTCGCGATTAGTACATGCCGCCGCCCGGGGACATCTCTTTGCCTTTTTCCTCGGGTTTCTCTGCGATCATGCATTCCGTGGTGAGCATCAAAGCCGCCACGCTGGCAGCATTCTGCAAAGCGCTACGAGCCACCTTGGTGGGATCGATAACGCCGGCTTCGATAAGATCGCCGTACTCGCCGAGTTCTGCGTTGAAACCAAATGCACCCTGCCCTGACCTGATCTTCTGCACCACAATGGAACCTTCTTCGCCGGAGTTATTGGCAATTTGTCGAGCAGGTTCCTCCAAAGCACGCCTGATAATATTGACCCCAAGCTGTTCATCACCACCCAACTTCAGGGCTTCGACAACAGGCTGACAGCGGACATAGGCGACACCGCCACCCGGGATGATCCCCTCTTCCACTGCCGCGCGAGTAGCGTTCAAGGCGTCTTCCACCCGGGCTTTCTTTTCCTTCATTTCCGATTCGGTAGCCGCGCCAACACTGATCACGGCCACACCACCCACCAGCTTGGCCAGTCGTTCCTGCAGTTTCTCGCGGTCGTAATCGCTGGTGGTTTCTTCGATCTGGGTGCGAATCTGGCGCACTCGGCCTTCCAAAGCTTTGCGGTCACCAGCCCCATCCACGATGGTGGTATTATCCTTGTCGACTCGCACCGTCTTGGCAGTACCAAGGTCCTTCAAACTAACGCTTTCCAGTTTGATCCCTTTTTCTTCGCTGATCACCTGACCGCCGGTGAGAACAGCGATATCTTCCAGCATGGCCTTCCTGCGATCACCAAACCCCGGCGCCTTGACCGCGCAAACCTGGAGCGTGCCGCGCAGTTTGTTCACCACCAAAGTGGCCAGGGCTTCCCCTTCCACATCCTCAGCAATGATCACGAGAGGGCGGCCCATCTTGGCGATTTGCTCCAAAATCGGAAGAAGATCCTTCATATTGCTGATCTTTTTCTCGTTGACGAGGATGACCGGTTCGTGGAGCAGCACTTCCATCTTTTCCGCGTCGGTCACGAAATACGGAGAAATGTAACCGCGGTCGAATTGCATGCCTTCCACCACTTCGAGGGTGGTTTCCATGGCTTTCGCTTCTTCCACGGTGATCACACCTTCTTTGCCCACCTTATTCATGGCTTCGGCGATGATATTGCCGATGGTGGCATCGTTATTGGCGGAAATAGTACCGACCTGGGCGATCTCTTTTTGATCCTTGGTGGGTTTGCTGATCTTCTTGAGCTCATCGACCACCAGTTGCACCGCCTTTTCGACACCACGTTTGAGCGCCATGGGATTGGCTCCAGCCGCCACCAGTTTGGATCCTTCGTAGTAGATCGACTGGGCTAAGATAGTCGCGGTTGTCGTTCCATCGCCAGCCACATCGCTGGTTTTGCTGGCAACCTCCCGCACCATCTGTGCGCCCATGTTCTCGAACCTGTCTTCCAACTCAATTTCTTTAGCCACGGTCACACCGTCTTTGGTCACCGTGGGGCCCCCAAATGATTTTTCGATGACAACATTACGTCCTTTGGGTCCCAGGGTCACCTTGACCGCATCGGCCAGGATGTTGACGCCTTTGAGCAGTGCTTCCCGAGCTTTGACATCATAAATGAGTTGCTTCGCCATGCAAGAATCCTCCTTCTAGCGCTCGCTCCGGTCCTGTCCACCGCAGCAAGCAATGTTCCTATTTTTCAATAATGGCAAGAATGTCCTCTTCGCGCATGATCAGCAGTTCTTCGCCTTCCACCTTGATGTCGGTGCCAGCGTATTTGCCAAACAGCACGCGATCACCGACTTTGACATCGAGCGGGCGTCTCGTGCCATCGTCCATCAATTTGCCTGATCCAACGGCCTTGACCTCACCTTCAATGGGCTTTTCCTTGGCAGTATCAGGGATGATAATGCCACCCGCAGTTTTTTGTTCTTCCTCAATGCGCTTCACCACAATTCGATCATTGAGCGGCTTTAGTTGCATAAACCTGGACTCCTTTCCTGTCTTGTCGTGGGTTGCCTGAATGATCAGGCCTCTGATAAGCTGTCGGCAACGATATTAGCACTCACCTTGAGTGAGTGCTAATATAGTAATTTCGTCGCGGCTTGGCAAGAAAAATTTATCGGGGGGAAGGTGCTTGCAAGGCTGAGAGGTGAACCGGAGAAGGTTTCAGGAGGACTTGTTTGAGGTGGGAGACGTGATCGATGCGGGCTCTGAGCCTGCAATCCCTCCGGTCATAACAAAAGGCGGGACATCCATCCCTGCGGCATTGTCGGGTATGGCGATGGGGAACACCATGGAAAAGGTCGAGCCGCGGCCCAACTCACTGTGGACCTCGATCCGGCCGCCGCAGCTCTGCAACAACTGATATACCGTGCTCAATCCAAGTCCTGTACCCTTTTCCTTGGTAGTGAAGAATGGCTCGAAGATCTTCTCCTGCAATTCTGAAGGAATTCCGCAACCGCTGTCCTGGATATCAACGGAGATCTGCTGCCGATCGCGGGACCCGGATCCTGGCCGGCTCGAGTATATGTGCACCCACACCACCAGTTCACCGCCGTCCGGCATGGCTTCGATGCCGTTTTTGAGAAGATTCCAAAGGATTTGCTGAAAGATGTATGGGTCCATCTGCAGGACAGGCTCCACATCAAAGTGCGTTCGAACCTTATAGTGAGATGAGATCTCCTGCTGCCCTCTCATGAGGCTGATGGTATCCATGATCGTCTGACAGATCGGCAGAGGCTGGACCCTTTCTGCTTTGGGAGGACTCTTAGCCAGCCAGAGGAAGTCCGTCACCAGCGTATTGATGCGTTCAATCTCACGACACACGATCACGGTCAGCTGCGACAAACCCGGGTCGTTACGGGTTTCGTGCTGAAGCATTTGCATAGACCCGCTCATGGCAGCCAGCGGATTCTTGATCTCATGGGCAATCTCGGCTGCGATCTTACCCGCCAGAGCCAGGCGTTCCATTCTTTGGATGTGGGTTTCCATCTCGCGGACGGCGGTCAAATCCTGGAAGTTTATGATCCAGCCAAAACACTGTCGAGAAAAATCCTGCAAGGCGGAGACGGTGTAGCCCAGATATAATTTTTGGCCGGAGGGTTTTTTGTAGCGGATCTCTTTCCTGCCCATCGCCGCTTGCAGGGCACGAAGGGATTCGTTCTCTCCCGGCAATACCAGTTCTGCATTCAACCCTGGAAAAACATCCTGGATGGACCTCTGGACGACCTCTACCTGACTCAACCCCAATATCTCCTGGGCATGGCGGTTGACATGTTGTATCAAGCCCTGTAAATCCACCGTGAGTAATCCGCTGTTAATACTCTGCACGATGTTTTGGTTGAGCATCTCGAGCCGACGCAGATCTTCTTGTTGTGCCAGGATGCGCTGACTCGATTTCTCCAATTCCTCAGCCAGATATCCACTGACATAAGCAACCAGGTAGAATGCACAAATATTCATCAGGAGTGTTTGAAAGTAAAGGCCACTGTCCCCAGGATGCGAGGAACCGCTGATCATGTTGAATGGTCGTATCCAACCAAAGAACTCAAAGTCCAACATCGTGCCATAGAATAATGTCGATATGGATGCTATCCAAAGGCTTCCCTTGCGCATCAGAAGTACCGCGGCGCTCATAATCACCGGCATGTACAAGAAAGAATAGATACTATCGACACCGCCCGAGAGATACACCAGTACGGTAACCGCCAAGACATCGAAGGTAATCTGAATGAAAGCGAACTGCCTGAGATTCTTAATCCTGGACAGGCGCCATGAACCCACAATAGTGAAGGCAAAGAGAATGAACGAGAAGCAATAGAGCGGCTGAAGGTGCCCGGCCAGGAGGTCCACATCCTGGCGGCTCTGCACCAGGATTGTCAAAAGCAAGAAAAAGACTGCAACCAGCAGGCGAAATAATAGGAGTCCCTGAAGTTTCCGTCGAAAAGCAAAGTTGAAGGATTCCATTTCTTTCTGGAAGTCGGTTGCAAGCGGCCGCATACAGACCCTCATTGACCCCGCGAAACGACATCAGCCAACTGGAAGATCGGCAAATACATAGCGATCAGCAACCCACCGATGGTAACTCCAAGGAAGACGATCATGAGGGGCTCCAAAAGTGAGGTCAGTGCATCCACCGCAATATCCACTTCTTCATCGTAAAACTCGGCAATTTTCGTGAGCATTTCATCCAGCGCGCCAGTTGCCTCACCTACGGAGATCATTTGCACCACCATCGGAGGGAACACCCCGCTTTTGGACAAAGGCTCAGCAACCGTTTGGCCTTCTGCGATGGATGTCCGGGCCTTGCGCAATTCCTTTTCAATGACGGCATTTCCAGCGGTAGTGGCAACGATATCCAAACTGTCCAGAATTGGCACACCAGCACTCAGCATTGTCCCCAAGGTGCGGCTGAAGCGAGCGATTGCAACTTTGCGCAGCAAAATCCCAAAAACCGGAGCACGTAGCATCAGGGAATCGCTCCATTCGCGCCCTTTTTTGGTTTTGCGGAAACGCCGCATCAAATAAACGAGCAGGATAAGACCCAAGATGATCCAGTGGATATACGCCTTCATAAAGTCACTGAGACCGATCACTATCAGGGTAAGTGGCGGTAGTTTGGCTCCTGCTTCTCGAAACAACTGGGCAAATACCGGGATTACATATGTGAGGATAACAGCAACTACGAGGAGGGCAATGCCCACCACAACGGCTGGGTACGTCATGGCACCCTTCACCTTTTTCTTCAGGCGCTCTACCTTTTCAATATAGGCAGCCAGACGGTTCAGGGTAACATCTAACATCCCGCCCATTTCGCCGGCCGCCACCAGATTCACAAATAGAGTGTCAAACACGTTCGGGTGCTTCTTCAGTGCCTCTGAAAACGTCTTCCCGCCCTCGACGTCTGCCTTGATCTGGTTAATAATCCTTTTGAAGGTCTTGTTGCTCTCCTGCTCCTGCAAGATATCTAAACACTGCACCAGCGGAACTCCGGCATCGATCAGGGTGGCAAACTGGCGGGTAAACACCACCAGTTCCCTGCTCTTGACCCCCTGCTGGGTAAACGGAAGAAACTCCATTAAGTCTTTGGGTTTGTCCTTCAAAGTCCGAATGACGATCCCCTGCCTGCTCAATAGCTGGCGTGCGATCGTTTGGTTGTCGGCTTCAATCTCTCCCTTTTGCTTGTTTCCCTGGCGATCAACACCGCCCCAAACAAAAATCGGCATGGTATTCCCCTTCTTGTAAAGGCAGTTGCAGTTTAACAATAATGTGTCACGCCACACAACCTGCCTGGACAACGACTATCCGTGGGCGTTTTCCCAAACCTCAAAGAGCAAAACCAACAAACGTACTCCTTCAACACTACCCGTCGGTGCGTTACCAACACCGCTCAAACACCCCTCGATATCCGAGTGGCGCCAGGAGCTTGTTGAGTGATAAGGATGCGGAGTATCTTGCTGTCGTATGCATGAATGCGCGAATTGGGACTGCTCAACCGAGCACAAGACATGTCGGCGTCGTTGCCTTCTGCCCAGATGATCATCCATGGCTAGCCGACGTTGGTCCCGATGATAGACCCACCAACCAAAAATCTTCAAGCCGACACCACCATGGAATCCGCGCCAAATTAAGCGGCTAATCTTTAGAAGAAGTACGTATCACTTCCTCAATGCTGGTGACCCCTTGTTTCAGCTTATTGATCCCACTTCGGCGCAGACTTAACATACCAAGGCGCATGGCTTCACGCTTGATCTCGCTCGCAGAGGCAGACACCAACGCCAATTCGCGGACCTCCTCATGCATTGGCATCACTTCATAGATGGCGATTCGTCCGCGATAACCGGTATTGTTGCAGGCCTGGCAGCCTTTCCCATGGAAACACGAAACGGTCCCCACTTCCTCCTCTCCCAGACCCAGATCTAAGAGCGCTTCCGGGGGGACATCGGCTTGCGCACTACATTCGGGACAAATGCGCCGCACCAGCCGCTGCGCCATTATGAGGTTGACCGCTGACGACACCAGGAATGGCTCCACGCCCATATTCAAGAGGCGGTTGATGCTGCTTGGAGCATCGTTGGTGTGGAGGGTGCTCAAAACCAGGTGGCCAGTCAAGGCCGCCTTGATGGCCGTTTCCGCAGTCTCGAAGTCTCGGACTTCGCCCACCATGATGATGTCCGGATCCTGGCGCAAAAACGCGCGCAGTGCGGCAGCAAAAGAAAGCCCGATGGCTTCGTGGATCTGGACCTGGTTGATGCCAGGAAGGTTATATTCTACAGGATCTTCACAGGTGGAGATATTGTGGCTGATTTTGTTCAGTTCCGACAGCGCACTATAGAGAGTCGTGGTTTTACCGCTTCCGGTCGGACCAGTGACAAGCATCATGCCGTAAGGACTGTAAATGGCTTCCTGGAGGTCTTTCAGCTGGCTTTCCTCAAAGCCCAGCTTGGTCAGGTCTAACTGCAGACTGGATTTGTCCAGCAAACGCAGAACCACCTTTTCTCCAAAAAGCGTCGGCAGCACCGAGACACGGAAATCGATGTCACGCGTACCAATTCGAAGTTTAATCCGGCCGTCCTGGGGAAGGCGGCGCTCCGCAATGTCCAGGTGGCTCATGATCTTCAAGCGTGAAATGATTGCATTCCGGAGCTGCAAGGGGGGCCGCATAATTTCATAGAGCACACCATCGATGCGAAAGCGAACCCGCAAGAGTTTTTCGTAGGGTTCAATGTGAATATCACTGGCATGCTTCCGGATGGCATCCATCAGAATCAGATTCACTAACTTGACAACCGGTGCCTGCTCTGCGGCCAGTTCCAGCGAAGAAAGATCGGATTCATCGCTGGTTTCTACAAGTTCGACATTGAAATCCCCATGAATTTGCCCCATGAATTCGTGCATACTCTCATCTACCGAATAGTGTTGTTCTATGATCTTTCGAATGGAACTGTCAGGGGCAACGTTAACACGGACATTCTTCTTGGTAAGGAACCGAATGTCATCAATAATAAACAGATTGTGAGGATCCGTCATGGCAATGTTCAAGGTGTTATCCAACACACCGATAGGAATCACTTGGTATTTCTGAACCAGCTTTGAAGGCAGTAAATCCAGCGTATCCTTGCTTATACCTATCTTGAGTGGATCAATTGCCGGAGACTGAAACTGCTTGCTAAGGAATTCCACCAGGACGATTTCATCTATAAAACCGAGTTTAGTAATAATACTACCCAACAAATCACCGCTGTTTTGTTGTGCATCAACAGCTTGCTTGAGCTGTTCAGAAGTAATCAACCCTTCCTTAACTAATATTTCACCAATCTTCGGACTCATTTATGTACGTGCCTTCTGTCTATTGTACAGGCCAATACGGATAGCGCCACCATTCACAAGACAAAAAATCAGGAGATCAACCATCGATTCTTATGCACAGCAGCATGAGGCTCCTGATCTGATTCCAACCCCGGGGCGCCAGTGTTGCCCCTGGCTTGACGGAAAAATCCGTAGTCAACCGTGGCATACCCTGCAAGCCACACCCCCGCACTCGGCTTTGCAAGGCTCAGAAACCACAATCAACATTTCCGGCACCCTTTCGGTTGCTGCATCATATCCTCCGACCATCAGAAATCATCAGATATCTCAAGAAGCTACGCTTGCCTTCAAGGGAGCCACACCATTTCTCCCCCAAAAGTCGCCGCGTAGCTTGCGGTCGCCGTGCAGTCCGGAAAACCCGCTCAAGACAGTAGTCCGCTAGCGATGATCTCTCCTGCCCTTGTCGCCTTATCTCACATTGATACACGAACGGTCAATCTCCGATCAATCCAGAGAACACTTGCAGCGAAAGTCCCTTGGTTTAATAACCCAAATGGACTGATTGCCTAATCGTCCTGACTAAGTCAAGAAGCATGGGGTCGGCGGCATTCCTTCGATCGACCAGCAGCAGAATCAAATGCTTCGGTTGGGTAATGGCGACAAAGGAATTCTCCTGAAAATTCAGGACGAAACACTTGTCCATACTTCCATTTTCAACTGCGAGTTCTTCTTCGAGACTGTGGTAAAGGGTGGCGCAATTGGCTACGAGCTCGACCAATCGAGTCTCCAAAGGGGCAAAACTGCTAGCGAGAAGGTCACCTGTTTCGCTGAGTACCACCGCTCCCTTGAAGCCTCGGAACCCACTGCAGCGCTTCACCAACAGCTCCAGTTTACCATTCTGGCGGGTGCCAGCGGGGAACTCTTGCCCTGCCGCCGGCGCCTCTTCATCTCGAAGCCGCGCAGCCTCCAGCAGCAGGTACTCCCATCGGGCATAAATAGTCTCGTCGGGGCTAGTCTCATCCTTGCGAAATTCAAATGAACCCTGCCGAAAGGAGAGTAAGAAATGCAGAGCCTGTTCCCCCTTCTGGAGTCCCGCCTGGGCATGAACAATTTGCCCTTCCTGGAGATAGATATGGCCATAGAAACCATTGTGTATGAGCTGCAGGTCGCCATCCAGTCCACTCACACAAAACATTTGCAGGATGTCAGCCAACTTAAAAACGCAGAGGTCACCGGCCAGAACAGGGACCGCATCCAGCTCCCTCCTACGCCGAACTCCCTCCGCGAGCAGGTGTTCCCAGTGGCCATAGATGCTGTCCTCCGGGGTGTAACCATCGCTTTGGAATTCGAAGGTCGCATCCTCCAGACTGAGCAAGTAGTAGAGAGCCTCCTCCCCTTTCTTTTTGCCCACTTTGGCATGTACGATCTGGCCTTCCCGAAGGTAGATATGACCCGCCATCCCTTCTTGCTCTAATCGTACGCCCCCTTCCATGAAGGCCAGACAATACATTTGCAGCATCTCCGTAAGTTTATCCTGGGGAGTGCTACTCGGGGGAAATATCAGGATGGGTTGCTCATCCTTGCGACGAGCCGCCTCAATGAGCAGATACTCCCATTCCGCTGAAATAGTCTCTTTGGTAGTGGTGACATCATTCTGAAACTCAAAACGCCCTTGTCTGAGCGACAGCAGCAGGTAGAGGGCCTCTTCACCCTCCCTATCGGACGCCTCAGCATGTACGACCTGGCCTTTTCGCAGAAAGATATGCCCGACAAAGCCGCCGTGGCTCAGTTGCAAACCTCCATCCGCGGATGCAAGGCAACACATCTGGACAATGTCAGCCATTTGGACGGCTTCAAGGCTACCGGAGAAACTCATGGTCATATGGTTGCGAGAGTGGTCAGGGCATCACCTCAACCACCATTTCCAAGTCCTCGTTATCACATTTAGCTGAATTGGGACTATGCGCTTGCGGAGTTTTTGATCCTGCGTTGCAGTTCCTTGTTTTGCAGGAGAGCACTCAATAAAGTGCCGGCGGTCGCGTTTATGGGGGCACTGTCCACCTGAGCTTCACACAGCAGGATCAACGACAGCCCTTCCTTACAATAAAACATCACGAGATAGGAAGCAAGATGCATCTCCATCGCTTCCGGCCATTCACTTTCCTGGAAATAACGCTCGTGGAGGCTGGGCAGGATTTGGCGAAAGAGCAAAAGCAACTTTTGGGGAGGTGGATTCTCATTGGAGTAAAGAAGTTCTGATCCGGCAAACAAAAAGATGCTGCGAACACCTTTGATGGCCTTGATGGCCCCCAGACTCTCACTGATTGTTGCCATCTGACTTGTCCGGCAGGCGAACTACCAGCTCCGGCAGGGGCAAAAGCGGAACAATGGGTGCGGAATCTGATTGAGTCACGAGCATCCTCTTTCTGCATATGGGATTTGCTAGCAGTCAACCAAGCACCGCTTCAAATGGGACTTATGTTACAGAACTAT
>Ga0315286_10003243_pt1 | contig 15300 bp, 12 predicted proteins | sample YL17G10_0_MG_FD_205038 | JGI IMG/M metagenome (GOLD analysis project Ga0315286, IMG submission 205038) | Sediment microbial communities from Yellowstone Lake, YNP, Wyoming, USA - YL17G10_0 | ecosystem: Environmental > Aquatic > Freshwater > Lake > Sediment | place: USA: Wyoming | collected...
ACTATAAAAAAAAAGTCCACCCAATAGGATGGACCAATTAATCTGATTGTCTGGCAGAAATTGTACCGATTGATTTCGCTTCAAGAATGAGGGCAGGCAATGATCACAGAATTGTCACTCTTCTGTCCGGTTTTCCTGGTGGAAGGTGGCAGGTCGTTCTCCTTCGGGGAAGTTGGACAAGACTACCAGAATTGAGGCAACCGTTTTCCCAATATTTTTCCAGCGGTGCTCCAGGTGAGCTAAAAATAGAATGCTGTCCCCCCGTTCCAACTGGAATGTCTGCTCTTCTACCTCATATTCAATGCTTCCGCGCAGGCAATACACAAATTCATGCCCGCCGTGATCCATTGCCTTTTCCCCGCTGCCTGCACCTGTTTCCAAAGTTAATATGAACGGTTCCACGCGGCCGGTGAAATGTTCGCCTCCCAGCCCTTCCCAGGTGCCGCGTGGCAGGGAAACATGGGTGCGTTCGTTTGCCTTTACAAACACGATCCGTTTGCGGGAGGAGGTGGGGGCAAAGAATGAAGTGATGGAGACACCCAGCGCATCCGCTATCTTATACAGCGTGCTGACGGAAGGGGAGGTCCTGCCGCGTTCGATCATGCTGAGCGCATTTGCCGAAAGCCCGCTTTTCTGTGCCAGGGTGCGCATGGAAAGACCGCGTTCTTCACGCAATTCCCGTAACCGGTCAGCGATATCCACCGAAATGGCTTCATTATCATTCTGATTCATACGTCCCTCGCCATTAAATAATAACCGTATCGTATCATAATTCTGGAATTCACAGGGATAAGATCAAAACATTACATAATGTAATAAATATGTGACAATTTGCTAAAGTTTATGTGATTCTTGTCACTAACTACTGGATACTTGGATTGTGTATGATTACATAAGGATATACGTCTATTCGCATAAGGTAAAAATAATGATCACTCCGACAATTGCTCAGGAAGTCTCCTTGCTCCATGCCGACCTTTGTTCAGCCCTCGCTGACCCCACACGCCTCATTTTACTCTACACCCTGGCTGGCAGGTCCTACAATGTGACCGAATTGACCCAGGAATTGAACCTGTCCCAGCCCATGATCTCGCGCCATCTTAAAATATTGCGCGAACGCGGCCTGGTTACCGCCATGCGCCGCGGCATCGTTGTCCAATATGAACTGGCTGACCAGCGCATCATTACCGCCCTGGATCTGCTGAGGTCCGTGATGCGCGATCGTGTCCAATATCGGGCAAACCTGCTCGTGTATAACGAATAATTCCAATCTGGTTCAACAACGAGGAAAAAATGAAACGATCTAGACCCATTTGGATCCTGGGAGCAGTATTCATTCTGGCACTCATCATTGTGCCAGTTTTGGTTTACTGGCCGGCAAAAGCTTCGCTCCCTGATGATCCCCAGCCAAAGGTGCCTGCCCATGCCACCCATACCAGCCATGCCGACATCATCCGGGGACCGTTCGAGACTCCCCAGCAGGTGACGGAAAATTGCCTTACCTGCCACCCCGATGCCGCCAGACAGGTGATGGCAACCACGCATTGGACCTGGCAGAGCAAGCCTTTCACAGTCGCCGGGCGAAGTGAGCTTGTGACGATCGGTAAGATCAACCAGATCAACAACTTCTGCATCAGCGCACAGGGCAACCAGAAACAATGTATGACCTGCCACGTTGGTTATGACTGGCAGGAAGGCAAGACCTATGATTTTTCACAGGTTGATAACGTGGACTGCCTGGTTTGCCATGCCGACACCAACATTTATGCCAAAGGTGCTTATGGAAATCCAGCCAAAGGAGTTGACCTGCTGGCTTCTGCCCGGAGTGTTGCTGCGCCAACCCGGCAGAACTGCGGGACATGTCATTTCAACGGTGGGGGAGGGGATAACGTCAAACATGGTGATCTCGACCAGGGTTTGTACTTCCCTCCAGCGAGCCTGGATGTGCACATGGGCGCGAATGATTTCCTCTGCACCGACTGCCATACAACCACCGATCATGCCATCAAAGGTCGCATCGTTGCGGATAATTACACTGTCACACCGGGAGAGCAGGTGGCTTGCACCGATTGTCATGCCAGCGCACCGCATACCGATCAGCGTATTAATGACCATACCAGATCAGTTGCCTGTCAGACCTGCCATATTCCTTACATCGCCATTGATGAACCAACCAAAGTATTCTGGGATTGGTCCACAGCCGGACAGGACCTGCCCGAGGACCACTACACCTACCTAAAGATCAAGGGCTCATTTATCTACGAGCAAAATGTTCTGCCCGTCTACGCTTGGTCGAATGGAAATCTGAGTTATCGCTATTTGCTGGGGGACAAAATTGATCCCACCACGACCACCAGCTTGGACGTGCCGGCAGGCAATATTAGCGATCCGACCGCCAAAATCTTCCCTTTTAAACTTCACAGTGGCAAACAACCCTACGACACGGTCTATAACTACCTGCTGGCACCCATTACAGCCGGAAAGGATGGTTACTGGACGAATTTCAACTGGGACAACGCCTTTCGCCTGGCTGAATCCGTCATGGGATTGAAATATAGCGGTCAATATGGTTTTGCCAGCACGGAAATGCTCTGGCCAAGCACCCACATGGTGCAATCCTCAGACAAAGCCTTGCAGTGTGATGACTGCCACGGTACGAGCGGCAGACTGGACTGGCAGGCGCTTGGCTACCCGGGCGACCCGATCGTATGGGGCGGTCGCTTCCAAAAACCATAAGGATGAGGGATTTGCAGATGAAAAAACTCATGAATAAAATCGTAATGCCCAAAGAATGGATGATCCTTTGCCTTATATTGGTCACTGTTGTCTTGATCGTGTTCGGAATTTATGAGGTTTCTGCGCGGGGATCCATCAACCCAAAATCCGCGACCTCCGCCCTGCATCCTGTATTTGTCATGCTGGATGAAAATGGGGTAAGCGTACTCAAGAGCGGACAACCTGTGTCCACCATGAAGACCTGTGGTGAATGCCATGATACCAATTTTATCGCCAGCCACAGTTTCCATTCCGACCTCGGTCTTTCAGATATTCAGTCCGGAAAACCTGGCAGCGGTATCTTTGGGCAGTGGGATCCTTTATATTACCGGGTATTCTCCCAGCCCGGGGACAGCCTGTTTGACCTGGGCACACCCGGCTGGATCATTGCCAATGCACAACGTTTCGTCGGTGGAGGCCCGGGAACGACTTCTCGAACCGGTACCGACCTGGTAAAACTTGTTCCTTCCACGACCGATCCTGAAACTGCCATCCTGAACTCCAGCACTGGAAAGGCGAGCACGTGGGATTGGACCAAATCCGGCACCATTGAGATGGATTGCTTCCTGTGCCATTTTTCCCAGCCGGACAACCAGGCTCGTATTCAAGCCATTCAGGCTGGTCAATTTGCCTGGGCGAACACCGCCACCCTGCAGAAGACCGGTCTGGTCGAAAAATCCAGCTCCGGTTGGACATGGAATCCAGCCGCATTTGATGCCAATGGACAGATCCTGCCGGAGTATGTCACCCTGCAAGATCCGACCAACGACAATTGTGCCCAGTGTCATGGTCTGGTGCACATGGACAACCAGACTCCCCTAACCCTTCCAGGGTGCACAGACCTTTCTTATTCTCAGACCGCGACCACCGGGCAGGTGGTTTCCCCCCAGAAGATCTCCGAATCGGGTGTCAACCTGGAAAATAAGGATACGCTGTCCCGTGCCTGGGATGTGCATGCAGAACGGCAGGTGGCTTGTGTGGACTGCCATTATTCCATCAATAATCCGATTTATTACCAGGAGAGCGCTTCCACCAAGCCGGGTTACCTGACCTTTGACCCGCGCCGCCTGGATTTCAGCGAATACCTGGTGAGCCCGGATCACGATTTCGCCCGCGGTCAGAGTGCCCAGTTCAATATTGCGCCACAGCTCAAAGGCACCATGCGCCGCTGTGAATCCTGCCATGATGCACTGACCACGCATGCCAGCTGGCTGCCATACACGCCGCGCCACATGGCAGTCCTTGCCTGTGAGACTTGCCATATTCCCAAGATGTACGCCCCTGCCATCCAGTCTTATGATTGGACGGTCATCAATCTCAATAGTGAACCCAATACAACCTGCCGCGGGACGCAGGGTTCCGTCGATCTCCCGACTGACCTGGTGAGTGGCTATCAACCGGTGTTGATGCAGCGCACCAATATTGATGGAGGCTCCGCTCTTGCTCCATATAACCTGGTCACCTCTTTTTACTGGATATATGTAGATGGGAATGGCAAGTCCGTTCCGGTCCGCCTGATCGACCTGGAAGCCGCGTTCCTCCAAAATGGACATTACGCGCCTGCCATCCTGTCCGCTTTTGACACGGATCAAAGCGGAAAACTGGATTCCAACGAATTGAAGATCGATACCCCGGAGAAACAGAATGCGGTCGCGGCGCGTTTGTCGGCTTTGGGTTTGAAAGATCCACAGATCCAGGGGCAGGTCCAGCCTTACAGCATCAATCATGACGTGACCCGCGCCGAATGGGCGATAGCCGATTGCAAAACCTGCCATACCACCAGTTCACGTCTGACCAACCCGATCGAGTTGGCTGCCTATGCTCCAGGGGGAGTCATCCCTGCTTTTGTTTCCGGAACCAATATCTCCGGGAATGGACAGATCCTTACTGAAAAAGACGGTTCCCTGGTGTTCCAACCTTCAACAAAAGAGGAGAACCGCTATATCTTTGGTCAATCCCGTGTTTCCTGGGTGGATTGGTTTGGCGGGATTTTCTTCCTGTTGGTTCTTGCCGCTGTCGGCGTCCACAGCGGGATGCGTGCCTTTACTACCCTTCGCCAGCCAAAGCATGAGATTCAACTCAAGAAAGTATATCTGTACCAGGCTTATGAACGCTTCTGGCATTGGTTGCAAACGACGGTCATTGTCCTGCTCTTGTTCACCGGTCTGATCATGCATCGTCCGGATATTTTCAGCATCTTCTCATTCCGGGGTATGGTGACCATGCATAACGTCCTGTGGGTCATCTTGGCTTTGAATGCGGCATTCTCCCTGTTCTATCACCTTGCCAGCGGTCAGATCAAGCAATTCATCCCGCATCCGTATGGCTTCTTTGATGATGCCATCCTGCAGACCCGTTATTACCTGGCAGGCATTTTCAAGCATGAGCCCCATCCATTTGAAAAGACTCCCGAAAGAAAGATGAATCCGCTGCAACAGGTTACCTACGTGGGTATCTTGAATATCCTGCTGCCTCTCCAGGGTTTGACCGGCATCCTGATGTGGGGGGTGCAAAAATGGTCCAACCTGGCTTCCAGACTAGGCGGATTGCCATTCCTGGCTCCATTCCATACCCTCATAGCCTGGATCTTTGCCGCCTTCATAGTTGGGCATGTTTACCTCACCACCACCGGTGGAAGTAAGCCACTCGACAGTATAAAAGGCATGGTCACAGGTTGGGAGGAAGTTGAAACACACGATCTGCCTGGGGATACCCCCCTGGAAAAGGAGAATGAATAATGACAACCATCACACCTGCACCTGAAAAGAAAAAGTGGTTTCTAAGACCTGAAAAGCCGTATGTCCACCCCTATGTGGGTGGTGCATTGCTGGGGGTGGTAATGTTCTTGGCTTTCCTCATCACCCGCAATGGTCTGGGTGCATCCGGAGGCTTGAACCGCTACGTGGCTGCCCTCGAAGATCTGGTGGTTCCGGGGCATATCGACCGCACTCCTTATCTACTTAAGCTTGCCGGTGGGATCAAGAACCCGCTGGATGACTGGAGTGTTCCAGTCGTGACGGGTGCACTCCTGGGTGGAATGATATCCGGTTTTCTTAACGGACGTCTTAAATGGGAGATCAATAAAGGTCCCCGCATCTCGAACCGCACCCGCTTGGTGATGGCTTTTATCGGGGGAATAATATTTGCTTACGGGGCGCGCATGGCGCGTGGTTGTACTTCCGGTCAGGCACTTTCGGGAGGCGCCACCCTGTCTGCCGGGTCGTGGGCACTGATGATGTGCATCTTTGCCGGTGCTTATGCACTGGCATATTTCCTGCGAAGATTTTGGAATTAAAGGAGAGCTGCCATGTTACCTTCGATCTTTCCACTTAAAGCTTTCCTGGTTCCGCTGGCACAGAACCCGTGGACATACCTGGTCTTTGGGCTGGTTGGTTTTGCCTTCGGTTATGTCCTTGAAATATCCGGTTTCGGCAATTCCAAAGTGCTTGCCGCTCAATTCTATTTCAAGAACCTGACCGTGTTGAAGGTCATGTTCGGTGCCATCATCACTGCCATGGTGCTGATATTTCTTTCCTCGGCGATCGGCATCCTCGATTTCAACCTGGTGTATGTGCCCGAAACGCATCTATGGCCCGGTATTGTAGGCGGTCTCATCATGGGGGTGGGATTCATTGTTGGAGGTTTTTGCCCGGGCACTGCGTTGGTCTCGGCCTCCACCTTCAAAGTGGATGGCATCGTCTTCAGCCTGGGTGCCCTGGTGGGTGTCTGGGCATTCGGCGAGACCGTTCAACCTTATTGGGACTGGTGGAATAACAGTGGTTATTATGGCCGTCTGACCCTGATGGATGCCTTCCATCTTCCAACTGGCGTGGTCGTTCTCCTGGTGGTCTTGATGGCATTGTTCATGTTCTGGGGTGGTGAGAAACTTGAAGCCAAATTTGGCAAGAAAGACCTGACAAAAGAGCCAAAGAACCGCATCTATGGTGCGGCTGCCCTCATACTGGTCGCACTGATCGTCCTTCTCATCGGTCAGCCCACCAATGCGGAAAAATGGGCAAAGATCGCCCCTGAAAAGCAAGCTGCCCTGGATCAGCGCAAAGTGCAGGTACACCCGGGTGAACTGCTTGCCAGCCTGGCGAACAAGAAACTCAATATCGTCATGATCGATGTTCGCAATGAGGTCGATTTTAACCTGTACCACCTGACCGGTGCACAACGCATCCCACTGGCAGACCTGGCAAACGTCACGCCCTGGCTGCTCTCCCAGGATTCAGCCAATACGATCGTGGTGCTGATGGGGAATGCCGAGCAGGCGGCTACCGATGCCTGGAAATTCCTGCAAACAGAAGGCGTGCCCAATGTCTATATTCTGGAAGGTGGCATCAATAATTGGATCACCGTTTTTGGGGAAAATGAAGCCGGCATCCATCCGCTTAAGGGACTGGCAGGCAAAGACCTGCTGGCGGATGCATTTGATTCTGCTCTGGGAGACCGCTACGACTCTGCCCATCCCAAACCCTATGAATGGACAACCCTGGAATACACCCCCCGCATTCAATTGAAACTCAATCGTGGTCCCAGCGGAGGGGGCTGCGGTTGATCTGGTCCGTCCATCCCTTTAGCGACCTTCCGTCAATGGGAGGTCGCTTTTTTATGAATAGCTCTTTACTTTGGATCCCCCACTTAAAAATTTACCTTTTATATGCAGGTAGGATGATACAATAAATGGAATTAACTGAAATGTCCTGGAGACTGAATGAATAGATCACAACTGCGTGCCCGTTATCGTCGGACGATGTTCTTCTTCGCCCGAACCACCATTTCTTTTATATTCTGGGAGGTCATCCTGCCCACGATCGGACTGCGCAGGATTTCCCGGCGCAACCGTTCCGGGCGGATCAAGGGCACTGCAGCTCAATTTCGCAACCTGGCGATCCGTATGGGCGGGGTGATGATCAAGGTCGGGCAGTTCATGTCATCCAGGCTGGATGTCCTGCCGGAAGAGATCACCGATGAGCTTGCCGGATTGCAGGATGAAGTGCCCCCCGAGAATTTTGCAGACATCCGCCAATTGGCTGAAGCCGAACTCGGCTTCGCGCTGGAGCAGGTTTTTGCCTCATTTGATGAGAATCCGATGGCGGCTGCCTCGCTGGGTCAGGTGCATCGCGCCTGCCTCTCTCCTGCTGAAGGTGAGGTCAACCAGTTCCGACAGGTGGTCGTGAAAGTCCAGCGCCCCCATATCGAACAATTGGTGGAGGTGGACCTCAAAGCCCTGCGGATATTTGGCGGCTGGTTAAAGAGATATCGCCCGATCCGTGAACGGGTGGATATCCGTGCCCTGATCGAGGAATTTGCCTCCACCACCTATGATGAGATAGATTATTTAAAGGAAGGAAAGAATGCAGAAGCATTCAATGAGAATTTTAGCGGGAATGCTGGCGTTCATATTCCCAGGGTGGTCTGGGAACACACCACCCGACGTGTCCTAACCTTGGAGGATGTTTTCGCCATCAAGATCTCGGACTATGATGCTATTACCGCCGCCGGTCTGGATCGGGGCGAGGTGGCGAAGAGATTGCTGGACACCTATTTGAAGCAGATCTTTGAGGATGGCTTCTTCCATGCCGATCCCCACCCGGGCAACCTTTTCATCACACCCAACGGCACCAAAGGCGAAGACAGATCAAGGGATTGGCAGTTGACCTTTGTCGATTTTGGCATGGTGGGACGCGTGCCGTCGAATTTGCGGGATGGGTTGCGCGAGATGCTCATTGCCGTGGGCACGCGCGACGCCGCCCGCTTGGTTCGCTCCCACCAGACCTTGAACATCCTTCTACCTGGAGCCAATCTCAAAATGATCGAACAGGCTGAAGAAAAGGTCTTCGAGATCTTCTGGGGCAAGTCCATGAGCGAATTGCGCCAGATCGATTACCGGGAAATGCATAAGTTTGCGCACGAATTTCGGGAACTGATGGTCACCATGCCGTTCCAACTCCCCAATAACCTTCTATTGCTGGGACGCACGGTCGCCATCCTTTCTGGCATGTGCACCGGTCTGGACCCCGATTTCAACCTGTGGGAACAGATCATGCCATACGCGCAAAAGATCATTTCCGATGAAGCCGGCAGCAACTGGAAGGTCTGGTTGGATGAAGCGGGCGAGATCGTTAAAAAACTCATTGCCATCCCCGCCCAGGCTGGCAAGCTCCTGTCACAGATCGGCAACGGTGAGCTCAAGGTGCAGATGCCTGAGGTGAACCGGCAGATCGCCTCCCTGGAGAAGGCAGTCAACCGCCTGGCAGCCGGGGTGGTGTTTACCGGGTTGTTGATCACCTCGGCGGTCTTCTACAACCTGGGAAGAGAGCTAATCGGAAATATATTGGCGGTTGCTTCACTTGTTGCGCTTTTATGGATGTTCATCTCTCCCATTCGCCCCCATCACTGGCATTAGTGGATCCTGGTTAGAATCAAAACGCCCCGTTGTCTCAACGGGGCGTTTGCAGTTATTACGCCTTTTTCTCGTGTTCTTCCATGTGAGCGATGGAATGATCGATCAGGCTGCGGAATGCCAGCAGCATTTCCCTTTTAGCTTTGTTACGATGTTCCAGGAACTCAGGTGGCAGCATGGTCTTAATGGTCTCGTGGAATTCCTGGTGGGCAGCCTTAAAATGCTCACGCGTTTCTTCAGGGATATGCATCGCATACGGTCGCTTGGTTTGATTGGTTTTTTCAGCCATATTTTCAACTCCTTGTAACATTTTTATTATAGTCCAGAAGGGGGGAGTAGACAATACCTGCTCGCCGACTCGTAAAGGACCTGGTGTATAAGCGTATATTCCGCCAGCCATCAACCTTCAACCGCCGCGGTACGGAGATCACGCGCATCTTTCTGGTCAACAGACACAAACCGGGGCAATTCATTGAGCGAGCTGCGGTTCAGTCGTTCATTCATCTTTGCCAGGATCAATGCGCTCAGTGCCGGATTCGATATCAAACTGCGCATGGCGGTTGCTGGAACCTGCAGCAGGCTGGTTTTTTCAGCAGCCACCACATCGGCAGTGCGGGCTGCGCCGGTCAGGGCGGCGATCTCACCGAAGAAATCCCCGGCGGTCATGGTCGATAGCGAGCGGTAATCCTGTTCACCGGAGGCGATGCCTGCAACAGTCTTCCCGGAAAGGATAAAGAAGGCGGCATCATCACTTTCCCCATGTCGCAGAATATTCGTACCTTCCTCTGCCTCAACCACATGAGCCTGGGCGATCAACATCTCCCGCTCTTTGACGGTCAATGCGGAAAGGGATGGCAGCAATCCTACCAGTGCATCCAGGTCTGCAAGCACAGCCAGACGACCAATTCCCGACCCGGTGCGGGTGGGGGCGGTTCTCAACAGGCTGAGTGCCCGCCGCCATTCTGCCTGGTTTTGGCGCAGACCGGGCATGATCAGAACCAGTACCCCGCCTGCCAAAAGGAGCACAGCACTGCTGAAGTACATCCAGCGCACATCAATAAAATCCGCCAGTCCCGCGGTTGCCATGCCGATCAGGAAGAGGATATCCCGGGCGACAAAAAAGACACTGTTGACCCTGCCGCGCATTTCACGGGGAGTGTTGCGCTGGACGACCAGGCGCCGACCGATGGCTGACGGTGCATTGAAGAAACCCGAGATCGTAACGATTGCGATCGCCAGCGGGATGGAATGGATGAATGAATATGCCATGCTGGTCAAAGCCATTGCAATGAAACCGATCGCGATCCAGGCACCTTCCCGCATCCGGTCGAATATGGCTGCCATCACCAGGCTTCCAGCCACAAAACCAAGCGAGGTCAGACCCTCCTGCAGACCGTATTCAAATTCGCTGGCTTTGAGGGCGCGCAGGGCAAATGGAAGCAGCAGGGCGTTGGACATTCCGAAAGCGATCAGGGTCGGGAAGGAGGTGAGGAACAGGGAACGCAGCACGGGTGTATCGAACAATTGTCGCACGCCCAACTTTAGATTTCTGAGCACCACCGCCGCATTGGTCTCACCCTCAGCCTGGATGGGTTTAATGCTGAGCAGGAAAATGCAAAAAGCCGAGATGAGAAATGAAAGCGCATCCAAGAAGAATGCCCAGCGGATATCTGCCGCAGCCGCGATCAGACCGGAAGCCGCAAAACCGACTGCAGTTGCCCCGAACGAACTGATCGCCATCAGTGAATTGGTGGCTGCCAGTTCCTCCTCGGTGGCGATCTCTGGCAACACGCTTTCCTGCGCCGGGTCAAAGAATTGCCCGATGGCGCTGGTCAACATAACGATCACATATAACCAAACGATGCTGAAAGGTACCAGGAAGGGGATCAGGAATACCAGAACTGCGCGCAGCAGGTCGGCGATGATCATGATGCGTTTGCGGTCATATCGGTCGACCAGCACACCGGCGAACAATCCCACCAGCAAACTTGGCGCGGCAGTTGCCATTAACATGAGACCAACACTCATGGCGGAGTTGGTTTTCTGGTATACATAGATGGATGCCGCCAGGGAGGTTAAGGCGGTCCCCATCGTGGAGATCAACTGACCGGTCCACATCTTGCTGAAGTTTCGGTTGCGGAAGACTGAAAAGGGTGACATGCGCGGTGCTGTTGGTGAGGCAGTGCTCATGGGTTTCTCCTTATACGATCTGTGTCAGTTCGGTGATCATTTCAGCCAGGACATCAAAACCACCCTGCCAGAAAGCCGGGGAGGTGATATCCAGCCCTGCTTCCTGCAGGATCTTCATCGGGGCAGCAGATCCGCCATAACTGAGTATCTTCATATAGCGCGGGATGAAGGCGGTACCTTCCCGACGGTACTGCTGGTAAAGAGCCAAAACCAGCAGCAACCCGAAGCTGTAGGAATATGTGTAAAAAGGTGTTTCGTATATATGAGGGATGGTGATCCATTCCCATTTGAATTCATCCGATAATTCCATTGCCTGCCCAAATTGCTCCTGCAGGATAGAATAGTAGTGTTTGCACAGATCGTCAAAAGAACTCCCCTCCACCAACATGCGGTGCGCATCCCTTTCGAAGATCGTGAAATATGCCTGCCGGATCACTGTTGCATAGGCATCATCGATCACCCTTACAAGCAGGTCGCGGCGGACTGCCGGGTCATGCTCCTCCCGCAGCAGGCGGTCGGTCAACTGCATCTCGGCGAAAACCGAGGCGGTCTCCGCCAGCGGTTGGGGAGGATGGAAGGATAAGACCGAATGCCCTCCAGCCAGCATGGCATGCACGGCGTGTCCCAGTTCATGCGCCAGGGTGGCGATGTCACCCGCCTTGCCGTTGAAGTTGACCAGCACCCACGGGGTCAGTTCGGGCAGCGTGGATAAACAGAAACCTCCTCCGCGTTTACCTGACCGGATCTGTGCATCCAAATGCTGCTGATCGAGCACTTGTGTTGCCAGTTCTGCCATGTGGGGGGAGAATTCCCGGAATGTATCCAGGATCAGGTTGCGGGAATACTCGAATTCATATTTCTTGTCCGCATTGGTCAACGGGGCATAGATATCATATCGGCGGAGTTTTTCCGTACCGAGATGCTTCGCTTTTAAGAGGAAATAGCGCTGGAAGAGGATGGAGTTCTTCCAGCAGATGGTTAACAGGGTCTCCACCACTTCGTCCGGCAGGTCGTTGCCCAGGTTGCGAGCAGAGATCGGGGAGGAGTAGCCGCGCAGTTCGATCCCTTCTGTGTGCCAGTCTCGCACACGGTGACTGTAGATCTGCGCCAGGACGGTCGAGTTTTCACGATAAACCCGGTATAGTTCCTGGTAGGCTGCCTGCCGGACCTGGCTCGAGCTGTTGTAATAATAGGTGGTCAGCTCATCCCGGGTCATGCTTTTCTTCTCCCCGTCCACTTCCAGTGTGAAACTGAAACGGTTGGTGATCATTTCATACAGGCTGACCAGGGCATCAATCCCATTTGGATCCTTCATGGCGAGGATCTTTTCCTCCCGTTCGTTCAGCGTATACGGTTTGAACCTGCGGATGGATTCGAGATAGTAACCAAGGTCACCACTGATTTGGATGAGCCTTTTGGCAGACTCATCCGGCAGGTCCTTGAACCAGATTTCGAAGAACAGGACGCGGTTGCCCAGGTCGACCAGGGCTTGATCCAGGCGGTCGCGCAGATTCAGCGCGACCTCATTCTGGGTGTCCTCCGATAGCCACAGGAAGGCGTACGCTTCAAGCCTCTTCATCAGGCTGTTGATCTTTTCGATCATTTTCAGCATATCCAGGAAAGCCTGGATGGAAATATCGTCTGTCAATCCGGCACGCTGGGATTCAAGATCAGCAACAACCTTTTCCAATTGTGCCAGATTCTGCTCGATTGCCGGTTCGATCGGTTCGGCAAGAAGGTCCTTTAAACTCCAGCGGGGAGTCGTTTCCGGAGCGCTCATATGAGTTTTTTTCCTTTGAATGAAATGCCAGAAAGAAAAAGAGTCCTGGTGGATCCTGGGTACAGTTTAAGAATGCTTCATCCGGATTGTTTCTTCCTGCTTTTGTTTGGCTTGGTCATCTTCTGCATGTTTGCTGCACATGCCAGCAGGACGGTCTTGACCTGGAATGGTGTCAACTCCGGATGCTTGGAGCGGATCAATGCAATGATGCCGGCGATGTGCGGAGAGGCGAAACTGTTGCCGGTGCTGACCACGTACTGCTTGTTGTTCCATGCCACCTCGATGTCAATACCAGGCGCGCCAAATTCGACCGGCGGGGAGGGGTTGTAATAATAGGTGAAAGGTTCGTGACCCTCGTGCGCAGCCACCGAGATCACCGATGAATACAGGGACGGATAACTGGCTTCAGGATAGTTGTTGACCGCGCAGACCACATTCATATTCTTGAAATAAGCCTGGTCAGCCAGGTCATGGAAGAGACCGAAATATTCCTCTTTGGAGGTGCTCAAGCTCAGGTTGACGACCTGGATGTTGTTTTCGATCGCCCAATCCAGCCCTCCGGCGAACTGGATGGCACGCCCGCGCATGTTGCTGCCCAGAACACGCACACTGTAGATTTCAGCCAGTGGGGCGATCTTGTGGATGATGCCGGCGCAGGCTGTGCCATGCCCCGCCAGGTCGACCGGCTGGTCTTCTGCATCATACCGGATCTGCAATTCCTCATCCGGGTCATATTCGACCACCACACCCCCGCGCACGCAATCACCCAGTTCCGGGTGATCGAATTCCACCCCGCTGTCCACCACTGCCACCCGGATCCCTTCACCTTTGCTGCCCCCGAAAGCCCATTCCGGGGTCAATTCAGTGATCGGACCGGAACCCACCAACTGCTGGATGGCTTCGGGTGCAAATTGCTCAGACCAGGCTGGACGGACATCTTCATCTGTCATGACGGATCCTGCGCTTCGAACGTTGATAATCTGCAAAGGCTTTTAAGACCTGCAGGCAGGCTCTTCGTTCTGCTTCACCCATCTCACTGATCTCATGGAACATCTCTGCCAGCAAGAGCAGGTCCGCGCTGCCTTCGGGGTTGATGCTTTTTTCCAGCTTGGAAAGCAATCCAATTGTTTCACTGTCCGCATCGTCTGCTGCGATCCTTTTCAGACCCGAGATCAATGCCTCTTGAATATGATCCATATGCTGGGATTGGTCGATGGCAATGGCCGCCTGGTGGGCGAACATACCCAGTAATTCCATGTCCTGCATCCCGAAGGAAGCCGCATCGATCTTATCCAGCACTTCCATGACACCGATGACCCGTTCACCGGATTTCATCGGCATGGCAAGGATCGAAGTAGGCACATAGCCGGTGCTTTTGGCGAAATCCTGGTTGAAACGTGCATCCTGGCGGACATTCGAGATGGCGAGCGGTTGTCCGGTCATAACGACATAACCTGCAATGCCCTTGCCAAGCGGGAATTTCACTCCCACCAGGTCGCGGTTGGAGGCTCCGTACGCGACCTTGAACTCCAGCACCTGTTCCTGCTCGTTCACCAGCAGGATCGAGGCTGCCGCGGCATTAAAAATGCGACCTGCTGCTTCCACGATGGATTTCAACAGGTCGTCATGGGTTCCGGGAAGGATGGCTTGTCCTCCGGCTTCAATGGAAGAAAGTAATCTTTTTATTTGGACAAGGGTTTGCGAGTCTTTCGATCCTTTTCTGGTGGTCATGAACACCTTTCCTCGTCAGACATGGATAAAGTAGATTTTCCGCAGCAGTTCTTGTGCGGAAAATCTACTCTTATTTATCTACTGCATCCATTGGCTATTGGATGATCTGATACTCATCCTTCGTTGGATTATAAACGATCCGGTAGCTCAGAGCATTGGCTTTAACTTCGTCGGCGGAGGTGGCTTTGGAGGTGCTCTTGGCGGTGCTGACCTTCATGGAGTTGGCACGGGCTTCGTCGGCGGAGGTAGCTTTGGCTGCGCTCTTGGCTGTGCTGACCTTCATGGAGTTGGCTCTTGCTTCATCGGCGGAGGTGGCTTTGGCTCTCTTGGCTGTGCTGACCTTCATGGAGTTGGCACGGGCTTCGTCGGGTGCGGTGGCTTTGGCTGCGCTCTTGGCGGTGCTGACCTTCATCGA
>Ga0315286_10003244_pt1 | contig 15300 bp, 9 predicted proteins | sample YL17G10_0_MG_FD_205038 | JGI IMG/M metagenome (GOLD analysis project Ga0315286, IMG submission 205038) | Sediment microbial communities from Yellowstone Lake, YNP, Wyoming, USA - YL17G10_0 | ecosystem: Environmental > Aquatic > Freshwater > Lake > Sediment | place: USA: Wyoming | collected...
ATAAGCCGGAATACCGGCATCCCCGTAATTTTCAAGGCAAGTTTTGACAAGGCCAACCGCAGCAGCATCAAAAGCTATCGCGGCCCAGGCCTGCAAAAGGGCCTGGAAATTCTGGCAAAAGTAAAACAAAAAACCTCGCTCCCGCTTCTGACCGATATTCACGAAATTCAGCAGGTCTCGGCGGCTGCGAAAGTTGTTGACTGTCTTCAGGTGCCCGCCTTTCTGTGCAGACAGACCGATTTACTTATCGCCTGCGGAAAGACTGGCAAACCCGTCAACGTCAAAAAAGGGCAGTTTATGTCGCCGGCGGAAATGAAAAATGCCGTTGAAAAAATCCGTTCCACCGGCAACGAAAAAATCCTGCTTACCGAACGCGGCACGTTTTTCGGTTACAACCGTCTCGTCAATGATATGACGGCGATACCTGCTATGAAGCAGCTTGGCTGTCCTGTAGTTTTCGACGCCACGCACAGCACCCAGCAGCCCGGCGGTCTCGGCAATGCCTCGGCAGGCTCAAGGGAAATGGCGCCCGTCTTGGCAAAGGCCGCGATTGCAGCCGGCGCTGATGGCCTGTTTCTCGAAGTGCATACAGACCCCGAAAATGCCAAATCCGACGCCGCCTCCATTATGCCTATCGAATGGCTCGAAAAATTACTTATCGCCTGCAAAAAAATTTATGAAATTTAGTTTCATTTAACCCCCGGTTTTACCAGGGGTTTTTTCATTCCCCACTTTCAGTGAGGGTTTTCTTTTATGGAAGCGTAACTTGCTCAACCTCGTTATAGCCGGCAAACTTCACGCCGAAATTAACAATGTCACCGGCACCTGCGGTAATCTCTGCATTCTTTATCGTCAGTGTGAAAGCACACGAATTAAAATTAAACGTCGCAGCGGCTGTAGCATTTGGGTCTGTTACTTTGACGTTCGAGCAGGAAAACATTCTCTTGGCTGCCTTAAGCTTGTTCTTTGGTATGGTAAACTTCTGCGTGCCTAAAGTAACGACAAGGTTCTCACTGGTCCTGTCCGTCATATTCGCATCTGTATCTTCAACCGCGAATGCCCCTTTGACCGACAACTGGTCGCTGTTCGCTTTTTTATTGTTTTGCTTGACCTGACACTTATCAACCCTTAGGACATCCTTGACTCCCATCATAAGCAGAATTGGTATTGGCACCCTCGGGCCGTTGACTACCGCTTCGTCAATTTCATCCGCTGCGTTGAAATCCCCGATTTCAATCTCGATAGTTACCGGACAGCCGAGACCCGACAGGTCAACGTTACTTGCTGAAAATGCGAATTTACGGGTTTTCACATTATATGTGAAGGACTTCCTTAGTTTATTTTCGGTCCCTGAATAACTGTACGTGCCATTTTTAACCTTAAATGTCTTGCCGTTGATGGGGAATGTCAAAGCGCAGGGATTGACAATATCGTTTGAGTCAACGGTAACCTTGATGGTGCCGGTGAAATCATCCGCTGTGGCGTTCATCGTTCCCGAAAAGGAAATCTTGTCGCTGCTTTCCTTGCTGCTCGCGGTTACAGTGCATTTCGTAATTGACACGGAATAATTCTTTGGATTTGTAGAGGCATAGCCGGAGTCTGACGAACTAAAGCCGCTGGTTCCGCAGCTATTCTGGGCCTTAACCCAATACCAGTAGGTAGTCCCTGCCACTGCCGATGTATCGTCATAAGGCGATGTGTAGTCTCCCGACTTAATCGCCGTTCCTGAATTATTGCTGGTATTACGCCAGACCTCGTAACCTGTGGCACCTGAAGCCAAATTCCAGCTAACCCGGATATGGTCAGTGTAATTCCCATCGCTGGCAGATACGCCTGTAGGAGCGGAAGGCGCACTACCACCTTCATCTATCTGTCCATCACAATCATTGTCCTTGCTATCGCAAATCTCGGTGGCTCCGGGGTGGATACTTGAATCGCTGTCGCTGCAATCCGTACTGTTTGATACATATCCGGATGGTTGCGAACACGATTGAACGCTATTATTGGGATTGCCATATCCATCCCCATCGGCATCACGATACCAGTTTTGACCAAGGCCTTCATCTATCTGTCCGTCACAATCATTGTCCTTTCCATCGCAAACTTCGGTGGCTCCGGGGTGGACACTTGAATCGTTGTCACTGCAATCCGTACTGTTTGATACATATCCGGATGGTTGCGAACATGATTTAATGCTGTTGTTGGGATTCCCGTAACCATCCCCATCAGCATCACGATACCACGTCTGACCTGCTCCTTCATCTATCTGCCCGTCACAGTCGTTATCCTTGCTATCGCAAATCTCGGTGGCTCCGGGGTGGATACTTGAATCGCTGTCACTGCAATCCGTACTGTTTGATACATATCCGGATGGTTGCGAACATGATTTAATGCTGTTGTTGGGATTCCCATATCCGTCTCCATCAGCATCGCGATACCAGATAGGAAATTGCACCTCAACATACTCCGCATATTCCGGCTGATTCCCGCCATTGTCTTGAGCCCAATAATAGAAATAACCTTCACTGTATATATTATATTGTTGCGTATAAGTATCTGAGCTTGGGTGTTGAACATTTCTACTGTAGGTCCAACCGGATCCGCCTGGCAATCTGTATCCTATCTTATGAATCCCTGATTTGATGTCCTTGGCTTTGACCTGGACAACCATATGATCCCCGTCCACCCAACTGGATACTTCATATGTTGGCAAATCAATAAGTGCAGAACGTGTCATATATGAGTTGTCTGAATGAGGAGCAGACCAGTACGGCCCAGTATTCGGCGGAGAACCGCGCTGTGCCCATGGTGAAAGCTCAAAATCTGGATCAACTGATAAATCCGGCATATTATTATGCGCTTCCACCCCCTCATCATTTGAAATATTCCAAGCAGTAGACGGCTCGTTCTCATTCCACCAAACTTTATGGCCATTCTTTTCGTAACAGTACTCGACAACGCCATCGCATCGAATCTCATGAATATCAGCTATTGTTCCTTCAAAAGTCAAACCCCAATAAGTAAGTGCATCATGAGCAAGCAAAGGATACCCCTTATCAGCCGCAACGAGATCTATAGCGACTTGAACAATAGCTTTCCGCTCTACAAAGGACAAACTCTTGTTAGACAATGTATAAGCCCCATAGTAATCAGACTCCACACTTTCAAAACTGCTATAAAAGCTATTATCAGGATTATTATCAGCCACAGGCGCTTCTATTACTCTTTCGCTATCACTGGAATTGATACCCGCAAAAACCCCTGCATGATTATAATTATAACCAACCGAGTCTATAAGGGCAAATATTCGGTAAAGCGCATCCCCGTATTCCTGCGCGTCAATATTGCCATAATCTGAAACTGCAAAAACAGTTGCCTGTCCCAAAATAATAATCAGGACAATTGATATGTATGTGAACCCTTTGTATCGTCTTGAGATTTTCATAGATATTCCCGTTAACATTAGAGTTCTTTTGTAATTACTCTTTGGCCGCTGTTGATTTTATTGAAGATACTTGTGGAGTTAATATTCTCGCGCTTAGCCGTTTCTGAACTTCCCTCGAATAATCCTCCATCTCTGGCATATCCTGTATTACTGACAGTATTCTTGATAATTCTTCCTTTTCCTTTTCGTATGGCATTTCTTCTGCCACAGAGATAATCCTTGTAACCGCTTCCCTCTTAACAGGGTTAGGGGCTTTTGAAACCAGATCATATAGGAGGGGCATATATCTGTCTTTTTGCCCTTCTTTCCAAAGGTGTTTCGTAGAATGTATAGCATAAAGAACATCAGGAGAAGACGGTTGCTTTAACATATCTGTAATAACATCCTCCATGTCAACAAGAGCAAAATCACAAGCACCTGTATCAACAAATCTTTCGCTGTTTTGTACTAAAGCAACCATAGCATTAACCGTCTTCATTTGGCCAAGGCAGTATGCAGTAGTTTCAAACACGCGAGCATTGGTGGTTTGTTTCATTACCTTGTGAATATATGGAAAGACTTGTGTCCCAGATAATCTCGTTAAGGAAACGCTCGCACTTCTTGCGATTTCTGGTATATCATAATTATTCGCATCGGTAAGCAATGATTCTAATACAGGTATAGCTTCGTTAATCTTCAGCACTTCAATGGATTTGATAGCCGAAGACCTTAACTGCAAATCCCGTCTTTTATCTGTAGCCACTTCTATCAAAAAAGCCTTTTCTTTTATTGCTTCATCGTGTGTGATTTCACCTTTTTCGTACATCATTAGGGATATACTCGCCATAGCTCTTGTAGCTTGTGCAGAAAGCACTGGTGATTCATTTGAATCCTTAGCAACAGCAACATTGTTAAGTAATAATTGTTGTCGCTCCCTCTTCTCCAATCGCATAGCATTACTATTTAATTTCTCAAGAATTAACCGGCGAGAACGAATAGATTCTTGTTTATCCTGCAGAAGTATCAAAGAATCCTCAAAAGAGCTTTTGTTCAAAGGCTCTTTAATGAGTTCTAATGCCTTCAAGGATAATCCATTTGTAGAATCTTTTTTTATAAGTGAATTATGTTTTGTCAGTGATGTGGAATTTGGGTCTTCAATTGCTCTGACAGAATGTGTCACAAGAAACAAGACTATAATGCTATGAAGAAATGGCTTATAGTGCTTCTTATTTAGATGGTAAAAAGTTAGAAAGTTTTTGACAAGCATCTTTTTTCTCCTTCCAATCCGCCCAAGCGGACAAGAATGCAACCTGGTGCATATTCTCCTACGGCGGTGTTTCTCCTGTTGCTCTTATCAACGTTATTGCTCCATCACTCCAAATTGTCAAGAAAAACTTTGTATTTTTTTGGGATAGCTATGGTATGGCACATTGTGCCCGCCTTTGGCGGTCCCTAAAATCTTCAATCTACAATCTTAAATTTGACCCTTCTTTCCTACCCCCCGGCCCAAGATCGTCGCTGTTTGGCCTCAAAAGTGCCCATTTTTAGGGGGTTTGCAACATTTTAAAAGTGGTCTTAATCCGCGCAATCAGCGTTTAAGAACTGTCTCGTAACCGTGTTTTGTTTCAACAAAGCTGGCCTTGTCAGTCTGTGGGCAAAGCAAAACGGCTGGCGCAAAAGCTCGCTTTGAGCAAAGCCGTTGCTTTGAACACAAAGTTATTTGCAGAATAACTTGTTGAAACAAACAGTGCAAATCTGTGTCTAAAAAAAATTCTCTGTGTCCTCTGTGAGCTCTGTGGCCTAAAATATACTTTTTATATCCTCTGTGGCTACATAACCAAAAACGCGCATATTCTTTTCTATGGCTCACCCCAAAAAATGGGTAAAAAACGGGAAAAAAATCGAAAAAAATCAAAATCTGTGGAAAATAATCAAAAATTTTAAAAAATTTTAAAAAATCCCACAATCCCCTGTCATTATTATTCTTATAGCAGTTTTTTCGCTCCCTCCCAATTCCCTCAAAATTAATATAACATCTTTAATTAAAAAGAGTTATGATAATTTCCGCTTAATTATCTCTTTTTTCACCTTGTGAAACCCCCTAGTTTTGCTTTCGCACGAAAGCATAGGGGGTGCGCCTCCTCGTCATAAGTCCTTATTTTTTTTAAAAACCCCCTATTCCTGCTTTCACCTGAAAGCGTAGGGGGCGCTTGTGAAACCCCCTATTCTTGCTTTCACCTGAAAGCATAGGGGGGCCTGCTTCCTTTTTGGCCTTAGCAATACTGATAACCTTCATTTCGGAAAGTTGTTTTACGGGGGTATTGGAAGGTATGATTTAGGAATCCTGACGGCAAGCTAACATCCTTAAAAAAAAGCACTTATTTAAAAATCTTTTGCTTTAACCCTTAAAGAAAAAGTCAATTTATGGCCGATAATTTTTATATCGACTTGTGGTAAAATAGCTAAGTTTGGAAAAATTTTAAAAATCTGGTTATCGGTCTGGTTACCGAGGCCGATAACTATAGGGCGATTAAGCTGTTAAGAAAATGAGTAGGCAATTGCGGCAGAATTTAAGACAACTTGTTCTCAAAAAAGGCTCTGAAAAGTTCATATTTCGTTATCAGGCCGGCTGCGAAGATGCGCTTCTTGAGGCGTTGATTTCGCAGGCATCGGACAGTCGAACAAGTTTTGACTGGTTCGACGCTGCCGTATTGAGCTTCAAACTTATCCAGTCTCTGATAAGCGAAGCCGACAAACTCCTTAGTGAACCGGCTTTAGAGATGGTTGAACCTCTTGAAACTTAATAGAAGCGAAACTTTCATCGTTATTGAGGCGATTTGGAGATAATAAAATGGAAAATTGTGCGATTATTCATGAGTTTCTGGACTATCTGAACTTTGAAAAACATTTTTCTGAACATACAGCCAAATGCTACAACGCCGACCTTGAGCAGTTCTGCCAATACTTAGGCAGCGAGCACGGACATCTCTCAGAGGGCTGGCCCGCCGGCAGCAAGACGACCGGTGCTGTAGCCACACAGACAGAAACGAAAATTGAGCAGCTTCTTTTGGCGATAACAGTCGACAGCGTTCGAGCTTATATGGCCAGCTTGAATGAAAAACAATATTCGAAATCAACGACCGCAAGAAAACTTGCGACACTGCGAAGTTTCTATAAGTTTCTGGTAAAACGAGGATATCTAAGCACCAATCCTGTTATTACAGTCAGAACACCCAAACAGGACAAGAAACTGCCCAAGTTCCTCGAATACGACCAGGTCAGGAAACTGCTCGAGACACCACCAACCGATAACTGGCTGGGAGCAAGAGACTGTGCGATAATGGAAACCCTTTACAGCACGGGTGTTAGGGTAAGCGAGCTGGTCGCGCTCAATATAGAGGATGTTGATTTTCTCAGCGAAGTTCTGCATGTCAGGGGCAAAGGCAAGAAGGAAAGATTAACGCCGGTCGGCTCATCTGCGCTGCAGGCAATCCAGCACTATATGGAATTCCGCAACAGACGCGCGCAGGGCAACGGCAATTTTGATTCGAAGGTGCTGTTTGTAAACAAGCACGGCAAAAGGCTCAGCACAAGAAGTGTTCGCAGAAAGATGGATAAATACCTCAAGATGGCGGGACTCGACCCAACAATCAGTCCGCATACGTTAAGACACAGCTTTGCAACTCACATGCTTAACAACGGGGCTGATTTGCGGAGTGTTCAGGAACTCTTAGGCCATCAGTCGCTGTCAACAACCCAGATTTATACACATCTTACTACGAAGAAACTCAAAGAGGTCTATGACAGCGCCCATCCTCGTGATGAACAAAAACAAAATTCATAACAAAACCCGAACAACAAAAAACCCGCTTTTCAAGAGCGGGTTTTTTTATGCGCTTTTTTCTACAGGCTTGTCAGTTATTACCGCACACAATTGAGCAAAACTCAATTGAGAGAAAATAAAAACAGATAAAAGCACACAAAAAATTTTCTTCTTCATACCTGTTCCTCCTTGAGTCTCTCGAATGTAAATTTATAACCTCGTTATTTTTGTTTTCTTAATTTATCCGCTGCAGGCGGACTGCTAACAAACCAAAACCGAAGAGCAATAAACTTATTGGCTCTGGTATTAGATTGAACCTTGTATATTCTGATGCGTCCACGCCTTTGATTATAAATGGGTTGTTATCCAATAAATGCCCTGTCAATATTCTGGTGTAGGAATCGTAATTAAAGTCATGGCCATAAACATTAATAGATGCTTGATCGTTGCCCCATCCACCAATCCAAGAGTCATTAACATCTAATAACCCACGATAGATATTTACTTCTCCATGAATATCAAAAATATTAAAATTTAGGCTTCCGCCATTAATATCGACAACCGATGCAGGGGTAACAGGGTTAAATGCAGCAGGATATGTTTTCAAACGACCGGCAGTTATATTACCGCCAGATATGTTGGCGGAACCATATACAACAAAATCTGAAGATACAGTAATGGTCCCGCCAGAAACATTAAAGCTACTCAAATAATCGATGTTGATAAATCCCGAAATCAAGCCGCCTGACATATTAAAAATACTAGTATCACGAGTGCCCAACCAATTTGTTATTTGTCCGCCGGACATATCTACGATAGTACCGTCATTTTGGACATAAACGCTGCCGTAGACATTCCCATCTACAATTGTGCCGCTCGTCGTGAAAGTTTTATCTGTTGCATTAGCGCATACCGGCAACAAGAACAAAATTGCAAAAATCGTTTTCCATAACCTCTTTTTCATAACTTCTTCTCCATTCCAAAATTTCTTTTGCTTTCGCAGCCGGTGTATCTCTAATCCTCAAGCTGTTATCTATTGAATTATACCATATTTTAAGCCCTGAAAAAAAAAAAAATCAAGGAAAATTTGGTAAGATTGCTAAAAAATTTTCAACCCCGCCAGATTTGCCTCTGCAACGCTTTTCGTAAATCCATTGCTGTCGGGGAATTACAGATTTTAAAATGCCGGCCAAAAACAATTGTAATGTATGATATTTTTTACACAATAGTAAGAATAAAGGGCTTGTGAAATCTCTTGTCACCCATCAATTTTTATTAATTTTATCTCCTATGTATTCCGGCACAATCTGTTTTATGGTTGCGACAATATCTTTATAATCCCGAGTATCGACCATAGCAACGAGATTATCTATAAGATGGCAAAGCTGCTGTCTGTTGTAAGGAATACTATTCTCCCAGATTCCAATTTTGACATGCCGGGTGGGCATCATATTTTCACCCTTGATTGACAGCTCTTCGAAGAGTTTTTCTCCGGGCCTGACGCCGGTAAAGACTATTTCTATATCTTCGCCGGGCCGAAAACCGCTGAGCGTAATAAGTTCCTTGGCGAGGTCGACTATTTTAACAGGTTCCCCCATATCGAGCACAAATATTTCTCCGCCTTTTCCCATAGCCGCAGCCTGAAGAACAAGCTGGGACGCCTCCGGTATCGTCATAAAGTATCTTTTCATTTCCGGATGCGTTACGGTTACAGGTCCGCCGACAGCAATCTGACTTTTAAATATCGGCACAACAGAACCGTTTGAGCCCAGAACATTGCCGAACCTGACGGTCACAAAACGCGTATTGCTGGTTTTGTTAAGGTCCTGAATATACATCTCAGCAATGCGTTTGGAAGAGCCCATAATACTTGTCGGATTTACGGCCTTGTCAGTGCTTATCATTACAAAGTTGCCCGCACCATATTTATCCGCTGCATCGGCAACTACCTTCGTTCCGACAATATTATTCTTTATTGCCTCGCCGGGATTGATTTCCATCAACGGCACATGTTTATGAGCAGCGGCATGGATGACAACCTGAGGTTTGTATTTTTCAAAAATCTGCTCAACTCTTTTTCCATCGGTGATATCGCATATAAGAGTTTCCATAGCAACTTTCGGGAAACTTTTGCGCAGCTCTCTTTCGACGTAAAACAATGCATTTTCCGCCTGTTCGAGAAGGAGCAAATATTTCGGCTCGAAATTACAGACCTGTCTGCTCATTTCCGAACCGATTGAACCGCCGGCTCCCGTAACAAGAATAACCTTGTCTTTGATATACTGTTCGATGATATCAAGGTCAAGTTTCACGGCTTCCCGTCCCAGCAAGTCGTTGATGTCGACATCACGAATCTGTGAAACGCGGTATCTTCCGCTCGCAATGTCGGCAACTGACGGAACTGTTCTGAATCTGACCTTTGCACCTTCACAAATCTGAACCACCCATCTAAGCTGTTTCGCCGTGGCGCTCGGCATAGCAATGGCAATTTCCTCGATATCCTGTTTTTTGCAGATTTGCGGAAGCTGGTCAACCTTTCCAAGAACAGGAATACCGTGAATGTTCATACCCTGCTTTGCGGGGTCATCATCAATAAAGCCTACCACATCATACTGTCCGACCGGCATACGGTGAAGCTCACGGAGCAGGGCTTCGCCGGCATTGCCTGCACCTACAATCAGGAATCTCTTCAGTTTGCCGCCTGCCTCGGTAAGAAACTCTTCATGATAGAGCCGCACAGCCATACGCAGACTGCCAAGAAGCACAATCGTTGCGAACATATCGAGAATGAAAATGGCCTGGCTGATAGTAGTAACTTCGCGCAATTTCATCCTGACCGGTTCGGACATCAGGAGACCGTACCACAAAACGACCAGAATCAGTGTGCTGACAAGAGAAGCCTTGACTATCGACAGGAGGTCCGAAATGCCCACGAACCGCCACCAGCCCTGATATTGCTTGAAATAGCCGAATACAATCAGTTTCAATATAATGAAAAATACCAGAAGCCTGAGATACTGAGTAACAAACCATTCCTGCTGAAACTGCATGTTGTTGACGAGCAGAAAAGCCATCATCAGGCTTGCAGCAAACATCAAAATATGCGCAAGCATTATTATCTGCTTTCGAAATCGCAGTAATCCTGAAGGCAGTGTCTCTATATCTCTTTTTTCATCAGGTTCTTTTGGACTTTGAATATTTTGATTTTCTTCGACCATGTTTACTTTCGCAAAATCCGGTTAAAAATTACTTCGGCTGCCGGGTGTCCTGAGCCTCTTCGGGCTGGACCGACTGCCGGGCTTCGATGAAGACATTGTCAAGAGCAGTATTGTCAATTTTATTTCTCAGCAGACAATAGATAATGGTACCGGCTGAAAAATAGAAACTTACGGCAAAGGCAATAACCATTCCTGCAATCACAAGTATGGCCAGATAAACAATAAACGCTGCGATGGATTCGGTTGCGTTTTTCGAAACTTCCAGACCGCCGCCCAGCAGATTGAAGAACTCCGGTTTCGGCCAGATTGCGACAAGTTTATTAAGCTGCTGGGCTTTGCCGCCGCTTGTCCAGACGCCAAGCGACAGAAACCATCTGCTTATACCGAGCAGGATAAAGGCAAAAAATCTTACGAATAAATAACTGATTGAGCCGTAGACGGCGGCAAGCAAGGTATAAAATGTCAGCCGCCAGGGTTTTGCATAAGCATAGCTGAACGACCTGCTTACGGCATCGAAGGCGTCGGAGTTCTCATACGCAATTGCGCCGAACATAAGATTGATGCCTGCACCGAGGCCGATAATCGTAAAGGTCATCAGGAGTCCGGCAACAAGGACCACGATAATAAATAAGGCCATAATAAGTTCCCCCGCCCACGGGATGTTCGTTATCAGGCCAAGCAGAAAGATGCCTATTCCGAAAATAGTAATCAGTATTACCGGTGCCAGCGGAGCGAGAAAAAGTGAAATAAATTTTTTAAGAGCAAATTTCAAACATTGAGTCATACCGGGTCTTTCATCCTTTGAGAACTGCAGAGCTGCACCTCTGCAGATTGCCCCGCCGGCCGCGGAAACAAGTGCCAGTGCAATTAAAAGGAAAATAATGCTGTAAACAGTGTGGTATTTCAAAGCCCATATACAGGCAGCAACACATTCCGTTACACAAACGACAAAATTACCGAAATTCAGCAGTACAATAGAAGCGGCAGCCTGATTGAACCTCGCCAGGCAGAAATTCGACCAGACCCTGAAAACGCCCTGTCCTTCTGTTTTACCTTTGTAGTTCTTGATGAAATCATCGATGCGCTGCGAATCGCCGACAAAACAGTGCAGTTCGGTCGGCCAGCCAACCGAACCGGTCAATGCCGAAGTCCTTAGCTGACGCCCGGTAAGTTGACCTGAAACTACAACGGTTTTGCTGAAGTCCATCAGCCAGCCGACAATAAAAATAATAGCCAGTGCCAGAAAGGCCGTCAGAAACCTTGGGGGCTGAATTGCTATCCGAAACGTTTTGAAGATGTTTAAAAACAGAAGACCGCTGCAACATTCAGCCAAGTTCTTTTGCTCTGCCATCTTATAATCCTTTCAAAACAATCGAAATAACATTATCTCTCTTTAAGTGTTTATTTCAACATATTTTCCGACTCGCCCGGCTTATCTTTTTTCTGCTCTTCGACGGGGGCGGAAATAATATATTCACTCTCAAACCAGGCATTGAGGTCGACCATTTTGCATCTTTCTGAGCAGAAGGGAAAGAATTTTGTAATTTGGGCAGTCTGTTTTTTATCTTTCGAAGGTTTTGAGACCCTTTTTCCGCATATGGGACATCGCTTTTTCATGGCCCGCTGCTATAAAATACAAAAAATCATCTGCAAAATTTGAGCAAACTTTCAAAATCTTATGCAAAACGCGTAACGACAAAAATGAAAACCGTTCCTAAGACAGTAAGTCCTACAAGTTTAAGCGAACTGTGTTTGCTATGTGCCTGAGGCAAAATATCCGAAGCTCCAATGTAAAGCAGAAAGCCCGCAAAAAATCCCAGGTATAGAACCAAAAAATGCGGAGAAACTTTAAAAAATAAAGTTGAAATTGCCCCAATAATGGGGCTTAAGGAATCCATCAACAAAAACACTTTGGCCCTCGCCGGACTGTTTTTATAAACCAGCATTAGAGTTACAGTGTTCATTCCATCTGTAAAATCATGTGAGATTACAGCAACGGCAACCAGCAAACCCACTGAGGCATTAATCTGAAAACCAAGCCCAATGCTTATGCCATCCATAAAACTGTGGCCTATCAGCGCCAGTGCAGAAAGAATACCGACATACTGATGTTTATGCTCTGCATAGTCATCTTCGTGAGCGCGGTGTATGAGAATAACCTTTTCCAGAATATGGAAAAGCAGGAATCCCAAAACCAGGGCAATCATAATCTCAATTGGCTCAAAATTATTGGTTTTTATCTGCTCAATAATTTCGGGAAAAATTTCGAAACTTACGACTCCCAGCAGAACCCCTGCCGCAAACGCCATAATTAAATGGAGTCTTTCTTTGAACCTTATGGCAAACAATCCGCCGAAAAAGGTCGAAAAAAAAGCCGCAACGGAAAGGATTATCGGCTCCATTGACATAAGCGCATTTTACCCTTAAAAGCTTTGATACGCAACAGGTGACATACAAAATAAAATTTTGTTTTATTTAGAAAAGGTATGGCAATTTTGCTGATATGCCTAATGACCAACATTTAATCCAGTTCGATGCCTTCGGGTACAGGTTCGCCTTCCCTGACGATTCCTTTTTCGAGGAGCTTGGCGTATTCAATGCAATATTTCGCCCACGGTCTGGCCTCGAGCCGTTCTTTTGAAATTGCTCTGCTGGTAACCTCACATATACCATAAGTAGCATCTTCGATTCGCTGCAGAGCATCAATAATCTCACGAAGCAATTTTCTCTCACTATCGAGCAGATTCAGGGTAAATTCCTGCTCATAATTATCGGTGCCGATATCAGCCATATGTATGGGCATACTCGAAAGGTCGCCGGTGGCATCGAGCCTGGATTTTTTCAGTGTTTCATCCTCGATTGAATTGACATCGCCGACGATTTCCTGCATCTTGTTAAGCAAAAGCTGTTTGTAATGTTCGACTTCCTGGTCGCTGAGATATTCGCTCGTCTTTGTATATGTCGGCGCAGGTTTCTTTTTCCCAGCTGCTTTCTTTGGACCCTCCCGTTGTGCCTCAGTCGCTGCGCGACGAGCGCTTTGGGTTGATTTCTTCTTTATGTCATCTTTCTTTTTCATTACCTGTTTTTGCCAGTTAATAATTTTTCTAAGCATAAGCAAATCTCACAAGCCTTTGGCATTTATCGGCTGAAATGCCCTGCATTTTAAGAGCCAATAATATATTAAGGGCACAATTAGTTTGCAAGCTATTTTAGGTTTATTCTTAAATTTATACGTAAAAAGGACTTATCAGGTTCTTTTGAATTGTTTTTCCAGTTCTGCAAGGCTGAACTTTATGGCGGTTGGTCTTCCGTGCGGGCAACGACTGACCCGTTCAATGGCGTTTTTATCGGACAGCAATTTATCGATTTCAGCGGGGTTTAACTTCTGTCCTGCTTTTACAGCCGCTTTGCATGCCGCCAAATCAAGAATTTTATGCAGAAGTCTTTCGGAATCGATTCTGCCTGCACTGTCGGCGAGCACATCCAGCATATCTATGAGAAACTCAACAGGTTTAATGCCGCTTAAAAGACTCGAAAATGACTGCACTGCCCAGATTCCCGGCCCAAATGGTTCGAGTTCGATGCCGAGGCGGTCGAGCAAATCCTTGTTCGCTTCAAGTATCTGCACTTGAGCAGGGGTCAGTTCAAAACTTTCAGGTATGAGCAGTTTCTGAGATTCGAGTCTGGCGGCACTATCGGAGGCAAGACGCCTGCACAGGTCTTCATATATTATCCTCTCGTGCAGGGCATGCTGGTCGACGATTAAAAATCCATCTTCAGTCTGAGCTATTATGTAACTGTCGTGAATTTGAAGATATTGCTGCGGTGCAGGCGCAGTCTGTAAAGCATTCTTCTCATAAAAACGGTCTCTCTGCTCGACAGCGGCAAAATCGCTTTTTTTCGCAATTTTTGAGAAGTCAAAATGTCTCTGTGGAGCTTCACCCTGCCTGTTTTGGCTGAAAAACTCCACCATCGCGCCGGTAATCGACTGTTTTATATCCTGACTTTCCTGCGATGCCGGCATTTGGCCGCTCTTAGGCAGTTTTGCCTGCACATCCAGGTCTATTGACAGCAGTTTCTCCCGCACAAGAGCAAGAATCTGTGAATATACAAGATTTGAATCGTCGAATCTGACTTCTATCTTTGTCGGATGAACGTTGACATCAAAGTTTTGAGGCGGCATTTGAAGAAATAGGAAAACCATCGGGTATTTATCCGGCTCGATGAGTCCGCGATATGCCTCTCTGACGGCAGCGGAGAGAAATTTATCGCGGATATATCTGCCATTCAGGAAAAAATACTGAAATTTTGCGTTCGCCCGACCGTTTTGGGGCCTGCAAAGCAAAGCGGAAAGTTTAAGATTTCGTTCGGTGCTTTGCAATTCAAGCAGAGACTGGGCCAAGTCGGCAGAAAACAAACTTCCAATCCGCTCTCTTGCCCCCTCGCCAACAGGCAATCTGTAAAGCTGTCTGTCATTATGAAACAAAGTCATACTAATATCGGTATGAGCAAGAGCGATTCTCGTGAACTGCTCGATGATATGAGTCATCTCCGTGTTTGCAGTTCGAAGAAATTTTTTTCTGGCAGGCATCTTGTAAAAGAGATTTCGCACCTCGATTGTTGTGCCCGTATCGCCGCTGCAGGGACGGACATCATCCTTAATACCGCAATCAATTTCGTATCTGGCGGCTTCAATCGAATCTGTGCATCCGCTGATTACGGTGACCTTGGCCACGGCAGCAATACTTGCAAGGGCTTCGCCGCGAAAACCCATAGTAGAGATGTTGAGCAAATCGGCGCTGGTTTTAAGTTTGCTTGTTGCGTGCGGTTCGAAT
>Ga0315286_10003245_pt1 | contig 15300 bp, 9 predicted proteins | sample YL17G10_0_MG_FD_205038 | JGI IMG/M metagenome (GOLD analysis project Ga0315286, IMG submission 205038) | Sediment microbial communities from Yellowstone Lake, YNP, Wyoming, USA - YL17G10_0 | ecosystem: Environmental > Aquatic > Freshwater > Lake > Sediment | place: USA: Wyoming | collected...
CGGGACGCGTTCCAGCACGTAGCCGGCTCGTACCCCAGGTCGGACGGCGTGTTCGGATCCTTGTCCTGCGCCACGCAGGTGTTGTTTTCCGGACAGTCGCTCCCTGCCATGCACGGCGTCTTGCTCTTGTCGCACCGTCCGCAGGTCAGAAATTTGTTGATCGGATCCTGCGGCGGCGTCTTGCCCTGGAGGGCGGCGCCCAATACCGTGGACCAGCTCGGCCAGATGCTGTTCGTGATGGTCTGGAGATAGGAACCGCTGGTCAGCGTCGGATAATATTGTTTTGGATCGCTCGTCCGGGCGCGTTCCAGCGCGCCTGTCAGTTCCTGGAAATCCGCGATGCGCGTCGTGTCGCGCTGCAGTTTGGATTTGAAGCTCGCGCAATGCAATTGGTCGCCCTGATTCGCGCATTCCCAGTCCGCCGTGCACGGAACCAGCGAGCCATTGTAAAAAACCTGGTTGTTCCCGGCATCCAGACAGATGTTTTCCGCTCCGCCCTGAAAATTCACGTTGAACGTCCAGTCCTGCACCAGCTGGTTGAAAATGTTCACGGTTTCGGCCCGCGCATCCGGGTTGTAGGAAACCAGGTAAATATTAGAATAGATCGTTCCGTTGCCGCTGCCGTCCGCGTTGACGGAGGCGACATAGACCGTGGTCCCGTCCTGGACCGCCTCGTACCCGTCCACCTGCATCGGCTTGGGCGACCCGCTGAACCCTTGCGACTGGTACCAGGACATGGGCGAGAGGTGGAGCGGATTGGCGACGATCCGGATGCCGATGCCGTCGTTTTTCAGCGCGTCTTCCTGGAACGTAAAGAGGTACTGACGGAGGATGCCGCGGCTGCGGTCCAGGTCGGTTTGCGGAATGGCGCGCGCCTGCAGGGCCGGCAAATCGTCCGTCGTTCCTTTTTTGCCGAAATCACGGCAATACAGCATGGAAAAATTGTAATACGGGCCGTTTTCAAAGATGGTGCCGCGGAGCGACGGCGATCCGTTTTGGTCGCGGAACGGGGCGAGCCAGCGCTCGGGCCATGGATTCTCGCAGATCAGGGCGGTGGCGAGCAGGCTGCCGGTCCTGGAGGTTCCGGATGTGGACGGAACATTGACGGAATCCGCGGTCATTTTGACACCTGCAAAAATCAACGACGCGCCGTTTAAGGTTTTGTCGTTGACCTTCGCGGTCGTCAGCGTGTCGGTCGAGAGCGGGTTCCCCGTCACATCGAATATCCTCGTGTTTTGCGAAACCCATTGCCGCCACTTCCAGGCATAACTCGGGATCATGGCAAGCGGGACGATTTTGCCGTCGGAAACCGCATTAGCCGTGGCTTCGAAGTCATGCGTCTCATAGGCCGTGAGGAACAATCCCGGATGATCCGCATCCTTGTCCGTGACCAAAATCTGGTCGACGGTGCAAATCTTGTCGCCGGTTTTGAAATGCCAGCTCAACGGACCGCTATCCACATCGACCGGATCGGCCTTCGCGACCACGCCTTGCGCCGTCCGGATGCCGAGCTTGTTGTTCTGCAGCGGATTCGGATCCCCTTTGAACACGACGCGGTACCAGGTTTGCGGTTCGAGCGCATCGTCCATCTGGAAAACGACTTTGGAGCCATGGCCGCTCGGCAAAAGCGCAACCTTGCCGCGAACGGCGCCGCCGCACCAGATCGGAGCGGCTTCCGCCGCCTGACCGCCGAAGAATGACGTGACCGAACCCCACAGGGATGCCACGAACGAATGCCAGGTGCGCACGGCAATCGGCTGCAGCTGCTTGAGCGGTTCCGTGCCCGGCGGACAGGTGTCCGCGTACTGGCGGGCGACCAATAAATTATCGGAAATCGTTTGCGCGTCCATCGGCATGGGGAACACGGCCGAAATCAGGACGTTGCGGCAGACGTTTTGGGTCAGGTCCGGCGGATACGCGGCCGTCACGGTCGGGCGGGCGGCGCAGCAGCCGGCCGATGTCAGACCGTTTTTCACCGCATTGGGATCGGTGCTCGTCTTGCAGGCAATCTCCTCCTTATATCCGCATTGCAGTCCGTATGCCGCTTCGCCGACCTTGGTGTCATACGTGGCGTCGAGTTTGGACGTCATCTTCCCGTCCGCGTCCGGCGCGCGCGTGCCCGTGATCTGCGCGAGCTGCACCGGATCTATTCTTTTATCGCCCACGGTCAACGCTTCGCATTGTTCCCCCGTGCCCACCTTCCCGTCGCCGCAGAATGCCGGCTGCGTATAGATTGGCGAGGATCCGGTGCGCAGACAAGCCGGGGAACATCCTTCGCCCCCGTCGCAATCCTCGCCCGGCTCCACTTTCCCGTTTCCGCAGCAATTGGGGTCGCTCACTTTTTGGCACGTCTTTGCTCCGGCCGCGAGACACTTGGTGACATCGCAGAAATCCGGGAACGGCCATTGGCGCCCGTTGCCGACCACCGTGCAGACCGTGGCGCCCGCAACTGCCGGATTCGGCTGGAGGATGCCGCTATTATTGTTGCACGTCTCGCAGGATTCGCCGGGATCCAGTCTGCCGTTTCCGCAGAGCGCGGTGACCGCGTTCGATCCTTCATGCAGACAATCGGAACTGCAGCCGTAGCCGCCTTCATTGGTTCCGTAGTCGCAGGCTTCGCCATCGCCGATGCTTCCGTTGCCGCACACCGATCCGCCGGCTCCGGAACCCAACAGCTGGCAGCCGGCCGTGCATCCGTGCGCATCCGCCACTCCGCAGACGCCGTCCGTGCCGCAATCCGCATTTACCGCGCATGTTTTGCCGATCGGTTCGGATCCGGCCGTGCAGGTGCGGCCGGGATCGCATTGTTCGCCCTTGTCAACGATCCCATTCCCGCACGTTCCACTGTTGAAAATCGTCGCCATGGGATTCCACAGGCAACGCGCACCGCAGGTACTGTTTGGTCCATTTCTACCCGGACCTGCCGCGCCCTGGCTCCGGCCGCCCAAATCGCATTCTTCGCCGCCTTTGGATCCCGGGGCCAGCAACTGGCACGGATCGCCGAATGGTGTTTTATTATTCTGGCAATAATGCGCGTCGGTCGTTTCGACGATCCCGTCTCCGCAGTCCGCCACCCGTCCGGCGACGCCGTCCGAACCGGTATTCAGACATTTTTTGCTGCAATGCGAAGCCAGGACCGGCGTGGTGTCGATCAACCCGTCACCCGAACCGTTCAAAAACTTCGCGACCTGCACATCCGAAGAGGTCCAGGCAAACGACTGATCCGCGATCAGGGGCTGACCGTCCTTATTACAGGCATCGGGCGAGCCGACCGGCTGGGCGCCGAACGCCTGGCGCGCCCCCACGATGGTTTCCATTTTTTCGATCGGCGTCACGTCGACATGGTCGGCTTTGCACACTGCCTCGGCCCCTTGTTTGACGCGGAACGTCCAGGAAAAACCGAGCGGATCATTCAGGCCCGTGAGCGCCAGATGCGAAGCCGAAAACAGGCCCGTCGCTCCGCCGCGGAGCGTCACTTTGTAAAATTCGCCCGGCTGCAGGTACGTCACCGTGGTCCCGTTGACCGTATGCGTGGGCTCCAGGGTCAAATAATTGAATGCCGAATCCGAAGGGGCCTTCGGCGCCTGGGAAAGCACGACATTGGCATCGCGCAAATCGAAGGCCGCGTCCACCGTCCGACAGTTTTCGTTGGGACAGTGTTGTAAAATAATATTGGACGGATCGGTGGCGGTCTGTTCCAGCATGTCCACGTTGAACCGCGCCCAGATCACGGCGTTGACGCACGCCTGATCGCACGCCGGTCCGAACGCGACCACCTGGGGCGGCACGAATCGGACGGAAAGCAACCCCGTCCCCATGGCCGTCGTCGTCGTTCCGATGACCGATGCGTTGATGTGCACGGCATCTTTCCCCGTCTCCGCGAGCGCCATGGCCTTTTGATCATCCGATACGTTTCCCGCGTCCGTCTTGTCGTTCGTAATCGTGGCACGGCCGTCGACCGCGCCATTCACCTTCGTATCCCAATTCCAGTTCATCGTGGAACCGTCCAGCGCGATACAGACATTGTTCGCATCGCGCGGGGACGCATGATACGGAATGAGTTCGTTCAACGCGTTGGCCTCGTACGGGTTCGGCGCCACGCCGATCGACCCGACCTGACACTCGGATTTTGCCGTTTGCGTCGTAAACCGGAAGCAGTACCCGTTCCCTTTGCCGCAGACGTCGGCTTTTTCGCGCATGGCCTCGCCCGTCGGCGCTTTGATCGCCGTGGTCACGACGACATCGTACGTCGTGGAGGCGTCGAACATCTTGACCGGCCGGAATAAAATATAATCCATCCCGTTTTTCGCCGGCTTGACCTGCGGATACCCGGAACGCGGGACGACGGCCGTGAGTTTGGAGCAGGGATCGCCGCTTGTGGCGGTGCAGGCACGGACCAGCACGCTCTTGTTATCCACGAACCTCGGATCCAGATTCGTCGTGAAACGCATGATTACGTCCGAGTTGAGACAGACGCTGTCTCCGTCGCGCTTGCTCCACGGGCTCGGCGACGGTTCGACATTCACCCCGTTGCATTCCTCGATCACTTCCGGATAGGTCGGAATTTTGCCGGTCGACGTGCGCCAGGCGTATTCCGCATGCAGCGGCGCGGTCACGCACATGCCGTTGACCGAACACGCGCCCGCCGGACAGCAAATCTCTTTGGTCCCGCAAATGGACGGATTTTCGTTGCAATTCCGTACGTCAAACATCACTCCATTGGAAACTTTTGTCCCGGCGGAGAGCTGGACCGGGCCCGTTACGGCCGACTTGGGCACCGCCACCTCCACCTGCCCCACGCTCCACTTGGCCGGATTCGCGGTCGCGTCCACGCGGGCCTTGTTCGGCGCCTGAAAATCCACCTTGCCCGGAGCCGACCCGAAGCGTTCGCCGAACAGCGTGAGCGCCGTGCCTTCGGGGCCGGCGGTCGGCTGGATCAGACAAATGCCGGGACGCGGCTGTTCGCTCACGACGGAAAAATCGATCGCCGTGCTCGTCACATGATCCTGACGCAAGAGAAAGACCTGGTAGGTTCCGGCCTTCACCTGGGTCTGGCCCAGGCCGCCGATCGTTTTCGGAACTTTGACGATGATGCTGGTGTCGTGCCAGAAATCGTTGGCGCACGCGGCCGGGAACGTCACGTCCGCCGGCCCCTTCTCGCCCGACGCCGGATCCTGGAAAAACACGCTCCCGACGCTGCCGCCGAAGTTCTTGCCCGTAATTGTAATATATTCTCCAGGCGCCGCGCCCGACGGATCGATCGCGCTGATGGTCGGCACGCCCGTGACCACTTTCTCGTCGATGCGGAATGCCACGCTGTTGGACTGGACCGTGCCGGTCCACACCGAAACCGGATAGCTCGCCGGCGCGTACACCGGCACGTTGAGTTTCACATGGCCGTCGGTCCAGGACTGGAACGACGAAACGGCCCGGTCCGCAAATCCCACCTTGTCCGCCGAAGAGCCGAATCCCCCGCCGATCAATTCCATCACCTCGCCGACCTGTCCGTGATCCGGCTTTGCCCCGCAAATGCCGGGTCGGGCCACGTTATTTACGATAAAATTTTCCAGTTTAGGCCCGCGCGCATCAATGGTCGTATCCGACAGATTCGACGCGGCGTTCAGGACCTGGACCGGCCCGGTGACGGCGCTGTCCGGCAATTGGACGATTGCCTGATGGTCGGACCACGTATCCATTCCCGCGGTCACGCACGCGGCCGGCGCTTGAGCGATTTTCCCGTTCGTAAACGTCACGGTCCCGGGAGTCGCGCCAAAATTGACGCCGCTGACCGTGACAAAGGTTCCCGGCTTCCCGTCTTTTGGCGACACGCCCGTAATAATAGGTTGTTCGACGCACTTGCCATCCTGACAGACCCCGCTTGCACACTCGCCCGCCGTCGTACAGCTGCCGCCGGAGCAGGCGCCGCACGATCCGCCGCAATCCAGCCCGGTCTCGTCCGAATCCTGTTTGCCGTTAAAACAATGCACCGGACGGACGATCACCGTAGCCGAGGGACTGGTGCCGGCATTCGAATCGATGTCGTACGCTTTCGACTGCAAAAGATGGCCGCCGAATCCGGCGCCGGTCGAATCCCAGGTGATGTGGGACGTAAAACTCAAACTCGTGGACGAAGCGGACGGCGCATCTTTGCCGATGGCCGCGGAATCCGCCGATGTTTCGATATAGGAAATGCCGGAATCGTCGCTCGATTCGGTCAGTACGGGGATCAGGTCGTCCACGGACACGTTCTGGCCTTCCAGCGGCGAAACGATCTGGGCGGTCGGCGCCGCGGTATCCACCAGATTGCCGGTTTTGAATTTTGCCTCGCACGAAGGCGAGAATCCTCCGCAGGAAATCGTCTGGCCGCCGGCGGAACGCAGCGACCCTTCCGCGCGCGCGATATAATCCGTGTCCGCGTCAAAACAATGGCGGTTTGTGTTCGGCGCCGGACACGCCGCATCGGGTACGAACGTGACGAGGGATCCGGCGGTCGTGAGCGTTCCGGCAACCTGGCTGTTGTCGCTGGCCTTGTAGACATGGATGTACGCGGCGGCCGAAGCGGGCGTCACGTCGCGCGTAAACAGAAAGCGCGCGACCACGTTGCGGATCGAAATGGAACCGGTCGGCGTGATCGAGCGCACTTGGAACACGGACGACGTGCCGCCGCCGAACAATCCGCCTCCGGCCCCGCCCGCTCCCTGTCCGCCAACCCCGCCGCCTTCGGTCGCGGCCAGGAGCCGGCTGATGATAAAGCTCGCGATGGCCCATGAAGACAAGATGATGATGAGGCCGATAATCGCGTTACGGATGTAGAGCTGCGCCTTTTTGACCTTGTCCTCTTCGCCGCCCGCGGTCATCCACAGGAAACCGGCGTACAGGATCAACCCGACCATGATGATTCCGAGCACGCCCAAACTGACATTGATAATGCGCGCCGCGATCACCCGCGGATCCGTGGTCGGCAAATTAGTGACAGATGCCACGGCCTGCAGGCCCGGATCGACCTGCGCGGATGTGAGCGGCGCCATCCAGAAGAACGCGGCGGCGAAAAGGCCGATCACGGAACAGGTCGCGAGGACCCAGCGGCGGAAAAAGGTCATGCTAAGGTGTCACCGGATATTTACAGGCCTGGTTCGACGCGACGTCGTTGCAGCACGTCGGACCCTGGCACGCGGCGGACTGCGCGGGAATAAAACAATTCTGGTATACGTTCTGCAGATCCGATTCCAAAAAAGGATAGTACTCGGGCGGCGGCGGTTTTTTTGGATCCGCGGCCGCATACTCGCGGTGCGCGATCCCCACGCGGCCGTTCACCACCGCTTCGGTCGAAGACGCCACGCGTCCGTCGGCCGTCAGTAATTGCTGCCACGGCGTCCACCAGAACGTATCGGCGTACTTGGCCGTTTCGCTGGTCCGGATGAACACATTGTCGCTGAGAATGGTCGATGCCTGCAGCGGGCTGTCGAAATCCGCATGGGGCTCCTGTTTGGCCGGGATATTGCTCGAACCTTGAGGACTGTCCTGCGCCCCGATCTTTGGCAGGACGGCCGTGATCTTGGGCGGTATGAGATTGGGTTTGCTGCCGGTGCCAAAACTCCACACGGCCGGCGGCGGCAGATAATCGTCTTTGCCGCGGCCCTGGGCAATCCCGTTGCCATCGCCGTCCAATGAGTTCCCGGCCAGGTCCGTGATGCCGTCATAGCCGTTCGCGGTCACATCGGCCTGCGGCGGCTGGGTCGAAAGCGTCGCCGCGTGCACGACCACGCTGACGGTGGAATCGCTCGGCAGACAGAATATTTTATTCCCACAGGAATTGACGCCGCATACCAGGTCCGTGACGAACTCCATGGTCGTATAGCGGTTCGAGATCTTGAATTCCCCGTTCGGCCGCACGGGCGCTGCTGTGGGATCCGCGATCGGCACGGCGCTCACCTCCGCATTCGTGAACCCGGCGTCCTTTTTGAATATTCCGGAAGCGGACGTCGGATCGATCATTTCGCTGAAGTTGACCTGCACGACGATGTTGGGCGCGTAGAGACCGCCCGCCGACGGGATTACCGAGACGATGTGCGGCGGCGTGAGATCAATGACGGTCGAAACCGTAAACTCCCACTTGTACCCGGAAGAAAAACTCCCGCTGAACGCCGGCTTGCCGTCTTCGCGCAGGATGCCGGCGGATCCGGGCAGGAGCTCCACGGTATATTTGACGTTTTGCGAAGCGCTCCCAAGATAATTCACCGGTTTCATGACAAAAGTCTTGCGGTCCGTGGTGAAACGCGTCTTCGCCTGCTGGCTCTGCAGTGCCTGGTCGGGATGTCCGGACGGATAAATCCTCACCGCATCGCTGTTCAGCCAGACGTGGGTGCTCGAGGCGATGTCGTCCGCGAGATTCGCCGGCGTACCGTTGTCATTATAATCCTTTACGAACGAGGCGAGCTTGATCGGCTCCTTAAAGGTGATGGCGATCGCCGTGTTCCGCGGCACGTCGGTCGCGTCGCGCGGCGGCGCATGGAATTCGATGATCCCGCCGCCCAATGATCCGGCCGCGCTCGGGAAACCCACGCCTCCGGGAGCGACGCCCGAGACGCCGCCGCCTTCAATCACGGCTTGCAGCTGCGACATGATGAAATTCGTGATCGCGAAGGCCGAGGCGATGATAATCAGACCGATCACCGCGTTCTTAATCCAATTTTTCGCTTCGGCCGTTTTCTTTTCTTCGCCGCCCGCGGTCATCCAGAGATAACCGGCGTACAACAGGATGCCGAGAAAAACCACGCCCAGCGTTCCAAGGAGAATATAGATGATGCGGCCGATCAGGTCCGGCAACGAGGTGGTGACGCCGGCCGTGCTGCCGATGGTCTGCAGGTTTTGTGAAGCAGTGTTCGTTTGCGCCAGGACCGGTCCGCCAATCAAAAAGAATGTAAAAACAAAAACAACCAAACTTCGAAGGAAAAAACCCCTTCGTCGCGGTTCGGTTGCTGATGTGGAACCTTTCTCAAGCATGGATAAGAAAAGATCCTTACGGACAAACGGTATTTTACCCTGAAAGGAGCTTTTGAACAATAACACGGACCGCATTTCCGTCGGCGCGGCCGGCAACCGCCTTCATCGCCGCTCCCATCGCCTTTCCGACCTCCGTTGTCCCCGAGGTTTTGACCGCTTCGGTGACGATTTTTTCGAGTTCCTCCGCGGGCAATGCGGGCGGCAGGTATTTGGCGATCACGTCGATTTCCTTTTGCTGGCGTTCCACCAGATCCTGGCGACCGGCGGCGTTAAAATCCGCCAGCGCATCCTGGTACTGCTTGATCATGGTTTTGAGCACGGCCGAAATTTCCGGCTCCGCGAGCTCGTGCAGGACCTCAATCTGTTTATTTTTTAGCGCGGTGCGCACCATCCGCAATGTGGAAAGCACGAGTTCGTCTTTGGACCGCATGGCGTCCTTAAAGTCGGCTTCCAGGCGCGTCATCGTCGATGATTCCATAGGGTTACGATTAACGACGGTAATGCTTTTTCGGCTCTTCCTTTAACTGTCCCGTCTTGGCGAGATAATTATACTCGGCCCGTTTTACTTCGCGGCGCAAGGCGCTCTTGCGGCGCTGATTTTTGTTCTGGATATCGTCGTGGAACCGGCGCTTGCGCACTTCGAGATTCTTTCCGCTCTGCTGGAAACGACGCTGAAAACGGCGCAGCAATGCGTCGAATGTTTCGCCCTTCTTCCGTTTGACTTCCACCATACTGACACGCTCCTTTCTAATAGAGAGATAAAGATGACCCCGCCCTTCACGAAGGGCGGGGTCATCCTATCTGGTCTTTGTTTTTGCGTCAATCAAGCCATCCCCATCTTCTTTTTGACTTCGTGGACCACTTTTTTCACGTCCACGATTTCCTGGGTGCCGGCGTCCATGTCGCGTATCACGGCCGTGCCGTCCAAGACCTCTTTTTGGCCGATGATCACGGCCCATTTAGCTTTGCGTTTGTTGGCGACTTCCATCTGCACCTTGATCGACGCCTTGGCAAACGCCTCGCCTGCCGCAATGCCGGCCGCGCGGAATTCTTCGAAGAGCGCCAGCGCTTTTTTGCGCCCCATCTCGCCCAACTGCGCGATAAAGACGTCGGTCTGCCGTTCGGCCGCGATTGGCTGCGGATTTTTTTCCTTGAGCCGCGACACGACGCGGTCCAGCCCGATGGCGAATCCGGCGGCCGGCGTCGGGCGCCCGCCCAGCAATTCGACCAGCCCGTCATACCGGCCTCCGCCGCCCAGCGCGGACTGCGCCAGTTCCTGGTCTTCGGACGCGGCGTAAAATTCGAACACGGTTTTGGTATAATAATCTAATCCACGAACGAGATACGGATCGAGCTGGTACGGCACGCCCACCTCGTCCAGGTATTCGAGCACGCGCATAAAGTGCGCCTTTGAATCCTCGTCGAGCCAGTCTATGATCTGCGGGGCCTCGGCCTTGAGCTCCTGCATGTTCGGGTCTTTGGAATCGAGCAGGCGCAGCGGATTTTTGTTCAGTCGGCGCTTATCGTCCTCGCTCAACCGGTTGCGTTTGGAACGGAAATAGGACACGAGCGCATTTTTATAATTTATTCTCGATTCCGGCGTGCCGATCGAATTGACGCGGACCGTGGCCTCGATCCCCAGCTCCTTCAGAAAATTCCAGCCGATAATCATGAGCTGCGCGTCGATCACCGCGTCCGTCTCGCCCAAACATTCGAATCCCATCTGATAGAACTGGCGGAAGCGGCCGGCCTGCGGACGGTCGTGGCGGAACATCGGACCCGCGTACCAAAGTTTGACCGGCTGCGGCAGGTTGAGCATGCCGTGCGAGATATACGAACGCACGATCGGCGCCGTGGCTTCCGGACGCAAGGTCAGGTGTTCTCCGCCCAGCGTTTCCCAGCTGTATAATTCTTTTTCAACGATATCCGTGGCTTTGCCGACACCGCGCACGAACAGCGACGTATCCTCGACAACCGGCGTTTCGATCCAATCATACCCGTACGCCGCGGCGAGCTGTTCGGCTTTGGCTTTCGCGTCTTTCCAATAGGGATAATCGACGGGCAAGAGATCGCGCATGCCGCGGACCAGCTGGATGGGCTGCATGCCTTTTTTCACGGGAAGCACAACGGCCGACTGGTCGGCCGGTTTTACCGGTGCGGAAGGCGCGGGCTTTTTCGGGGGTTCGAATTTCGGAGACATAGTCTTATGGATTTTTTGCGTTACAACGAATACGACGGATCTTCAAATAATTTCCACCGGTCAATGGGATATCCGCGGATCCACACGCGGCCGACAATCGCCGACCGGCTGACCGCGCCGAAATACCGCGAATCCAGACTGGCCGACCGGTTGTCACCGAGCAAAAAGTATTCGTCGGGTTTCAGTGTCACGGTTTCGGTGGTTGCGGTCTGATCCTGGTCCAGATAACCCGTCTCGTCGATAACCTGGCCGTTCGGATGCGCGTCGTTGTAAATCTTGACTTTGCCGTTGGCGATCTCGACCGTTTCCTTCGGCAGGCCGATGACCCGTTTGATAAAGAATTGCGTCGGATCCTTCGGGTACCGGAACACGACGATGTCGCCGCGCTGGGGCTGGTGGAGCCGGTACGAGATCTCGTCTATAATAAGATATTCGTGATCGTAAAAGTTTGGCTCCATGCTCGCGCCTTTGACATAGAACGGCTGAATCAGGAAATAGCGGACCGGGATGATGATCGCCAGCGAAACGGCGAGGACCTGTATCAGCTCGAAGATAAACGCGACCGGCTTTGAGGTCTGTTTGACCTCTGACGCGTCCAATGGGATGGGTTTAACCCAGGGAAATCTCATGCCTGTCCAGTTTAGCGGACAGCGGAAGACCTGTCGAGGGCCGGATCCTCTGCGTCGGCAAGCCAGCGTTTGACCAGTCGTTTTGCCTCCGGCTCCTCCGTGACCCAGTGGATCCGCGCGTCGCGCTTGAACCACGTGATCTGGCGTTTGGCGTAGTTTTTCGTGACCTGTTTTGTGTGCGCGACGGCGTCCGCGAGCGAACATTCCTCGCGCAGATACGCGCCGAACTCGCGGTACCCGAGCGACGTCATGGCGGGCGCGTCCCACGGGATGCCCTGGCCGTGCAGGCGGCGCACCTCGTCCACCCAGCCGCGCCGGACCATTTCGTCGATCGACGCATCGATGCGAGCGCGCAGATCCTCCCGTTCGCGCCGGATGCCGACGAGCAGCGGATCGATCGCCGCGGGCCGCCGGATGCGCTGTTTGGAAAGGGGTTTGCCGGTAAAGGTCACGATCTCGAGCGCGCGCAGCACCCGGCGCCGATTTTTTACGTCCACGATGTTTACGGCTTCCAAATCCAGGTTTTTAAGAAGGGCGACAAGTTCGTCCAGCGATTTCGCTTCCATGGCTTCGCGGAACGGCAGCTGAGGCGGCACGGCCGGGATTTTGTAATTGTCGATCAGCGCCTGGATGTACAGCCCGGTCCCGCCGACCACGATCGGCAGATGGCCGCGCGCCGTGATTTTTTTGATGAGCGCCAGCGCTTTTTTGCACCATTCCGCGACCGTGCAGACTTCGTGCGGATCCAGAAAATCCATCAGGTGGTGCGGCACGCCGTCGATCATGAGCACGCGCTGGTGCATGAACATTCCCGGTTTGCCGTCCGGCTTGCCTGTGCCGATCGTGAAGTCCTTATAGATCTGGCGCGCGTCCGCGTTGATCACTTCGCCGTTGAATTTTTTCGCGAGGGCAATCCCGAAATCGGTTTTGCCGCTGGAGGTGGCGCCGACCACGCATAAAACGCGCGGCAGGACGCGTCTTTTCGATTGTTTGGGCGCCGCCATATTAAAATGGAGACTACCACCGGATGGCGAATAGGTCAAGATTCGAGGAGCCCTTCCAGAATCCAGGCTTTCGGATCCGTAACACGTACGCTGACGATCCGACCGGAGAGATTTGCGTCGGCCGACGGAAAGCGGACTCGCTTCATTTCATTCGAATTGCCGGCGGCGTATCCGTTTTCCACGCGGTCGACCAGGACGGAAACGATCCGGTCTTTAAAAATTTGGTTTTTGCGGAGTACGGTTTTTTCCATCAGGTCCTGGATTTCGTTCCAGCGGCGCCGCTTCTCCTCCTCCGGAACGTCGTCCTGATAAATTTTGGCCGCGAGCGTGCCTGAACGGACCGAGTATTGCGCGTGATACGAAATATCAAAATCCACTTCGCGGTAGAGCGAGAGCGTGTCCTCGAATTGCGCGCGCGTTTCGCCGGAAAATCCGACGATAATGTCCGTGCCGAGCGCGATGCCCGGACGCGCCTCTTTGACCTTGCGGATGACGTCGAGGAATTGCTCGCGCGTGTATTTGCGGTTCATGCGGCGCAATACTTCATTATTTCCGGACTGGACCGGCAGATGGAGATAGTTTACCTGCTTCGGGAGTTTCATGGCTTCGATGACTTCGTCTGTCATAGAAAGAGGATGCGCGGCGGTCCAGTGCAAACGATGGAGACCTGGCAACTGATTCAATTCCCAGAGAAGCGCAGCGAAGTTATTGTCATTCCTGTGAAAACAGGAATCCATCCGATCGTCCGATGGATTCCAGCTTTCGCTGGAATGACAGAATGGGTTGTTTTTTGAAAATGACGTTGGATCAACCGCCAGATACGAGTTCACGGACTGGCCGAGCAAGGTGATTTCGACAACCCCGCGATCGACGAGCGCGCGGCATTCTTCGAGAATGTCGGCGAGCGGACGGTTTTTTTCGAGTCCGCGCGCATGCGGCACCACGCAATACGAACAGAATTTATTACAACCGGTCTGGATGGTGACAAACGCCTGGGCAGACGGGACGCGGAGCGGATGGATGTGGAGATAGTCGCACGGAACGAAATCGGGATTGGGATCGAGCCCGGACCCCTCTGTATCTCCCCTTCGTAAGGGGAGAGCGGACGCGAAGAGATCCGGACGGAGTTCGGAAATCCAGCGCGGAAGATGGATCATGTCCGCGGTCGCAAAATAGAGATCCGTGCCGGGCAAGCGCGAACGGAATTCTTTTTTCTTGTCGCGTCCGGGCAAACAGCCGGTCACGGCAACGATCATATCCGGTTTGTTCTTTTTGTATTCCAGATATTTTTCCTGCGATCCGTAGATGCGCTCCTCGGCCGACTGGCGCACACTGCACGAGTTGACGATGAGAATATCCGCTTTCGACTCGTCCGCGGTTTCGACGAATCCCATGGACGCCAAAATTCCCGCGATGCGCTCGCTGTCGTGCTTGTTCATCTGGCATCCGTAGGTGGTAATGAAATATAACGGCGCGGCCATAGCCGGGCGAAAGTACCACGGACCAGCGAACCGATCAAGCGAATTTTTGATTTCCTTTTCTCGCCAACAGGACCAGATCCCCGCGCAGATCAAAAAGCCTGTTGTCCAAAAATTCTTTTGTGACCATGTTCACTTTCATAATCCGCACGTCGGTTTTCACTTCGCTGAGCTCGGTCTTTATTCCACTAATATCCCCCTCCACCCGTTCAAAACGCTTATCCACCGCTTCGGAAAACGTATGAAGACTTTCAATCACCTCTTCCTGTGATTGTTTCAATTCCTTGATATCTCCTTTCATGGAACCGATATCTCCTTTCATGGAACCGATATCTCCTTTCATGGAACCGATATCTCCTTTCATGGAACCGATATCTTCCTGCATGGTTCCGATGGTTTTCTTCATTTCGTCCTGTGATTCCTTCAATTCACCAATAGATCCCTGCATCGTGCCGATGGAGGCCTTCATTTCGTTCTGCGATTCTAAAACATCGCGCAGGGTTGGCTCTTTTTGCATAAAAATTTTTTCTTAAATTTTTCTCCTCAATCTTTTTTCAGGATTTCACTTTTTAATGTGTTTGTCAAGATGTGGATATGTCGAAAATTCCAAAATCCAAACACATTTGAGTGTTCAACGAGCCGCCCTAATTTTACCGATTTCGTGATGCTTTATTTATTGGCCTTTTCGATGGTGATATTTTGCAGAGCCTGTTGTTGCTTTCCGATCTCCCCGTCCGCATTTCCAAAAGAGGAGATGCAATATCCCGTCACCGCCTCGAACGTGTCCTCTGCAGGACAAACACATGCATTATTAGTCACCGTACCTGCTGAATGCTCGCAATTAAATTTTGCCGGCTGACTCATCGCCTGCAGAGCTGGCGTGGAAGTGAAAATACATCCAGCGCCAAACAAAGCGAGAAGCGGAACAAGAATAATGAATTTCTTCATAAAAAATCGTAAAAATAAATAAGAATTATAATCACATC
>Ga0315286_10003246_pt1 | contig 15298 bp, 8 predicted proteins | sample YL17G10_0_MG_FD_205038 | JGI IMG/M metagenome (GOLD analysis project Ga0315286, IMG submission 205038) | Sediment microbial communities from Yellowstone Lake, YNP, Wyoming, USA - YL17G10_0 | ecosystem: Environmental > Aquatic > Freshwater > Lake > Sediment | place: USA: Wyoming | collected...
TCGGCCTCTTTCTGCGTGAATGAGAGCTCCGCGCCGAAGGCGTCTCCCGCATCGACGACGACGAGGTTATCGACCGATTCCCTGACCCGCCCCGTGAAGGTCGCCCAGCGCCCGAGCCCCCCCATGTCCTCGATGACGCACCCGCAGGAGCGCACCTTGCCGAGCAGATCGCTCGAGAAGACGACCGTGAGCTCATCGGGTCGGGCCGGCGGCTTCTTCTTCGCGCCTTCCGTCCCGCACCCGGATCCGAGCGCGAGGCACAGGACCGCGGCGCCCACCGCCGCGCATTCCCGCCACCGTTTCATGATTCGTATCATCGGCCCGCCTTTCGGAAATCCGGAATCAGCATTGCGCCCGCGAGGGTCTCGAACACCGCTAATGTAACGCGCCGCTCGCGCGTCGCACAAGTGCAAATCGCTTGCGCGCTCCGCGACTGCGTGTTCGACGGCGCGGCATTCCCGCCACGGGGATGATCTTTCCGTGAAGCTCGTATCGATCGATATGACAAAGAGATTCCGATCGTCGAAAACGGCGGGAAAAATACTCTTGACATATGGTTCATGGGCTGTTAATTAGCATCATGTTCCTCAGCAAAGGAGTGTAATAATGCCAAAGGTACCGTTTATCGACCCCGATCTCTGCACCGGCTGCGAACTTTGCGTGGAAACCGTGCCCGGAGTGTTTCAGATGGAAGGGGACGTGGCGACGACCACCGACCCCGAAGGCGGGACCGAAGAGGAAATCCAGGAAGCTATCGATAACTGCCCGGTTGAGGCCATCACCTGGCAGGACGAATAGGCGAATCCGCAGGGAATTGCACAAGGAGCCGTGCCTTTCGGGGCGCGGCTCCTCTTTTTTGTGCCCTTGTGTCCGGAGCGACCGGGGACGCTTTCCGCTCCGGTTTCTTACCGCGAGCACGCCTCGAGCAGGACCTCGGCGACATCGAGCGCATGCACGTCTTCCCGGCCGAGGGTCTTGAGAGCGTCCTCGAACATCGTGAGGCAGAACGGGCACGCCGTGAAAACGTGGTCGACGCCGAGCCCGAGCAGCTCCCTGGCGCGGTCCTCGTTGATCCGGGAGCCGAGTGTCTCCTCCATCCACATCCTTCCGCCGCCCGCCCCGCAGCAGAAGCTCGATCGGCCTCGCCGCCCGAATTCGGCGACGCGCTTCGTCGAGCGCGAGAGGAGCGCCCGCGGCTCGCGCATGACGCCGTTGTACCGGCCGAGATAGCACGAATCGTGGTAGGCGCCGCGGAGCGTCTCGATTCGCCGCGCCTTCAGCGCGCCCTTCGAGAGGAGCCCGAGCAGGAATTCGGAGTGGTGCACGGCGGGCACGCTGAGCCCGAACTGCGGATACTCGGCGAGGAAGGTGTTGAGCCCGTGGGGACACGCCGTGACGATCGTGTTGAATTTGTATTTCTTGAGCGTCTCGATGTTCGCCTGGATCAGGGTCTGGGCGAGATACTCGTTTCCCATCCTGCGGGCCGTCTCCCCGCAGCACTTCTCCTCCGTGCCGAGAATGGCGAAATCGACCCCCGCGAGCTGCATGAGCCGCACGACGGAGCGCGACACCTTCTGGGCGCGCTGATCGAACGATCCGGAACAGCCGACCCAGAAGAGGACGTCGAAGCTCCGCTTCTCGGAAGCGAGCGGCACGCCGAGCCCCGCGGCCCAATCGGCGCGGGATGAATACCCGATCGCCCACGGGTTGTAATTGACCTCCATGTTCTTGAATACGGGCTGGACCTCGGCGGGAAAGCGGCTCTCGGTGAGAACGAGAAAACGGCGAAGATCGACGATTTTCTGCACGTGCTCGATGAAGGTCGGGCATTCCTGCACGCACGCGCCGCAGGTCGTGCAGGCCCAGATCTCGTCCTCGGAGACGTTCTCCGGAATCACCGGCGTGGGTTTCAGAACGCCGGCGCCTTTCGCGAAAAGCCCTCCCTTGTCCCGCATGAGCTGCGCTCTCAGCCGGTGAATCACGCGGAAGGGGCTCAGCGGTTTTTTCGTCGCGTGCGCGGGGCAGGCGACCTGGCACCTCCCGCACTCCGTGCAGGCGCAGAGATCCAGGGTCTGTTTCCAGGTGAAATCCCCGAGCTCGGAAACGCCGAATTTCTCCGCCGATTCATCCTCGAAATTCATTCGGCTCAAGGCGCCCGGACGGCCGAGATTCCTGAAAAACACGTTCGGGATGGCGCCGAGAATATGAATATGCTTCGAGAACGGAATGAAGAGCAGGAAGAAGAATATGACGAGATTATGCCCCCATGAGAAGACATCGTTGGCGAGAGGCACGTTCAGGTGCCAGCCGCGCATCATCTCCGCCGCGGAGAATGAAACGGGAGCGTTCGTCTTCGTGAGCCTCGCCGAACCCTCGAGGATCTCGGTCCCCTTCAATCCGTACATGAACAGGATGAGCACGAAGATGAGGGCGAGGATGAGGGCCGCCTGCCGGGGCGCGGCGGGATCGTCGATCTTGAGACGTTCCGGTTTCTGGATGAATCGCCGCACGGCCGCGACGGCGAGCGCGCCGATCACGAGAACCCCGAATACATCCTGAAGGAGAATGAACGCCGACCCCAGTCTCCGCCCGACGATCCGCTCGAGCCCCAGGCCGGGGATCAGCTGGCCGAGCATATGGTCGAGGGTTCCGATCGTGATGAAGATGAATCCCCAGAAGATGACGAAATGCCCCATGCCGGCCGGTTTCGCCAATACCCGCGCCTGAGCGCACACGTAGACGAGAACCGCCTTGATCCGGTCTCCCCAGCGGTCGAACCGGTCTTCGGGCTTCGCCGCCCGGAGGATCCGGTAGAGAAGCCGGACGATGAGGCCGAAGACCGCGAGCACCGCGACGAAAAAGACGAGGAAGACGATTCCCTGGATTGTCATAGAACCTTCCTCAGCTCCTCCGTCAACAGCGGCACGACCTCGAAGAGATCGCCCACGATTCCATAGGTGGCTCGTTCGAAAATCGGCGCGTTCGGGTCCTTGTTGATCGCGACGATAACCTTCGAGGTCCGCATCCCCGCCAGGTGCTGGATCGCCCCCGAGATCCCGCACGCGATGTAGAGCTTCGGGTTCACGATCTTCCCCGTCTGCCCGACCTGGATCGCCACCGGCGCGAAACCCGCGTCGACGGCGGCTCGGGACGCGCCGACCGCCGCGCCGAGGAGATCGGCGAGATCCTCGAGAATCTTGAAATTCGCCTTGTCCTTCATGGCGCGGCCGCCCGTCACGATAACGTCCGCCTCGGTGAGATCGGGACGTCCCCCTTCAAGAGGAAATATTTCGGTGACGATGGCGCGGATCGCGTCCCGCGTGACGTTCGACGCGTGCGTTTCGATCGGCGTGCCGCCTCCCGAGGGCTCGGCGGGAGCGACGTTGTTGGGCCGGATCGAAATATAGTTCGGCCTGTCTCCCGACCGGACGATCTCGATATACGCTCTGCCCGAATACACGGGCCTGCGGGCCACGCACCGGGTTCCCTCCATGCGCACGTCGACGCAGTCGCTGAACATGACGCCGTCCGCTTTCGCGGTGACGCGCGGGCCGAGGTCCCTTCCCATCGCCGTGGCGCCCAGGAAAATATACGAGTACGCTCCCCGTTTCACGATATCGGACAGCACCGCGGCGTACGCCTCGGTCGAATAACGCGCGAGAACCTCGTCCTCGGCGACGATGATCTTTCGCAGCCCGTAGCCCGTCAGGCTCTCGGCCGCCGCGCGCGCCCCCGCGCCAATGAGCGCCGTATCGATCGCTCCGCCCGCGGCCGCCGAAACGCGCCTCGCCGCGCCGATGAGCTCCTTCGTTATTTTCTTGATACCGCCTCCGCGGACCTCTCCGAATACCAGGATATCGTTCGCCATTGCAGAAATCCTCCCTGTCGGCCAGTGCTTAAACGACCTTCGCCTCTTCGCGGAGCAACCGCACGAGCTCCTTCGCCGCATCCCGCATCTCTTCGGCCTTGACCATCGTGCACCCCGAGCTTTTCGCCGGGGGCAGCCAGCGCAGGATCGTGCTCCGCGCCTCGCCGGGAGACTCGCTGAACCCGAGATCGGCCAGCGTCTTTTTCCGGATTTCCTTTTTCTTCGCCTTCATGATGCCGGGGAGCGAGGCGTACCGCGGATCGTTGAGCCCTTTCTCGCACGATATGATAGCGGGAAGGCTCGTCTCGACCTTTTCGTCCCCTCCCTCGACGCGCCGCCGCACGGTGGCGCGTTTCGCGTCGGCGGCTATCTCGAACGCGGTCGCCACGTTCACCTGCGGGATATCGAGCATTTCGGCGAGGATCGATTGAACCTGGCCCATGTCGTCGTCGATCGCCTGCTTGCCGCAGAAGATGATATCGAATCCTTCGGCCTTGATCGCCTTCGCCATCACCGCGGCGATCACGAAGGGATCGGGACGCTCGAGAGCCTTGTCGCAGACGTGAACGGCGTCATCGGCGCCCATCGCGAGCGCCGTCCTGATGAGCTCGGTCGCTTCCTCGGGCCCCACGCATACGACCGTCACCGTGCTCGCCGCGCCCATCTTCTCCTTGAGGCGCAGGCCCTCCTCGACCGCGTACTCGTCGTACGTGTTGATGACGTACTTGATGCCCTCATCCTTGATACCGGTTCCTTCCTGGTTGATGAGGATCTTCGCCTCGGTATCGGGCACCCGCTTCAAGAGCGCGAGTATTTTCAAGAGCTCCTCCTTTCGCTGCCGTGAGCGTCAATCCGGTAAGGTTCGTTCGAATTCCTCGATGACCGCCTTCGAAATGACGAGGCGCTGAATCTCGCTCGTTCCCTCGTAGAGCTCGGTCACGCGCGCGTCCCGAAACAGCCGTTCGATGAGGAATTCCTCGGTGTAGCCGACTCCCCCGTGCATCTGGAGGGCGTCGTAGACGACCGTGTTCGCCGTGCGGCTCGCGAAGAGCTTCGCCATGGCCGCCTCCTTCGAGCACGCCTCGCCGGCGTCCCTGAGCTTCGCCGCGCGGTACGTGAGAAGCCTCGCCGCCTCGACCGCCGTCGCCATGTCCGCGATCTTCCACCGGGTCGATTGAAAATCGACGATTCTCGTGTTGAATTGCTTTCGCTCGCGCGAGAAGCGCACCCCCTCGTCGAGCGCCGCCTGCGCGATTCCCACCGCCTGCGCGGCGATGCCGATTCTTCCGCCGTCGAGCCCCGCGAGGGCGATCTTCATCCCCATCCCCTCCGTGCCGAGGAGATTGTCCGCGTTCACGCGGCAGTCCTCGAAAACGATTTCGACCGTCGTCGACGCCCTGAGCCCCATCTTCTTCTCGATCTTGCCGATCGAAAAGCCCGGAGAGTCGGGCTCGACGACGAACGCGCTGATGCCCTTCGTCCGGTCGGCCGGGTCGGTCCGGGCGAAAACGATGATCGCCCCGGCCCTGTCGCCCGTCGAGATGAAGATCTTCGCGCCGTTCAGGATATACTCGTTTCCCTTCCGGACCGCGGAGAGGCGCATCGCCGAAACGTCGCTCCCCGCTTCCGATTCGGTGATCGCGTAGGCGCCGAGCATCTCTCCCGAGGCGAGGCTCGGGAGGAACCGCTTGCGGATCTTCTCGCTTCCGTACTTGAGAATGCACCAGTTCGTAAGCGAATTGTGCACCGACATCGTCACCCCCGTCGACGCGCACACGGCGTTGATCTCCTCGAGGATAAGAACGAGAGAAAAGGTCCCGAGGTTGACGCCGCCGTATTCCTCGGGCACCGTGACGCCCATGAATCCGAGCTCGCCGAGCTTCTTATATATCCCCTCGGGGAATACGCCCTTCTCGTTCGCCTCGATCGCGACGGGAGCGAGATCCCTGCGCGCAAAATCCCGGACGGTCTTCTGGATCATCCGTTCATCTTCGGTGAGTGGATAGTTCATCGATATTCCTTTGTTTACCGCCGCGCAAAAAAATCGCCCCGCGAGCGATCGAAGATATTAACTTTGCCTAAAATATTGCACTAAAGAGATACGATACATCATGAGTGAAGAGGGTGTCAATGCCCTTTACCGGGGCCTCGGCGCCGGGGCCGCCGCTGCCGAGGCGTGCCTCGTGAAGAAGGGCTTGATGCGGCTCCTCGATCCCTGTACAATCCGCGCGCGAACACTCGAAGGAAGGAGCACCGTGCCCGTAAAACGCGCCGCCGCGAAGAAACCGCCGCGGGAGAAGAAGAAGACGACGACGAAGACGAAAGATTCATCGATCTGCAAGGAGTGCATCCCCGCCAAATGCTGCATGTATTTTTCGACAGAGATCGACACGCCGCATAGCGCGAAGGATTTCGACGATGTTCTCTGGATGCTCGCCCACCGGGACGTCGAGATCTACACGAAGCGCAAGCGGTGGTACCTGATGGTAAAGACCCCGTGCCGGTTCTACGATCCGACACGGGGTTGTCTCATCTATCCGTCGCGGCCTCGCATCTGCCGGGCGCATCATAGCGCCGAGTGCGAGTTCCACGATGAGTACGAATTCGATCTCCACTTCCACTGCTACGAGGAGCTCGAACGCTACTTCAGGCTGAAGCATCCGAAATAGCGCCAGCCCGCGCGACCCGGACGACTATCGGAGGAGGATCATCTTCCGGGCCTCCTTGTAACCGCCGGACCTCACCTGCGCGAAATAGATGCCAGTCGCGACGCTTTCCCCGCGCTCGTTACGTCCGTCCCAACGCGCCTCGTGCCTTCCGCCCGGAAGCATCCCGCTCGCGAGGGTCTTCACGAGGGCGCCGTTTACGTCGTAGACCGCAAGATACACGCTGTGCTGGACGCCCAATCCTCCCGGCACCGTGAACGGAATCACGGTCGACGGATTGAACGGATTGGGATGATTCTGGTACAGGCGGACGTTCTGCACCGGCAGCATGATCTCCGCGGTGGTCAGCGAGAGGTCGCTTCTCCCCTCCGCCTCGAGCCGGTACCGGTACACGAGGCCCGCCTCGGCGGTTCTGTCGACGTAGTTGATGACGCTCGCCTGGCCCGCGCGCAGGCCGGAGACCAGAATCTCGAAGTCCCCGCCGCGCGTCTCGCGGTACAGGTTCCACGAGGGAACGTCCGGGTACACGGACCAGTTGAGCTCGACCATGTCTTCGAGCAGCCGGTAGACGCACGTGATCTGCTCGACGGCCGTCGCCGGGATGAATTCCTTCCAGCCCGAGTTGTATATGTTCCCGTGGAAACCGTTCCACTGCACGCAGCCGTTGTAGTACGCGCCTTTGAGATCCCACACGTAGACGTTGGCGTCCCAGCAGGTGGCGGCGAGCTCGAGATCGCCGTTGTAATCCAGATCGTGAATCATCGGCGTGCCGCGGATGAAGCTGCCGAGCGTTATCGGGAAGCCGGCGATGGGCACGCCGTTCTGCTTCCAGGCGTTGAGGCGGCCCGCCTCGCAGGCAAGGACGATGTCGAGACTGCCGTCGCCGTCGATATCGGCGACGATGGGAGACGATTCGCTCGTGCCCGTCGTCGTGTACGGCTGCGGCCATCCGGAAAAGGCGACGCCGTTGTACCGCAGTATGTAGCAGTTCTTGTCGAGACCCGCGATCACGATCTCGAGCTTGCCGTCCTTGTCGAGATCCGCGAGCGCCGGAGACGGGCAGATCGTCGTCGTGTTGCTGTAGATCCACACCGGCCAGCCCGTCATCCAGGTGCCGTCGTGGTTCAACCCGTACACGCGCCCGTTGCTGCTCTGAACGACCACCTCGAGATGACCGTCCCCGTCGATGTCCCCCACCGCGGGGCTCGCCGTGATATTGGCGCCGCTTTCGACGACCTTCACGGGCCACCCGGGCACCCTGGTCCCGTTGCCGTTGAGGCAGTAGATGCTGTCCGAGGGAGAGCAAACGATAAGCTCCTCGACGTTGTCCTCGTCCATATCGGCTATCGCCGGCGTGGACATGTGCCACGTTCCCGGATTCTTCGCCACGAAGAACACTCCGTCGGTCGCCGGATTGGCGTCTCCGTCGCGCACTTCCGTTCCGTTGCGGTGCCATGCGTATACCTTACCCGAGACATCGTACGCGAAGATCTCGAGATCGCCGTCTCCGTCTATATCGCCGACGACGGGACTCGCCCAGCACAGGGAACTCGTCGTTTTCGGCCACCCCGGCAGCGTGGCGCCGTCCTTTTTGAATATGAATATCTGCTTCGTGTTCCATGAAGCCCCGACGATCTCGAGCCCCGGCACGCCATCGAGGTTCGCGAGAGCGACGGTCGCCACGAAGCCGCTTCCGAGGGTATTGAACACGCCCCAGGTGAGCGGCTGGCCGTCCCCGTCCCGCACCTCGATGCCGCTACCGTGCCAGGCATACACGTAGTCCGACCCCGTGACGACCTCCGGCCGCCCGTCCCCGTCGATGTCGCCGATCTTGACGCTGCTCGCCGTCTCCTTGCCCATCTTGTTCGGCCATCCCGAGAGCTGGGGCGGACTCGTCGTGGCGGTCTGCTCGGCGCTCGCCGGACCCTGGTTGCCGCAAGAGTCGACAAGCTTGACCAGATAATAATAGCGCGTGCTCGCCTCGAGCCCCGTATCGCGGTACAGCGTGTACCGGATGAGATCGCTATTCGCGAGCGTGTAGGGCCCCCCTTGCGTTTGCGAATGATACACCTGGTACCGGTACGCCTCGAGCGAGTCGGGTCTGCGCCATGTCGCGTGTATCTCGTTCGGGCCGTAGGTCGAATTGAGAACGATGGCCTTGGGCACACCGGGTTTGCGAAGCTCCATCCGCTTGGTGAACTTCTTCCCGAACCGGTCGACCGCCTCGAAGGTAAAATAGTTGACCTGGCCGAGGTTCCGCTCCGAGAGCACGAAACCTTCCCCTTTCGCGACGCCGAGAAGGGGGATATCGGCGTAGCTCGACGTGCTGTCGACGACGACGATGTCGCTGTCGAGGGTGCGGATCTTTCCGGCAATGGCCTGCGCGACGCCCGAGCCGAAATTCTTCAGCGCGATCTTGAGGAGAAGATTCTCCCCCTCCTCGATGACACCGTTGTTATTGCCGTACGGAAGCGTATCGCTGAGCGAATTCACGTAGAGCTCGATCGCGGGCGCGTGGACCGAGATGGCGAACTTCTCCGACCAGAATTTGCCCGTCGAGTCGCGCACGTCGAGAGTGAATTCGACGGCGTGCATGTCGGGCACGGAAGCGGCGACGCTGAGCCGCATCGGATCGAGGCCGTACGCCTTGGCGCCCGCCGCGAGGTCCGGGTAGATCGACGTGCTGTCGATCACCGTCACGCCGGGATCGGTCGAACGGATGATCGCATAGAGCTTCGCCGCGCCCGTCTGACCGGTATTCTTGAGCTCGATGTCAAGATAGGCGGTCTCCCCCGCGTCGAGCGCGAGGTCGTTGTTGCCGACGACAAAATCCCCGATCTTCGTCTTGTTCACCCTCACATACGCCGGGGCCTGCTGCGCGACCATGATCGAATCGCGATAGGTGCGGTGATCGAGTCCCGTCACCGTGACGTAGATCGGACCGGCGCTCTTGCAGAGGAACGCGGGGAACGTGATCGTTCCGGAGGGGCCGGTCGACGCGTACGCATAGTCGTCCCCTTTCTTGTAGAGACAGACCATTGCCGAGTCGGCGGGCGAGCCGCCGCTGGTTACCCCGATCTGGATCGAATTCGATCCGAACCCGGCTGATCCCGGCTTCGTCACCGCGTAGGTCTTCACGCTCCCCTGGAAGATGCAGAGCTCGGGGTCGCCGAGGTAATTGTAGATGAAATGCGTCCACCGGTCCGCCGTCTCCCCGTATGCGCTCGCCGTAAACGGCTCGCGGGAAAGGGTTTGAAGCTTGCCGAGCTGTACGACGTCCTGCGTGAAGAGGAGCCTGTAGTATTCGTCCAGGTACGGGCGCGAGGCGCTCGGAAACGCCGATCTGCTCGACCCGGTGACGGCGAACGCGCCGCCGTTCGCGTTGAGCAGGAAATATTCCGCGAGGCAATCGGTGTCGAAAGCGACGTTCGTGCAGCTCATGAGGTACATCGAAAAGAGCTTCTGCCCGTTCGTGAGATTCATCGCGTCGTAATTGAGGATGCTTCCGTCGCCGACCGACATGTTGTACTTGTACCCGTGCCCCGTGTGGAGAATGTGATTCACGCCCGCGGACATCGAATCGATCGCGGCGGATCTCGTGAGCGCGTGCGATCCCGCGTAGGCGGGATAGTTCTCGTACAGGCGCGCGGTCGTCACATCGGGATTCCCCGCCAGATAGCTGTTGTACACCGACTCTTCGATCTCCGCCCCGTCGAGGATGATCTGGTCGCCGGGATGGTAATCGGACGGAAACACGACCTCCGCGAGCATGAGGAACTTCGACTTCGAAGCGGTCTCCGCGGGCGTCGAGTAGTTGATCATCTTGTTCACCAGGATGGTCGCCTCGGCCGATGTCGACGCCGGCAGCCGTCCGAGGTAAACCTCGGCGAACAGGTCGCAGTTGTCCCCCTGGTCGAGCGAGCTGTGGAACGCCTCTCCCCAGAGCGAATCGCCGTCGGCGTTCCAGGTACCGTCGAGGCACGAGAAATACATGTCCGTCGGGATGAACTCGCCCGTGTAGAAGGTGACATAGCCGAACCGGGCCGGGATCACGTCCGTGTCCCCTCCGAGGAGCACGTACTCGACTCCCCATTTCGCATACGCGTCCGCGATGAAGTTACGCAGCGTTTCGGCGAGATCGGCCCCCGCGCGGCTGTGCTGTTTGATGTATTCGACCGTGCGCACCACCGAGGGAATTCCCTTTTTCGTTTTCCAGTCGGCGAGGCGCTGGAATGCCGGCGCCATCGCTTCGTTCGTCACGATGAGATACTTGACGTCGCTTCCCTCCATGCTCGGCTCGTAGCTCGGGAGATACGCCCTCGTTCCCGGGTCCACCTTGATCTCGTCGAACGAATAGGAACCGGCCATTTCGGGATTGATGCACATCTCTTCGACGTTCTTCCGCGATTCACTCCTGAATCCCTCGATGTAGCGCATCCGTTCCGCCGCTCCCGCCGTGACGGGCGCGGGGGCCGTCTCGACCACGAGACGAACCGAATTCTCGATCGTGAGGCCGCCCGATTTCATGTCGTAGCGAATCGGGTAAACGGCGAACTGGGCGAGCCGGTATCCTCGATAGAAACCGGTTCCGATGTGCCGCACCTGCCAGCCGGGGAAAACCGCGTCCGTCTCGCCGCCCGACACCCTGTCCAGCTCCAGCCCCAACATCTCGCCGTCGTCGCGGTAGCTCCCCGAAAAAAGGGCGAGCGGCTTGGCCGGCATCATCGATACCCGGTCGAGAACGTCGATCCGGTACGATGAGATGTCTTCGCCCTGAGGCAGGAGAACGCTCACGACCCGGTACGGAAGAGCGGGATAATCGAAATACTCGAGATTGCTGTACCCGTCCACCGCGACGCGCGCGCGACCGGCGCCCGCGTCTTCGTATTTCAGCCGGGAGGTTTCCAGGTTGAGCGTCCAGGACAGCGTCGAGCCCGACGCCGGATGAACCGGCAGGGCAAGAAGAATCACAAGGGATAGGAGCGCGGATGAGATCCGTCTCATTGATGATACCCTCCTGCTAGCAAACCTTCGTCCGAGGCAGTGAATTAAAAAGGCGTCTCAGAGAGACAATAGCAGTATGACCGAATGGTGCAGCTCCTTTGATCACTAATCCCTGGTCATCTCGAGAAAGAGGAGCGCAGAATCAGATATGACACTATTCTACACTAAATCTAACTCTCTGTCAAGATAGGTATTTATATTGCGAACACTATTCATTATCGGAAGACAGCCTTGCCCGGCCCGCGCCTCTTTTCGCGGCGGAATCCGCCCTATTTCTTCGCGAGGGCTATCGCTCCCCCCTTCCAGTCGGCCTGAATGGCATCTCCATCGCCGACGGCGCCTTCGATGACGAGCCGAGCGAGCGGATCGAGGAGCCATTTCTGAATGAGGCGCTTCAAGGGCCTGGCGCCGAAATCGGGACTGTACCCGTGCTCCATGAACGCGTTTCTCGCGGAGGTGGTGAGGCGAAGCGAGAGATTCCTCTCCGAGAGCCGCTCGTTGACGGCCGCGACCTGCAGATCGACGATTGTGAGAATATCGTCCCGGCTCAAGGCACGGAAAACGATCGTTTCGTCGACGCGGTTCAGGAACTCGGGCCTGAAGAACGAACGCAGCTCCTCCGTCATCCGCCGTGCGATCTCCTCATCGCTCGCGCCGTCGCGTTCCTTGAGAATCTGGTTCCCGAGATTCGAGGTCATGATGACGATCGTATTCTTGAAATCGACCGTGCGCCCCCGCGAATCGGTGAGGCGTCCGTCGTCGAGGAGCTGGAGAAGGATGTTGAAAACGTCCGGATGCGCCTTCTCGATCTCGTCGAAGAGAACGACCGAATACGGATTCCGGCGGACAGCCTCGGTGAGATAGCCTCCCTCCTCGTATCCGACGTATCCGGGCGGAGCCCCGACGAGTCTCGAGACGGAGTGCTTCTCCATGAACTCGCTCATGTCGAGGCGGATCATGCTGTCCTCGTCGTCGAAGAGCACCTGCGCGAGCGCCTTCGCGAGCTCGGTTTTGCCGACGCCCGTGGGCCCGAGGAATATGAATGATCCGAGGGGCTGCCCCGGATCGTGGAGCCCGGCCCTCGAACGCCTCACGGCGTTCGAAACCGCGGCGATCGCCTCCTCCTGTCCAACGACGCGCTCCGCGATGCGCTCCTCGAGGTGGAGAATTTTCGAACGCTCCTCCTCGAGCATGCGGCTCACGGGAATACCGGTCCACTTGCTCACGATCCCGGCGATGTCGCTTTCGGTGACCTCTTCCTTGAGGAGGCTGCCTCCCGCTTCCTGCAACTCCTTGAGCCGTTTTCTCGCGTCCGCGAGATTCTTTTCGAGCTCGACGGCGACGCCATAGCGGATTTCGGCCACGCGGCCGAGATCTCCCGAGCGCTGCGCGATCTGCTCATCCGTCCGCGCCCGGTCGAGTTTCTCCTGGAGCTCGCGGATCGCGCGCACGGCGCCCTTCTCGTTCTCCCAGCGCACCCGGAGGCCAGACGCCTTTTCGCCGAGCTCCGAGAGCCGTTCCATGACGCCGGCGAGGCGCTCCTTGACCTCCGTGTCGTTCTTCTCCTTCTCGAGCGCCCGTTTTTCTATCTCGAGCTGCGTGATCTTGTCCTGGATTTCGGCGAGCTCCATCGGCATCGAGTCCATCTCGAGCCTCAGACGCGACGCGGCCTCGTCGATGAGGTCGATCGCCTTGTCGGGCAGGAACCGGCCCGTGATGTAGCGGTGCGACAGCTTCGCCGCGGCGATGAGGGCGTCATCGACGATACGAACGCCGTGGTGAACCTCATACTTGTCCTTGAGCCCCCTGAGAATCGCGAGCGTTTCGTCGACGCTCGGCTCGCGAACCAGTATCGGCTGGAAACGCCTCTCGAGGGCGGCGTCCTTCTCGATGTGCGTGCGGTACTCGTCGAGCGTCGTCGCGCCGATGCAGCGAAGCTCCCCCCGCGCGAGCGCCGGTTTGATCATGTTCGAGGCGTCGATCGCGCCCTCAGCGGCCCCTGCCCCGACGATGGTGTGGAGCTCGTCGATGAAGAGAATGATCTGCCCTTCGGCGTCCGTGATTTCCTTTATCACCGCTTTGAAACGCTCCTCGAACTCTCCGCGGAATTTCGTGCCGGCGACGATGGAGCCCATATCGAGGCCGAGAAGCCGTTTCCCCTTGAGGCTTTCGGGAACGTCGAGCGCGGCGATGCGCTGCGCGAGCCCTTCGACGACGGCGGTTTTCCCGACGCCCGGCTCGCCGATGAGGACCGGATTGTTCTTCGTGCGACGGGAGAGGACCTGGCTCACGCGCCGGATCTCCTCGTCGCGTCCGATCACCGGATCGAGCTTCCCGCGCCGCGCGAGATCGACGAAATCCCTCGTGAATCTCTCGAGCGCGCGATACTTGCTTTCGGGATTTTGGTCGGTGACCCTCTGAGAGCCGCGCACGGACGCAAGAGCCTTGAGAACCCTGTCGCGGGTGACGCCAAGCCCGGCGAGGAGCTTTCCGGTCCCGCCCAGGTCGTCGGCCAGCGCGAGAAACAGGTGCTCGGTGCTCACGTACTCGTCATGGAGCCCTTCGGCCTCTCCCATCGAGCTCTTGATGACCTCCTGAAGCTCGACGGACAGGCTCGCGTTTCCCATCCCTCTCTCGAGCCGCGGCAGATTCTTCAACGAACGATCGAGATCGCCCCGAACGCCCGAAACCGCGACCCCCATCTTCTGAAGCAGGGGGGCTATCACCCCGTCCTCCTGAGCGATAAGGGCTGAAAGCATGTGCAGGGGATCCGTTTCGGTATTGTTTCCCTTGAACGCGAGCTCCTGCGCGGAAGCTATCGCTTCCTGAGCCTTTACGGTAAATTTATCGAAACTCATCACGCATCATCACCCCTTCTGAGTCAGTCCATGAAGATACGCACCGCACCGATTATGCCAGAATGGGAACCGAAACGTGATTCTAGCTAACCTCTTATTACACTTGCCATTAATTAATGAATAGAAAGGAAAGCCAAAGAGGGGTTCAGTCGGAACCCCAACACGTATGCCATGTTGTCATGCTTGGCTTCCCCTATCAAGCCAGCATGTCCTAGTCTTCGACAACATACTTGTAATCGAAGAAATTCGGCATATGGTAGAGCACCTGCACGACCCGGACCTCATCGACCGAGGGATGGTACACTTGGGGCATGGTCAGACCGACCATGAGATGCCCCGTGTTTCTGCTGTGGTCGAGTCCGATGACATGCCCGAGCTCATGAGTGAAAACCATCTCGGCGAATCTCGAGAGGGGCACTTCCGTATTCTTCGTGTAGATGTAAATTTCCTTGCGCGCCGGCGTTCCGTCGGCATTGTGGGCTGGCGTCGCCACGTGGTGTCTCTCGGCCGCCAACGTGTCGTAGATGACCAGCACATCGGCTCCCTCGGGAGAGGCGACCTCGGCGAAAAGATCGCAACCCGTCAACTGTTCCCAGTCCACCAGCGCGTTCCTGCACGAAATCTGGAGATCGATGCCCTGATACATCTGCGGAGGATTGTAGACCGTGATCGGCCAGTGATTCCAGCCGACGTATACGGTCGATCTTCCGATGTAACCGCTCGTTCCCGTGATTTCTTTGTAGAATGCAAAGAAACGCCCTTCGTAAGCGTCGGGCTGAACGGTGCTGACCAGCGGGAACGCCGGTATCATGTAGAAATCCTTGTCGAGCTGCGTCACCGTTGTGATGGCGGACAAGCAGTTGAAATAGTCGCCGAGCTGACTGAGGGCATTCTCATCCCGC
>Ga0315286_10003247_pt1 | contig 15297 bp, 12 predicted proteins | sample YL17G10_0_MG_FD_205038 | JGI IMG/M metagenome (GOLD analysis project Ga0315286, IMG submission 205038) | Sediment microbial communities from Yellowstone Lake, YNP, Wyoming, USA - YL17G10_0 | ecosystem: Environmental > Aquatic > Freshwater > Lake > Sediment | place: USA: Wyoming | collected...
CAATTGCAGGTGGATTCGGTGTCAAAGCAGTGATTAAGAACATCGGAACTGGAGATGCGACTAGTGTCTCATGGACGATCGCCCTTGACGGAAAACTGATTTTCTTTGGAAAATCAAAAACCGGAACCGTTGATATCGCAGCGGGCGAGTCAGTAACCGTAAAAAGCTTCGTCCTTGGATTCGGTGCAACAAACATTGACGTAACTGCGGACACAGCGACAAAAAATGCAACAGGAAAAGTCCTGCTGTTCTTCGTCACCGGAGTTGCATAAAACTCCCTTTTTTCCTTTTTTTTTATTTTTAGTCATTTGATATTCATAAAATTTGAGTTTTAAAAACGTGTCAATGCTTGTATTTACAGGCGGCTTACTTGGTTTGATCAATGTCCAATCAACTGGAACCATCGATACACTCGCAATAGGTGCAGATGATACTGTCAAAACCGATAAAATGATTTTTGGATTTGGTAAGATCAGTATCACGGCCACAACTGGTGAGGCGACATTGACCGCGCAAGGAGTCGTTTTAGGACCATTTATCTCCTAAAAATAAATAGGTCACCATCTTTTTTTTTAATTTTTTTCTTATAAATAAAAAAGAATAAAAACACAGTAATCTATTTATATGAGGATGCTTTATTAAATACTTAGGGGAAATACTCATATGAAAAGAATCATACCAATCTGTATAGCCGGTATTTTATTGTGTACCGCATTTGGAGCTGTTGCCCTCCCGAATAATGATCTTAAAACAATAAACAACAATGACACGGAAAAAACTGAATATACCCACACTGTTTTTGTTGAAGTAGGAACTGCCACGTGGTGCCCATCATGCCCTGCATCGAATACCGCATGGCATAGCATCTATGAGGGTGGGGCATATGACTTTGAATACACGGAAATGGTCATTGATAAAAATACAGTGGCAAATACGCGAATGAACCTCTATAATCTGTATTGGGTCCCAACCTCCTATTTTGATGGTGGACAATTTGTCTATCCTGGGACGAGCCAACCTATCTTTCAAAACAACCTTAATTCCTGTGGATCCAGAGTGGTTCCAGATCTAGTCGCGGATTTGAATGTTCTTTGGCTTGGATCTGCACAAATACAAGTTGATCTTAACATCAACAACAACGATGGATCTGATTATGGTGGAACTCTCAGGGTCTATATCATTGAACTTCAATCGACAAAATGGAAGGATTATAATGGTAACTGGTACAATCACGCTTTTTTGGATTTTGCCTTCAATCAAGCAATAAACATCCCTGCTGGCGGAAGCTATACGGATAGTACAATATGGGACGGGGCGGCAGCAGGATACCCCGGGATTACTTCTGAGAACATACAAGTCATCCTCGCTGTCTTTAATGACGAACAGCACCAGGGGTATTCCGATCCCCCATCAGGAGCTCCTTTTACGGCATACTATGTTGATGAAACAATAGCTGCCTCACCACAATCAAATAGTGCACCTAACAAGCCGAATCCGCCATCTGGTCCGACGAGTGGAACCGCAAATATTGAATATACCTATTCAGGGAATACTACCGATCCCAATGGAGATAGTATCTACTATCTTTTCGACTGGGGCGATGGTACTGACAGCGGCTGGCTTGGTCCATATCCCTCTGGTAATACGGTTGAGGCAAACCATGCATGGGTATATGGTGGTACCTATGATGTTAAATTGAAAGCAAAAGATGCTACCGTCGATAGTCCATGGTCCAATCCTTTAACCGTTGAGATTACCGGGCCAAATATCGAGTTGCAAAATGTGAAAGGTGGTCTATTTAAGATCAGTGCAGAGATAAAGAACACCGGAGATACCGAAGTGTCTAATGTGAACTGGAATATCACCTTACGTAGCGGAGTATTTATCGGTAAACAAACATCAGGACTGAATCTTACCATTCCTGCAAATTCAAGCGTAACTATACAGTCAGGTTTGATACTTGGCTTAGGAGCAACCCACATCAAGATTGAAGCGTGGATACCTGATGGCCCCTCAACGATGATACAAAAAAACGGCACTATCTTATTGTTCTTTATTAAAGTAAATTCGTGATGGAGACATAGTCGCTCTTCATCTTCTTTCATTTTTTTTTAAATTTGTCTTATGCTCAGTATATTTTTGGTATTGGTATTACTTGTTATTCTTAATATTAACAAAACACAACTTATTCTAGTATATTTTCATCTTTTTCTCCTGTTACTTCTACCAAACTCTTAGATGATAATCATCCCTTCTCAAGCATAAAACATATAAACTATCCTATCATTAATATTATATAAGGGTATAGATAGGGGAAATATATATGAAGAACAAATCAAAGAATAGGATAACGGTAGGCAGGTTAGGTGTTGTTTTTGGAATCTGTATCGCAATGGTGATGACATCTGCGGTAACGAGCTTAGGAAATTCTCTGACACAGAACAACCAAACGATAGATCAGTTGAGTTATTCGTTTGCATTTAAAGAACCAAGTTTGCAATCAATACAAGCGTTTAGCTCCGACTATACAACAATTACTATGCCAGGATGTCTGGCGATAGGCAAACAAGCAGGCGACCCAGCGATACCCGTGAAAATGATTAAACTATTGCTCCCACCAAACCAAGCAATATCTCGCATCAATGTCATCGGAACCCCGGTTACCGTTTCACTCTCGGACATCGATCTGACAGAAAAACCAATTTTCCCGTCTCAACAGTCAATTCCAATCGGTAGTGATCAACCCCCAGAATTCATGCTGAATACAGACATCTATTCTACAGACGCTTTCTATCCATCCACCACCTATTCAGACTATACCGTTGGGTACTCCCACGGATATGCAATTCTGAGTATCAGCTTAAACCCAATGCAATACAACCCACAGCAGGGTACGCTTGTCTATTACCCGAAAATGACAGTTACTATTACATTAAAGGATAATGATAATGCAAACCCGTTTTTCAGCAACAATCCAAGTGATGAAGCCTACGTAAAAACCCTTGTCTCTAACCCTGAGATAGCAGACCACTATTCGATGGCAGGAGCCCCAACGTTCGAGTACCCTGGTGGCCTCTGTGACCCTAGTTCCCATTACGACTACGTGATTGTTACGACGACGCAAAACGGACTTGATCACTGGGAGATCGGTGGTTCGCTTGTGTACAACTGGGACAGTCTCATGGCCCAGCATGAAGGTGATGGATTAAGTAGTACGGTAGTGACCGTACAAGATATCAATGCATGTTCTGATTACCAAAGCTCTAACCCCTTCAATGACGCACAGGCGCATATTCGCGAGTTCTGCAAGGATGCCTATGAAGACTGGGGAACCCGCTATGTGCTTATCGCTGGGGACTCTGATACGATTCCCGCTCGGCAAATGCATTACGTCTACGAAGGAAATGTCGACTCCGATCTCTACTGGAGCAACCTCGACAATAATTTCAATGCTGATACTGATTCTCAATGGGGCGAAGCAGGAGACAGCGGCTTCGATTTATATTCTGAGATATACATTGGTCGTATCACTTGTGATACTCCTCAGGATGTCTCGAATTGGTTAACCAAGAGCTTCTTCTATGCGGATAGCGTAGATTTTGAGTATTTAGATAATGCAGCGTTTTATGGTGGGAACACAGGTTGGAACGCTCAGGGAGATGATTTCGTCGATTACAGTGCCATAAAAGGAACCAACGATTGGCTTGGACCAAATCCTAATGACCCTGGTGAGTTCCCTACATGGGTTGGCTTCCAATATGGTTTTGAAACCTGGAATGAAGTCAACGTTGGCAACCAGTTTAATCTATCCGCAAAATATACAGAAGAACCACCGAATCCTGGCTGGAGTGGAACAGGCGCCGCTGGTTTAAGAACTGCTATTAATAATGATCTCGTGACATTAATCAGTGGTATCGCTCATGCAAACAACCAGATGTCATTGGATGTTGACGCCTCTACATGGGCAAGCCAGTATCATAACACAAAACCATTCTTTATCTCCGATTACGGGTGCCACTGCGGTGATTTCGATGATGGTGATGATGGAATCATTGAAACGATGCTCTTCCACAACGATACTGAACTTGCCTTTGCTTGTGTGTACAACACCGGTTACGGCTGGGGTCAATTCGAATCGACGAATTCAAGCAGCGCATTCCAGATGAAAGCCTTCTGGGATTACATCTTTGATACGGAAAACAACTCAGGTGACGATAGCAATTGGCAGCTTGGGAAAGGACATGCCTGGTCAAAGGACCAGATGGCCCCTATGATTGACTGGGACTACTCCTATGGAACCTGGCGTGGCGTCATCGAATGCTGTCTGCTCTTCGGTGATCCTGCACAAACATTAAAATCACCGTCCCCAAGCGATCCACCAGCACAGCCCCCAAAACCAGTTGGGAAAACACTTGCGGTCTGGAATAGAGAGTACTCGTACACCAGCGCGACCACCGATCCAAACGGAGATCAAATCTTCTACCTCTTTGAGTGGGGTGACGGGAGCAATAGCGGATGGATTGGGCCATACTCCTCAGGACAAACGGGGGCAGGAGCCCATACTTGGACTAAACTAGGGACCTACGCCGTGAGAGTAAAAGCACGAGACACCTGGGGAGCAGGAAGCCCCATGTCAGAGCCATTGACCGTTGTAGTGACGGACAACACACCCCCGTTTGACCCGAAGATAACCGGCCCAGCCCAGATAAAACCTCTAGTCACGTACACCTTCACGTTCAATGCGACAGACGAGTTTGACCATGATGTGACATTCGACATTGATTGGAATGATGGGAACGGGCTCGCAGGGCTCGGTCCGTACCAATCCGGCGAAACAGTCGAATTGACCCATACCTGGGCGAAAAAGGGAAGCTATAGAATTAGAGCGATGGCAACAGACCAATTTGGCGCAGAAAGTAACTGGACGTACCTTGAAGTGGTCTGTCCAACTGAGTACCGGTCCTCGCTGAACACGTTCCTGCAACATCTCTTCGAGATGTTCCCCCACGCCTTCCCGGTCCTACGACAACTCATGGGATACTAATACTTCCCACCCCTTTTTTCTTTTTATTCTTTTTTTATGTAATACTTTCAACTATTACAAAAAATAAAAGATGACATCACTTAAGTCCCCAACTTTCAATATTTCCCTATAACTCCTGTTTATTTTAGACAAGTCTTTTATCTACTCATCAAAATGATCCTTACTCAATTTTGATTGAATTTTTTATCAAATTTATTAAAGGAATTATAAGAAGATAAGAGGAAACGTCGACAATACCTTTAAATACCGAACAGCTATAATTAATAATGGGGATAAAAATATGAAAAGAGTAATACAAATATGGTTAGTAGCAATATTTATATGCAGCCTTGTCGGGACAAGTGTTCTTCCAATAGCACTAGCAGCAGAAAACCAAAAAAACAACGAATCCGCAAATGGAGTAGTTACCAGTGCACCGTATACCGGTCGCCTCCGTCTTTACGTTGTTGAACCTGTCTCACGATGGGACATGTATAATGGGCAGCCATACCATTATGGATTCCTTGGTTTTGCCTACAATGGAGCCATCTCAATTGACCCGGCTGATACCTATACTAACTCGATAACCTGGAACGGGGACATAACCGAGTCAAATGCCATGGTTATGGCTGTTGTGTTCAATTCGGAATCACATCAAGGATATGCAAATCCTCCCGCAGGTAATCCCTTCACAGCGTACTACACCGATGCAACCGCAGCGGCAACACCAGGAAACACTGGGTACAATGTTGTGAACGAGGATTTCACACACTCTGTTTTTGTTGAAGAAGCAACAGCAACCTGGTGTCCCTATTGTCCTGCGATGGCAAATACACTAAACGCCATCTACGAGTCAGGTGATTATCCATGGTACTTCGTTGCATTGGTTGCTGATATGAATTCACAGGCCGCAGGTCGACTGAATGAATACAACACCTACGGTTACCCAACAGCATTTTTTGACGGTGGATATAAAGTATATGTAGGTGGCAGCAGCGTTGAAAGTGTCTATCGTACGCGAATAGTGGCTTCTGGAGAACGTGTCGTCCCTGCCCTCAATCTCTCAGTTTCAGTCTCATATATCGGAAGTGGGGATCTTCAAATCGATGTAGCAATCACCAACAATGGGGTTCCCCCTGAACTCACCTGTGATGCTGGTGGACCCTACACTGGTGATGTCAATGAAACAATTACTTTCGCTGGTACCGCGTCTGGAGGAACAGCACCCTACATTTACGCGTGGACCTTTGGTGACGGCGGCACTGGTACGGGACCAAACCCAACCCATGCATACACCGCAGCTGGTGAGTATACCGTTACCCTAACAGTCACCGATGCTGCTCAAACCGTCGCTACCGATACCGCTACAGCAACCATCACTGAATCCCAAAACGAGCCAATAATAGTAGTGGACTCAATTGCAGGTGGATTCGGTGTCAAAGCAGTGATTAAGAACATCGGAACTGGAGATGCGACTGGTGTCTCATGGACGATCGCCCTTGACGGAAAACTGATTTTCTTTGGAAAATCAAAAACCGGAACCGTTGATATCGCAGCGGGCGAGTCAGTAACCGTAAAAAGCTTCGTCCTTGGATTCGGTGCAACAAACATTGACGTAACTGCGGACACAGCGACAAAAAATGCAACAGCAAAAGTCCTACTGTTCTTCGTCACCGGAATAGTATAAACTCCCCCTTTTTTTCCTTTTTTTTTATTTCTATTTATAAGGTACCAAAATTTTTAAGTTATAAACCGCTTTTAATATTCACTTCTTTAAGAACCTTTTAACGATGGTATCAAGGTAAGGAAATAGCCTTTCAACCGAACAGCTTATTCGTTTTTATAGCAATATAATAGAAGGATGGGAATGCTCAATCGAATAGTGGAAAATTGTTAGTAAATTAAAAAATCTTTATAAGGCAGGGGATAGACTACAAGACCAAAGCGATCGCACTCCTTGTCGTCCACGTCGTCTTTCCTAACCGGATACCAGTTCAATCAAGGCGCTACAGAAGTGGTAAAAGCGATGTATCATCTTTATTAGTCCTCATCAACAGAAACAGCGAAGGGTTATCGTTGTTTATGAGACCAAAGTGAAGTGAGGAGGACGACGAATCTATTTTTTAAATACGATTGACATCGAGATCACGTTTTTCTTGCGGTCTACATCTCTGTTAACTGGAGTTCTTTTTGATGCGCTCTACATCCTTAAACCTGTCTCAAACACTATCGAAAATAAATCGTTCTTTCTGCGTTGATGGGGATTCTTGGTTCCGTGAGTCGTAGCAGCGATATGGTCTTGAGTACGAACACTAGACCTTCGGAGAATGGAACAATATTAAGCAATGGTATAGCTAGAACAAGATGCGAGTGAAACATCTCCAGAAGCGTTTCTCATATCATAGTTTGTTACAAAGTGTTAACTAACCGTGTAAGAGTTGGTTAGTGTATAATAATCTTCTCTTGGAGGTTTCTAAAGTTGAAAGTCTCACCTTAAACAACTTTAACCCAACATTACCTATTCGTTTATTTCTATTTCATCAAGAATTAAGGTACGATTCACTATTAGGTTCTGAAAGATTTATCGTATGTTGAGAACAAAGGGTCCTAGCAAAAATGCAGTTGCTGTCTTTTCTACATCAGCGGCAGTCACCGTAATACTGATTGTCCCAAAGCCAAAGACTAAACCTGTAGCAACATCAGAGGAAATGCCAGGCACAATCATAGGGATAGTACCAATCTTCTCTTTCCCAAATAGTACCAATCCTTGTAGGGTGACCGTCCAGTTGACATCAGTCGCATTGACAATTCCCATGTTCTTTATTTCTGCAGTGATTCTCATGCCACCGGAAATAGTCCCAATCTCGATCTGTGGTGCTGCGGCGATATGAATCGTTAATGGGTCTGACCATGCACTTTCTGATGCGCTGTTATCCTTTGCTTTTATTTTAACCGGGTAATCTCCAGCGGTTAACCAGATATGAGTTGTTTCAACAGATTGACCTGATGTGTAAGGACCAAGCCAATCGCTTACATTGTTTCCCCAATCCCATTGATAATACAGTTGATCACCATTATCAGGATCCGTTGTACTGGATAAGAATGTGTAACTAACCCCTGCATTCCCTGATGATGGACCAGATGGTAGAGCAGGTTTTTCAGGCGGACTGTTGGATGCTCCCTCTATGAATTCCAATGAGGGATCACCAAACAGATTCGTTTCATAGTAAACCCATCGGATGCAGGATCGACCTATGATAGGAAGGTTATCTTCTTTGGAATCATGATTCGCTCTTCCAATCTCCGGGATCATTTCACCAAATACCGCATCCCAGAATTCCCGATGCAACCGCTGTGAATCCCCATCGGTGCTATAGGACCAGAAGAAACCATAGCGGGCATTAAAGATAACTGCAAACGCTGCATGTGTTGTTTTTACCGTAAAATGTTCCGCAATACAATCGCCATTATCAAAACCACCAGCCATACAACCCTGAGAATAGATAAAGCATGTACGATCTGAAGGATTATTAAGAGCATCGACGTCATAGGAGTCTAGTTTCAAATCATAGTCATAGGACGCATGACCAAGATGATTAATGATATGGACACCGTTATTGATAACAGATATAATAGCTGATGGCGGCCAGTCATAACTTGGTGAATCATACAATTTATTTATGTTGTATATATCTGAAGGCATACCAACGGTGGTATATCCATCATCTGATGAACCATCTTCAAGTTGATCGAGATATGCACCACCATAACTTGCGATACCATAATCCCCAAGATATTCACCTGCGAAACAAACCTCGCTTAGATATTCATTACCTGGATCTTTATTGATGTAGGCGACCGTTTTAGTGACAAAATTATTTACATCAGCCATGTTATCAACACAGGCTCTACCGACATAAACTTCTGCAATAAGGTCAACATCGCCTCCATCTGTCCCATCATGTGGTTCACCCCAGTTCCCATCACCATCGGAGTTATACGGTCCATCGAGACATGCATAGTAGAGATCAGCTGGCATGGAATCTTCGTAATAAGTAGTCTCTTCATCCATTCCGGAAACCCAGAGTATCGGAGCGGGAACCACGTTGTCGTCACCACCGATGAGTACGTATTCGATCCCCCAATTTGTATACGCGTCTTTGATGTAGTTCCGGATGCTTTCAAGATCGCTACCACCGATGTCAGTAAGTGTTTTGATCACTGTTAACACACCTGTGGCATCATGCGCTTCTTTCAAAGGTTCGAAACCACTTTTTAATGTATTAGTGGTAATGATGAGAAGATCGTAGTGCTCAAAGCGTGGCAATGATGGGGCATTTACTTCGTCATATTGAAGAGACATCTCAGGATTATCGACTTTCTGTTGTACCACTTTTTTATCCTGGTCAAGACCTCTGTATAACGCTGATTGCAGACCAGTTGTGACTGTCTTTACTGATACCTCTATGTTTTTATAATAAAAAAGTTCCCCGGTCACAGGATTATATTGAATAGGATGCAAAAGGAGCACGAGGATTTGATATCCACGAAAACTATGGATACCAACTTGAGTGAAGAGTTTCCCAGGATATGCTGCATTAGAATGATAGATCGCCTCATTGGGAATGGGTATCGGCAGGTTCTCTGTTTGTGAAATCGGAATCGCTTGACTTGTCGGTTCTACCAAAAGTCCTGATCCAAGAACGATTTTCTCCCCAGGTATTATGTCTATTTCGCTAACCTTTGATTCCGGAGGCAAGAGAACGAATGCTCCTTTTGCTGGAATTTTTGGTTCTCCGGCGCTGCCAGCGGGATAGCAATCAAGTAAGGTGACTCTGTCGTAAAGAGTTCCTGCAATATCAATGGTTTCAATGGTCGGACTGTTAAAAGAATAGGTCACTTTGATATCATTATTCAAAGTGGTCTGCCTCGACTGCGCTAAAGCAGTACATATCATCAGACAGGAAATCAAGGCGACAAAAAACTGCTTCCAAATTTTTATATATGTATTAGAATCTCCATTCATATTATATCCCCTATTATAATAAGTTATAAGCTCTCCATATATATAAACATGCTTGGTGAATGCAGAGTATTGATTCGCCCTCCAGACAAGAGGTCCTATCTAGTAATGGTCTAATATTCTATAAATTTTTATCAAATGAATCGTTGGATAAATTAAAAGGTGTCTTTTTTAGTTGATATCAACCACCAATCAAGTTGTTATTATATACGTTTAAACCCTCTTTGCACATACTGTCGGATAGAAAGAACCATGCGGTCTCGACGGTAGGAAAGTGGCATAGTGAATCCTTCTCCCCATGTTTTTTTCTTCTGAATTTCTGAGAGAATCGTATCAATCCGTAGATCTGTTGAATCAACAACCGTATATGCATATCCCGCATAGAGAGGATCATGGGAGTCGCTTCCACCGGTTCCCCCAAGATTGAACGCACGGGCGACTTTTGCAGATTTCAGGTTTGTACTAGGGACACTACACCCATTAAAAACTTCAATTGCTGATACTTTCGATTGAATTCCTATTAGTTTCTCTTTTTTGATACCGGAGAGAAGCCGAAAGAGATGAGGCACAATAGGCTCCCCGCCCGCATCAATGATCCGTTCTACGGTTTCTTCAACGGAAAGACCTCCTTGTATGTTTTCCGTAACGTTGAATGCAAGCAGGTGTCCATCTGCGGTTGATATCTCAACACTTGGGATTACAAGGAAATCTTTTGGTACGACCTTTTGTACCTTTATACATCCCATAATTGTATTATGATCAGTAAGAGCCATCCCCTGGAGACCTCGTTTCTTAAGTGATTTGATTAGGTCCTCAGGAGACCCAATCGCATCATTTGAATAGCAGGAGTGAAGGTGCAAATCCAATTTTAACATATCTGACACAACCGATGAGACGTGGTAGGTTTTGTTCCTATTAGAAAGTTACGGTTCCACAACAATGTTCTCTGTTGTGTCAGAAGAATCAGATAAAAAGAAAGTGTTAAATAACCCAAGGGTATTGTCCCGGTTCGGGAGAGGCAAATTTATGATATTCGAGAAAAACAAACAGTTAACCACACATAGATTTGGTGAGTTAGAACTCGTTGATAGATCATTGTTTTTCATTTGTGCAAACAGGCGAGACAACTAAGCTCATCCCCTCTATTTTTTATAATTTTCTTTAAGAAACTTATTTAAGCGTTTACTTTATAACAAATTTATATTCATAGAAAATTTTAAACCGAGGGTGATGTGGTATGGAGAAATTTGGGATGGATTACCATGTATCGACAGAGGATAAAAGAGTTGGTACTGGAATAGAAGGGCTTGATGGTCTGCTGCAAGGTGGCTACCCGCAGGGGAGTGTCACCTTAGTTGCAGGTACTCCTGGCACGGGGAAGACCATTATATGTTTTCAATATATTAACGCAGGGATTAATAATGGAGAAAAATGCTTGTTTTTAACCTCTGATGAACGGATTTACAACCTGATCAGTCAAGCTAAGAAATTTGGGTTCGATTTTGATGCAGCAATGCAAAGCGGTCAGCTAAAATTTCTGTACCTTGATCTGGAGAAACGCACGGTTCACAAAGAGATGGAAGAAGAGATCCGAGTAGGGAAGTATTCACGGGTTATTCTTGACTCGCTCACGCCGCTCTCAGAAATGCCGGTCTGGGTGGTGAACCGAGGTTCCGAGATTATTCCACCAGAAGACACCGTGGTCAATGCGCCCCTTCCTCTTGATTCGATCCAGGCAACACGGATGCATGTGCGTAGACTTCTTCGCATTCTTGAGGAAGATGATTGTACCGCACTGGTAACATCAGAAATTACTGAAGGATCTCGGAACCTTTCACGGGACTCTGTTTCTGAATTCCTTGTTGATGGCATCCTTGTGCTTGATTTGGACCCTTCAATGGACCGAAGAAAACTCACCGTACGCAAGATGCGCGGGACGAAACATACGTTAAAACCGCGTGATATCGAGATAAACAGCAAAGGCGGCATCCGAGTCCTCTAAACCCTTTTTTACAGGCAAAAGACAAAAGATAAAAAGTCCTTCCCATGTTATCGCCTTGTTATGAATGAAAGAATTCTCCCTAGTCCAGTGCTGCAAACACTCTTTGTCTCACGAGAAACAAGCAATTGTCCGTTGATCTCTGAGATGATAAAACTTGGTCAGAGACTCGAAGAACTCGGACTTGCGGACAAGGAAACAGGTATTGTAAGTCTTGATTACGGGAAACGCCTTCTCATTAACGCAAAAAACATTGATGTCAAAAAGATGAAGCAACACGACGTCGTTGAAATCGTTGATTATGATCCTCTGAAGAACATCATGATGGTGATTGGGACAAAAGACCCCTGCTTGGAGACACCGGTACATTGGATCATTCAAAAAGCACGTCACGATATCAACGCGCTCCTGCAGATCAATAGCATAACCTTGTTTGAGAAACTTAAGGAAACACTTCCTACAACAGAAAAAGAGACACAGCCAGCGACCCTTGATCGTGCAAAAGAAATATTAAAGACGCTACGGAACGGGAAAACAATTCTGATAAAAAATGAAGGTATCTTATTGGCAGGGATTAACATAAAAGAAATTCAAGATGCCCTTTTCAAATATCCAGGGGTATGAAATGAAAATAGATGGGACACAATACCGGGCGTTATGGCATGACGGAAACGTCATTAAGTTCATTGATCAGAGAAAACTACCATATTCCTTTGAGATTTTTACCGCAAGAACCGTTGATGATGTTGCCTTTGCAATCAAAGAAATGGTGGTTCGTGGTGCCCCGGCTATTGGTGCTGCCGCGGTGTATGGCATGGCTCTTGGGCAAAAAGAGATGCAGAAATCTACAGAGCTCTTAAGATCGACACGTCCCACCGCCTATGATCTCTTCTATGCTGTTGAATATATGGTACACGCGATCAGTCACAGAGAGAATGCATTTGCTGCTGCATCAACCTATGTTGAAGATATCGTAACCCGTTGTAAGAAAATAGGGGAGAACGGGGAGACGCTCATCAACGACACCATGAGGATTTTAACTCATTGTAATGCCGGTGCATTAGCCACGGTGGATTATGGCACTGCATTAGCACCGTTGCGAGTGGCTTATGGAAAGGATAAAAAAATTTTTGTGTTCGCGGATGAAACACGACCACGACTCCAAGGTTTATTGACTGCCTGGGAGCTTTTTCAAGAACATATCCCTCACGCACTCATTGCTGACAACGCAGCCGGGTATTTTATGAAGAACAACGAGATCGATTTGGTGATTGTCGGTGCAGATAGGATTGCAAAAAACGGAGATTTTGCAAACAAAATAGGGACGTATGAGAAAGCAGTGCTTGCAAAGGAGAACGGTATCCCTTTTTATGTTGCTGCACCGGTGAGTACGTTTGATCCGAAAATAGAAGATGGATCGCAGATTGTTATCGAAGAACGTGGGAGAAAAGAACTCTCAGAGATCAATGGAAAAACCATTATGCCGGATTGGGTCTCAGTGAAGAATCCTGCGTTTGATGTCACGCCACAGAAATATGTAACCGGATATATCACCGAAAGTGGGATACGTAAAAAATGGTTGTAACGGAGAAGAAAACCGTTTATATAAGAACCACCATTCGATACATGAGAAAGAAGAACTACTTTGGAATGGATGCACATGAAGCTGGAAGGTTGGGACGAGCTTGATGACAATGAGCAATTTTTCTGTTGGTCCTGTGGGACACAGCTAGGAAACATTGACGAGATCTCCCAGCGGATCTGCCATAAATGCAAACAGTCAATGAAGGCATTAAAAGAGGATAAAACGTTTTTTTGTTGGGCTTGTGGTAAAAAACTCGTCGAGATGGGCGAGGTCGCTCAGGGGCTATGTCATAATTGTAAAGCATCTATTATCCGAAAAATCCAAAAACCTCATAAAAAATATACTACTGTTGATGTCGAGTAATACATAGAACATAAAAAAATATTTTGAATCATTCGTTTTTATTAAAAAAAAAAAGAGGGGGGGAAGGTTTGTTTTACTAGACCTTCGAGAAGATGATTAGCTGTGTACCAGATGCGGTCATTGTATCCAAGTCAGCGGTGACAGTTATCGTTATTGCACCGAATCCAAAGAGGATACCTGATTTTATGGTCAGCTCTTCACCGACAGCAAGGCTTGTGATTGTATCGGATTTTGTCTTGTTTATCAGCCCAAGTATCCCACCAGTTACGTGGATGGTCCATGTGACATTGGTTCCTGCTGCGGTTCCCTCGTTTTTAATGACTGCAGAGATACCAAGACCACCGGCAATTGATTTGACTTTGATTATTGGTACATCGGGTGCGCCAGCAAGGGTTGTGAGATAGAGATCAATATCAGCGCCGTTGCTCTTCTCAAACATTCCCTGTGCACCGGCGTCAGTGATATCAGCGGTTTTGTATTCAGATATGCAGGTGTCGATTTCTTCAGCAACACCCCAGGTGGCTCCACCGTCTGTCGAGGTTGACATATAGAGTTTATCCTCTTTTACGAAGGTACAGACGAAGGTTGTCCCATCAACATGACGAACATCGGGGTACAGTTCCTCAGCCGCAGAGCTTACAACAAAACTGGTTTGCAGACTGTTGATACCCTCAGTTGAGTAGTAACAAACGATGTCGCTGTTACCAGCCTCGTTTGTCTGGGCAAGGAGGACAAGGTTGTCATTTTGACAAGCAATCGCTGGATACGTTAAGCTTCCTGCTCCAACAATCTCGTAGAGGTTATCAGCACCGTTCACTGGATCTTCGAAATCCATGACACGAACGAGGAGCTTAAAGTTGCCAGAGAGATTCTCATCTTGGTCGTACACCGAATATGATGTAATGGTTGAGTGATCAATTTCTCCATCGGTGTGAGCGGTATTATTTACCCAGTACCAACTGATATACCCTTGGTTCGGATCTGCAGGATCTGCATATAATATAGTCGGTCCATTGGTATACCCATTATGACCACCAGATGCGTATGTGGTACTCATTACATATGCGGAAACGCCCCATTCATGAGCAAGTTGACTGCTGTCAACACCGATATCCGCATCCATCATATCATGCCAGCCCATTGTTGAAAAATCCCAGGAGAGCAACGAATAGGTTCCGGAGTCAGCTGGATTGGTGCAGCTGAAGAGATAGGGCGCACCGCCATTTGCATCGTTAAAATCGGTGACATGGGTTCCAAACATGGTGGTACCTTGCCAGAGTTTTATTGAAGGGTAATCTCCTCCT
>Ga0315286_10003249_pt1 | contig 15297 bp, 10 predicted proteins | sample YL17G10_0_MG_FD_205038 | JGI IMG/M metagenome (GOLD analysis project Ga0315286, IMG submission 205038) | Sediment microbial communities from Yellowstone Lake, YNP, Wyoming, USA - YL17G10_0 | ecosystem: Environmental > Aquatic > Freshwater > Lake > Sediment | place: USA: Wyoming | collected...
CTTGGTCCAGCGCTTGCCGACCAGGCCCTGCTCGATCTCGTTGTTGCCGCACCAGAGCGCCAGGCAGGCGTGGTGGCGGAGGCGCCGCACGTTGTCGGCGGCCTCGGCCCGGACGCTCCGCATCCAGGCCCGGTCGAAGCTCGGGTAGGTCGCGCAGGCGAAGGCGAAGTCCTGCCAGACGCACAGGCCCAGCTCGTCGCAGAGGTCGTAGAAGGCGTCCTCCTCGTAGAGGCCCCCGCCCCAGACCCGGAGCATGTTCATGTTGGCGGCGGCGGCGTCGGCCAGGAGCCGGCGGAGCAGCTCCGGCGTCACCCGCGCGGCGAAGACGTCGGCGGGGATCCAGTTGGCGCCCTTGGCGAAGAAGGGCACGCCGTTGACCTCGAAGTGGAAGGTCTCGCCGATCCGGTCCTTGCTGCGGACCAGCCGCAGGGTGCGCAGCCCGATCCGCCGCGCGGCCGTGTCCAGGCTCTGCCACTGCCCGCCGCGCAGCAGCACCTTGACTTCGTAGAGCGGCTGCGCGCCCATCCCGCTGGGCCACCAGAGCCGGGGGCTGCCGACGACGAGCCGGACCTGTGCGCACCCGCGCTCCAGCGGCGCCTGCGCCTCGGCCAGAAAGCGGCCCTTGTGCCAGACGGTCACCAGCGCGTGGAGCGGCTCGCGGCGGACGACCTCGGCCTCGACGCGCACGGCCAGGCCGACCACGCCGGGCCGGGTGTGGTCCTGGCTGATCTGCACGTCGGCGATGCGCGCGGCGTCGAAGGCCACCAGCCGGATCGGCCGCCAGAGGCCGCCGGTGACCAGATGCGGGCCCCAGTCCCAGCCGTAGTTGCACTGCTCCTTGCGGAGGTAGTTGCTGCCGGCCAGGGGCTTCTCCGGCCCGCGCCACTGGGGCAGCGGCCGGCGCCGCTGGCGCCCGGCGATGTACGGCACCGTCGAGTCGAACCGGACCTCGATGGCATTGCGTCCGGCGCGCAGCAGCCGCTTCACGTCGAACTCCCAGGTGCGGAACATGTTGTCGGTGCGCCCGACCAGCCGGCCGTTCACGCGGATGGCCGCGAGCGTGTCCAGCCCCTCGCAGCGCAGCAGCACGCGGTCGCGTCCGAGCAGCTCGGCGGGCACGGTGAACTCGCGGGCGTAAACCCAGTCGCGGTCCTGGAGCCACTGGACGCGGCTCTCGTTGTCGCGGTAGAAGGGGTCGGGGATGCGCCCGGCGGCGAGCAGGTCGGTGTGGATGCTGCCCGGGACGGTCGCGGGGACGCTTTTCCGGGCGCCCGCCTCGCGGACTTGCCACCGGCCGCCGAGATCGAGGGTGGTGAGCATGGGGTCTCCTCAACGTTTCACGTGAAACATTTGACGTCTCCGGCGCAAGTCCCGCAAAACGGGCGATTAGGCCGGTGCCACGTAGTTCCTGACCGCCTCGGCGGTGGCCAGGCTGGTGGCCTTGACGCCCTTGAGCGTCCGGCCGACCAGTCCGGTCAAGATGCCGCCGGGGCCGAGCTCCAGGAACTCAGCCGCGCCGAGGGCCTGCATGGCGGCCAGCGACCTGGTCCAGAGCACCGGGGCGGTCACCTGCGCGACCAGCGCCTTGCGGATCTCGGCGGGCTCCCGGACCGCCGCGCCGGTGGCGTTGGCAATCACCGGGTAGCGCGCGGGGCGGATCTCGGCCTTCTCGATCTCCGGGGCGAGCCGGTCGGCCGCCGGCTGCATCAGCGGCGAGTGGAAGGCCCCGGCGACCCTGAGCGGGATGGCCCGCTTGGCCCCGGCGGCCTTGGCCAGCTCACAGGCCTTCGCGACCGCCGCCGCCTCGCCGCTCAGCACGGTCTGCTCGGGGCTGTTGAAGTTGGCGGCGACCACCACGCCGACGGACGCGGCCTCCCGGGCGCAGCGGTCCACCTGGTCGGCGGGGAGCCCCAGGACCGAGGCCATCGTGCCCGGCACGGCCTGGCAGCACTCCTTCATGAGCCGCCCGCGGAGGGCCACCAGGCGCAGGGCCTCGCCGGCGGAGAGCGCGCCGGCGGCGGCCAGCGCCGCGTACTCGCCCAGCGACAGCCCGGCGGCGGCGACCGGCTCGGTCCGGCCGTGGGTCTGCTCGAAGCCGGCCAGCGCGGCCAGGCCGGCCAGGACCAGCGCCGGCTGGCTCACCGCGGTGTCCTGCAGCTCGGCCTCCGGCCCGGCGGCGATCAGCCTGGCCAGCGGCAGCCCCGAGGCGCGCTCGGCGAGCTTGAAGAGCTCGGCGGCCTGGGGGCACTCGCCGGGGAAGAGCAGCGCGCGCTTCACGGAGGGTCCTCCTCGGGGAGAAAAAGGGGTCAGGAACCTTTTGCCGGAACGGCCCTTCGGGTGCTGCGCACAAAAGGTTCCTGACCCCTTTTTCTCCACAGCAATCTACCCGCGCTCCGCGGCGCGTCAAGCGCCGGTCGGCGGGCTTGGCGGGTTGCTTGGCCGGGGAAAATCATTTCGGCGGCGGCGGTCTTCAACGCGGAATCCGGGATGAGTTTCAGGAACCCGGAGAGAACCGTCAACGCTTCCTGGAATCGCTCCGGCGGCCAAATCCGCTCGTCGTAGATGATCGCGCCGCCACTGACCATCTCAATCGCCCAGTCTTGGTGGCGCAGGAGAAAGTCAGTGACCGGCGGAGTAAGCACTGCGCGAGCGAAGCTCTCTCGATCACAGCGCACCAAGAACCGCTCAGCAAACCGATCATCGCCGAGCCTGACTTCCTCTTTGGGGAGGTCGGGCAGGTCGGGCTCGCGGTTAGGGCATATGATCAGATGGGGGATGTCGCCGCGACAAGAAAGCACCAGAACGGACATCGCCCCCCATTCCGCCGAAGGCGCTGCGGTGCCCAGATCAAAGGCCAGCAGGTGCTGCCCCGCGATATCGCCCTCGATCACGTTGCTGGCGAGGTCGTGTTGCGCGGCACTCTCCCGATCCTTCACCTCACTGGGCAGACGCAGCGATAGGCCCCAAGCCCGGAGAAGCATGGCCGGCAGACAATGCCGGTCTCTCGGACTGAACCGGAGGTTGAGCCCTGCGGCAAAGGCAGCCAGTTTCCGCCTGCGGACGGTCAACAGGTGGGAGCGAGCGCAGACAATAATAATGCCGATGGCCAGAAGGGCCAGTCCACCGGCAATCATCCACGAAGTGATGCTATGGATGGCCAGCCTCCTTGCCCTGACGCGGCCAGAAGCCCGTATGGTTCCAGCTCGCCAACTGCGGACCCCCCCCCCCCCCGGGGGCGCGGCGCAAGGGCGGCGTGGTCTACTTCCCCGCCTCCTCGCCCCGGATCTTCGCGAGCGCCTCGGCGGCGGCGGAGCGGACGAACGCGTTCTCGTCTTTGAGGGCTTCCGTGAGTGCACCAATTGCCTGGGGATCGCCGATTATCCCCAGGGCCTCTGCCGCGTTGCGGCGCACATAGTAAGCCTCCTCCACGAGATGGCGCTCCTTGGCCCGTGCGTCCAGACGGGTGTTTGCCTCGCGGTCCGTGAGCGCCGCGGCCAGCGCCGGCACCGCCTTCCGCTCGCCCAACCGGCCCAGGGTGTGAGCCGCCTCGCATCGGGCCATGATGCTTTCGTCGGCGAGCATCTTTATGAGGAGCGGCCTGGATCCGGGAGCGTCGATCTTTCCAAGGGCACTGATCGCTGTTGAGCGAACCTCATCGTCTTGGTCCTCCAATGCCGCCATGAGCGGTTCCGCTGAGGATGAACCCCCAATCTCGCCGAGAGTGCGCGCGGCGGACCTACGAACCCAGGGGTCCGCATCACAAAGCGCCCTGGCCAATGCCGGAGTGGCAGCGCTGGCCTCCGGACCAATATGCCCGAGCGCACGGGCCGCTTCGTAGCGCCAGCCGGAGCGGGAATCGCCCAGGCTCCGCATCAAGGGTGGCAAGCCGGACCTGCCACAGAAGCTCAGGATTTCAAAGGCTTCTCCGCGCGGAGCGTGGTCGAAGAAAGGGATTGATCGACGTTTCGAATCCGTCCATTCAGGAAACATCAGATAGAGCCCCAGACGACGCGCAGCCAAGTCCGGTCCGCCGAGCTTCTCTACGGCCGCTTGCCTTTCCGATGTGCGCTGACTGTCAGCTCCAATGCCGCCCTGGTTATACCAGGGTGAAAGCTCGTCGTAAACAGCCTGAACTACAGCACGCGTCTTCCACACCGGCACCACCACCGCCCCGATGAACCAGGCGAGCCCCAGTGCCAGCAGCAACGCCGCCGTCCACAGCGCCATCGGCCGCCAGGTGCGGAGGGGCTGGGCGACGGCCGGGGCCTCGGGGACCGGGGATCGGGGATCGGGAGCCGCCGGCGCGGTCATTTCGGCGGCTCCTCGCTACGGGTTCTCTTCGGCTCCGCGGCGGGGGGACGGACGTTGTCCTTCAGCCCGGCCCGCGCGCGCGGCCTGCGCCTCGCCAGCGCGCCGACCACCAGCGCCAAGGCCAGGACCAGCAGCCCGCCGGAGAGCCAGGGAGCCAGCGACCCCCAGACGTCGCGGGGCACGGTCACCGGCGAGCCGGGGCCGGGAACCTCCATCATGAAGGCCTCCCACTTGCGTTGGAAGGCGTCCAGGTCCTTGGTCCCGAGGATCTTCTGGAGCGTCCCGTAGCCGGTGGGATCGGCCGCGCAGTTCTCCCGGAAGGCCCGGTAGAACTCGAAGAGCTGGCCCTGCTCCTGGAGGTAGTAGCAGAGGTAGCGGGCCTGGGCGTAGTTGAGGCCGCGGGCCTCGCCGTAGAACTCGTCGCTGGTGGTCGCGGTGAGCGCCTTGAAGGACGGGACCGTCCCGGCCCGGATGGCCGCCTTGAGGGTCGGCAGCCGCCAGTTGGGCCAGCCGTAGATGTGCCCGCCGGTCTCCCCGGGGCGCTCGTAGAGCGCGCCCAGGCCCTCGTTGAGCCAGGCCGGGCAGTCCGGGAAGTCGGCGCGCACGAAGGCGTGGACCATCTCGTGGACCAGCGTCCCCGAGCCGCTGGCGATGTTCATGACCAGCGCGGCGTGCCGCTCGGAGTAGTAGCCGTAGGGCGTGGCCGGCCCCTCGCCGAAGAGCGCCCGGGCGTTGGCCTGGTAGCTGGCCCCGTCCCGGAAGAGCCAGACGCTGGTGATCCCCGCGGGGTCCTTGCGGAAGAGGTCTCGGCGGAGCAGCCCGGCGGCCCACTGGACGATGCTCCGGGCGCGCTGCCGGACCGTGGCGGGGTCCTCGTCGCCGAAAACGATGAAGGGCGGCTGGACCACCGCCGGGAAGGTCTTGCCGGGGAGCTTCTGCTCGACGAGCTTTTCGAGCCGGGCGACCTCCCGGGCGTAGTCGGCATCGGTGAAGCCGCCGGCCGGCGGCTCCCCGGCGAGCGCCCCCAAGCCGGCCGCGGCCAGCGCCGCAGCCAGGAGCAGGGGCAACCTCGCCGGGAGCCTGCCGAAAGCGGCGCGATCCGGGGGCGCGGGCACTGCGGCGGTCACTTCTTCGGCTCCCCGTACTTGGCCTGGCCCTCGCGCTCCCACCAGGCCAGCAGGGCCTTGCGCAGTTCTTCGACCCGCTGCTGGCGAGGAGCCTTCTCGTCAAATGGGGCCGCCGGTTGCATCGGGTTGGGCGAGCCGCCCACAATGCTCCTGGCCGCTGCATAGGCCTCCTCGATGGTGTCGGCGGTGCCGTCCCTGGCCGACTCCACGACCAGGGGCAGGAGCCAGGCATATTTCGGGTGATGAAACGCGCTCAGCACCTCGGCCCGGAGGTTCTGGTCTGGGGAGGTCAGCAGCCGGCGCAAGTTGGGATACGCCACCGGACCCGCTTCGGCCAGCTTGCCCGCCAGCACGATCCGCTCCGTCATCAGGCCGATGCTTCCGCTCACATCGCCGCTGCGACCGCCATACGGAGCGGCCGCTATCCTGCGTTCCAGCCCTTCCGCATCCTCGGCTTGAGTGAGTTCCCTGGCGAATCGGCGGCGGGCGAAGTCGAGGGTGGCCTGAGCCACCCGGGCGACTCCGGGCGTGTCCAGCCTGCTCAGCCGCGCGAGCTCACCGGCTTGGTTCGCGAGAGAATCGAAGGTCTCGTCGCAGAAGGTCTCGTTGGATTGATCGCCGACTTCGCAGGCCAGGCACGAGTGGGTGATATGCTCGATGACTTCGCGGGCACGCCGGTCGTCCAGGCGGTCCAGGGCCGCGCCGAAGACCTCGGGCCGGGCCTCCGCAGCGAGATATAGGCGGGACGGGCCCACGAAAGACGCGTTCACGATCTGTCCGCACAAGACGGGCCTTGGCCGCGAGCAGTCAATCAACGCCTTCATTGCCCGCGGATTACCGTCACGCGCAGCGGCCAGGCAGATCTCTGACCACCTGTTCGTGGGGCGTGGTCCGATTCCAGGCAATTCCGTGCAGCCACCGCTCCGGACCGCGTGAATCGCGTAGCAGAGCCTCAGCGGCTTGTAGAGCAGGACGCCCACCCCCACCAGCGCCGCCACCGCGCCCAGGGCGATGTAGAACCCCATCAGGCTCCGGCCGTGCTTGGCGGGGACGGCGGGGTCCATATGGTCCTCGTCGCTCATGGCCGCATTATCGCCGGGCCAGGGCCAGGGCGCAAGAAGCCGAGACTCACCACAGAGGCACAGAGAAGTAGAGGGCAGTCAGAGCGCAGGCTAGAGCGTCTTCTGAGGGAGACTACCTGCCGCCCCCGATCCGCTGAAGCTTGCGCTCGACGGCGGCGGAGTCCTTGTCGAGCTCCAGGGCCTTGCGCCAGGCGCTGCGGGCGCGGTGGTTGAGGCCCAGCGCGTAGCAGGCGTCGCCGAGGTGCTCGTAGACGACTGCCTCGGGGACGGCCAGCGCCGCGCGCTCCAGGAGCGCCAGCGCCTCCTCGACCCGGCCCTGGCGGTAGCGCACCCAGCCGAGGCTGTCCAGGTAATGGCCGTTCTTGGGGTCGGCGGCCAGCGCCCGGCTCACCAGCTCGGCGGCCTCGTCCAGGTTGATGCCCTCCTGGGCGTACAGGTAGCCGAGCATGTTGAGGGCCGCGGGGTCGTCGGGGCGGTTCTCCAGCGCGGCGCGGAGCTCGGCGGCGGCGGCCGGGCGGCGGAGCTGCTTCTCCAGGAGCGCGGCCAGCGCCAGGCGGTAGTAGTTGTCCTTGGGGGCCAGGTCCTGCGCCCGCCGCCAGGACTCGGCGGCCTCGCCGGGCTGGCCGGACCCGGCCAGGGCCTCGGCCAGCGCCGCGTGGAGCCGCGCGCTCTTGATGCCGCCGTCCAGGGCGGCGCGGAGGCGCTTCTCGGCCTGGGCGCCCAGGCCCGCGGCGCGGTCCAGATAGGCCAGGGCCACCAGGGCGTCAACGCGCTCGCCGTCGTCGGGGGCACAGGCCAGCAGGTCGTCGAGCTCCCGGCGGGCCTCCTCGAAGCGCTTGAGCCGGCCCAGGAGCTCGGCCCGGAAGTGGCGCATGGCGGAGGCGTCCCCGGGGCGGTCGTCCGGGTCGCCGCCGGCCTTGAGCCTGGCGATGGCCCGCTCGGTCTCGACCAGCGCCTCGGCGGCGTTGCCCTTCCGGGAGAAGTGCACGGCGAGCAAGCGCGCGCCGGCGGGGCTGGCCGGCTCGAGCTTCTCGTAGGCGGCCACGTCGGAGCGCCCGCCCGGCTCGTCGCCGGCGGCCAAGAGCAGCTTGGCGCGCTCCAGGCGGAGCTCGGCGCGGTCGGGGAAGCTCCGGATCAGCGCGCCGTAGACCCGCGCGGCCTTCTCCGGCTGGCCCTCGCCCTGGTAGTGGCTGACCAGGAAGAAAGCCACCCGCTGGGCCACCGGCTCGAAGCGCTCCGGGTCGGCGGCGGCCTCGGCGCAGGCCAGCAGCTTCTCGAACTCGCCGGCGGCGCGGTCCTTGCGGCCGACCCCGAGATAATGAGTGGCCAGCGTCTGGTGGACGGCGAAGTCGCGCGCGCCCAGGGCCTCGGCGCGCTCCAGGTGGGCGGCGCCCTCCGCGGCCAGCTCGGGCACGCCGGAGAGCACCAGGCCCAGGCGGGCCTCGAAGCCGGCCTCGTCGGGGCAGAGCTCAGCCGCGCGGCGGTAGCACTCGGCGGCGCCGTCCCGGTCGCCGGCCAGCTCGGCCTCCACGCCGGCCCCGAAAGCCGCGGCGGCGCGCTCGGCCGGACTGAGCGCGACCTCGGCGTCCTGGGCGCCGGCGGCGGACGACTCGGACCGGCCGCCGGGCGGCCCGCCGCAGCCGGCGCAGACGGCCAGCGCCGCGAGCAGGGCCAGGCTTGAGCAGATCCGCGACACCGCCGCTCCGCTCTACGGGATGACCTTGTTGAGCGGGTACTCAATGATGCCTTGGGCGCCGGCGGCCTTCAGGCCGGGGATCAGCTCGCGGGCCACCGACTCGTCAATGATGGTCTCCACCGCGAACCACCCGGAGCCGGCCAGCGGGCTGACCGTGGGCTGCTTGAGCGCCGGCAGGAGCTTGACCACCCGCTCCAGGTCCTGCTGCTGGACGTTGAGCTTGAGGCCGACCTTCTCCTTGGCCAGCAGCGCCCCCTGGAGCATGAGCGCCAGGCTCGAAATCTTGGCGCGCTTCCACCCGTCCTGCCAGGCGGAGCGGTTGGCGATGAGCTGGGTGTGGCTTTCCACCACGGTCTCCAGAATGCGCAGCTTGTTGGCGCGAAGCGATGAACCGGTCTCGGTGATGTCCACGATGGCGTCCACCAGGCGCGGGGCCTTGACCTCGGTGGCGCCCCAAGAGAACTCCACCTCGGCCTTGACCCCCCGCGCGGCCAGGAAGCGCCGGGTGCCCTCCACCAGCTCGGTGGCGATGCGCTTGCCCTGCAGGTCGCTGACCGCCTTGATCGGCGAGTCCTCGGGCACGGCGATCACCCAGCGCACCGGGGCGCGCCGCTGCTTGGCGTAGACCAGATCGGCGACCACCTGCACGCGGGAGGCGTTTTCCAGGATCCAGTCCTGGCCGGTGAGCCCGGCGTCGAGCGCCCCCTGCTCCACGTAGCGGCTCATCTCCTGGGCGCGGATCAGGATGGGCTCAAGCTCCGGGTCGTCGCCGCGCGGGTAGTAGCTGCGCCGGTCCACCGCGAAGCTCCAGCCGGCCTTGGCGAAAAGGTCGAGGGTCGCCTCCTGGAGCGAGCCGGCGGGCAGGCCCAGGCGCAGGACCTTGGCGGCCTGCTCCGCCGCGGCGGGCTTGGGGGCGTTCCTGGCCATGACAACGGTCTCCTCTCCGAGTGTCCGTCCGACCTGGGGATTCTAAGGCCGAAGCCCGCGTTGACAAGGGCAACGGCGTCCGCGCCGGCGGAGCCGGGCGGGAAACCGGCCATTTTGGCACTTCCGGCCGCCCGCGTGCCAATCTGGCGCAGGTTTGTCCGGGGCGGGCCAGTCGTAAGCTACGTGATTACGTACACTTGCCCATCCGGAAAAAGTGGAATTACCTGGCATTGCCCTTGCTTGCACCTGTGCGTCGGGTAAAATACCCCACCGGCGGGTTTGTTGCAACAGTGCGTCAGTCCGGTTGAGAGGGCTCGAACTTGATCGAAGTCGAAGGCCTGACCAAGCGCTACGGGGACTTCCTGGCCATTCAGGACGTGTCCTTCACGGTGGAGAAGGGCCAGGTGCTGGGCTTCCTGGGCCCCAACGGCTCGGGCAAGACCACCACCATGCGCATCCTGACCTGCTTCATGCCCGCCACCGCCGGGACGGCCAGGGTCTGTGGGCACGACATCTTCGAGGGCTCCATGGAGGTGCGCCGGAACGTCGGCTACATGCCCGAGAACGTGCCGCTCTATCCGAACTTGAGAGTCAGCGAGTACCTCAACTACCGTGGCAAGCTCAAGGGCCTGGGCCGGGCTGAGCGCCGCCGGCAGATCGGCCAGTTGGTGGACCGCTGCGCCATCCGGGAGTTCGACCGGGTGATCATCGGCAAGCTCTCCAAGGGCATGAAACAGCGGGTGGGCTTGGCGGCGACGCTTCTGGGCGACCCGCCGGTGCTGATTCTGGACGAGCCCACCGTGGGCCTGGACCCCAACCAGATCCGCGAGATCCGCAGCCTGATCAAGAGCCTGGGCGGCGAGCGCACCATCATCATCTCCACGCACATCCTGCCGGAGGTCGAGGTGGTCTGCGACCACCTGGCCATCATCCACAACGGGCGCATCGCCCTGACCGGCGCGCTCTCGGAGATCACCCGGGCGGCCGGCTCCGGCCGGGTGCACCTGGAGGCCCGCGGCGACGGCCCCAAAATCAAGGAGGCCCTGGAGAAGGTCACCGGGGTGCGCCGGATCGCCGCGGCCGAGAAGGAAGGGCTGGCCGTCTTCGACGTCGAGCTGGCCGCCGGCACCGACGGGCGCGAGGCGCTGGCCAAGGCCGCCGCGGCCGCGGGGGGGAGCCTGGTCGAGCTCTCCTGCGGCCGGACCAGCATCGAGGACGTCTTCGTCCGGATCACGGCATCGGAGGGCTGACCGGCCATGCGGCGCACCACCACCCTGATGAGCCAGGAACTGACCACCTATTTCCAGTCGCCGCTGGCCTACATCCTGGCGGCGCTGTTCCTGGGCATCGTCAGCATCATGGTCTACCTGCACAGCGGCGGCTTCAGCTACGTGAGCCCCAAGGACACGGTGGCCTTCATGATCATGTGGAGCGCCATCTTCATGGTCATCATCGCCCCGATCCTGACCATGCGCCTGCTGGCCGGGGAGAAGGACTCCGGGGCCATCGAGATCCTGGTGACCGACCCGGTGACCGACTGGGACATCGTGCTGGGCAAGTTCCTGGCCGCGCTGCTGTGCCTGCTGGCCATGGTGCTGCCGCTCTTCCTGTACGTGGTGCTCTTCGCCATGCTGCGCAAGCCGACCGACGCCCCGCTGGACTGGGGGGCGCTCGTGAGCGGCGCGGTCGGGCTGCTCTGCGTGCTGGCGCTCTCCGCGGCCATCGGGCTGCTGGCCAGCTCGCTGACCAAGAACCAGGTGGTCAGCGCGCTGATCGGCTTCGTGCTGCTGCTGGGCCTGTGGCTGGCCGGGGCGCTCCTGCCCGAGGTGCTCGGCAGTTGGGGCGCCCAGTGGCGCGAGGCCGCCGAGGCGCTCAGCCTCTACAGCCGGCTGAAGTCCCTGCTCGACGGCCAGCTCGACCTCAAGTCGCTCTTCTTCTACCTGAGCACCACCGCCCTGGCCCTGTACCTGAGCGTCCGGGCGGTCGAGTCCCGGAAGTGGAGGTAGTCGCGGATGGCTCCTGCAACCACCCCTGTCCGCGCCGGGCGCCGCGGCGAGTTCGGCGACAGCCCGGCGCGGGTGGCCACCGCGGTGGCCGCGCTGGCCGGCCTGTTGCTGATGCTCCTGGGCGTCGGCCTGGCCATGCTCAACAGCTGGACCTGGAAGCTCTGCGCCCCGCTGATCGTCCTGGGCGTGGGGGTGCTGGCCGTGGGCTTCTTCGTGGTCTTCAACTTCGAGTGGCTGGGCGACGTGGTCACCGGGCGGGCGGCCCTCTCCGGCATCCTGGTGGCGGTGATGTGCACCGCCGCGGTGGTGGTCTGGGCGGTGGGCATCTACTTCTTCGCCTACCGCGGCCAGATCACCATCCGCAAGCAGGTCATCCCGCTGACCAAGTCCTGGGACCTGACCAGCGCCAAGCGCTTCACGCTCAGCGACAAGACCATCGGGCAGCTCCAGGAGCTCAAGGAGCCGCTGCGCATCGTGGTCATCGGCCGGCTCTTCAACCCCTACAGCGGCGACCGCCCGGACACCCAGGCCGAGGACCTGCTGGCCATGTACCGGACGGCCAGCTCGATGGTCACCCTGGAGTACCTGCGGCCCACCGACGAGGAGTGGGGCCCCAAGCTCAAGGCCCTGGCCGACAAGATGCACCGCAACGACCCCGAGGAGCTCAAGTTCGGCACCGTGGTGCTGCTCTACAAGGACCAGTTCAAGTCCTTCCAGGGCCAGGAGCTGTGGGACACCCAGTACTCGCCCATGGACCGGCAGGTCAGGCCCAGCCAGGTCTTCAAGGGCGAGGAGACCTTCACCTCGGCCATCTACCAGATGCTGGACAGCAAGAAGGCCAAGGTCTACTTCGTCTGGGGGCACGGCGAGCGCGACCCCGAGGGCCGCGAGTACAAGGACCTGAGCTTCGCCCGGGACCGGCTCCAGGCCGACAACCGGGAAACCGCCAAGCTGATGCTGGCCACCGCCGAGAAGGTCCCCGACGACGCCGACCTGCTGGTGATCTGCGGCCCCACCCAGCCCTTCCAGCCCCGGGAGCTGGAGCTGCTCGGGGAGTACCTCGGGGTCCGCAAGGGCCGGCTGCTGCTCTGCCTGGACGAGTACCGCGCCGAGGCCGACCTGGGCCTGGACGCCTTCCTGACCCAGTTCGGGGTCGCCGCCGGCCGCGACAAGGTCGTCGAGCCGGACGGCAACCACCGCATCCCCCAGGCGGCGCAACTGGCTCTGGCCTGGGATTACAGCTCCCATCCGGTGGTGGAACGGCTCCGCGAGAAGCGCCTGCCGGTGCTCTTCGGCCCGGCGCGCACCGTCCGGCGGCTCGACGAGTACCGCGGGGACTGGAGCGCGGACGCGCTGGTCTCCGGCAGCGAGCAGAGCTACGGCGAGACCGACCTGGACGCCTTGTACGCCAAGGGCCAGACCCGCTACGATGAGGGCCGGGACAGCCCCAAGCCGGCCAGCTACGCGGTGGCCAGCTGGGCCGGCGCCCCGCCCGTGCCCGGCGGCCGGATGGCCAAGGAGCTCGGCCGGGTGGCGGTGGTCGGCGACTCCAACTGGTGCTCCAACCGGCTCTTCCGGATGTTCGGCAACGAGAGCTTCTTCTCCAGCACGGTCAACTGGATGCTCGGACAGGAAAAGCGCATCGCCATCGAGCCCAAGAAGGCCGAGGGCGAGGGCCTCACCCTCCTGCCCGCGCAGAAGAACATGACCATCTTCGCAGTGGTGACCCTCTGCGCGCTGCTGCTGCTGGTCGCCGGCTTGACCGCCTGGATCCGCAGGAGGTGAGTCTCTGATGCGCTGGAAAGCCGCCCTGGCGATGGTGCTGCTGGCCGCCCTGGCCGTGTTGCTGATCTGGTACGGCGGCAGCGGGCCCGTCGACGCCCCCAAGCCCCGCAAGGTCTTCCCGACCTTCAAGGCCGAGCAGGTCGAGGAGCTCCGCCTGGTGCGCTCCGACGCGGCCAAGGGCACGGTGCTGCTGGCCAACCGCGAGGGCACCTGGCGCATGGAGCAGCCGGTGGCCTGCAAGGCCAACAACTTCGGCGTCTCCGGGCTGACCAGCGCCATCGCCGAGTGCGAGCCGGAGAAGAGCGCCGACATCGTCCGGCCCGCCAAGGGCGCGGCCCTGGACCTGGCCAAGTACGGCCTGGACCGGCCCGTCGCCGAGGTCACCGTCAAGATGAAGGATCCGGCCAAGACCACCCTGAGCTTCGCCCTGGGCGCCAAGGTCGGCGCCGGCGAGGGCGCCTACTTCCTCAAGCCCGGCGGCCGCGAGGAGGTGCTGGTGGTCGGCAAGAAGCTGCCCGAGGAGGTCTTGCGCGGCGCCGACGAGTACCGCGACCGGCGCATCTTCGACCTGGCCTCCGCCGACGTGGACGCCTTCGAGATGGACGTGGGCAAGGGGCTGCTCTCGGCGCGGAAGGAATCCGGCGACAAGTGGCGCCTGGTCGCCCCGGTTTCCGACCGCGGCAACCGCACCAAGGTCGAGGCCCTCCGCGACAAGCTCCTGGACCAGCAGCTCGACGAGTTCGACCACGAGCCGGTTGACCAGGCCAAGCAGGGCCTGGACCAGCCGACCATGCGCCTGGTCTTGAGCTCCCAGAAGAGCGGCAAGCGCCAGGAGCTGGTGGTCGGCAAGGTGGTCGAGGGCCACCCCGGCATGGTCTTCGCCCGCCGCGCCGACCTGCCCTTCCTCTACCGCCTCAAGCAGAAGACCCTGGAGGACCTCGCCGCCGCGCCCAACGACCTGCGCGACACCTACCTGGAGAGCTTCTCGGCCGACAAGCTCGCCGAGATCGAGGCCCGCAGCCCGGCCGGGCCGGAGCTGGTCCTGGCCCGCGACGGCGAGTCCTGGCGGATGACCAAGCCCAAGGAGGCCGCCGCCGACAAGTCGGCCGTCGAGGACGTGGGCGCCAAGCTCAGCGGCCTGGAGATCAAGGCCTACGTGGAGGACGCGCCCAAAGACCTGGCCAGGTACGGCCTGGACAAGCCTGAGCTCTCAGTGACCCTCAAGCTCAAGGGCGAGCCGCCGCCCGAGGAGAAGAAGGACGAGAAGAAGGACAAGGACGAGAAGAAGAGCGACAAGGACAAGAAGGCCGAGGAGAAAAAGGAAGAGAAGAAGCTCCCCGAGCTCAAGGCCCTGGGCGAGCTCGGCTTCGGCAAGGTCTGCCCGGCGGGGACGGTCCCCGGCGCCGAAGCCGGCGCGCGCTTCCGCTTCGCCAAGCGCGCTGCCGACGGGTGCGTCTTCGCCGTGCCCGCGGAGGCGGTTGACAAGCTGCTCTCCGGCCCGCTGGCCTTCCGCGACCGGACCGTGCTCAAGATCGCCAACAAGGACAAGGCCGTCCGCCTGGCGGTGGCCCGCGGCGAGCTCAAGTACCTCGCCGAGAAGAAGGCCGACAAGTGGATGCTGACCTCCCCGGTCGGCGAGGAGGCCGACTCCGGCGCCGCCGGCCGGCTCATCGAGCGCTTGGCCGACCTGTCCGCCGAGAAGGTGCTGGCCGACGGCCTCAAGGGCCCGGCCCTGGCCGAGTACGGGCTGGCCCCGCCCGCCGCCGCGGTGGACCTGACCGTCGAGACCGGGGCGGACCCCAAGACCTACCGGCTGGTGCTGGGCAAGGCGGCCTCGGCCGGCGGGCTCTACGCCATGCTCCCGGACGGGGAGCTGCTCTACGAACTCTCCCGGCAGGCGGCCGACGAGCTGGGCGGGGAGCTGGTCCGGCGCGAGCTCCTCGAATTCGACCGCGGCAAGGCCCAGAAGGTCACCGTGGAGCGCGCCAGCGGCGAGCTGGTGCTGGTCAAGACCGGGGAGAAGTGGAGCTTGGAAAAGCCCGCGCCCCCCGCGCCCGCCGACAAGGACAAGGCCGAGGCGCTGGTCTCGGCGCTGGCCGGCCTCAAGGCCGAGCGCATCGCTGACTACGCCCCGGCGGCCCTGGGCAAGTACGGGCTGGCCAAGCCCGCGGCGGTGGTCACCGTGGAGCTCGACGGCGGCAAGAAGGCCGTGCTCCAGCTCGGCGACGGCCTGGACTCCGGCGCGCGCCGCTACGTCAAGGTCCCGGACCGGGCGCTGGTCTTCGTGGTGGACAAGTCGGTGGCCGAGAAGCTGGAGGCCCCCGCCGACGACCTGCGCCCCAAGGACAAGGACAAGCCCGGGC
>Ga0315286_10003250_pt1 | contig 15295 bp, 9 predicted proteins | sample YL17G10_0_MG_FD_205038 | JGI IMG/M metagenome (GOLD analysis project Ga0315286, IMG submission 205038) | Sediment microbial communities from Yellowstone Lake, YNP, Wyoming, USA - YL17G10_0 | ecosystem: Environmental > Aquatic > Freshwater > Lake > Sediment | place: USA: Wyoming | collected...
TTGACCGACCCCGTTTCCGGCTGGATTCACCGGGGTGCGCAACAACGGTCGTGCACCCACCCATGCATTTGCATTAGTCGGCGGACAACAATATGATAGCATAGGGGTGGTGTAATGGTGTCCCACCTGACCGGTGGTTCTGTGCCCTCCGGAGCCGGGGGTCTTTATTGTTCTCGGCTGATTCCTCCAAAGCTGGCCGACCGGTTACAATGGGTGGAAGCCCGTAGCGTGTTGGCTGGGGGCAGGTGAACTTCAAGGCAGAGAAGAATGCACAAAGAATTCCTGGCATGGCTGGAGCAGAACCGAGGCCGTCAATATGATTTGCACAGCGAGCACATCAATTCCGCGTTCGTGAAGATGCTGCGGACGATCGGCTTTGACAAAGGGTATGTGCGTGGGGAAGGCTGTTACCTTTGGGACGGCGAGGGGAATAAATACCTTGACCTGCTGACTGGCTGGGGCGTGTTCGCACTGGGCCGACACCATCCGAAGATCAAGGCCATTCTCCAGCAGTTGATTGGCACCGACTCGCCCAACCTCGTGCGGATGGATTGCAGCTTGCTGGCTGGGCTTGCGGCCGAAGCGCTCACCCGGCACACGTCGGGCGACCTCTCGCGTGTGTTCTTCACGAACAGCGGGACGGAATCGGTCGAGGCGGCGATCAAGTTCTCTCGCTGCGCGACCGGCCGCGAGAGAATCGTCTACTGCGAGCATGCTTTTCACGGCCTGACGACGGGGTCGCTGGCGCTGAACGGCGCCGACTTTTTCCGGGAACGATTTGGGACGCTGCTGCCGGGCACACAGCGTGTGCCGTTCAACAACCTCGTTGCTCTTGAAGCCGCGCTGAGCGATAAGCAGGCGGCGGCGTTCATCGTCGAGCCTGTGCAGGGGAAATCGTGCGAAGTTGTGCAGGACGGCTACCTTGAAGAAGCGCAGCGTCTGTGCCGGAAGTTTGGAACGCTGCTGGTTCTGGATGAGGTTCAGTCGGGGCTTGGGCGGACCGGGAAATGGTTTTGCTATCAGCATTGGCCCAATGTCGAGCCGGATATCCTGTGCGTTTCGAAGGCTCTTTCCGGCGGCTACGTGCCCGTGGGCGCCACGATCACTCGGCCTCGGATCATGGACTGCGTTTTTGATTCCATGGAACACTGCGTGATTCATTCGAACACGTTCGGCCAGAATGATATGGCGATGGCGGCGGCGCTGGCCAGCTTGTATGTGATGGAAGACGAGCACATCGTGGAGAACGCCGCGGAAATGGGGCGATACGTCATGGAGAAACTCAAGGGCATCACGCAGTCTTGCCCATTCGTCTCGGACATCCGTGGCAAAGGGCTGATGTTTGGGCTTGACTTCGCCCGGCCGGAGAATTCGTTCAAGCTGAAAATGGCATGGGACATGCTGCACAAGCTCAATGCGGGCGTGTTCGGGCAGATGATTATCATCCCCTTGCTTCACAAGCACCGCATCCTCAGCCAGGTTGCCGGCTACCATACCGAGGTCATCAAGTTCCTTCCGCCGCTGACGATCACTCGTGAAGACCTCGACTGGTTCCTGGGCGCTCTGGATGAGGTGCTGAAGGATCTGCAGCGTTTCCCCGGCGCTGCGTGGGACACGGTGTTTGGTCTGGCCAAGAGGGCAATCCGGGCATAAAAGATAGTCATCAGGAAGCAGGTTCGGACCGTGGGATTTATTCAACGACAGATCCAAAAGACAGTCCTCGTCGTCGTGACGCATCCGAGACTCACGTTGGGGGCAGCCGGCATCGTGCTGGTTGGCTGCGTGAGCATCGCGCTGAACGGCCTGACGCTCTCGACGGACCAGAACAAGCTTTTTTCATCGCAGGTGCCGTTCTTTCGCAACTATCTTGAGTTCATCGCCAAGTTTCCGGAGAACGAAGCGATGTATGTGATCGTCGAATGCGCGAGGCCGCGCGTTTCTCCACCCGTGGTGCGTTGGACGGCGTTGGCCGATCGGATCGCCGGTCGCCTCCGCGCCATGCCCAAGTACGTCAAGTCCGTTGAGACCGGCATTCCGCTCGACCAGCTCGGCGCGCAGGGAATCCTGTTCGAAGAACCCGGCCGCCTGAAACAGACCCTTGAAGAGGCCGGCCAATTCGTTCCTTTGGTGAGGCTCTTTGGCGAAAAGCCGGACATGCTCACGGGATTGCTGGGTCCAACGCCGACCGAACGCCTGATCACGGCTCTGGCGACACAGAAGCGAGATACGCAGACTCTTCAGTTCGCGGAGCTCATCGCCAGCTCACTGCTCGAAACCCTGAAACACCCCACCGAGCGGCTGCAGGTGGGCAAGCAGATTCCGGACTTGGCGGCGCTGGATGCGGCCGACCCTTCGCGGCTTGGATACTACTACACGACCGATGAGACCGACCCTAGCCGCGGGCTGATGCTCGTGCGTGTTTATCCGCGGGAGGATTTTACGACATTGACGGCCAGGTGCCGCATCGTTGACGGCATCCGCGCCGCCTGCCGCGAGGAAGCGAGGGAGTTTCCGGAATTCAAAGTGGGGATCACCGGGCGTCCGGCTCTGGATGCGGATGAGATGCGGAGCACGGACCGCGATTCTCACCGGGCGGAGGTTGTCGCGCTGATCGTAATCTTCATCGGGCTGGTGATCATGTTCCGCTCGTTCTGGATCGCATTGGTGGCGGAGCTGACGCTTGCCATGGCGATTGGGTGGGCATTTGGCTGGGCGACCGTTTCAGTGGGGGAGCTGAACCTGCTGTCGATTGTTTTCCTGATCGCGTTGATCGGCATCGGGATGGATTACCTGATCCAAATCCTGATGGCGTACCAGCGTGAGGCTCGCCGTTATGTTCGCGCCCGCGCGGTTTGGGCGCGTGTGTTTCATTATGTGAGTCCGCCGGTGGTGACGGCGTGCCTGGGTGCGGCGGGTGCTTTTCTTGTTTCCTTCTTCACTGATTTCCGTGGTGCCGCGGAGCTGGGCATCATCGCCGGCGGCGGGCTTCTGCTGTGTCTGCTGGCTGGGCATACGGTGCTGCCGGCGATGCTGACGCTATTTCCTGCGAAGGTCAAGGCTGTGGCCCCCGCGGATCGCTACGGCGGCCGACTTAGGCTTTGGCGTTTCGGCAAATGGCGGCTCATCTTGCCTTGCATCTGGATTGCGGCCATCGCGGCGGGTGTTCCGTTTATGAGGCGCGCGCATTTCAACCCGAGCCTCCTTGATTTGCAGGCGGCCAACCTGGAATCCGTGCAACTGATCCGCAAGCTGCAAACCTGGTCGGCCGTCGTGCTGTCGCCGGACCTGGAGATGCTCCGCAGAGTCCGCGATTCGCTCGCGGGCGCTTCGGCTGTGGCCAGTACGGATAGCATTCTCATCGCGTCCGACAACTATGATTGGCTGCAGCGGCACAAGAACGATCTGCTTAAGGTTGAGTGGGCGGAGCAGCCGCCCATCAAGCCCGGCGATCTGGACCGGCTGCAGGCCAAAGTGAGGGTGCTTGCCGACCTGATTGAGAAACAGGCTTTCGGCTCCGCCGCCGCGACCGTCACATCTTTCCGCGAGCTTGCGAGCCTCCTGGGGGCGGAAGGCGGACCGCAAAAGGAAGCAACAGGCGAGCGACTGTCTGCGTGGCAGCGGGCCTTTGGTGAGCAGCTCCGCAAGATCCTCGGCCAGCTTACCCCCCCACCGCTGAACCTGGCTGGGCTGCCCAGCGAACTCCGCAGCCGGTACGTCAGCGCGGACGGCACGTACGCGCTGTACATCAACCCCAAGTACGATCTGTGGGACCGCAGCCGGCTGGCCAGCTTCGTCAAGGAGATTGAAGCTCGCGTTGCGCAGGTTCCCAACAGCCCGCCGGTCACGGGGATCGCGCCCAATATTCACTACTCGACTGGGGGCGTTGAGCGGGCGTTTTACAAAGCGACTGTGTACGCGTTCGCGCTCATTTTCGTGCTGGTGTTGATCGATCTGCGGCGACTTGGGCAGACGCTGGGCGCGATCAGCGTTCTGGCGCTTGGGCTGCCGATGCTCGTGGCGCTCATGGGGCTGTTCGGAATCAGTTGGAATTTCGCCAATTTCTTTGGGCTGCCGATTCTCATTGGCGCGGCGCATGAATATGGCGTGTTCATGATGCACCGCTACCGCGAGGCGTTGCATGATCACCGGCGGGTCTGGGAGTTCTGGGATGTCAGCGATCGCGCGTTGTTGCTGTGTGCTTTTGTTACATCGAGCAGCTTCGCATTTTTCTGGGCGTTGGGCCATCATGAAGGCCTCAAGAGCCTGGGGCTGGTGATGGCGTTGGGGAGTGCGTGTATTTACCTGGCGACGATCCTGGTGCTGCGGCCGCTGCTGATTCGGCGGCTGGAGCGGCATCACGCAGATGCGGACAAAGCCGGGGTAGTCTCCAACTCGCGGCGGGTGCGATAATGACGGGCTGCACCTGGAAGCAAATATGAGCGAGCTTGACACCAACCAGGCGGCCGGCATTCGATCCGGTGGGGGCTGGTCGTGGTTCCTGAACCCTTATTTTCAGCTTGCTTTGAATGGCGTTCTGGTGGCGACGGGGCAGTTGCTGATGAAGGTTGCCGCGGACGCGACGGCGGACATTCCGGCGCCGCGGTGGCTGGCGGTGTTCGGTGTAACGGCGCTGGGATCGTGGTGGATCTGGGCGGGGATCGCGTTCCACATTGGGGGCTTTGTCAACTGGCTGTATATCTTGCGAGTGATGCCGGTGAGCATCGCGTTTTCGCTGGCGAGTATTGCGCAGGTTCTTGTGCCGTTGGGCGCGTGGTTTTTTTTGCATGAAGCCATAGGCCCGCTCCGGTGGGGCGGGATTGCGATGATCATTGGCGGGATCTGGCTGATTGCTGAGCGATTTACGCGGGCGGAGGAGGCGTTGTGAGGCTTCACTTGCTGATGCTGATCCTTGTGTCGCAGGTGGCGCTGGTGGCGGGGCAGATCTTTTTGAAGCACGGGATGAACAAGACGAACGAGGTTCGCAAGCCGCGGGCTGCGATCGCGGGGAACCTGGCGGCGGGGATCGTGCTGCTGACGGTGTGGTTTTTTTTGTGGCTCGGTTTGTTTCAGAAGCTTGCCATTAGTTACGTGTACCCGTTCGAGGGGCTGAGCCCGCTCTTGCTGGTAATCGGTGCGGGCCTGATTCTCAAGGAGAGGCTGACGGTGCGGGCGTGGATGGGCGTGGCGCTCATTGCGGCGGGGACGGTGGTGGTCGGGATGAGCTGAAGGGGGCGTATCAGCCGACGGAGATCCGGCGTTTTTCCTTGGCGGCAAGGTACATGGATTGCATGACGAGGATGCGGGCGGCGGCGCAGCGCCGCAAGTGGATCGCTCGGGTTTTGTGGGAGACAAAGGGAAGATTTTTATCGGGCGCGCAGCGCCGGGGATGTCGGGAAGATGCGTGAGCGGGGGAAGCCGTGCGAGGAAGCGTGCCGCAGGCAACCGCGGGTTGGGCGTAATGAGGAGTGACCCCTTTAATTCAGCCCCTTCGTTTCAGCGGCGGCGAGTTTTTTTTGCCAGAGGGTCCACTCGCAGGCTTCGGACTTGCGGGTGACTTTGCCGGGGTAGGCGCGGTTGTTGGTCCACAAGGCAGCGTCGGGGACGAAGGCGTTGTTATGCTTGCCGTTGAGCATCCAGCCGATGAGGTTGTTGCGGGCGGAGTTGTCTGCGAAATCGGGTTCGTTGTTGTAGTTCCAGATGATGGCGCCGACGTTTTGGGAGGGGTTTGGGCGGCCATCGGGGAGATAGCCGCTGGAGATGATGCGGTTGTTGTAGAACTGGTTGTCGTGGCCTGAGGAGATGGCGATGCCTTCGTGGCTGGTGGAGACGATCTGGTTGTTGTAGGCGCGGGTGTGGGAGGCGCCGTTGTCGCTGAGCATGATTCCTCCGCCGGTGTAGGCGGCATCGTGGGCGGGGTCGGCGGCGTAGGCGCCCTGGATGTAGTTGTCGTGGATGAGGATGGGGCTGTTGGAGGTTCCGCTGCTGTCGTGGATGTTGATGCTTTCTTCGACGCGGCTGCGGCCGGGGTCGTTGATGACCTGGTTCCAGGCAATTTCGACGGCTGGGAGGTTGTGCACACCGTTGATCTGGAAGAACTGGACGAAATGGTTGTCGTCGGGTCCTGTGAGGAAGGCGCCGTTGCCGTCGCTGAAGCGGCCGTCGACATTTTTTGCCTGGTTGTGGAAGATTCGGACGGAGTGAGCGGGGGTGTGGTTGCCGCGGTAATTGTAGAGGTAGATTCCGGAGGTTCCTTCGATGTAGTTATTTTGGGCGACGATGCGTGTGAAGCCGTCGATGTCCATAAAGCGACCTGGGAAGCGGCCGGCGACGTCGGGGTTGAGGGCATAGCCGCGGGTGTTTTTGACGGTGAGGTTAGCGGCGTAGGCGAAGGCATCGATGAGGGTTCCGCGGGAGATGATGAGGGCGTTTTGGATAATGACGGGGTCGGAGGTTCGGATGCGGACGGCGGGGACGTTGGCGTTGAGGCTTCGCCAGTTGCCGGAGTAAACACCGCCGCGGGTGATGGTGATGGGGCCGCGGTAGGCGATGGCCTTGGCTTTCCTGGCATTGGCGGGGGTTGCGGCCTTTTTTGCGGCGGCGTTGGGGGGAGCGGGGGTGGCAGCGGAAGGGGCGCGGATGGGCTTATCGGGAGCGGCATCGATCAACCGGGCGGCCGAGGTGGCGGCGGGATGAGGGCCGCTGAGGAAGGATCTGGGTTCGAGCGGCTCGATGCAAGGGGGCGGAACGGCTGGGGGCGTGGGCGCAGGACGGGTTTGTGCCGAGCGAGCGCGAGCATTGTCTTGAGGGCGAACCAGTGGAAGGAAGGCGAGAAGAAGTGGATTGAGCATCGCAAGATCCTCGTACCCCCGAGGTGATCGGGTGGGGCCCGGTCGTTACAGCAGACCGGAGACAAGCCCACTATGCGAGCGATGAACGCCGGGCTGCGACATGGCCGTTATCCTGGATAAATGAGCGCGATCGGCGCTGGTCCGGGCGTATGATCGGCGGGGAGTGTACCCGGGGAATGGAATCAACTCCAACAATATTCCGCGAAATATGAAATTAGCCCGCTTTTGCTATTGCACACCGATAGACCACAACATTTCTGCCGCGGCGTGTTTGCGGGCGAGGGTATCATTGGCCGAGCAGGTCCTTGGGGCGGGATTGTTGAAGAACTTGGAGAAGGTCAAAACAACGGCGAAGCATGGGTGTAAGACCTGATGGCGGAGCATGTTCCATAGATGGCATGATCGCTGAAGGGGGCGCCTGGAGGACGGAGCGTTGATGCGGATCATGAGATTGGGAGCGATGCAGATGCGGCGTACGGTAGCGATTTTGATTTTCGGCGTGAGCGTGCTGAGCGGCAGCGGGGTGGGCGGGGCGGCTCGTGAGGAGAGCAAGAAGGCGGGCGAGTTCTGGACGGCGGATCGGGTGCACACGATCCAGATTCGGATCACGCAGCAGCAGTGGGTGCGGATACAGCCGACGCGGAAGCAGACCTTGCAGCGGCTGGATGCCAGCGGGATGGCGAGGCCGACGACGCAGACCACGACGACGCCGGTGATGACGGCGCACACGCAGCCGGCGCAGCACCGCGAGGGCGAGCGGCTTCCGCCGAACTTCTACGGCTATGAGTTTGCGTACGCGAAGGCCGAGTTCGAGTGCGATGGCGAGTCATTGAAGGACGTTGGTTTTCGGCTGCGGGGCAACTCGTCGTACAGCGCGAGCGCATCGGGTTTTAAGCGGCCATACAAGGTGGATTTCAATCGTTTTGTGGACGGGCAGAAGTTTCAGGGTCTGACCAGTTTCTTTCTGAACAATAATGCGTATGACCCATCGATGTTGCGGGAGACACTGGCGTACGAGGTGTTTCGGAAGCTGGGTGTGCCGGCGCCGCGAACGACGTTGGCAATGGTGTATCTGAGCATCGAGGGGCGATTGGAGCGGGAGTACATCGGGGTGTATACGCTGATCGAGGACATTGATACGAAGGCGTTTTTGAAGAGCCATTTCGGGTCGGCCAAGGGGATGCTGCTGAAGCCGTGGTCGATCCGGGGGCTGCCGTACATGGGGGAGCAATGGGGGGCGTATGAATCGCGGTACAATCCACGGTCGGAGCCGACGCCGGAGGCGGCGAAGCGGACGATCGAGTTCATCAAGCTGGTGAATTATGCGAACGATGAGACGTTTGGGCGGCAGATCGGGGGGTATCTGAACGTTGACGAGTTCTTGCGCTTGCTGGCGGGGGACGTGATGTTGGCGAACCTGGATACGTTTCTGTTCACGGGGCATAACTTTTACATGTATTTGAATCCAGAGGACAACCGGTTTTACCTGATGCCGTGGGACATGAATTTGTCGTTCGCGAATTTCTCGTCGGCGGCGACAGTGGGTCAGCATCTGCACCTGAGCATCATGCGACCACATTCTGGGGAGATGAAGTTGATCGACCGATTGTTGGCGATACCGCAGTACAACGCGATGTACCGCGGGCATATCAAGGGGTTCATGGGGACGTTTTTCAATGCCGAGAACTTTTCTGCGCGCATCGATGCGATGCAGGCCGTGATTGCGAAGGCGGACACGATGGCGGAGGAGGCGTGGAAGGCGAAGTATGCGACGACGCAGCCGACGACGCGGGCGGTGAGGATTCCGCCACGGCCTGTGGCATCGCAGACGGGTTGGAACGGTGGTCCGGCGATTGGGCTGAAGGCATTTGTGACGGCGCGGATCGAATCGCTGAATGCGCAACTGGCGGGGGAAACGGAGGGGTTTGTGCCGGGGTATCACCGGCCGCCGACCCCGCCGGCTGGCGGACTGCGCGCGAATGCGTTGTATGGCAACCTGCCTGCGACTGCCGCGGTCGTGATGCGTGGTGCGGATGGTAATTATGACAGCAAGCTGACTCGGGCGGAGCTGAAGGGGGCGATTCGAGGGTTTTTCGCGGATGCGGATACATCGCGTCAGAACTGGCTGGATGAGGCGAAGCTGACGCAGGCATTTGTGCGAGGGCTGCAGCAGGTTCAGGCGCAGCGGCGGAACGACCGTGGCGAGCGGCGGGTTGCGAACCGGCCTGGGGAGCCGGCGGCGCTCTGGGCGAGCGTGGTTATACGGGCAGTTGATGTGGAGAAGAGTGGGCGGGTGACGCCGGAGCAGATGTTGTCCGCGTCGGATCGGGCATTTGATGGTGCGGACAAGGACAACTCTGGCAAGGTGGACGAGAGTGAGTTGCTGCAGGCGCTGGATTCGATGGCGGCGGCGGCGCCGCCGCCGGTGGTGGCCACAACGCGGCCGGCGACGAATCCCGCAAAGTGATTTTCGGGCGAGATGACAAAGATTTCCGTGTTGGCGGCAGATCGGTTTCGACCCGTTATCCGCCGAGGAATCTTTTGAACGTGGCGGAGTGGTTGGTTCACGCCGTTGGGCATGGAGCCAACCAGACCCGCCGGGGAGTCGAATGGGCGCGTCCTGAAGATGGCGAAGTGGCCGATTCCGGATCGGCGTGAACGGCTATTTTATCTGGCCGGCTTGCTTGAGCCTGAGTTCGGCGCGATCGAGGGTTTCCTGGGCCTGTTTTCGGAGATCGGCGTTGTTTGCGACCGCGAGCACCTTTGCCATAGCGGCTTTGACCTTTTCGGGTTGGTCATTCACGATATCGCGGGCGACGCGGACCGCGGCGTTAGCCGCCTCGGCGGCGAGGTTGGTGTCGGTGAGGCAAGGCAGCAAGGCATCGAGGGCGAGGAAGTGGCGCACTTCCGCGAGGGCGCCGATGATCTGCTTTTTTTCGTCTGGGCGGTTGGCAGCCTGGAGGGCGTCGGCGAGCATGGTGGCTGTCTGGGCGGAGGGGCGGCCGCTCTGTTGTCGGACCACGCGGACGAAGCCGCGAATTGCGAGCACGCGATGCGTCTGCTCGGTTGCGTTTTTGGCGATAACGAGCAGATCGTCAGCGGGCGCGGCGTCGGGCCAGTCGGCGAGGGAACGGATGGCGGCATCCTTGACGGCGGGGTCGTTGTCCAGCAGAGCGGCGCGGACGGCGAGGAGCGAGTTGTTGCCGCCGATGCGTCCGAGGACACGAAGGAGTGCAAGTCTGGCGGGGCCGGTTGAAGACTGGAGCGTGGCGAGGATGGGCTGGGCGCGTTTTTCAAGATCGGCTTCACGTCCGGCAATGCGAGCGATCGCATCGGCAGCATTGGCGCGGGCGGGGTCGTCCTGGGCATTGAGGAGCAGGGCGGCCACGGGCGCAAGGGCATCGATGGCCGCGATGCCGCCCAATGCCTTGAGGGACTCGCTGCGGACGGCGGGATCGGCATGTTGGGCCGACTTGAGGAGCGTCGCGGTCGCGGCGGCAACGCGGCGGGACGCCAGTGCCCGGATGACCTCGATGCGGATCTTTGATTCGTTTTCGTTCATGGCGGCGATGAGCGCCTGGTCAACCGTGTCGCCATCGAGGCGTTGGAGGCTTTCGCGAGCGGTCTCCTGGGGATTTCCGGTGGTGGCAGCGATTTTGAGAAGGAGAGGCACGGTGGCGGCATCGCCGAGGGAGCCGAGCCCACGGATCGCCTCGATGCGAGTGGGTTCGTCGGCGTCATCGGCGGCGGCTAGGAAGAGGGGCAAGGTACTCTTGTCACCGCGGCGAGCCAGCGCCTGGAGCAAAGCGGGTTTGGCGTGGGTGTCAGCATTCCTGGTTCGGTCGGCAATGGCGGCGGTCACATCCTGGCCCTTGAGGAGGACCAAGGCCTCGACCGAAGCGGCATGGAGCTTGGGATCGGCGGTCGCGATGGCTTCGAAGATGACAGGGAGATTGCTGGCCGCTCCGGCGCGTCCGATGCCGATGACAGCGGCGCATTTGAGGTATCCCGCAGAGGGGAGGATGGCGCTGTAGATGCTGAGGGCGGCGGCGTTGTCGCCTTTGTCGGCAAGCGTATCGGCCAGCAGGAGGTATGAATCGGTGGCGGCGCGTCTTGCGGCTGGCGAGCCTTTGTTCATGGCAGCGGCGAGGATCTGGGCAGCGGCTTTATCGCCGATTTTTGCGAGGCCGGACATTGCGGCAATCCGAACGTCATCGTTGTCGGAGGCGGCCTCGGTGAGGAGCGTGCTGAGTGTCGCCGGCTCACGACGAGAAGCCAGGGCGTTGATGATGGCGATGCGCCATGCGGGCGAGTCGGCGGAAGGCAGCGCCTTGCGAAGGGCGTCGCCGGCTTCGGTGGCGGAGTTTTTGAGCAAGGCCCGCCGCGCGCAGTCGCGGATCTGGGTGTCCTTGGCGTCAAGCGACTGGACAAGGTATGGCACCGCCTCGGCGCGGCCGATGCGCTCGAGCTGCCGAATCATCCACGCGGTGGTGAGGGGGGGAAGATCGGCAGCGAGCGTGGCGCCGATGGCTTTGGAACAGGCGGCTCGATCCGCTTCCGATCCGGGGCGGCTGGCGTTGAAGGCGATCCGTTCGAGGGTCGTCTGTGCGTTGCCGCGTTTGCCGGCATCGTCGCTGGCCATGTCCGGGATGAGCGCGGCGATGACTTTGAGGTAGACGGCGTCCAACTGTTCCGGCGTGCGTTGGGGTGCGGGCTTTTCGGCGGCCAACTGTCGGGTCAGATCCAAGAGGTTCGGCTCCGCGGCGGCCATCAATTTGGCGCTTGCCACAAGCATCGCGACCGACAGCGGGATGACAAAAAACGGTTTCATTTGTGTTCTCCAACTCATGTCCACACAGGCACAGCCCTCGACGAAAGCCAGGCGATACTACAGCGTCCACGGCGCGCGTTTGGGGCGATCGAGCCAGCGGTTGGCTTCCGGGTCGCCGATGATCTGTTCTTTATCGGGATCGAACTTGATCGGCCGTTTGAGCCAGCCCGCGATGTTGCCGAGGTGGCAGACGACGAGGGTGTGGTGAGCGAGTTCGATATCACGGAAGGGGCGTTGGCGGGTGCGGACGCAGTGGAGGAAGTCACCGAAGATTCCGCCGCGGCCCTTGTAGTTGGGGATGTTGATGTCAGGGGGCGCTTTGCGGGGGCCTTTGCGGTCGGGCAACTCTCCTTTGGTTCCGCGGAAGGACATGGGTCCGTCCCAGGCGCCGCCGTCGTGCATGACGAGTCCGTTGGCGAACTTCCAGGTCAGGAACTTGTATTCTTTGCCATCTGGGGGGATCACCTCGACGGGGCCGGGGCAGTTCTGCATGTTCATGCAGAACAGTGCCCCGCCGTAGTGATGGGCGCCCCAATCGGTCATGTTTCCGCCGGAGAAATCGCGGCAACCGCGCCAGTTGAAGGGGTGATAGTCTTTGTTGTAGGGTCGCCAGGGCGCCGGGCCGAGCCACATGTTCCAGTCCATGCCATCGGGCACGGTCTGTGCGGGGCGCAGCATTTCATCGGAGGCGCCACCGACGTTGACCCAGGCCTCGAGCACATCGCCGATGACGCCGCCGCGAACCATTCGGTGATACCAGTTGTAGTCTTCCCAAACACGTTGGCTGCCGCCGGAGAAGACGCGGCCATAGCGTCGGGCGGTTTCGATCATGATGCGGCCTTCGCGGATGGTGAGGGTTTCGGGCTTCTCGCAGTAGACATCCTTGCCATTGCGCAAGGCCTCGACGGTGACGAGTGCGTGCCAGTGGTCTGGGGTGGCGCAGAAGACGGCGTCGATATCGGGTCGGGTCACGAGTTCGCGGTAGTCGTTGTAGTCGGCGCAGCCTTTGTAGGCACCGTCAGCCTTCTGTCGGGCGTAGCGTCCCTCGACGTTGTTCCTGGCGCTGGCGCGATGCCGGGCGTCCACGTCGCAGACGGCGACGACTTGGACCTCGGGGAAGCCCATGAAACCGCCCATGTCGCCTGATCCCTGGCCGCCGACTCCGACGAAGCCCATCACGATGCGATTGCTGGGCGCCGGGCGGCCATCGGCGCCGAGCGCCGATGCCGGGATGAAATAGGGGGCTGCTCCGGCCGCCAGCATCCCCTTGAGGAACAGTCGTCGTGGAACTTGCCGCTGTTTGGTGGTCATCCGTATTCTCCTTCGAGGCGCCCCAATGATGCTGATGCGCCATGGTATGGGTGTAAGGGTCCCGACGCAACGGTTGGGGGCGGCGAGACGAATCATCTCCGACCTGCAACCGACACGGGGTATTCAGGGCTTTGCGGCAGGTCTGGTGGCAGGGCCGGCACGCAGGAAGCCGATGCAGAGGTCAGAGCCGGCGAGGACCTCCTCGGCGAAGGCGCCGATGTGGATGCGGTCGTCTGGGCAGCGGATGGTGCGTAGGAACCGGATGGGGCGGGCGCCGGCGGCGAGGGCGTCGCGCATGTCATCGTCCGAATCGCCGTAGAAGATGGCAAGGTGCAGGTCGAGGATGAAGTCGCGTTTGGGGAGATTGTCGGTGAAAAGAATGGGGACGGTGCTGTCGAGGTGAAAGTTGGTGCGGAGCGAGGCGGTCAGAATCTCGCCTGGGGTCTGGATGCGCGAGCTGATGATGTGGATGCGGTCGCCGCGGCGCTGGTGCATCGCGATGAGTTCGCGGGCGGCTTGCTTGGGCAGCGAGAAGGAATCGAGGCGGTTGGCATCGGGCCAGAAGTTGGGGTGATTACGGACCTGGACGCCGTACTTGTTGGCGCCATCGGGGCCGTCATTGTTGGTGGCCAGGTAGTACCAGATCGCGGTGGAGCAGAGGAGCGTTTCGTCGACATCGAAGCCGACGGCGATGGGGTGATCGGGGAGGCTGGACTCGATGGCGGCCACGGTGAGCAGTTGGGTTGGATGGGCACAAGCAGCAGGACCAGGCAGAAGCCGGCGTAACGGGAGAAGGCGAGAACGCTCACGGGGGGTTGAAGCAGGATCGGCACCTCAGCCATGCCGTTATTGTAGCAATCTTCTGAGGCGGCAGCACCGAGGGCCAATCAAGAGGCAGGGCTGAGCGGAGGACATTTTTTGTTGGAGGGTGGACATTGCGTGTTTAGAGGAAGAATCTGTGATCAGCGACACAGACGGCTGATACCGAGCATAACATTGCCGTGAAACAATGGTTACGATCTCGCCGGTTTCATTTTCGCGCGTGGTTTGGGGGTTGCTTTTGTGTGTGACGTGGCGAAAGTAGGGAAACAGTTCGGGATTGGGTGCAGGGGCGGCGAGGTCTGCCATGGTCGACTCCGTGGTCATGTTCGTACTGATTGCTGTCGGTATCGGGCTGCTGATTCTGGTGATGGTCGGGATCGTGAAGGCGCTGGCGTGGGTGGCGGGAAACGCCGAGCATGAACCGGACAGGCGCCTCGCGACGTGTCCGAACTGCGGAAGGGCGGCGATAAGCGAGGGGCGATGCCAAAGCTGCGGGAGGGCGATCTCGTCGGCGCAGCCGGTGGCGCGCGTGGATGAGCTGGCGATCACGGCCAGGCAGTTGAGCCGGCTGCATCAGGCGGGGTTGATCGATCAAGACACGTTAGAGAAAGCGATGCAGGGAGTGATGGCGGCGAAGGAGGCGATGGAGCCGGCGAGGGTTTCGCCAACAATACCAAGCCCGGTTGTGCCCCCCCTGGCGCCCCCGGCGATTCGGATCTCCCCCCCACCGCTGCCGGTGCGGCACCTGCGGCCGGCGTCGGTGGCGCCGGCAATGCCAGTGGCGGCAGAGGCCGAGCCGGTGCAGCCGAAGCGCGTTTTGCCGGTGGTGAAAGAGCAGCGGAAGTCGATGGCGGAGTTGCTGGCGAGGTTCATGGAGGAGAGCAACATCCGCTGGGGCGAACTGGTGGGCGGGCTGCTGATCGTGGGGTGTTCGATCGCGTTGGTCTTCACGTTCTGGGGGTGGATTGAGAGCCGGCCTTGGGTGAAGTTTTTCTTGTTTACCGCGGTGACGGCGGGGGTGTTCCTGGCGGGGATCTATACGGAGCGGCGGTGGAAGTTGCCGCACACGAGCAAGGGGCTCTTGCTGATCGCGACGCTGCTGGTGCCACTGAACTTTCTGGCAATCGAGGCGTTTTCGCAGGGGATGGGAGCGGTGAACCCGGCGCGCGTGGTCGGGGAGGTGGTGGCGTTGGGGCTGTTCGGGTGGCTGGTGTGGATGGCTGGTCGAGTACTGGCGCCGGATTGGGCGGGGCTGCTTTCGATCGGAATGCTGGGGGCGTCGATGAGCCAGGGGATCGTGCATCGGCTGGCGCTACCTTGGAGTGAGGCGTCGGCGGGCATGACGCTGTTGCTGGCAGCGATTCCGCTGGCGTTTTATTGCGGCACCCATGGAGCGGTGCTGGGGAGGCTTTGGCGGCGGGCAGAGGTTGGCGAGGAGGAAGGGAGTCAGTTGCTGCGGTTCCTCGGGGCGACGAGCTTCGCG
>Ga0315286_10003251_pt1 | contig 15294 bp, 13 predicted proteins | sample YL17G10_0_MG_FD_205038 | JGI IMG/M metagenome (GOLD analysis project Ga0315286, IMG submission 205038) | Sediment microbial communities from Yellowstone Lake, YNP, Wyoming, USA - YL17G10_0 | ecosystem: Environmental > Aquatic > Freshwater > Lake > Sediment | place: USA: Wyoming | collected...
TAGACAATAGGACCTGCAAAATACCAGTTATGCGATCCTCCGCTCCAGTAGTGTATTTGTTCTAAATTTATCCCTGGAGCAAACTTATCGCCAAGTGCGTAAGTAGCCTCACCGAACGAATCAAGATAGCTTGATGATTTACCGTCCACAGCCCAGTAGTTTCTCACATCAGCAAACACATCAATTTTTCCGAATTTGTCGATATACCATCCACCCGTGTGGATAAAGTCTTCTCCATTGCTATTCGTAAAGTATCCCATAAGACCGTAAATAGGACTTTTCTTTTTGTTGATGGTTATATAGGAACTCGCATCCAGATAGTTGTTGTTGCCCGGTTGTGCGGTAAAATCTCCGCCAATTCCGAACCAATCATCAACATGCCACCAGAGTGATAAGGCCTCGCTCATAAAACTCTTTCCCTTATCCGGAAAAACAAAGTCATGCTTTAGGAGAATGAGCGTCGAGATACTACTTTTTTGCTCATACTCCCTATGCTCTGCGAAAGCCATGCCCGACATCAGACCGAACAACATTACTATTGTTATGTAGATTGATTTTTTCACGTCTTCCTCCTCTGTTTTGCCGGAGGAAGCAATTTCTTCTCCGGCTATTTGGTTTGTAAGATAAAATCCTTAACCAAATAGCCGAATTCAGGGATAATAAATATTTTTCGCGAAAGTTTTTTAGGCTTAAGTTTTTCGAAAAATACTTTTATCCGCTGAATTGAACGCGGCGCCGGCAGAATAAACATTTCCTCTGCCCACATTGGCACGTTGTCAGGTGAAAAACTACCAAGGTCGTCCCCGGGACTGTTCATGTGAGCGTTATACTCGTTATAAACATTGCCCTGTTCGACACAGATGCAATCTCGTATCTCAGCATTTGCGCTTACGGGAGCGACTGTTTGCGACAGCAGGATTAGAGCCGTTCCGACCAATGCCCACTCAAATGACCTTGCGAAGGAGCTGGCATTTTCTTTACGGAAATCAGTAATCCACTGCTTGTATTCCGCCTTACTCCGGCTAGCGATTTCTTTCACCAGTTTCTGTTCTCGCGGATCTAGCTTTCGCCAAATGCCGCCGAGCCGACGCAATTCTGTTTCGACATGAATCTCTCGTATTATATGATCCGGATAATCGAAAATGAACTTCGGCCAAAAGATAAGCACTCGAAAAAATTTCATCTTCTCCGACAGAATAGTTTTTAGTATTCCGTCATTTTGCGCCATTCGCGTCAAAAAAAGAATCAGACAAAGAAAAACGCCTTTTAGATAAAGCCCGACAGCCCATGGTAAAAGTTTCGTCCTTGTCCAGATTGAGAACTCCTCTTTGTTTTTTTCCAAATCGGTCTTTTCTAGAAAACCTTCCTGGATTTGCCAGTCTTGAAAAGCTTTGCTGGCTTCGTCCATTTCAGCCCAATAAGTTCTTTGCCGAATTTTTTCATCAATAAGCATTCTTATAGAATGCACATCCGAATACTCGAGACCAGCGTGCTTCGCAGGACTAGCGTAGTTATATTTCTGACGCAACTCTCTTTCTTTCAGCAAGATCGTTTTTAAGTCCTCAAAATAATCGCCGGGATCGTAGTTAGCAGCGTCCTTATCCTTTAAATATAACTTGTTTGTGAAGACACTCATCTCATCTCGAATCTTTGTATCAATTCGCCAGTCATATTTTCCAGTATATTCCCCATTTGAGCTTATCATGTAGCTTATGCCAGCAGGCAATTTAATCGCCCAAACCAACAACAACCCGAATATTCCCAGCTTAAGAAGCCAGGAATATTTTCTAAGAAACGATTCAAATTTTTTCATTTCCTGACCTCCTTGGAAGCAAATTTATATGAGCTTATAAAATAAGCTGTTTGACAACGAACGGACTTTCTAGCCTAGCATTTTTAAGGCTTCCTGTCAACCCCGTTAGAAATTCAGCAAAAAATATTGCTTTTGGCAACAAACTCAAGCGAAGCGGCTTTGCGTTAATGTTTTTATATCAGCAGGCGTGTGCAAAAATTTCTAACGGGGTCAAATGCCAAAAACCTCCCTGATTTCAGGAGGCTTAAATAAAACCCCAGCACCAATTTTTGCAAACCAAGCAAAATACTCGGCATTATACTAGTGACGATAAGCTTGAAAATTGGTGCGGGGTAAACAAAATACGGCTACTTCGAAGCAAGCCGTATTTTGAGTCGTTTTTAGATTTTGAACTATCTCTTATCTGTGATTTCTTCGCGCACTTTCTTAATGATCATCGCCGCTTCTTCCTTGCCTCCAAGGCCGAAGGACAGGCCGATTGCGATTGCCAGCGCTGAGATGATGCCGATGAAAATAGTGTTGACCAGAGAAACCGCGATTCCGAGCTGGATGAGCGCCGCCAAAAGGCCGAAAATAATAATCGCCCATTTGGAAATGGTCGCCAAAAGCGTGGCTGACATGACGCCCGCCGCGCGGGTGCTGCCTTTCACAACATTATAGACAAAATTTCCAACCAAAAAAGCAATGGCCAAAACCACCACTGCTACCACAACGTTGGGAATATAGAAAATAATGCTGTTGAGAAAGCTGGTAACTTGAACCAATCCCAGAATGTCGGTAGCCGCCATCAAAAACACCAGAACCAAAAACCACTTGACGAGTCCGCCGATAAATTCAGAAACAGTTTCACTGATGCCGACTTCTCCCAATTTCTTGTTGAAGCCGACTTTTTCCAGCGCCTGGTCAACTTTGATCGATTTGATCAATTTTTCAATCAGCTTCCCAAGAACTGAAGCTACGATCCATCCCACTACGAAAACGATAATCGCTCCGACGAGGGCCGGAACAAACATAATAAAGCGCTCCCATAGCCCCAGCAGAGATACTGTTATTGCTTCCCCCCAAGTTTGTATGCCGTTCATTTATTCACCTGCCTTTCTATCCCAATAAACTTTTAAACTCTCTATAAATATTTTCTAATGTCTTGAGTTCCGGGTCGCCGTCGCTGGAAAGCACCTCCATACGGGCGCGCACCAAGCGGTCTTTAAGTTCTTCTATGCTGAATTTTTCTTTTTCCGCTTCGTCAAAATTGATAAATAGATACTGGATATACAAGATCAGTTCCGCGCATTCCGGATTTTCCCCGTATTTTTCAATCAGCTGGTTGACGATTTCATAAATTTTGCTGACCGTCGCCCCGGATTTTTTGAAATCCGCGTAAATGGCATTCAAAACATCTTCGCTCACTGAACTGGCCTCGGCAATCATTTTGATCTTGGTTTTAATGAGCTCGTCTTTATTCCTTTCGGCGTCCCAGTTGCGGAACTTGGCTTCCATGAAAACTTTTTCGATCGTGCGCAAGTATTCCAGAAACGATTTGCACTCGCCATATTCTCCGTATTTTTCGACGGTTTTCACATAGGCAATTTCCACCTTTTCCAATTCTTGATGCAATTCCATCTCGCGAGAATAGGCCGCGTCAAAATTTTCAATGTGATTTTCTTTCGGCTCGTCGCCATTGCCATTGTTGGTCATTTTTTTGTCTCTATATGTTCTTCTTTAATTATAGCACTTTCCTGATTTTTGGCTATACATCCAGATTTTTGACGCTTTTAGCGTGCGTTTGGATAAAACGGCGGCGTGGCTCCACTTCCGAGCCCATCAGAATATCAAAAATCCTGTCAGCGGCGGAAGCGTCTTCAATGGCAACCTGCTTCATCATTCTTTGCTCCGGATCCATGGTCGTTTCCCAAAGCTGGGACGGATTCATTTCTCCCAGACCCTTGTAGCGCTGGATATTTATTCCGGCAACTTTTTCTCCGACTTCGCTTTCGTCTGTTTCCATAACAACATTCTGATCTAAATTTTCAACTTCTTGGGTTTTTCCGCCTGAGTTTTTGGCGCCAGCCAAAGGCTGGTCAGCCTCTGGCTGAGATCCGCCTTTGGCGGAGGTTTTTACACTTTGTATTTCTTTTATAATCAGATTTTTCTCCTCCTCCGTATAAGCATACCGAATCTCCTTGCCGCGCTGCAGCCTATAAAGTGGCGGCTGGGCAATATAGATGTAGCCTCGCTTGATTAGCTCTTCATAATATCGATAGAAAAATGTGAGCAACAGTGTGCGGATATGCGATCCGTCCACGTCGGCATCGGCCATAATAATAATGCGGTGATAGCGCAATTTATCAATATTAAAACTATCCCCAATCCCCGCGCCCAGCGCGATGATAATCGGCTTCAAAGTGTCGGATTTCACGACTTTGTCCAAAGAGGTTTTTTCTACATTAACCAGCTTTCCACGCAGCGGCAGGATGGCTTGGAATTTCCGGTCGCGGCCCTGTTTGGCGCTGCCGCCGGCGCTATCGCCCTCTACTATATATATCTCGCATTCAGCCGGATCTTTCGAGGAACAATCGGCCAGCTTTCCGGGAAGTGTCATGCCTTCCAGCGCGCCTTTGCGGATAACCGCGTCTTTGGCGGCCCGCGCCGCGATTCTGGCCTTGGAAGTCAAAAGGCACTTGGCCATAATGGCTTTGGCGTTATTAGGATGAGATTCCAGAAAATCCGCCAGCCCTTCGGAAACCACGCTGGAAACAATTCCGCGAATCTCGCCGTTTCCCAATTTCGCCTTGGTTTGTCCCTCAAATTGCGGATTACGCAGCTTCACACTGATAACGGCGGTTAGCCCTTCCTGCAAATCTTCTGCCGTAAAGCTTTCATCTTTTTCTTTGAGAATGTTATTTTTCTTAGCGTAATTGTTGATAACCCGGGTGAGCGACGCACGAAAACCAGCCTCATGCATCCCTCCTTCAGCGGTGAAAATATTGTTGGCGAAAGAAAAAACATGTTCCTTGTAGCCATCAGTATATTGCAAAGCAACTTCCACTATTGTTTCATCGACTTTTTTCTCGATATAAAATGGCATTTCGTTTTTGACCTCCTTGCCGCGGTTTAAAAATTTGATAAAAGAAACCAGGCCGCCATCAAAAAGAAAACCGTAGGCCTTCCCGCCTCGCGTCGACGAGTCTCCGCGAGTCGAGGCGGGTTCGGATTCCTTGCTCCGCTGGTCATAAACCCTGATGCTGACGCCCTTAGTAAGATAGGCCTGCTGGCGGACATAGCCCAAAACTTTTTCCCAGCTGTATTTTATTTCCGGAAAAATTTGCGGATCCGCCGCGAAAGAAATCTTCGCGCCTGTGCCATCGGTCTTTCCAATAACCGTGGGATCTTTAGTCTTGGCTTTTCCGCGCTCAAATTCCATGGCGTATATTTTTCCGTCTCTTTTCACTTCCACGCGCGTCCAAATGGAAAGGGCGTTGACCACTGAAACCCCCACGCCGTGCAGTCCGCCGGAAATTTTGTAGCCGCTCCCGCCGAATTTTCCGCCGGCGTGGAGCACCGTCAGCACTGTTTCGAGCGTTGATTTTTTGGTTTGCGGATGTTTTTCCACTGGAATGCCGCGCCCGTCATCGGTTATCTCTACCACATTATCCGGCAGCATTTTGATTTCAATATTTTTGCAATAGCCGGCCATGGCTTCATCGATGGAGTTGTTCACCACTTCCCAAATCAAATGATGGAGGCCTTCCAGTGAAGTCCCGCCGATATACATACCCGGACGCTTGCGCACCGGCTCAAGACCCTCCAGGACTTGGATGGATTTGGCGGTGTAATCACCATTATCGATTTTCTGTTTTTTTTCTTTAGACATAAACTTAAAAAATCAAAATGTAAAAATCAAAATTCAAAGTGACAAATAAAAATTTAAAAAAGAGATAATTTTACATTTTAAATTGTCATTTTAATTTTTGATATTTTATTTTTACATTAAATAATGTTTCTTAAAAAATTAACTTTTACTCAGAAAATATAACTCAACCAAAAAAATACCAGCTAATAATAACAGCCCATCCCACCAAACTAGCACGCGAAAGCTTTGCAAGATCAGCAGGCCGATCGCGAAAAAGGAAAGGATCATCGCCTGACGCAAACTCATACCCACATTAGCGAAGGCCGTTTCAGAGGTGGTGATGCCCCGGCGCAGCCGCAAAAATATCAGGTTCAAAATTCCGCTTAGAGCGAAAAACAGGATGAAATAGAAAAGAATTTTTCCGACCGGCCCCGCCTCCGGATCGACAAAATATACGACCGCCGCCAGTCCCGCAATTGAAAAGAGGGTTACGAACCGCATCCCCCAAATGTAGGATTTTAATGTCATTTTTGTGTTTGTTATCCTTTAACTATTATATCGCATCCAAGCTCTTTTTGCAAGCCTGCCCGCCGGATTTGGCAGGGATTTTGGACATAAAAAAACAGCTTATCTAAGGCTTTTTTAACCGATAACTTATTGCGGACCGGACGGGACTCGAACCCGCGACCTCCTCCGTGACAGGGAGGCGCTCTAACCAACTGAGCTACCGATCCATCATTCAGTTTTTGTACCAGGGGAGAGATTCGAACTCTCGACCCCAGGCTGGCGCCTGTCCGCCTCCGGCGGAAGTCCTGTGCTCTAACTTTACCCCCACACCATTTCGTAGCAGGACTGGGACTCGAACCCAGGACCTCAGCCTTATGAAGGCCGCGCTCTGACCAGCTGAGCTATCCTGCCAAAAAATGGTGTGGGGGCATGCTGAGCTACCCTGGCATCTAACCCTGATTTTAAAATTTGTTGCGGGGGCAGGACTCGAACCTGCAACCTCGTGGTTATGAGCCACGCGAGCTGCCATTGCTCCACCCCGCTAAAAACTGTTCTTTATTCTATCAAGCTTTATTAAGAGTGTCAATCCAAAACTTCAAAATGCCTCAAAAAATGCTCGTATTTCCCCAAGACTTCTTCGGCATCCTTGCGATTCACTTTGAATTTTTCTTCGTGGATTATCCTATTCCTGATTTCATGAGCCTCTTTTATTTCATCCAGCTTGTCCAGCTGGCCGGCGGGAATATCTTTGATCCTTTCCAGCATATTTTCTCCTTTGTATCCCATACGCCGGATCAAGTCATTAATCGCGCTATCCGCCTCGATAATTGCCACTTTATAATCCGCCTCGTTTCCGCTTTCCAGTTTTTTCCTGATTTTATTCCAGCGCGCTTTCATTTTAATTTTTTTCGTGGTAATCTCCGGCGGCAGGTTCATCCCGTATAAAATCTGGCGCACATTTCCCCCGATTCCCCGCTGAACAAGCATCAAAACAAGATCCACAAAAACAACCAGGACATAAATGCCGATTATATATTTTATCACCAGGAAAGTTGCGGAATGATAAAAGTTTAAAATTTCCTGGATTAATATGGGATAAATTGTTGGGATGTTCATAATAAATAATTTAAAATTTATTTAACAGGGTGAATTTCATACGCGTGCGCGGCATTCAGCAGATTTTCTTCGTCAAACCATTTGCCCATCAGTTGAAAACCGAACGGCAGGCTGGAAACTTCGGGCCCCGGCACAGAAATTGCCGGCACACCGACAATGTTAGCGGTTACCGTAAAAATATCCGCCAGATACATTTCCAATGGATCTTCGGTTTTTTCGCCTAATTTGAACGCCGGCGTGGGAGCCGTCGGAGTGAGAATCAGGTCAACTTGCTCAAAAGCTTTTTCAAAATCTTTTTTAATGAGCGTGCGCACTTTTTGCGCGCGCAAATAGTAGGCCTCATAATAGCCGGATGAAAGCGCGTAGGTTCCGAGCATGATCCGTCTTTTCGGTTCCGTTCCCAGGCCGTATTTTCTAGTATCCAGATAAGTTTCAAACAGCGTGCGGTCTTCGGGTTTGAAATCGAGCGGCGTATCTTTATGATCATCGGCGCGCATGCCGTATTTTATGCCGTCAAAACGGGCCAGATTGGAGCTTACTTCACACTGCATAATCACATAATAGGCCGGCAGGGAATATTTGGCATTTGGCAATTCAATTTCTTTTATTTCCGCCCCCAGACTTTTATATTTAGCAATTACTTTTTGCATTGAATCTTTAGCATCTGCACTCAATCCATCCAAATATTCCTTGACAATTCCAATTTTTAATCCCTTTATCTCACCGGTTAAAAAATTCGTATAGTCTTTTCCGGAACTTTTGGCTGAAGTTGCGTCCGAATTATCCCTGCCGGCAATAACACTTAAAATTATGGCCGCATCTTCCGCCGTTGAAGTTATCGGCCCAATCTGATCCAGGCTTGATCCCATCGCGATCGCGCCGTAACGGGAAACTCTTCCGTATGTTGGCTTGAGCCCGACTGTGCCGCAGAGTGCTGATGGCTGCCTAATTGATCCGCCTGTGTCAGTACCCAGCGCCCACACGGCCATATCCGCCGCCACAGCCGCCACTGATCCTCCGGAAGAGCCACCCGAAACCCGTTCCAAATCATGCGGATTTTTAGTTGGACCGTAGGCGCTATTTTCTGTTGAGGAGCCGTGCCCAAATTCATCCAGATTAGTTTTACCAAGTATGACCGCTCCCGCCTCCTTCAATCTTTGAATTACAGTTGCATCGTAGGGCGCGATATAATTATCCAGAATTTTTGAGCCGGCGGTGGTTCTGACATCTTTGACGCAAATATTATCCTTAATCGCGCCGGGAATGCCTTCCAAAATTCCAATTTTCTCGCCGGCGGCAATTTTGCCGTCCACTTTTCTGGCCTGTTCCATCGCCAATTCTTTAGTGAGAGTGAGATAGGCAAAAATATCTTTGTCTTTTTCGGCAATGCGATCAAAATACTGCTGTGCTAATTCGACAGCGGTGATTTCGCGGTTTATTAATTTTTCGTGAAGCTCCCGAATCATAAAATACTCTTAACTTTATTAAAGTTATCTTTTTTCTCAGGAAATAAGTTTACAATTTTTTCTTTATCCGGAAATTCCCGTTCTTTATCTTCGCGCGTGACATTTTCGAGGCCCGTGATATGCGCTGTCGGCTCCACACCGGTTACATCAACCTCTTTCAGCTGTTCCACCCAATCCAAAGTAGAAGAAAGATTCTTGGAATATTTCTCCACTTCTTTTTCACTAAGCCCGATCCGGGCGAGACCGGCGATATGTTGAACTTCTTTTTTGGTTATCATAATTTTATAAGCTTTTTAAATTCTTCCTCGCCAATTATTTTTACTCTTAGATCTTTCGCTTTTTGATATTTACTTCCCGGATTTTCGCCCGCTACGACATAATCTGTGTTTTTGCTTACCGAAGATGAAATATCGCCACCTGATGACCTAATCATATCTTTAGCTTCATCTCTTGTAAAGTTTTCGAGCTCGCCCGTGAGGACAAAAGTCAGCCCCGCAAGTTTCTCATTTTCTCCCAGTTTTCCCCTTTCTCCCATTTCAACCTTTACTCCCAAATTTTCCATCTTTTCGAGTAATTTTAGATTATTTTTGTCATTAAACCAGACAACCAGGCTTTCGGCGGATTTCTCGCCAATACCTTTGATTTTCAGCCAATCTTCAGATTTTATTTCTGGAAAATATTTAATAATGTCGGCCAAACTTTTTATATCTTTTTGGGTTACGAGTTTTAAGTTACGAGTTACGAGAAAAGCTGTTTCTTCCCCTGCGTGCCTGATTCCCAACGCGTACAAAAACTTCGGAAATTCGATGATTTTGCTTTTTTCTATGGATTCAACCAGATTCTGCGCTGATTTTTCGGCAAATCTTTCCAGTGGTTCCAGATCTCCAGTAGTCAATTCAAAAATATCTGCGGCATTGGAGATCAAGCCTTCGCTCATTAGGTGTTCCACGATTTTTTCGCCCATGCCGTCAATGTTGAACCCTTTTTTAGAAACAAAATGGATGATATTTTCTTTTTCAATCGCAAAGCATTTTTTATTCAAGCAGTAATGAGCAGCGCTTTCTTGCCCCTTCTTAATCCCGATGATTTCTTTTTTTACTCCCCCGCCACAAATCGGACACCTGGTCGGCATATGAAATCTTTTTTCTTTGCCAGTCCGTAAATTTTTCAAAACTTCCACCACTTCCGGAATAACATCGCCCGCCTTGTGGATAACGATCGTATCGCCGATGCGCACATCCAGCCGGCGAATTTCATCTTCATTGTGCAGTGTCGCGCGGCTGACCGTTGAACCCGCCACTAAAACCGGCTTCAGATGCGCGACAGGCGTAAGCGCGCCGGTGCGCCCTACCTGAACTTTGATATCTTCGACGATTGTTGTTACTTTTTCCGGAATAAATTTATAGGCCAGCGCCCAGCGCGGAGATTTTCCGGTATAACCCAGTGTTTTCTGAAGTTCCGCAGAATTTATTTTTATAACCACGCCGTCAATGCCATATTCCTGCTTGTTTCTTTTATGCTCCCAGGATTCAAAGAATTTGTGTATCTCATTGACGTTTTTGCACAATTTATAATTCGGATTGACCTTGAATCCCAATTCTTCCAACAACTTTAGTTCCTCAACCTGCGTTTCTGGAAGCTCGTCTCCCAAGTAATCAATGTCGTAAATATATGAATCAAGTTTCCGGCTGGCTGTCACTTTCGGATCTAACTGCCGGATCGAGCCGGCGCCGGCGTTTCTGGAATTGGCAAACAGCGGCAACCCCTGTTTTTCTCTTTCCTTATTTATCCGCGCCAGTTCATATTTCCGCATCCAAACTTCGCCGACCACGACAATATTAATAGCTTTTTTTAATCTCAAGGGTATGCTTTGGATAGTTTTGATTTGTTCAGTCACATTTTCGCCTATCACACCATCGCCCCGCGTCGCCGCCTGCGCCAGCAATCCTTTTTCATAAGTCAAAACGACTTTCAATCCGTCAATTTTAATCTCACAGCAATACTCAAGAGTCCCTTCACTGTTCTCCTTCTCCCCTTTTGGGGAGAAGGTGGCGCGAAGCGCCGGATGAGGGTCCAGGTGAGGGTTTTTGTCCAGAATCCGCAAAATTTTTTCCTCCCACTTTTTCACTTCCTCAAAATCAAATGCGTCATCCAACGACCACTGGCGCACCCGATGGCGGACTTTTTCAAACTTATCCAATGGCTTTCCGCCGATTCTTTGGGACGGCGAATCAGCCGTTTTCAGTTCCGGATATTCTTCTTCGATACTCCTAAGTTCCCGCGTCAGAGAACCATAAACTTCGTCCGAAATATCCGGCTTGTCTAAAACATGATATTCATAGCGAAAACGATCGATTTCCGCCCGCAGCTTTTCTGCCCGTTTTTTAATATTTTCAGTTGCCATGAAACCATTATATCATCTTGTGAAAACAAAGAAAAACCCGCAGAAATTCCCCGGATTTTTCTATTTTTTGAAAGGCAAAGTATGGATAAATTTTTCAATTTTAACCTTATCCGTTTGTTTTTTTCCCGATTTCATCCAGAAAAAAATCAATTTGGGACAGCAACTCTTTTTTGAGATTTTTCTTTACCCAGTCTTTTTGGCTTTCGCTCAACAGCTCACCTAGCCCCCGCAAAATATTCCTTTCTGAAATATTTTTATCAATGAATGTTTGCAGAAATCTCAAATATTCGACCGCGCTTTTTTTGGTTCTTTCTTTAATTATTTCTTCATTGAAGCCATACCCGTTTTTGAAAAGAAACCAGACATCATAAAAGTCGCGGCTGGCAATCCTTTTCCGATCCGTAGCTGCCACCAGCTTTTGCGCAAAGGCATCTTCAATGTTGAGCGCGATTACGCTTTTACCGTAAAAATTTTTAATTTCATACTGATTAATCGGCAAATTTCTTTTGGAAATTTCCACTTTAATTCCCTGCTGTCCCTTTTGATAGCTAAGCAGAAAAAAAATATTGAAAAACTTATCCTTTTCATCCGCAATTTCCCCATATTTTTCTAGAATTTTTTTTATTTCTTTTGATACTTCTTTTTCCTTGCCTGAATCTAAAAGATCAAAATCCAAATCCACGGAGAAGCGGTCGAGACCATAAAAATAATACAGCATAGTACCGCCTTTAAAACCCAGATATTCGCCGACTGAAGAAGTATAAATGTCCACCAAAATATCAAATAAGAGCTTCCGGTGTTCTTTGATATTAAGCATAGATTTCTTTGATTAGTTTTTTAATCTCTTCCCGCGTCCGCTTATTGTATATGCGGCTTATTTGTCTTAGCGCCGCCGGCCGTAACGGGCGCAGATTATCAAAATAATATCCGGGACTCAAATAAATTCGGTCGCAAACCGCCCTTTCCGGGCCAGCTATATAGGCGCCATTTTTAATTTCAATTCCCAGCGGATTGGAAAGAATTTCGTCGGCAATTTTTGCATATTGAAACTTTTTTTCGCCAGCTTTTTTACCGACCGTGTTGTTAGAAACAGAAAAGACAGTCTCTCCATAATTTTGAAAAATAATATTTTCTTTTTGTAAAACCGTCTCCAAACTTACATATGATGGAGCTTTGAGCTTGTTAGCTAATTCAAAAACATTGTATTCTTTATTAATAACATAAACGCCTCTGCGCAGCCGGATCATTTCCCCGCGCTGATTTAACCGATTAGCAACCACACGCAAATAAGCCGGATTTTCAATTTTCCAGATTTTTTTTAGATCTTTCAGGGTAAAAATGGTTTGTTTACTATCGAGTAGCTTTTTCAGATACATATCACTAATAAATTATCCTTTTTGATTACTTATTGTAGATAGTAGCCTATATTAATTCTTTTGTCAAGTAAGTTATGTTTTTATGGCCTAAACCTTGCCCTTTTTGATAACCAAAAACTCGGGATTTTAGCCCCGGATTTTTGCGTTCTCAATTTTTCAAGGATTGGTCTCCCTGAAAACTTAATGCCCTAGGTAGAACAAGTGTTATCACAGGTGCATGATCCAAGAATAACGTAACTTGAACAAATATTAAATGGATCAGTAGAATCAATGCATTTATTGCAATTGGCCGATCCGACACATGTATGGCAACCAGCGCCAACACCAGGGCCATTATAAAAACCCAGTGAATTATTACTACTATTTTCCAAAGTAACAATGTCGGAATAAACACTCTTTATATAAGGATGTGAAGCTGCACCGCCTGGATCATTTACAGTACATATAATGCCAACAATCCGCCCATCATTATTATTCACAAAATCCTTAATTTTATTATAAACAGTACTATCATAAACCGAACCGCTTGCAATAACATACACTCCTCCCTTGCAACCCGCCGCCACCGCCACTTCAATCGCCCTTTGGTTTCCGCCGATGGTGCCAACGGACTTCACTTTTTTGACCGCGCTAATCGAAGTATTGCAATTCGTAACTGGGTTGCCGGCGTCATCCTGTAGTTGGACAGTATAGCCGCTAGGCGAGCTGATCTTTCCATCGCAGATGCCATCGCTGTCAACATCCGACAACTTGCCGCCTATATTATTTCTGATAGACTGCAGCACAATTTCCACTCCAGTACTCGCCGTTTGGAAAGCCTGATTGGATTTGTTTTCCCCCATAGAAGCTTTTCTTTCCTGGATAGAAACCAGCGCGAAAGAAAGCGCGGAAACCAGCATCAGCCCCAAGATGATAAGAGAGACGGCCAGGATGGAGCCGCGGGAGAACCTTTGTTTTATTTTTTGATACATACTTTTATACCCTATTAAATTCCGCTTCGCGGGGTATTTAACAGGGTGAATTTTAATTATTAATTGTTTTTATGTTTTATGTTATGTGCTATGTGCTATGTGCTATGTGTTTTGTATTATACCACTTTTGCCGTTTTTTGAAAGGAGGGGTGTATATAACTTAAAAACTTTTTTTTCCATATTTACCAGCTGCCACTTGCTCCCTTGCCGTTAAATTGGCCTCCGCCACCTTGAACACTGTTATTCGTGCTACTGGTTCCGCCTGTTCCCTGGCTGCTTTTTGTGTCGCAGGTAAATTCATTCCACTTAACTATTTTAATTCCCAGTACTCCGCCTTCATCACCGGTTCCCCGCGCGCCTAACACCCACATCGTAACATTCACGATCAGCCAGCCGCCGATTACCACCGCAAAGCCGATGAGACTGACTTTGAGAAAACCTTTGGCCTGCGTCATCATATTTTCATCGCCCGTAGAAACCATATACATCACTCCGGCAAAGAAAATGCCCACCAGAGCCAGAGTGACAACCATATACATTCCATATTGGACCAGCCTTTGGAAGCCGACCACCAGATGGCAAAGGGTGCAGGGAGCCATTTCCTCGGCGGTGCCGGTGTTCCGGCCGCAGGGCACGATGCCTGTCCAGCTAGGCGCGGGAGTGGAAACCTGGGCGGAAACAGGAGAAACAGACAAAAGAACATTCGCGAAGATTATGGCAAAGAGGGCAAGAGTTAAAAACAGTTTTTGGTTTTTGCGGATCATGGATCAATTATAATTTTTTATGGCTGTCTTGCTAGCTTGATTATACCACGAAAAGTTAAATCATAAAAATTGTTTGATAAAACTCAAGAAATTATTGCGTTTCATTAAGTTATTATTTTTAATAACCTAATGGAATCACACCATATTATAACTTGTAATATGGTATGAATTTAACCAGGGTTCCGCCTATTTTAATTTCAGTCTCCAGACTTAAATTCACCACCCAGGCTTCAGCCGGCAAATATTCCTGAATAAAGTTTCGCAGCGACCTGGTTATTTCTGGTTTTTCCAGCCTGGAATATTTTGCTTCGACTGGCAGCACAGATTCGCTGTCATTCAGCACAAAATCCACTTCAGCTTTGTCCAAGGTTCTCCAAAAATTCAGATTTTTTGAGGTATTGGCCACTTTCTCGGACAACCGGTTGGCAACAAAATTTTGAAAAATAAAAACCATCTGGTCCGGCCGGACCAGATTCCCAAATAATCCCAAAGAGAAATTTCGCAGGCCGAAATCATAAAAGTATGCTGTCGGCGACTTAGTTATTTCCTTGCGCTTGTTTTTAAAATAAGGCGAAATCATCCTGATGGAAAAAGTTTTTTCCGCGTACCAAAGATAATTCTTGAGCGTCGAGGCGCTGATTCCGCAATCCTCCGCCAGCTTCGAATATCTGATAATCTGGCCTGTTTGGCTGGCCAGTATCCTGATCAGCAGGCTGAAAGCGTCTGCGCGATTCACACCCAAAAAATAGGCGATGTCTTTTTCCACATAACTGCGGAATATTTCATTGATTATTTTGGTTTTCTCGCTTAATTCGCGCTCCAAAACCACCCGCGGATATCCCCCGAAGTTCAGATGCTCGCTTAAAAGAGCCAGCGCCCGTTCTTTTTCCACCGCAAAAAATTCATCCAGTTTTCCGCTATAGCGATATTCCGTCTTGAAATCGACAAACTCTTCAAAATTGACAGTGCCAAGTTCAAAAATTCTTTTCCTGCCAGCCAAAGATTCATGAATTTTTTCTTTCAGATC
>Ga0315286_10003252_pt1 | contig 15291 bp, 17 predicted proteins | sample YL17G10_0_MG_FD_205038 | JGI IMG/M metagenome (GOLD analysis project Ga0315286, IMG submission 205038) | Sediment microbial communities from Yellowstone Lake, YNP, Wyoming, USA - YL17G10_0 | ecosystem: Environmental > Aquatic > Freshwater > Lake > Sediment | place: USA: Wyoming | collected...
GCATAGGTCGTCGTGACGTTGTCTGCGATGTAAGTGACGAAGTACGGAGTGTCGCTCGCCTTCGTTCCGCCCGCCTTCGTACGATAGATACCTCGCGCGAGAGTCCCGCCAGGCCCGATCGGAATGGCGCTCAGATCGATCTTGAACGCGCCACTCGCCACCACGACATTCGACGCAGGGCCTATCCCGCTCTCAGCCGTAGCGTTGATGAAGGTCGTGTAGTAGACGTGTGCGCCAGCCGTGACGACGCCTGCTGTTCCGCTGAGAACAGCCGTCGGACCTGTGACCGGAGCTGTCGGTAGAACCAAAGACGGAAGAAAGTAGCCCGGAAACATGAGTCGAATCCAGTTCTGATTCTTGCTCGGAGGAGACGGTTCCGAGTCGACAGAGACGGTGGTGTCGTTCACCAGAAAGGCGGTCACGCCACCGATAAGCCAGAACAGCGAGCCGCCCACGTTCTGCATGGGAGACCAGCAGAAGTCATCGATCCGAAGTGAGCCGCTCGTGATCGTGATGGTGATCGTGACCGCGAGCGAGGCTTGGTTGAAATTCTGGAACCAGAGGTTCTTGTCGAGCAGCGGCAGAAGGGTCGCCCAGCCGACAGCGCCGTTCGAGACGCTCCACGACTTCGAACCGATCTGGACCGTGATGGACCCGATCCACGTCCCAAGCGAACCGTTGTAGGCGAGTTGGTTTAGGTAGACGGTGATCGCCAGAGCGCCAGCGTTCGACGAGATCTTCTGGGTGATCGTGACGGACCCAGAGATCTGAAGCGAGGCGGGAGTCGTCCCTTCGATAGCAGCAGCCCTGTAATAGTTCGCCGTGTCGAGCTGCATCGAAGCCGCGAGCCCTGAAGTCTGAGTCCAGCCCGTGAGCGCGAAGCTCGAGGTGGCGCCCGTTCCCGTTGCCAGGGAGAAGCTGGAGTTCTGGATCAGGCTTTGGGTTGTGTCAGCCGTGACGCCAACGAAGCCGTTGGAACCAGCGGCGGACAGCCCAGAGCCGTAGCCCACGCCAAACCATGTGAGAGCGTCCCTGAACGGTTGGCCGAGGATCGAGAACTGTTCCTGACCAGTGAGCGTTCCGCTCTGAGCATCAGCGGTGCATGTGGCGTTCAGAGTCTCAGCGAACCCACCCTCGAGAGGGTAGCCGTACGCGTCGACGTTGAGGCGATAGAGCACACCAGTCCCGACGTTCGCAGCGCCGTATGTAGGCGTTCCGCGAGTGATGTTGCGCGAGTTCACGACTGGACCCGCTTGAGAGCACGCGATCGCGCCGTCGGTGAACGGATTGGCGAAGGCCGTCGCCTGCTGCGGAAGGGCCATGTAGCGGTAGAGCAGAGGCAGGACCTGGGTCGCTGCCGTAGGCGGAACGCCAACTCCGCCCACGTTGATGACTTTGGAGAGCTCCGAGAGGCACGCCGCGAGTTCACCGCCGAACGAGCCCAGGAACGCGCTTGCAATGGCGCGCGACCCACCCTCGGACGCGTTGTAAGCCTGAGCGTCGAAGATGTCGAGCGGGATTCCGTCCGACAGGATCACCGCTTCTTGAGTGACGTACCCCGTGGCGGTGTTCGAGGTGAGAGAGAGCCTCTGATCCTCGGCGAGCTGGACCGTTTCTTGGACGCGAAGCATCGATTGGAAGAAAGTGGCCGACATCATGCGCCTCCCGAGGAGAAGAATTTACGGGCAAGATCGCTGATCATGCGGCGATCCTCCGCCGTGAGAAGAAGGAACGGTCGAGGTGGAACAGTGACCGAAAGCGAACCTGTCGAGAACAGGAACCCGAACGACTGACGCATCGCTGACCTGCGCGCTCCCGAGAGGCTTCTGAGCCACTCGGCGAGGGCTTGTCGAAGCCCACGGTCAATCGTGATCGTTTTAGTAGACCCTCGCTGAACATCCGAGGCGTACGCGACGTTCGTGCCCACCGTGACAGTGTTGCCCTGGACCCTGTACGTGATGGACGATCGGAGACGACCAGTGTCGATGGCAGCGGGACGGGCTTCAAACCGTCGGGCGGGCGGAACTCTCCCAGCCTGAAGATCGAGCAGAACGCCGATCCTGTTGGGCACCCCTCGAGGAGCCCATGAGATCCCGCCTCGACCCTGAGTCCGGAAGGAACTCTGAGTCTTTCCTACGAGGTACAGACCGACCGCCTGAGCAAGCGATGAGACATTTCGGAATCTCTCGAGAACCATCAGTTGCCCCAGTCTCCGCCCGAGCCTGCGCTGGGCGTCCAAGGGCCTGGGGGCTGCGGCGAGATATCGCCCCAGCGCTGGTTGTCGAACGTGGGCAACCGCGACGGGCCGACAGAGGGATTGAAGACGCTATCGGTGACGGGAGGCGAGAACGCGCCGTCGCCGTAGTTGTGTTTGACGAAGTCGAGCCTCTTGTTCGCGACACGCCACGCTGCCTCGACTTCGGCTTCGGGCCACGGATGACCACGTCCTGGATCGTAGAGATACGCCACGACGAGAGCCACGCCCGCCCAGACGCACTTGTTGAGCGTGGGGTTGGCGCCGACGTTGTTGGCGCTCTGGGTCACGTCGTCGAACGCGAAATTGGTCGCCGTGATGAAGTGCTGCTGAGCGTCGAAGCAAGCAGCCTGAAGCGTCTGATAGTTGATCCCGGGCAGATAGGAGGCCGCCCCGACGGCCGTTGGGGCAGCGTAGGGATATGCGAGCACCAGGTTCGTGTCGTCAGTGACCGACGCGACGACGTACGAGACCCCTGGCTGCGACGAGAACTGGATCGCGATACCGCCGAACGTGTTCACCGCGCCCTGAAACGCGGTGAACGTCGTCCCGATCCCTACGACGTTGAGACTCCCGCTCGTGACCGTGACCGTGCCACCAAGCTGGGTGAGTCGGAGCCCGCCGCTGTTGTCAGCGTTGCTGAGCTCCGTGAGTCGTTGACCGCTAATGCGAGTGAGGACCTCAACCAAAAGCATTCAAGTTCCTCCTCTATCGGCAGTTCACTTCCCGAGGTAGCCGCCCTCGGCCTTGGACTTCCCGTCGGTGGTGCTCATCGTCTTGAGCGACTTCTCGTCGCGAGCGGCGGCTCGACCCGCGAGCTCCGTCTTCTTCTCGAGTTTGCCGCCCTTGCCGCTCTCCATCTCGAAGATCGAGTCCTTGCCGTCGCGAAGTCGGTTCTCTTCGGTCTCGGCTTCCTCGAGCATCATCTTGAGATCCGCCACGGTGACGACGCGACCTCCGAGCTTGGGGTTCTCGAAGCACGGCTCCATGAAGACGAGGTTCTTGAGCGGCTCCTCGGTGCCGTGGAGCCGACTGTTGTCGCGCGTCGACGGGTGATTCGTCCTCTCCTGAGTGACGGGATCGATGGAGAGGCTGCCACTGTTGCTCGCGTCGATGTCGACGACCCCCGTGATGGGACCGTTCTTGTCCTTGCCTCGGACCTTGCGGAGGTAGCGTGTGGAGATCTTCATCTTGATCTCGGCAACCTGCTCGTCCGTGAGGTCGTAGACGGCGCCCTTCTTGAAGATCTGCTTGGCGTTCTCGCCCTTGCCGTCCCACTCGAACGTCTCGGTCGCGAAGCACACTGGACCGACGCGGATCTGAAACTCCAGATGCTCGGTGTCTTCGCGCTTGCGGATGCCGCAGACGTACTTGCGAGTCTTCGACACCGCCGAAGACGGGACCACGACAGCGACTTCGTCGAGAATGCTCGGGCGGATCGCCTCGACCTGCTGCGACTCGTTCAATGGAATCTCCTTCAAGTTGGTGATGGCGGTGTCGGGAGTCGCGCCCGATTCTCCAGCTTATGAGGCTGGCGTCTTACTCGTTGACCTCACCGCGACGAGGGCTGGATTCCCAGCCCGAGACGGCCTACTGTACGCCTATACTTTGAATGGGAAGCGAGAGGCCTATCGCACCGCGCGAGCGGACGTAGAGCTTGAACACGTCCCACTCACGAGCGACGTCCGAGTTCCCGGTCTCGCCCACGACTTCCTTGGGCGCGACTCGCTCCAACCAGAACGGCGCCTTGGTCGGCGAGCTCGTGGCGAAGATACCCCAGTTGTTGTTCGTGATGCGGGGGTTCGGGATCGGAGCGACCTTGAGGTCGGCGTCGATGACGATGTTCGACGGCGCAGCGTTGCCGCTGGCCGCGACGATGAACATCTGCGACAGCGCCGAACGGAAGTTGAGGTAGTTCGCGCTGTTGAAGACGATCGCGATTTCCCTCTGCACGTCCGACGGGTTCCAGTACGGCTGATTCTCCTGGTTGAGGAAGCCGGCCATGCGGGCCATGCCGTTCACCATGTCGGAGATGATCGCCGTGGGGCTGCCGACGCCCGAGGTCGGCTGAATGTTGCCGCCCGCGAGACCGAAGCGAGCAGCGCCGCCGCCGTCGGTCGCCGAGAACCAGCTCGCGCCGTCGGGAGCGAGCGGGAGATTCGGCTGCATCTGGATCGCATCGACCGTCGTGCCGCCCGTGAAGAGCCAGTAGAAGTGGCGCTCCTTGAGCATCGCGAACGAAGCCGCACTCTCGAGGACGCGGCTCATGATCATCTTCGACTGGTCGTCTTCGATCGCGGTCTGAGCGATCTCAACACCGACGCCGAACTTGTACGACCTCTGGAGGAAGAGATTGGTCAGGAACTCGTCGCTCGGGATCGCGGCGCCTTCCGCCCAGTACCTCGCAACGGGCGCAGCCTGCGCGTAGCCGAAGGCTTCGCTCGCCATCGTCGACGGAATCGAGAGGTTCATGATCTTCGCCAGACGAGCGTCGACCTGCGTCTCGTTCGCCTGGTACGTCGCCCAGAAGTCCGTCCGGAGCTTCGGGAAGAAGAGTGCTGTCGCGTTGACTCTCATGGGTCAGTTCCCCCTGCTGCGCGCGTCGTAGGAGTCCACGAGGATGTCGTAGATCGCCACGCCCGAAGCGGACGAGTAGAACTTCTGGAGAAGCCCCAGCGGCTTGTCCGTCGAAGTCTGCGTGTTCGTCACGTCGAGAACGTTCGAGGTCGGCGCGAAAACCTTCGTGCCCACGTCGGCCACAGTGCCGAGGAGCGTGCCGTTGGCGAGTGTGAGCGATACCGCAAGCCAGGTGAACGAGCCCTGCTCGACGATCACCTCGTTCGCGTTGCCGGCGGCAGCCGTGGAGACGTTGCCGACGCCGATCATGGGGATCGGAAGACTCTGGAGGTTGAACCCGTCGAGAACCGGGTTCGAGCCAGGGATTCCGCCCGCGACCGCGACACCGAGGACGCACGTCCCCAGAGCCGCGACCTGGATGTCAGCCTGACCGCCAGTGAGCTTCAGGATCGAGCCCACGCGGAGCTGAACTCCGTTGCGGATCACGAACGGGTTCGTCTGTCGGGGCCCAAGCCCCGCCCAGTTGATCTTCGAGTCGACAGCGAGTGCCGCCATGGGTTAGGCCTTCCTCTGATGGCCGCCGCGAGCGAGACCGCCGCGATCGTCCATGCAGCTCGGGTTGATCACCGGATTGCCGGCGCACACGTCGAAGAACGACGCCGAGCGACGGAAGTGCTCGGGCATTTCGTTGTAGCCGCCGAAGAACTCGTGGATCTTCTGGCGTGTGTCGGGAGCCGCGCCGAAGGCCTCGATCGCCTTCTTGAGATCGGGGTTCTCGCCAGCGGCCGCACGGCTGCCGAACTGCGCAGCGACGCCGAACGTCTCGGGGGCGCGCGAGGCGATCCCCATGCCGAGCTTCACGTTCTCGATGAGAGAATCGACGCCGGCCTTGCCGCCCTTGATCGCGGCACTGTTGAGGGCGAGCTCGAACGCCTCCGAGACACCTGGGACGCCCATGTCCGCGAGCAGTTTCTTGGCCGACGCGACGAGTGCAACGGCTTCCTTCTCTCGCTGCATCTCCTCGAGCTTCGCCTTGAGACCGAGGTTCGCCGTCTCGAGGGTTCCGAGGCGCGCCGCGAACTGCTCGGGCACGGACGACTCGGACGCTTTGAGCGAGCCGTTCTTCGCCGCAGCGGTCGTCCGCATCTGAGCGGCGGAGAACAACTCGCCGATCTTGAGCTCGCTCACCGCAGGCGGAAGCATGTCGTTCGGACTGCTCGCCTGGGCTGCTTCGGTCTTGGGCGACTTCGGCTCTTCGGTGCCGCCGGCCTTCTTCGTGTCGTCCACGGCCGTTTCGGCAGCGTCGGGCTTTTCGTCCTTGCCCTCTTTCATGCCGGTCATCATGGCTTCGAACTTCTTCGACATCGTCTCGAAGAACTTCGCCGCCATTGCCTCCATGCGCTCCTCGACAGAGGGCGCCTTCTTTTCATCCTGCTTGTTGTCGACAGCGGGCATGGAGCCCTCCTTTGTTGGTTCGCTTCGATACGAGGGCGAGGCGTCGAACGCCTCGACCCTGCCCCTCCAGGTCTGGGGAGCCGTTCCGCCTTTGGAGCGGAACGCCTCGAATGCTTGGGCGCACTCGGGCGCGAGCCTCTCAACGGTGTTCGAGTACGTGAAGAACGGCGACTTGTCTCGAAGAAGCGCGAGAGTAGAGAGCTCGTCAGGTTTCTCGGGGGAGATCTCAGCTGATCGGAAGTCGTAGTCCTTCGCCTTCTCGAAGCATTCGAGACTCGTGTAAATCTTGGTCCCGAAGACCGTGAAGCGCGCAGGTTCATCGGGGTTGACGTTGACGAGGTCGATATGAGTGAGCTCGTACTCGCCCACGCGCTCAGGAGAGTCGAAGACATGCCGAAGCGTCATGGGCGGTTTCTGCCCAAGGACTCGGCGGGCCTTGTGCTTCTCGAGTGCGCGTTCGAGCCAGGCAAGGTCACGCGTTTCCCTAGCGCCCATCTGAGCGCCCGGATCGGTCTCTCTCACTTCGGAGAAGATCGGAAGGCCTCGCACAATGATTCGCCCGTCGCGCTGCCTTTCGGCCATCGCGATCCCTTCGGCGAGAGCGGCTCCGAAGGCATTGGGAGCCGCCTGATCAGTCTGCGGAGTCGGGTTCACGTCGTGATTGAACACCAGTCGCCCGTAGCGCGAAAGGTTGCACTCTGGTGTAGACTGGGGCACAATGCTTCGGAGCGCGGAGTTGAACATGCAACAGGGGATCAAGCCGTTGACTGGTGAAGAGAATCAGTCAGAGTTCAAGCTCACGATATCGGTGCCCCCGAGCATGGGTGCTGAGATCTCGCGGCGGATCAAGTCGCGTCGACGAAAAGAGCCGGCTTTCTCGAGGAACGACCTCATGAGACTCATTCTCCTCGAGTACTTTCGTCGGCACCCACTCGCGGACACTGACCAGCCATGACCTTCTGCGGGGGCATAGTCGGGAATGCTGAGTTCACGAAGGCGGAGGACGCTCTGTGACCACAGCGATAGCCATGGAGGGCGTTTCTGCGTCGTCGCTCAAGCTCCTCGACGAGAACGTGCTCGTCCGCGCTGCGCCCGCCGAGGAGATTCGAGCGAGCGGACTCTATCTTCCCAACAACGCGCGCGAGACGTTCGGGAAAGGGAGCGAGTTCTACGGCGTGATCGTGGCGCTCGGGCCTGGGCGACTTGTCGAGAAGGCGCCTCCCGCTGAGGCTGTGGCGAACATCGCGCTCGGAACCGTGCTCGTTCACGCCGCGCATGAGAACGCGGTAGCTCTCGCCGAGCTCGTGGGCGACGCCGTGCGCGCGTTCATCGCCCAACACACGACGTCCGTACGCGTCCCGCTGCCGTGGTCCGTGGGGGATCACGTTCTCTGCCGTCAGGGCTTCGGCCCGGAGATCGACCTTCGCGAGGGCCGTCACCACTTGATCGGTCGCGGCAATTCCGAGCATGGCCACGGGATCATGGCGGCCTGGGATCCAGGCCACGTTCATTGCTGGCATTCCGCCAGAGGGATCTCGGATGTCGGAGCCGCAAAATGCGGATGTGGTGCATCGCGAACTGTCGAGACTCGCCTCCCGGCGTGCTCGGCGTGCCCGTCCGGCGAGAGACTCGCTGAGGTCGTGCTTGCTGGCGAGATCTACGCCTACAAGATCGGTCGAGACGATCCGGTCGGATCCTACGAACTGAAACCTCAGGACGACGGAAGGCACGATCTGTGAAGCGACCCACTCGCGCAGATCTTCACGCGGAACTTCGAGCAGCGGCCGAGAGGGCTCTCGCGACGACGGACGAGGAAGCTTTCGCTTCGCTCGAGTCGCTCGCCGGGCTCGTACTCGACCGGCTCGACCCTCCTTGTCGAGAGTGCAAATCTGTCGACTACACGTTCTCGTCTCTCGAGGAAATCCACGATGCGGGTTCTCGAGTAGTCCGCGACTGGTTCTGCGATCCCTGCTGGACGAAGATCAGGAGCTCGAGGTGAGCGCGCCCGTCTGCGAGTGCGGTTCGATCCATCCGCTTCATCTCACGGTCGACCGCTCCAGGTGCTGTTGGTGTTGGGTCGTCGAGGACGGAAAAGAGCCCAACCAGAGTCACGACGAGTGCTGCCTCTCAATCAAGCGACTCGAGCCCATTCGCGTCCGGTTCAAGACCGCCGTCAGCGCTGAGAACGAAGGTTGCGTCCAAGTGCTTCTCAACTTCCGTAACCCTCTCGCGAAGATGCCGAAGCACATCATTAGCGCAGCGCGTAAAGACCCGGAACGAGTTCTGCGAGCGATCGCTGACAACGTCGTGGCGAGCATGATCGACCAACTGCGATCGCGGGTGAGCTCATGAAGAACGATGAACCTACTCGACGAGATCCACGGTGGCAGCGAGACCGTCTACCGCTGCTAGAATCGGACCCGAAGGAGATCATCATGTCCGCACCCGACCTCGCATCGTGGACGTCTGTCGTGCAGAAGCTTCTCGATTCTTCGGAGACGGTCACCGAGGGCAAGACAACTCGCCTCGTCCACGTCACCGACCCGCCCGATCACGGACGCTGGACTCGAAGCCAGCCCAAGCCTGGACCGCTTCCAATGCTCGTTCTCGAATCGGAGATCGCGAAGGACGCGAAGACGATCGAGAACAACCACTACGTGAACGCCAAGGAATGCGACGCTGCGATGCTGTCGCACATGGCTCGCGTGGTGGTTCTCGAAGCGAGACGCGAACATGCCAAGGGGATCGCTCTCAAGCCGCTCGAGTTCGCGTCGGGCAGCATTCAGTTCTCAGTGGTGCTCGTCAAGTAGTGGAGACTCAAGACTCCGCAATCCTGCGCTACAAGCGAGCCCTCGAGCGATCTGGCGTAAGCCCTCGAGACGTGGCCGCTGGTCTACTCGGGGTCGACTCAGCCCGCTTCTTGCTTCTCTTCGAGGTCGCTCCCGCTGGTGCTCCAGCCGTTTACGCCCCGACAGCCCGCAACATGACTGGCGTGCTTCGCGTTGGATCTGTCGAGCATTGGCGGGCTCTGCGAGCAGTCCCGGTGCTCGCTGTCGCGGAGCTCGCTGACTTGTCGAGGACGCTTCGCGCCCGTGCTCTGCGCGTCGTGATGTGGGATTCGTTGATCGGTCGCACAACCGACGGGAATCCGTTCAGCGATCTCGAGTGGAACTTTGATCGACTCGAGGACGGTTGGCGCCTGATCCTGAACGGACCGCCTGAGTTTCAGGTGACGACATATCCGAACGTCCCCGTCGGGCTCTACCCGTAGCGTCGAAGATCCCCACGCGTTCCGAAACCAGGATCCTTCTCTGCTCCCGCAGGCACAGTGACGGATCCCACGGGGATCTCCACGCCGATCTGCGGTTCAAGCACGCATCGACAACGAAACCCGAGCGGAGGGCTCCAGCTTCGCCACACGGGATCGCGCACGTCCGCGATGACACCGTCCATGGCCGCATGACCCGGCCTCGTGTCGGAGTCCATGACCGCTGAAAACCTGAACGCGACCGGCAGGCCCGACGACGCCACGCGTTCAGCCTCGACGAATCGCCCGGCTGTCGTCGCGGTGTTGAAGTTCGTGCGAACGACGTTTTCAGCGTAGGACCGAGGCCAATTCCAATCAGACGCAAGCCCGAGAGCGATGTCGGTCGTCGATTGCCCTGAGGCCAATCCAGCCACCAGATGATCCCGTACTGCTCTCGCGACTTCATTGTCGATCGCGAGAGCCGCCGAGAATCCGTGCGGGAAGAACATGCCTTCAGGGCTTTGGATTCCTCCGTACAGGTCCTCGACCTCGAGCCCAGCGCGTCGGAGCTCTGCGGCTCCGAGAGGATCGCGCTCTGCCATGTCGCGGATCGCGTCGCCGAACGCGATCGCGGGGACGACCTCGGAGATGACCGTGGTCCGTGCCGTAAACTCTTCTGGTACGGGCGCCTGAGGGCTCGGGAACCGTATCTCCAGGCGCCCCGAAAGATCCGCCGCCGCCTTGAGCCTCGAGAGGGCACCCGCAAGAGACTGCATGGCAGCCCCGTGGCGCTGTTCTCGTGACCCTCCTGTGAGTTTCTCTATGTGGACGGCAGCGAGCGATCTTATCGCGAGAGACACGGCCTCCTGCGCGCGTCGGGCTTCGGTTTTCAGGGCCTTTTGAAGCCGACCTACGACGCTCACTCCGACTTCGCCGCCGCTGCCTTGATCGCCGACCGGCCAGCGGTGTAAGAGGCCGCCTTCATGACCGCTCCGAGGAACGCGGCTGCGCCGGCAGCGTCGAGCTTGCCCTGGTACAACTGCACGCCCGCGAACCCTGACCCGATCAAGACCACGAGAAGCGTGATCCAGAACTCAGTGGACTTCCAGCCCTTTTCGCGGAAGACGCGCACGACATCTTCGCCTTCGGCTTCGGCGGCTGAGGCGAGAGCGGGCGCTCCAGGCTGCGACGCAATCTCAAGAGCTTTGGCCTGCACGGCTGCTGCGGTGATCGAAGACAGCACCGGAAGCACCTTCGGGAGTTCGTCCTTTGCGGTGTCGACCATGTCGCGCCTCCTACTTTCCGATTCGCTTCTTCGACCACGCCGTCAAAGCCAACAGAGCCACTTTACACGCCGTGGCGAGCCCCATCGACAGCAGGGGCGCGCAAGGCCCCGCGAGCGCCGACAACAGAGGGATCGCCCACGCCTCGAGCGGCACCGCCGCGTCTACGATCGCCGGGACGCACCGCGCGAAGTCGTCTTCCAGCCGGTCGACCAACTTCTTCTCGGTGAGTTTTTGAATCGCGAGCTCTTCGGCGTCAAAGTCGCGAAGAAGAGCGTCGAGCTCGGGATTGGCGCTCGCGATATCCTCGAGCGCGCCGCTCGGCGAAAGCTTCTGGAGGATGGCGATCGCCACGTCGTCAATCGTCCCAGCGCTCATTGAGCAGCCTTGCGGACGTGCTCTTGAAGACGGACGCATTGGCTTTCGATCCTGGCGATCTCCTCATGGCTTCGACGTCCAGGCGTCATCGCTTCTGAGCACACCGTGGCGATTTCGGCGTCGATCAGAGAGAGCAAGCGCTCGTCAGGTGTGCGGCAGCCCGCCAACAGCGCGAAGGCGAGAAGGAATTCCACGAGCGATCTCACTTGGCTGCTCCAGGCTTCTTCTTCTTCAACCGAAGAAACTTCGTGTCTTCGTTGCACCTGCGCGCCGCTTCGATCGCCTCGAGCGCGGATAGTTCCGCTTTGGTCAATGCGCGATCCACGTCCGAGTTCGTGTGTTTCGCATGAGTCGACTTGGGCGCTTCGGGGCTTTCAGCGTACGTCATAAGGAGGCTCTCCTTGTGCGTCTCGATGGCGCTCTTCGCGTTCACGCTGCTCGGAAGTAAGTCGCATCTGCTCCGTGCATAGAGTAACGACCTCTGTGACGTGTTCGCCAAGCTTCACCAACCGATCCATGAGCTGCTCAACCTTGAGGGCGTGAGCGTCCTTCTCGGAGATGCGGTCGGCGTCCTTGCGATCGCGCTCGTCGAGCATCCGCTTGACGAACCACAAGAGAGCCACCACAACGAGAACAAGCACGCCAGAAGGCCCGTGAACCAGGGCGAACTCGAGCGTGCTTGTCGGCGGCATTCCTCAACCTCGAGGACTTGTTACCGTCCTCTGTGGATTGCATCCGTGGCGACCGTCGCGATATCGGTCGGTCGAACGTCACCAGGGCAGATCCACACCCGTTCCTGCTGATTGTAGAAGATGGGCGCACTCGTCGGAAGCCCATTCTCCCGCTCCAGGCGCGAGTGCGCTTCGGTCGTCACGCGCTTCATCGCCTCGTCGACCTCGCGCTGGAGCTCGTTCACGGCGAGAACTTCGCTGGTATTGGCGGGGAACTTCTGGGGTTCGCGAGGATCGGCCTGGGTATGCCTGGTCGCAACGCCACCCACAAAGGCGGCGCTGGCAAGCACGACACAGAGACCGGCGATGCGCTGACTTCTCGACATGGACGACATCCTCCTCGACCCTGACTTGGGATCTCGTCGAAGGATACCATGCGACGGATCGCGGCTAATTGGTCGAGATCGTGAACGAACCGTCGTCGGCTCGCTTGGCTGTGGCGTCGGGATCAGCCGCCAAGGATCGGTCACTCAGAACGCGCGCCACGAACGTCCCGACGAGCGCCTTGGCATCGTCGCGCTCTTGCACGGTCTGGTCGAGGACTTCTTGAAGGGATGCGATCTGCTTTCCCATGTCGTCGACCTTGAAGTTCAAGCCGTTCAGATTGTTCACGGCAGCGTTGATCGCCGCTGTCTCGAACTCGTCCAGATTGATCGATCCCATGTGCTCTCCTTCACGACGGTGTGACGGTGACGCCTTGCCCGAACGGCACAACCGTGTACGAGACCCTGACCGTCGTCGGGACGATGACCGTCCAGACGGGCGTCATCCTCACGTTGACGTTGGTTCCGGTGATGGTCGTGGTCGACGTGGACGTAAGCGTTCCAACCGTGACCTGGGACTGCTCCGTGTTCGTAGCCGACGCGCTCGACGTAACAGTCCCGCCGGCATTGACCGCGCTCACAATGAACGTTCCGGTTATGACCGACACGTTGGGCGTTGTCGTCTCGAAGGCCTCGATCGAATAGAACACCGTGCAGCCGCCGCCCGTGTTCGTGGTCGGCACCGCGAGTTGAAGAATGGTGGTCGTCGTCGCCGAGGTCGTGGAGAGACCGAGCGTCTTGCCCGAGATGAAAAGGCGATCGCCGACCGTCTGAGTGGTCGATCCGGTCGCGATGGTGAAAGAAGTCTGGATCTTCGCGTTTGCGAAGCCGGTGCCCGTGCTCGTGCCGGTCGATCCGGTGAGGCCGCCCGAGCTCCGATCCGTGCCCACTCCGTTTCCACCGTTCAACTGAACGGGGCCGCCATTGTTAGAGAGCGCGTTCCCGCCGCTGAACGTCGCGGTCCCTCCGAGCCCGGTTGCCCCGCCGAGACCCGCCGACGCGACCAAGTTGCCGCCCGCGCCGCCACCGTCAGCCGTGCCGGATGTGATCGATACTTGCCCGCCGTTGGTGCCCGATCCCGCCCCAGCCGCGCCTCCGGTGACTTGAGCAGCACCGCCGCCGCCGCCAGCGGTCCCGCCAGAACCGCCTTGAACTCGGCCGATCCCGCCGACGTTCGAGCCGACTCCCGATCCACCAGTAAGCGTCGCGTTTCCGCCCGCGCCCGAGGTCGCTCCACCGTTTCCGCCGACGAGAGCGCAGAGACCTCCACCTCCGGTTGCGCCTCCAGTCCCGGCCGTGACTTGCACGTCACCACCGGCGCCCGATCCGTTGCCGGCTCCGCCTACGATCTTCGAGACGCCGCCCACGCCGTTTCCGGCCGTGCCTGCGCCACCCGTCATCGACGAGACACCGCCGTTGCCAGAGGTCGCGCCGCCCGCGCCCGCAACGATCGTCGCGGCTCCGCCAACGGCTGTGGCGCCTGCCGCTCCGCCAGTGACGAGAGCCGCACCACCGGCAGCCGTGCCCTGGCCTGCGCCTCCCACGATCTGAGCGACACCACCAGCCGAGTTGCCAGCGGTCCCAGCGCCACCGATTCCCGAGAAAATTCCGCCACCGCCTGAAGTGCTTCCGCCAGCTCCTGCCGTGAACGTGATCGGTCCCGCCGTTCCTGTGACCGACTGACCCGCCACTCCGGTGATGGCGCCGCCCGTTCCGGCAGCGAGCGACGCACCTGCGGTGAACGCAAGCGTCCCACCCAGGGGAGTTCCGGCCCCGACGCCAGCCGTGCAGGTGAGCGAGATCGATGTTCCGTTGCCGGACGAGCCTGCTTGGGCCCCTCCCGTGATCAAGATCGATCCGGCGTTAGCCGATCCGGCGTTTATGTCGCCCGTCCTGAGCGTCACGTTGCCGCTGCCTTGGCTGGAACCGGCGAGCGCGCACGACCCGGACCGGAGCAGTAGAGTCCCGGCGGGAGCACCAGAAACGAGACTCGAGCCACCGGCAATCGTAACGTTACCTGCTCCGGTCGCAGACGACCCCGAGCCGCCCACCAGCGTTGCGTTGCCTCCCGTGCCGCCGGGGTTGGCCGTTCCACCGTCGCCGCCCGCGAGCGAGAGGTTGCCGCCGGCTCCTGTAGTCGCGGCCTGAGCCGAGCCGCCCGAGATCGTGGTCGCGCCGCCAGTGCTGGGCGCGTTTCCGAGCCCGCCGCCGCCCGTCACGGTGACCGCACCGCCGTTCAGTGTCGCGGTTCCCGCCGCTCCTCCCGTCAAGCTCACCGCACCGCCGACAGCCGGCCCGACCGCTCCGCCGACTCCCGCCGTGATCGTGACCGCACCTCCGGAGCCCGTGCCGGTCCCAGCTCCTGCGGTGCCGTTCCAGGCTCCGCCGGCCCCGTTGGTCGAGGCCGATGCCCCCGAGTTGAGCGTCAGAATTCCGCCGCCGCCGGTCGCTCCAGTGCCCGATGCGCCGGCCGCGAGCGTCGCCGCGCCTCCAGTGCCAGTTCCCGCCGCGCCGCCAGCGCCGCCGGTCCACGAAACCGCTCCGCCTGCGCCGCTCGTCGTGCCTCCCGATCCAGCGACACCTGTAATCGCTCCGCCAGTGCCCGTGGTCCCGACCGTTCCGGGCGTGATCGTGAAGGCGCCCGAGGTTCCTGTGGTCGTCGCGTTTCCGAGCGTCATCGTGATCGTGCCGCCGTTGCCAGCGGTGCTCGCCGCGTTGCCCGACCGGAGCGTCACTCCACCGCCGTTGCCGGTCGCGCCCGCACCAGAGTTGCCCGCCACGACCGTCGCGAGGCCACCCGCGCCAGTCCCGCCACCGTTTCCAGTGGTCCACGTGATGACTCCGCCCGCGACGTTCGTGACTCCGTTGCCAGCCGTGCCCGTGATCGTGCCGGCTGTTCCGGTTCCAGTTCCGTTCTTGGCGGTCAAGACGACCGACCCACCGTTGCCGTTGGTCGACGCCGCAGAACCCGCAACGAGACTCGCCGCGCCGCCGTTACCCGTCGCGCCAGTGCCCGACGCGCCTGCGGTGAGAGACGCCGCGC
>Ga0315286_10003253_pt1 | contig 15291 bp, 6 predicted proteins | sample YL17G10_0_MG_FD_205038 | JGI IMG/M metagenome (GOLD analysis project Ga0315286, IMG submission 205038) | Sediment microbial communities from Yellowstone Lake, YNP, Wyoming, USA - YL17G10_0 | ecosystem: Environmental > Aquatic > Freshwater > Lake > Sediment | place: USA: Wyoming | collected...
TTGCTGCCACGGTGGAGTTATCCGTTCGACGATACGGACTTCTTTGACGCTGACACGTCGCAGCCGATAAGAGTCGTGCTCACTATCGGAGACCTGCCCGACGAGCTAAAGAGTGACACGAAGTTCGGCTTGCATACACGCGGATGGTCTTCGGCGGGGGATCTTCACGATGAGCCTGCTGAGCATGACGAGTTGGTACTGTCAGTGCGGCTTCTCGTTGATGAGTCCCTTGAGCCAGCCTGGACCGTTGTCAACGACCGTACGCCTGATGGGGTCAGGATTGGATGGCGGGACCGGGAGAAGATCTCGTGTGCTCGCCTCGGCGAGGCATTTGATCGTCACTTCTCTTGGGGCCGGGGCTCCGTGTTGGGCCGACTCACCGAGAAGGGCGGGAGTCTGTCAGGTCTGTTGGCGGAGGCGGGACGAGCCGCTCGTTCAGCCCTCTCCAGCGACACCAGTGGGAAACTCAAGCCGCTGCAGGATACTGCCAAGCAAGCCGAGCAGGTCGGAGAGCGTTTCGGGGTTCGCAGGCGGGCTTCCTACGCGCCGTCACTCGAGGCACAAGCGTTGTCGCTCAATCTTGGAGGGTTTGGCCTCTATGACGGCGATATCCCACTGCGTCGCCTCGGGCTCGGAAGCCGAAGGCTCCTCGCGGTGGCGATGCAGAGGGAAGCCACTATTGGCCACGGCGTAGCGCTGATCGATGAACTCGAACACGGGCTTGAACCCCACCGACAACGGCGCGCTGTCCGGCTGCTGCGACAGCCCGTGGGCGGAGGGTCGACCGGCCAGTTGGTGATGACGACCCACTCTCCGACGGTGTTGTCAGAGCTGGACTGCGAGGAGATTCGTATCGTGCGCTCCGAAGACGGAATGACACGGATCCTCAAGGTTGAGAAGATCCTGCATCCAGTAGTGCTGAAGTCCAGCGATGCGTTCTTCGGTAGGAAGGTTCTCGTCTGCGAAGGCAAGACGGAACTCGGTCTCTGTCGTGAACTCGATGAATGGTGGTCGGCTGCCGGACCCTCGTTCGCCCTCTCTGGGGTAGCTCTCGCTGATGGCGGCGGTTCAGACGCCCCTTCGCGAGCCACGGCTCTTGCCGACCTGGGCTACGAGGTGGCTCTGCTGGCGGATTCGGACTGTGACCTGACGCCCAGCCCGCAGGAGTTGGCGGCAGCTGGCGTGTTAGTAATTCAGTGGGCCGGTGCCTGCTCCACCGAGGAGCGCCTTGCGCTCGACCTTCCGTGGGCCGGCCTGACTGAACTATTGGCCCTGGCAGCCGAACATCGAAGCGCTCTCAGTGTCCGTGACGCCGTAGCGGCGCGACTCGGCTGCGGGGGGACGGGGCTACCTGTGGAACCATCCGATTGGAGAGATTCGGGTTTCGCCGAACTCGACATCCGCAGGGCAATTGGTGCTGCTGCCAAGAAACAAAAGAACGGCAAGCGAGACGGGTGGTTCAAGACTGTCTACCTGGGCGAAGAACTCGGACGAATCGTGGTCTCGCATCACGCGGAACTTGCGTGCACCGATTCGGCGGTCAAGGTCGGTTTGCTGAGGTCTTGGGCGCACGCCGATGAGTGAAGCCGAGGCCCTTGCATCGAGTCGTCGCGGCGTGATGGTTGCTCCCGCAGGGTGTGGGAAGACACACATCGTTGCTGCCTCAGTTCTCGCGAGTCCTCCGGGTCGCTACCTGGTACTGACGCACACCCACGCCGGCGTCGAAGCTCTACGATCCAAGCTCGGAACGCTTGGCGTGGGCACCTCGAAATACGAAGTCGAAACAATCGCCGGCTGGACACTGCGACTGGCGGCGTCATTTCCGCTGACCAGCGGCGCATCGAACTTCGCGCCTCGTGATGGTGCTGGGTATCGGGCGATCTATGGCGCCGCCGAGCGACTGCTTGGCCTCCCACCGTTCCAGGAGATCATCCGCGCCTCGTACTCGGGCGTGCTCGTAGATGAGTACCAGGACTGCACCGTAGAGCAGCACGCCACCGTGCTGCGCCTGCTTGGCATCTTGCCCTGTCGGGTCGTTGGAGACCCAATGCAGAGCATCTTCGACTTTCGCGGCAACCACCCTGTCGACTGGCCGAAAGACGTTGGGCCGAACTTCGAGGAGGTAGCTGGGCCATCAAAACCGTGGCGGTGGCATCAGACGAACCCCGCCCTCGGCGAGTGGTTGCTGGATGCACGACGCAAACTCGAAAGCGGCCACGGACTCGATCTCGAAGGGGCCCCGGTTGCTTGGTACGACTGCAGCGACCCAAGTGCGGCACGGGAGCAACGCCTTCGAGCATGCTACGCGGCTGCCGGGCACGGTTCTCAGTCGGTGATGGCGATCCACAGGATGCCTGGTCAAGCACATGACGTTGCTAAGCGACTAGGAGGGCTGTTCACCTGCGTCGAGGCGATCGATACCAAGGATCTCTATCAGCACGCGGCAATCATCGAAGGTCTCGCGGGTCTCGGACGTGCGGCTGCGGTACTTGGGTTTGCGTCACTGTGTATGACTCGCGTGAAGAGTGAGTGCGGCACCATTTGGCAAGCCCTTCTGAAGGAGCGAATCCCGAACGTAAAGAAGCACGCGCCCGTACTTCAGGCCCTTTGTGCCGTGGCACGCAGCGGATCTTTCGGGGATGTGGCGGAAGCTCTGGAAACGATCGAACGCGAAATCGGTGCGGTCATCTTTCGGAGAGAGCTTCTCTCTGAGATGAAGCGAGCGCTGCGCGTGGCTGCCGCAGGTGACGTCGGGACGTTGCCGGAGGCCGCTTGGGTGATCAGGAATCGGGCCCGCAGGCTCGGTCGGACAATCTCACGCTGTTCCGTGGGGACGACGCTGCTCGTGAAGGGGCTGGAGTTCGACCATGCTGTAGTTCTTGACGGGGACGTGTTCAACGCACACCACCTGTACGTGGCGATCACGCGGGGGGCTCGGTCTCTAACGATCATCACCAAGTCAAAGAAGATAATGCCGACGGCAGCTTCGACGAAGGATGGCACCGGGCCGCCGCAGGATGAGGATGAAACCCTATGAGGAGTGAGGCGACGTTCTTGGGACTGTCGGCCACCGATCTGGCAAATCACCTCGCCTGCCGACATCTGACCGAACTGAATCGTGCCGTCGCTGAAGGACGGCTCAGCGCGCCCTCGTTCCACGACCCAGGGCTGGACGTTCTGCGCGAGCGAGGCCTCGCCCACGAGCATGCCTACGTCGCCGCCCTGGCTGCGGCGGGGCGAGTCATCGTCGCCCTCAATGATATCGAGGGCGCCAAGGCAACGGGCCTGACCCGCGACGCGATGCTCGCCGGCGCCGACGTGATCGTCCAAGCGAGCCTTGAAGACGGCCACTGGCGGGGACGCGCCGACGTACTCCTGCGGGTGCCGCGGCCGAGCAGTCTGGGCAATTGGTCGTACGAAGTCGCGGATACCAAGCTGGCGCAAGAGACTCGCGGGGGGACGGTCCTCCAACTGTGCCTGTACTCGGAGCTCGTGGCGCGGATTCAAGAGGCGAGACCCGACAGGATGCACGTCGTCAAGCCGGGTGAGGGCTTCCCGACAGAGTCATTCAGGGTAGCCGACTACGACGCCTACTACCGGGTAGTTCGTAGGAGCCTCGAAGAAGCGGTCGCGGCGGCGGCTGGTGCCGAGACGTACCCGATCCCGACCGCGCACTGCAGCATATGCCGGTGGTGGGCAGAGTGTGACGCACGCCGCCACGCGGATGACCACCTCTCGCTCGTCGCCGGTCTGCGAAGCCTCCACACCGCTGAACTCGAACGCCAGGGCATTCGGACGCTCCAGGCATTTGCCGAGAACCCCACCGCGCTTCGGGAACGGCCGGAGCGGGGGAGTCCGGAAGCGTTCGCCAGAGCGCACGACCAGGCTCGGATCCAACTCGAAGGGCGCCAGGCCGGGGAACTCAGATACCGGCTTCTGCCTCCCGAGTCGGGGGTTGGATTCGCACGATTGCCGGCCCCTGACTCTGGAGACATCTTCTTCGACATCGAGTCCGACCCGTTCGCCCTGACGGGTGGTTTGGAATACCTGCTGGGAGTGGTGTTGATCGGCCCTGCCGGCACCGCAGAGTACCAGGAGTTCTCGGGCACTGACCGCATCACCGAAGGGGAGTCGTTCGCCTCGTTCGTCGATTTCGTGATGGCGCAACTCGCACAGCACCCGGGTATGCACATCTACCACTTCTCGCCCTATGAGCCAGCGGCACTGAAGCGGTTGATGGCGCGGCACGGAACGCGGGAAGCCGAGATGGACCGGTTGCTGCGTGGCGGGCGTTTCGTTGACCTGCTGGCGGTTGCGCGGCAGGGCCTGCGGGCCAGCGTCGAGAGCTACTCGCTGAAGGAACTGGAGCGCTTCTGCGGGTTTTCGCGGGTGGTCCCGCTCCGCGACGCATCAGCAGCCCTCAGACGGGTCGCGTGCGCGCTGGAGTTCGAAACACCCCAGAGCATCGAGGACGCCGACTGGAATACCGTCCGGGGCTACAACCGGGACGATTGTCTGGAGACGCTCGCGCTTCGGGATTGGCTCGAGGGGCGGCGCGCAGAGGCGATTGCCGGAGGGTCTGCAATCGAACGGCCAGCGGTCTCTACCGGTGAGGCAAGCGAGGCCGTGCAGGAACGTACTGCGGAATTGCAGGTCGTCTACGAGCAACTGGTGGACGGGTTGCCTGAGAATCGCGCGCTCTGGGAAGACGAGGAGCGGGCGAGATGGCTACTGGCGAACCAACTCGAGTACTTCCACCGGGAAGATCGCTGTGCGTGGTGGGAGTACTTCCGGATTCGCGACCTGGAGTACGACGATCTGCTAGATGAGCGGAAGGCAATCGCGGGTTTGGAATTCGTCGAAGATACCGGTGAAGGTACCGGGAGATGTCCTGTCCATCGCTACCGATTCTCCGATCAGGAAGCGGCCTTCGACGCCGGAGACAGTCTCGAGGAAGCCGGCAAGGGGGACGCCGGGCTGAGGGTCGGGTCTGTTCACGCGATCGACCACGTGAGCCGAGCACTCGACATCAAGAAGCGCGGCGACGCCGTCGGGTTGCATCCCCTGGCGCTCATGACGAACGAGCGGGTCAACCCAAGCCCGGTCGATTCGAGTCACCGGCTGGTGTCGGCAGCGATAGCTGAAACCGGGCCAGATGGCTCGGGGCCGTTCAGGGCAGCGCGCGACCTGTTGCTCCGCCGTCCCCCGAGACTGACCGCCGGAGCAACTGGCCCGTTGCTGCGTGCGAGCGAAACGGCGCAAGCGGCGGCGGTCAGGCTGGCGCGCTCCCTTGATAGCGGAGTTCTGCCAATCCAGGGACCGCCAGGAACCGGAAAGACGTACACCGGCGCCCAGATGATCCTGGCGCTCGCCGGTGAGGGCCGACGCATTGGCGTGACGGCCGTCAGCCACAAGGTGATTCGGAACCTGCTGGATGCCGTGCTGGATGCAGCCGCCGAGGCGCAAACGACAGTTCCGATCGTTCACAAGGTCACCAATCCTTCGGACGTGGCGCGTGCGGGACTTGTGGAGACCAAGGACAACGGAGCCGCGGCACTTGCTCTCAGCAGTGGGAAGGTCGTTGGCGGCACGGCATGGTTCTGGGCACGCGACGAGATGGCCGAGGCGGTTGACTATCTTTTCGTCGACGAGGCCGGCCAGATGTCACTGGCGCACGTCCTTGCGGTCAGCCGCTCGGCGAGAAATGTTGTCCTCCTGGGCGATCCGCAACAGCTCGAACAGCCTCAGCGAGGCGCTCATCCGGAAGGGTCCGAAGTCGCTGCGCTGGTCCACGTTCTCAATGGCCGAGCGACGATTGCCGACGACGCCGGGTTGTTCCTCAACGAGACGTGGCGACTCCACCCGCGCATCTGCGACTTCACGTCGGAGCTCTACTACGACGGGAGGCTCCGGTCGCTGCCCGGGCTTGAAAACCAACGGGTGACGGGGGCGAGCCGCTTTGCAGGAAGCGGACTCTTCTACGTGCCCGTCGAGCATTCAGCCAACCAGAACCGCTCGCTTGAGGAGGTTGCGGCGGTCCGTGCGATCGTCGCCGATCTCCTGCAGGTTGGCATTGAGTGGGTTGACCGCAAGGGGAACGTCGCGCGGATTCGCGCGTCCGACATCCTCGCCGTGGCACCCTACAACTCCCAGGTCGGAGCCCTGCGAAGCGCGGTGCCAGAGGACGTCCGCGTTGGGACAGTTGACAGGTTCCAGGGCCAGGAAGCCCCGGTCGTCATTTACTCGATGGCCAGTTCGTCCGCTGAAGACGCTCCGCGCGGGATGACCTTCTTGTACGATCCTCACCGGCTGAACGTCGCCACCAGCCGGGCGCGCTGCATCTGCATCCTGGTCGCTTCGCCCAGGCTGTTCGAGCCCGACTGCGCGACTCCCGAGCAGATGCGCCTCGCGAATGGGTTGTGCAGGTACAGGGAACTGGCGACGGAGATTCCGGCGCTGTGAATGCGTGGAGGAGCCGATGGGAAGAACACCTTCCGAGCCTGATGGGAAACCCGAGCCACGCCTCCGGCTCCTCGTGTCTTCCACCGTGTTCGGTTACGAAGAACTCCTGGAGAGCCTCTACGCTCTCCTTGATGGCTTCGGCTACGACGTGTTGATGTCTCACAAGGGCACGGTCCCGATCGACCCGGACATTTCGGCGATGGACAGTTGTCTGGCGGCCGTCGACACCTGCGACTTGTTCCTCGGCATCATCCTGCCGCGGTACGGCTCCGGCATCGAGGCGTCTGACGGGCTCTCCATCACCCACCGGGAGGCTCTGCGGGCAATTGAGAAGAACAAGCCACGGTGGTTTCTGGTGCACGAACATGTCGCTGTTGCGAGACAGCTGCTCGACCCTTTCAGGGACAAGACCAAGTCGGACTGCTTCCACCTCTTGCCCGGGATGGCGTATACGAAAACGGCGATCTTGTCTGATCTGAGAGTCCTGGACCTGTATGAGGCAGCATTGCTAAACCACGTTCCAGCCGTTGCGGACAGAAAAGGGAACTGGGTCCAGGCGTTCGGCCCGGACGATGACGCGCGGCTGTTCGCTGTGGCTCAGTTCAGGCGATATCGTGAACTGGCAGACAAGCATCTGCCTCAGCTACAAGATCTGTCAGCCATTCGAGCCCGGGTGAAAGGAGCGCGGCCATGAAGTCTGAACTCGCTCTTCTGCTTACCACTGGAGAGTCTGAACGGACCCAGTTCCTGGCGACGCGTGTATCTCACCAGCACATCGGGCGCGAGGTATGCGGGTTGCTGAACCAGCAGGGTGGAGTGGTCGTGTGGGGCGCCGACAAGAGCGGTCATGTGGCAGGAGTCGTCAACGCTGGAGCCCGGGCTGCAGAACTGAACGAGCACCTGGTTCGGCACCTCAACCCACGGCCTCTGTTCTCCGTGTCTGTCGCGAGCGCCTCGAACCACGAGGTCGTTGTCGTCGACGTCGCGCCCGGCGCGGACAAGCCCTACTCCCACCAGGGAGAAATCTGGGTACGCGTCGGGACCAAGACGCTCCGGGCCGATGCGGATAGAAGTGCGGAGCTCGTTGGGCGGGCTGCGGCCACGCTGACAAGATGGGAACGATCCATCGCCTCAGGATTCGGCATTGGCGATTGTGACGCCGACGAAGTTGTCACTGCCCGTCTCGAGATTGAGCGGACTGGCCGCTTCGGTGTCGATGTCCCCCAGGAGAACAACGAACTTCTGCGCCGGCTCTACGTCGAGAAGAACGGTCAGTACACCAACGCGGCTGTGGTGTTGTTCGCACGCGACCCGCAGGCCTGGGCGCCGAATCTCTCGGTCCGGGTCGTATCGTACGCGGGTGACAAGGGCGGAACGATCGGGAACGAGTCGGTTCTCGTGGGGCCGGCTGTGCGAGTGCTGAAGGACGTTGTCGCGATTGTCCAGCAGCGCACAGGGTTTTCGGGAACGTTCCATGCGTCCAGACTGGCGCGCGAGGATCGTCCGGCGTACCCGGTCTTCGCGCTTCGCGAGGGTCTGGTCAATGCGCTCGTGCATCGAGATTACACAGTGGTGGGCGGCCAGGTCCGGGTCGAGGTCTACCCGGAGCGACTGACGATCTCAAACCCAGGAAGGTTGCCAGTCGGCGTTGTGCCGAGGGACCTGTACCGTCGACACGAGTCCGATCCCAGAAACCCTGATGTTGCCAGGGTGTTCTACCTGCGCGAGTTGATGGAACGACTGGGGTTGGGCACGCAGAAGCTGGTGGCGGCGTGCGTCGAGCTGGGTGCGAAGAAGCCGGTCTGGGAAGTTCGACAGGGTTCGGTATGGCTGACGCTGTTTCGCGTTCCCGCTCCCGAACCAGACCATCAGCTGGCTGGTCGGCAGCAGGAGTTCCTGGCAGCGACAGAACCGGCGGGGAGCTTCTCTGCTTCGGACTACGCTCGTATCGCCCACGTGAGTCTCAGGCAAGCCAGACGCGACTTGGTCGATCTGCAAGCGGCCGGGCTTGTCCATCGGACTGGAGAAGGCCGGGCGACGAAGTATCACCGTGTGCCGGGGCTGAGCCAATAGTTGTTGGTGGCCAAATCCGGCCAAGTCCGGCCAGGGCGTTGATGTGGCCGATTCCGGGCGCGATCGACCCTTGGTTGTGATGCCATGAAGCTTGGTAAGATATTGCAGATAAATGCGTTAGCACGTGCAGATGTTGGCCGTAACCGAATCCGGCCAAATCCGGCCAAATCCGGCCAGGCGGTCAGATAGACCGAACCTGAACTCGTTTCCTCTGGCGATCCCATGGCGCTGAATCCGATCGTCTTCACCGAGAAGGTTGTCCGTAGCTTCCTGCGGTACCAGCTGACGGCCTACCCGTTCGCCGACGAACGTCTGCACGCACAGATGCGCAAGCTGCTGTCGCTGGACGAGACCCGGCAGTCGCCGTTGCTGAAGGGGCCCTACATCAGCCTGTCGAAGCCATTCAGGCAGGGCGCGTCGGTCGAGGATCTCATCAAGGAAGGCGTCTTCCATCCGCACATGCGGCAGCGGATTCCGGACGAGATTTCGCACTTGCGCGGCCACCAGGACGAGGCCATCCGGGCGATCCGCGCCGGCAAGACGACCCTGGTGTCGACGGGGACGGGCTCAGGAAAGACGGAGTGTTTCCTCTATCCGATCATCAGCAAGTGCCTCGAGCTTCGCGACGCCAAGGCCAAGCCCGGCATCTCCGCCGTCATCGTCTATCCCATGAACGCGCTGGCTGAGGACCAGTTGGGCCGGCTGCGGTCACTTCTGGCCGGGACGGGGATCCCTGTCGGGATGTACGTAGGCAAGACACCCGACCGGGAGAATGAAGTCGTCGGAATTCGCATGCCCGCCGGGTCGTCGCGGGCCGACTACGAGGCGAAGCTCGCCCAAGTCAGAGATGAGAAGGGTGGCGATACGGTCCATCCGCCTGAAGAGGTGTGCTCTCGCGAGGTCATGCGCACCGCCGGGAGGCAGCCCCGAATCCTGCTGACCAACGTGAAGCAGCTCGAGCTGCTGCTCACGCGGCAGAAGGACGTCGAACTGTTCGCCCACGCCCGGCTCGACTTCCTGGTGTTCGACGAGGCCCACACCTTCACCGGTGCGCATGGCGCCGAGACGGCATGCCTCATTCGGCGCCTCCGGGCCTTCTGCGGAGCGGAGCAGGAACCGGTTTGCATCGCCACGTCGGCGACAATCGTCGATCGGAACAACCCGGAGGCCTCGAGGGAATTTGCCGCGCGGTTCTTCGGAGTTACGCGCGAGGGCGTGGCCACGGTCGGGGAGTCGTACGAGAAGACGGTGTGGGCAGAACCCCGGGTAGCTTCTCCGGCGCCGAGCGTGGACGCCGGCGTGCTGTTGGCTGAGGCGGTCGTCGCCGTTGAGGACGGGCCCCAGGAGGGCGCGCGGGTCCGGAGTGTCTATCGCCGACTGACGGGGCAGGAACTGGGCGTCGGGGAATGGCCTGCCGCCTTGTATGAAGCGCTCGGACGAAGCGAGGTGCTGTTCCGCGTGAGCGAGGTGCTCGACGGTCCCCGGTCGCTCACGGAGCTTCCGCGTCTTCTGCAACAGCGTCTCGGAAGGGCGATCTCGGAACCGGAAATCCTTGCCTGGCTCACACTCGCAGCCGCAGCCCGCTCCGAAAGCGGCCCCCTCCTCCGACCTGTCGTGCACGGATTCATCCGTGGCATCAGCGGCGCCGTCGTCAGTTTTGAGGACAGCGGCGCCGAGCCCAGGTTATGGCTGGCGGCCGAGGACGAGATCGCCGCGGCCGGCGGCGCGAGCAAACGCCCGCACTTCCCAGTGCTGACGTGTACCGCGTGCGGCCAGCACTACTTCGTGGCCTTCCTGAAGGACTTCGCGTTCACGGCGCGACGGCCTGGAGGCGGGCAGGCTGAGGGCCGCGCGTCTTTCTGGGAACCTCTCGAGGAAGCCCTCGGAGGGAACCGCACTCTCCTTGTCGACTGCATCGTCGGTGGCAGTGACGATGAGGACCTCGACGACAACGAGCGGGTGGCGAAGGTCTCCGTCTGTCGAAGGTGCGCCGCCGTGCACCCGGAACCGTTCGCGCACTGCCTGCACTGCGGCGCCTCGTCGGAGCCGCTGACCCTTTACGCGGTGCGGCAGAAGGCCGAGAACCCTGGCCGGCTGACGAGCTGCCTGTCGTGCGGATCCATCGGACGCCAGCCGGGAACGACATACCGCGAACCGGCCCGACCCGTCAGAGCGACCAACGTCGCCGACGTGCACGTGCTCGCTCAGGACATGGTCCACCAGTCCGAGAGCCCGCGCCTGCTCGTGTTCTGCGACAACCGCCAGGACGCCGCGTTCCAGGCCGGCTGGATGAAGGACCACGCTCGTCGCTTTCGTCTCCGCGCCCTGATGGCCGAAGGCATGGGCGGTGCTCCGGTGTCGATCGGTGACCTGGTGCTGCACCTGGACGGAGTGCTCGAACGCGACGAGGCCATGTCGCGCGCGCTGGTGCCGGAGGTCTGGCAGGTCGTCAGGAGAGAGGGCGGCGGCGGGCGGCACGAACAGGAGCGGAGGAAATTCCTCAGGTTTCAGGTCCTCCGCGAAGTCACGTTGTCATCGCGCCAGTCCATCGGCCTCGAGCCATGGGGCCGGATGAAGGTGGAGTATGTCGGGCTGGATTCGTCGCTGCCCTGGATCCAGCAACATGCGCACAAGCTCGGAATGCCGCCCGAGGATCTGCGCGACGGTGTGGCCAGCCTGCTCGACTATCTGCGGCGAAAGCGGGTCTTGCACGATCGCGACTTCGAGGTGTTCACGAAGTACTGGATGGAGGGCGACCAGGAACTGCAGCAGGGCTACCTGCCGCAGCTGGGCGGTCCGGTAGGCACGAAGCTCAGTCGAGGCCCCAACGAGAAGGCCGAGCTGGTGACGCAGTGGCTGAGCGAGCGCGGCGACACCACGATTCGCCAGATGGCCCGCAAGTGGGGTGTTGCAGCGGATGACATCCCGGTCTTCCTGAAGAGACTGTTCGACGTGGTGATTGGGGTCGGACTGCTCGAGCCCGTGAAGTTGAAGGGGTCGAAGGGCAACCCACTGCCGGGCGTGACCGGAGTCTATCAGGTCGATGCCGACAAGCTCCGGCTGCAGCAGAACCACGGCGTCTGGCGGTGCCGGAGCTGCCGGAGGCGCACGATTCGCCGGACGCCGAACCTGGCGTGTCCGTCCTGGCGATGCGACGGCGCTCTCGAGTTCGTCAAGGAAGACGCGGACAACTACGACCTCCAGGTGCTCGACCAGCGCTACACCATGCTGCGCCCGGAAGAGCACACGGCGATGGTGCCGCACGACGAGCGCGAGCGGCTCGAGAACCTCTTCAAGGGCTCGTCGGACGCTGTGAACGCCTTTGTCTGTACGCCGACGCTGGAACTGGGCGTGGATATCGGTCACCTCGACGCCGTGCTGATGCGCAATGTGCCGCCGCTGCCGGCCAACTACTGGCAGCGTGCAGGGAGGGCAGGCCGCCGGCATCGGATGGCAGTGGACATCACGTACTGCCGGCCGATGTCGCACGACCGGGCGTACTTCGCCGATCCCATCAAGCTGCTCACCGGCCGTGTAGATCCGCCGGCGTTCAACCTGCGAAACGACGTCATGGTGTCCAAGCATGTGCACGCGACGGTCATCACGTGGGTGCACCAGTTCGTGCGGGATCTCACGCAACCGGAAGAGCAGCGGCGCCACGCCGACCAGGTGCTGCGCACGTGCCTGCCCGACCGGGTGTCGTACTACCTGTTCGATAACGGGGTGCTTCGAACCCGGGCGTTCGACCTCGAACCGCTGGCGTCGCTGCTCGACGATCACGCCGCAGCCATTGCGTCGTATGTCGAGCAGGTGTTCAGACGTGCCTGGCCGGACGCAGACGACGCGGTCGTGACTCCGGACGCCCTGCGCCGCCATGTGGCTGCCTACGTGCCGGAACTCAAGGCGGTCGTCGCCCGCTTGTCACGCAGGCTGCGGTGGGCGATGGGAGAAATCAAGCGCCTGAACCAGGTGCGCGAACAGCGTGGTGATCTGGACCAGGAGGACGAGTCGCTGTTCAGGCGGTGTGACGCGCTGGTCAAACGGCTCAAGGGAACGGCGCGCCGCTCGCGCCGCGAAGCTGAAGGCTACGACGATGTGAATACGTTCGGGGTCCTGGCGGCCGAAGGGTTCCTGCCCGGGTACGGGCTCGAGACCGGGTCCGTCATTGCCACGGCCGAGGTCCCGTTCTGGCGGTTAGGCGCGCTGAACTTCTCGTTGCCGAGGCCGGCCAGCATCGCGTTGCGTGAGTACGTGCCGGGCAACCTGATCTATGCGAACGGCAACCGCTTCGTTGCTCGGCGGTTCCACCGCGATGTCGACGAACAGCGCGTTGAGGCGCCGGTGTTCGAGGTATCAACCGAACGGCAGGCCGTGAAGGAGACGAAAGCGACTGCGGCTGCCGGCGCCGGCGGAGCCGTGATCCTCCCGACGATCGCCGTCTGCGACGTGGACCTGTTCCATTCGTCGCAGATCTCGGATGAGGAAGAGCTGCGATTCCAGATGGGCGTGGCCGTGTACGGCGTGGAGCGCGCCCAGCACAACGGTGGCCAGGCCTATGGCTGGGGACCGCAGGCGGTTCATCATCGCCGCGGCGTCCGGCTTCGCCTGGTGAACGTTGGCGGTACGGGTGCGATCGGGAAGCTGGAGCGATTCGGCTATCCCGTCTGCACCGTGTGCGGGCAGAGCGTGTCGCCGCTATCGTCGGACAAGCAGATCGAGCACTTCGAGAAATCGCACCTCGAGCGATGCGGGCGAAAGCCCGAGGGCGTGGGCTTCTACGCCGACGTCGTCGCTGACGTGCTGTCGCTGCCCGCCTGTCCGGATCACAAGACCGCCTACAGCGTGCTCGAGGCGCTGCGGTTCGGGGCCACGCGCGTACTCGACATGCACGTCGACGACCTGCAGGTGCTGGTCATCGGGCATGTCGATCGGGACGAGGTTGACGCGTTGCTCTGGGATCCGATGCCTGGTGGGTCGGGGCTGATCGACCTCATCGGCGAGCGGTTCCCTGAAATCGTCGCCGTCGCCCTCGACATCGTCGAGAAGTGTCCGTCGGCGTGCGAGACGTCGTGCGTGGACTGCCTGCAGACGTTCCGCAACGCGTTCTACCACAAGTCGCTGGACAGGATCGTTGCGTCGGAACGGCTTCGGGCGTGGGGGAGTGTCCTCACCCCGTCCCATCCGATCCCGGCCGTCCAGCCGACGCAAGAGCCCGCCGGCGCGAATCAGCCGGCCAACTCGGCAGAGCAACGGCTCCGGCAACTGTTGAAGGCAGCAGGCTTCGCCGAGGGGCTCTGGAACCAGCAAATCCAACTCGATCGCGTGGTCGGGACAACAACGCCTGACGTAGCGTTCGTGCCCGAAGATGGCGGCGAAGATGAGACTGTCTACGTGTACCTCGACGGCCTGAGCGGCCATCTTCATGGCAATCCTGCGACAGCGGCGAAAGACAAACTGATTCGGGACTGGCTGAGGGGCCACGGCCACGACGTCATTGAGATTACCGTCAGCGACTTGAGCGACCCCGGCGCGATGCGGCGCCACTTCCGCAAATTGGCCGGCTGCATTGGCGCGGGTGCTGTACGAGAGGCCGTGTCGAAGGACGCGTCGTGGTTCGAGCGGGCGGCGGAGGCCACCGAAGCGCCAGTGCCGTTCGCGCTCCGCATCGTTCGGCCGAAACCCGCGCAGCGGTTCGTCACCTGTGTGCCACTGGTGCCGTTGCAGGCCGCTGCCGGCGGATTCGGCAGCCCGCAGTTCCTGGAAAACGGGAGTTGGAACTGGGTGCAACTCGACACCTCCCACCGCCTGAAGGCCGGGATGTTCGTGGCGCAGGTCGTCGGCAAGTCCATGGAGCCGCGGATTCCTGACGGGTCGTACTGCTTGTTCGCAAGCCCTGTGACCGGGAGTAGACAAGGGAGGACCGTTCTTGTGGAACTCCTTGACACGGCCGACCCGGAGACCGGACAGCGCTACACAGTGAAGCGGTACGAGAGCGAGAAGGCCACGTCAGAAGAGGGCACCTGGCGGCATGTCAAGGTCGTGCTGAGGCCGAACAACCCAGCCTTCGAGCCGATTGTGCTGACGGCGGATGACGAGGATTCTGTTCGGGTGGTGGCCGAGATGGTGCAGGTGTTGGGGTAGCCTGCAGCACCTGCTCTGCTCGCGAGTCGTGCGCGCATGAACCGGTGGGACGCCCAGCGTTTCTTCGTCCACCGCCGGGAGAGCCTGCGGCGGCGACTACGAAAGTAGCTTTTCAAAGACGTCGGGGAAACCGTAGCTCACTGCACCCCTATTGCCGGGATTGCCGGGGTTTCCCGTATTGCCAGGGTTGCCCGGGTGTCCGATGTTCCCGAAGTTGCCAAGATGTTTGTCCACGACCATGTCTTGGTGAAGCTCGCCAACGTATGGCCCAGAGAGTTTGTGAACATGCGTACCGTTGATCTGTCCGATCGCCACTCCATTCATCGCGTGGATGTAATTGCCACGGATGTAGGCGACGGCGCTTCCGTGAGCGTCACGAATGTAGTTCGCCATACCTACCTCCACCGGGTGACTATCGTTTGCCGCCTTACGCCGGGAGTCAGTCGCGGCGGCTCATGACGCCGCCGGCCACCGTCGGCCGCGCACCGATGTCAGTCAGTATGTCTAGCGAACCTGGCTTCGGGCAAGTCCGATGCCGCAAGCAGGTGACCCTGAGCTTCTTGAACCAGGCCACTCGATTTCCCAAGGACGAGGAACGATGCCTGTGAGATGTAG
>Ga0315286_10003256_pt1 | contig 15285 bp, 13 predicted proteins | sample YL17G10_0_MG_FD_205038 | JGI IMG/M metagenome (GOLD analysis project Ga0315286, IMG submission 205038) | Sediment microbial communities from Yellowstone Lake, YNP, Wyoming, USA - YL17G10_0 | ecosystem: Environmental > Aquatic > Freshwater > Lake > Sediment | place: USA: Wyoming | collected...
CCGGCGAAATCGTGCGTCAGGTTGCCGATCGCGTCGTACAGCTTGAACGAATGCGCCACCGTGCTGAGCGCGCGATCGATGATGTCGGGCGTGAGATGGACATGCCACGCCTCGAGATTGACGGCGGCCCCGTGGCCGGCCAGCATCTCCAGGACAGGCTTGTTGTGGATCTCCACGCCCAGCGTGCACAGGATGTCGCGCGCCTCGCCGACGATACGCTGGATCAACGTGTCGTCCAGCAACCTCAAGCTCGGTCTCATGTGTCTCCCTTTTCGTCAACCAGAGGGCGCGAATTCCGAGTGGCTCGTGTTTCGTCGTTCGTCTACCGCCTGCCGCCTACTGACGACCCTCACCGACAGCTCCCAAGCCAAACCGTACAGATTGTATCAGTTTTGTCTTTCGCCACTTGTCCCTACCAGAAACTCCATCGGCACGGGAAAGAACTCCCGGTGGCATGATCAGGGGCGCCGTCACGCTGATCCGACAACCTCTAACGCGCCGTGCTGGCCACTTCAGGGACGAGCGCCGTCCGAGGTGGACGCACCACGACGGACTAGGCCTGGCGGCGGCGAGCAGTCGATGCGGCCGAGGGCGACAGTCAGGCGGCGGCGCGACGTTCGTCGTGATGACGCAGACCGCCGAGGTGCGGGACTTGCACAATCATGCCGCCGGTCGGCGATTGCACGGTCCGTGGGATTGGCGCATCCTCGTCGAGCGAGAGATGGGTCCGCCAGTCGTGGTAGTAGGCCAGGTACTGCTCGAGGTGGCGGCGCAACGAGCGCTCGTTCCACACGATGAGGTGGTCGAGGCACTCACGCCGCAGGGAGCCGATCACGCGTTCCACGAACGGGTTCTGCCATGGCGCACGAGACGCGATCACGACTTCTTCGATGCCCATGGCCCGCATCGTCGCCTGAAATTCCGGTCCGTAGATGCCGTCGCGATCCCGGATGACGAACCGCGGTGCAGAGTCCCAGGGCCACGCCTCGCGGAGCTGTTGCGCGGTCCACGCGGCCGTCGGATGCGCCGTGACATTCACGTGGACGACGCGCCGTCGGTCGTGCATCAGCACGACGAACACACACAACACGCGAAACGTCGCGGTGGGGACCGCGAAGAAGTCGCCCGAGGCGAGTTGGGAGACGTGATTCGTGATGAACGTCCGCCATGTCTGCGACGGGGGCCTCCCACGACGGCGTTCGTCAGGGACGTCACCCGCTTCGCGTGCATGGTCTCGCCGGCCATGCGTTCGATGATGCTGCTGGCGCGTGTCACGGTAATCAGACTTGTGTTCATGCATACATACAATGATCTCCAATTCCGTGACGTTCCAGTGTTGTTTGAGGGGATCTCTCAGGCCGGGCATGGCACACTATCTGAATGAGCACTGAACCACCGACCCAAGACGCTGGCGGGCACGATGCGTCCGACGAGTTTCGTCGCAAACACCCCGAGACCTTCGCCCGCTACCTGGCGCGGCGAAAGATCGTCTTTCTCGTCGCCTACGTCGGCTACGTCTGCGCCTACCTCGTGCGCAACAATTTCAAGCTGACCAGCGAGGAGATGCGCCTCGCCCATGGCTGGTCGCTGACGCAGGTCGGTCTGATCCTGACGGCCTTCACCATTACCTACGGTTTCGGCAAATTCTTCATGGGCATCGTCGTCGACCGCACCAGCCTGCGAGAGACCTTCTCCCTGGCGCTCGGCGTAAGCGCCTGCATCTGCATCGCCATCGGCTTCATCAAGACTCTGCCGTTGCTCTTCGTTGCGATGCTGCTGCTCGGCGTGGTGCAGGGTGCGCTGGCGCCGGCGTCCATGACGATGATCGCAAACTGGTATCCCAACAGGACACGCGGCTCCGGCATCGCGATCTGGAACACCTCCCAGAACCTGGGCGGTGCGGGCCTCCCGTTGATCATTACTGCCCTGCTGGCGTGGTCCGGCCCCGGCCACCTCGCGATCGCCTTCTGGGCACCCGGCGCCGTCGTGCTGGCGATCAGCTTCCTGTTCTGGAAGATCGGCGGTGACCGACCCGAAGTGGAGAACTTGGGAACGCTCGATGACATGTACGGCGAGGCCGGTTCCCCGCCAGTCCGTCACGAGAAGACCGCGTCCTACTGGATGATCGTGAAATCCGAGGTATTCACCAACCCGGTCGTCCTGACCCTGGCCGCCATCAACGCCATGCTGTATTGTCTCCGCTTCGGCATCCTCAACTGGATGCCGGCCTTCCTCGGCACCGAAATGGGATTCAGCCGGACGCAGTATTCGATGGCGTTCAGCATCCTCGAGTGGATCGCGATTCCGGGCTCGTTTTTCTTCGCCTGGCTCTCGGTCAGCATGCCCAACCGGCAGTCGATCGTCGGCTGTTGCGGCCTCGTGGTGCTCGGCGGGCTGATTATCTTCTACATGGGAAACACCAGCTACCCGTTGCTGCTCATCTGCTCGGGGCTCATGGGCGCTCTCATCTACGGACCCCAGCTCATCGTCAACATTCTGACGCTGAACTTCGTGCCCCTGAAGGCGGCGGGCGTCGCCGTTGGATTCGTCGGACTCTCCGGTTACATCGTGGGCGAGTTGGGCGCAAACCTCATCATGCCGACTCTGGCCGAGGTATTCGGCTGGAGCGCATCGCTGACGTTTCTCGCGGCTCTCTCCCTCGGCACCGGTGTGCTGTATCTGACATTGCGGAAGCGCGAGGCGAAGACCGTCCATCTCTCGGCGGACGCCGAGGGGTGACGTATCGCTGAAGCGCGCCACTGCCGGAGTTGGGCAAACGCCAAGGTTGAAATGCGCCCGGCTTGGACTATGTTCCCGGCCATGAGCCTGACCGAAATCCTCGACGAGCTGCCGCGCGTGGCCAGGGCCGGTGAAGTTTGGATGATCGACTTGGGCATGGTCGCCAAGGTGCGGTCGTGCCTGTTGCTCACGGATTATCCGGCCGACGACGAATTCGCGCTCGTCACCATCCTGCCGCATACGACGGCGTTGCGCGGGCAGCGCTGGGAACTGGCGCACCCGAAACCCTTTCTCAAACCCGGCGCGTTTCACCTCCAGCAGGTGCAGTCGGTGTCGATCTCCCGGTTGGAACGTCGTCTCGGCGTACTCACGCCCGAGGAATTGACCACGGTGCGAGCCGGCCTCGCCGATTACCCCGGCCTGTAGCCGATTTCAGTCGTCGTGCCCGCCCCGGTCCAACCGGCGGGTCCGTGCGTGACCGCCACGCTCCCGCCACTCGCCCATGCTGTCGTAGACCGTCGGGATCACGAGCAGCAGGCTCTCCAGGTCCGCCACGCTCGCGCGCGCCTCGGGCACCAACCGCACGGTGACGTCCCGGGTCTTGCCCAGGGGATCGACCCAGTCACCCGCGTCGATCCCGGCGAACGCCGGCCGCAGAGACTGCGCCACCTGTCCGACGGTCACGCCCAGCGTGCCCGCCAGCGCGCGGTCCAGCTCGACTCCAATCTCAGGCTTCTGCTGTGCCCGGGCCACACTACCGTCCGGTGGGGGCGGCATCGAGTCGTATGACACGCCCGACTATTTCGACAAGAGCTACGAGGAATTGGGCCGACAGGCCCGGGCGCTGCGAGAGGAATCCGACTCGTTCGTGACGGGGTATTTCGGCGGCCATATCTGCCAGGCTGGCCAGGGCCTCCGGGGATGGGATACGTTTCTCACGGACCTCCTGATCAACCGGACGTTCGCCGAGGCGCTGATGGCGCGCCTGGTCGATGCGAACATCGCGCGCTTCGCTCGGTTCGCCGAGACTGTGGGCCCCTACGTGGACGCGGTCATCTTCGAAGACGACCTGGGCGCGCAAGATCGGCCGCTGCTCAGCCCTGACCTCTCCCGTAGGATGGTCAAGCCTCATCACTCGCGGCTGTACGCGTTTGCGAAGTCGCAGTGCCAGGCGTATGTGTTATTCCACAGCGACGGGGCCGTCGCGCCGTTCATCCCCGATCTGATCGACATGGGGGTCGATGCGCTGAACCCCATCCAGGTCTCCGCGGGGGGTATGGACACGAAGGCGCTCGAACGCGAGTTCGGACGCTCGATCACGTTCTGGGGCGCAGGGTGCGACAGCCAGCGGGTGCTGCCGTTCGGCACGACGTCGGAGGTCGCAGACGAAGTCAAGCGCCGTATCGACGATCTGGCCCCTGGCGGTGGGTTCGTCTTCGCGCCTATCCACAATATTCAGTCCGAGGTTCCGCCGGAGAACATCGTCACCATGTTCCGAACCGCGCGAGAGTACGGCGTGTACGCGAAAACGTCATGAACACATCTTCCAGAGCCGGGTTCGTGACGGTTGAAGCGAGTCCCTGCGGTGAGCCCTAGAAGCTGTCTGAGGACCCGCGTGACGGCGCCTGCTACTGCGCCATTGCTGGAGCTTGAGCGCATGTTTGAGGCCAGTCGTGCGGTGGAGCGCAGCCAGGAGTCCGCGCAGGACCTGCGCTACCTGCTGGGAAAGGGAACCTCGCTGGGCGGCATGCGCCCCAAGTGCACGGTCTTGGACGATGACGGAACGCTCGCCTTGGGTAAGTTTCCAAGCGTGACCGACGAGCGCAGCGTCACCCGCGGCGAAGTGCTCGCGCTACGTCTTGCCGCCCCTGCGGGCATCGAGACTGCGAACGCGCGTATCGTGATGGTCACAGGCACCCCCATAGCCGTGATCAGCCGATTCGACCGCACCGCTGACCATGGCAGGATTGCGTACCTGTCTGCGGCCTCGCTGTTACAGGCCAGCCGCAATGAAGAGTACGCCTACACCGAGGTGCTCGACGCCATGAGAACGGCGTGTGTCGAGGCGAAAGCGGACGCCCGACAACTGTGGAGACGGTTGGTGTTCAACCACCTCATCACCAACGTCGACGACCATCTGCGGAACCTGGGTTTCCTGTACGTGGGCAATGGGCTGTGGCGGTCGGCTCCCGCCTTCGACCTCAACCCGTTTCCAGAGAAGGACCGTGAGTCAAAGACCTGGCTCAGCGAGGATACCGGCCCCATCACGTCGATAGAGACCTTGCTTGAAAAGGCCGCACACTCTCACTTGGCAGAGCCCGAGGCACTTGCTGTCTTGGCAGAGGTCCATGGCGCCGTCACCGGCTGGCGCTCTGTAGCGGTGAGCACCGGCGTGGGGCTCAGCGCTGCTGAAGTCGAGGAGTTTGCGCCTGCGTTCGAGCACGCCGAGATCGACAGAGCCAAAGCCCTGCTAGGCCGCTAACCGTGTACGCGTCATCGTCCAAAGGGTTCAGGGCAACTGCTCGGCGGGTGCCTCACTGTCAGCGACAAAGCCCGTAAGCCGCCGAATCGTCAGCGCACAGCGTTGCTCAATCAGTGTGATGATCTGTTCGACCAGAGCGTCGCGCGCCGCAGGAAACACCTCGGGGTGAAGTAGGCCGCGCGAACTGGCTGGGACCGCGGGGCTGCCGCATCGCGCCGACAGGACCGCGCAGCATCGTCGTGGCGGCGATGCCCGGACGAGGCGCACGCGCCGCAGGTAGTGCGTCATCCGCGCCAATGCCCTTGACAACCCGGCCGCAGGGGTGATAATCAGCCCTGTGCCGAGGCGGCCACCGTCCCGGGGGGGCACCGACGGGGTCCGATTAGAGCCTGTTGGAAAACACACGGATCGATGCGTGTTTTCTTACGCGGTCTTACAGCCGGTCCGAACACACACAATGGAACCTCTATTCACTGACAGGGCCTAACGGGTCTTCTGTTAAGCCGGTACGTGGAGAGCAAGCGAAGACCCCGCTCATGCTTCCTGTCTTGCTGACAGGTCGAGTTCTTGTCGCCCATCGGACTCCTAGTCCCGGAGGTGCTCACATGAAACGGATCACGCTCGCTGCCCTCGTCTTCGTGCTCTCGCCCGTCCTCGTGTCTGCGCAAGAAGGCAGAGGTCAGTTGTCGGGTCGCGTCAGAGACCAGCAGGGTGGTGTGTTGCCCGGTGCGACGGTCGTCGCCGAGCTCCTAGCAACGGGTGCGGTCACCGAGGCCACGACCGGTGGTGATGGGCAGTTCACGCTCAGCGTGCGACCCGGCGGCCCCTTTGTCGTCACGGTCCGGATGCTGGGGTTTCGCGCGCAGGAGCGACGACAGTTGTTCGTGAACCGCGGCGAGAGCACCACAGTGGATTTCGTGCTCCAACTGTCGTCGGTTGAGGAGGTCGTCACGGTTACGGCTGGCGCGGCGATCGCGCGCGACGAAAAGCGGTCGGCGCCGACCATCATGGACGTCGTGTCCGCTGACTCGGTAGGACGCTTTCCCGACGCCAACGCCGCCGAAGCCCTGCGGCGCATTCCTGGTGTGGCGATGGAAGTCGATCAAGGTGAAGGCCGGTTCATCGTCGTCCGTGGCGTCGACGCCAGCCTCAACAGCGTCACCATCAACGGCCAGATCGTGGGCACACCGGCCGAATTCGGGACTCGCGGTGTATCAATGGACTCGGTGCCGGCGGACCTCATCTCGCGTCTCGAGGTCGTCAAGGCCGTCAGGCCGGACATGGACGCCAACGCGATCGGAGCGTCCGTCAACATCGCCACACGTGGGGCGTTCGACCAGCCGGCCGGCTTCCTGTTCGGCACGCTGCGATCCGGCTACAACGCCATGAGCGGCCATTCGCCGCTCAACGCCAGCGTGTCGTTCGGCCGCGTTTTCGGCGCCGCCAGACGCTGGGGCCTCGTTGGCGGCGCCAGTTACTCGCACCGGCGGTACGAATCGGAACTCAACGAGGCGTCCGCGGTCTCCTGGACGACCTTCAACGGCTTCTACGTGCCGCAGAGTCCATCGTTTCGGCTCTACGACATCGAGCGCTCGCGGCTGGGCGTCAACGCTTCACTCGAGTTCCGGCCTGTCGCGGGCCAGGCGGTCACGCTCCGCTTCAATCACAACGTGTTCGAGGACACGGAAGGCCGGCAGCAGACCGTGTTCGACTTCACGCGGGGCACGTTGACGAACCAGACGCCTACGACAGGGCGATTCAGCCAGGGGCGCGCCACGAGGGAGTTCCGCGACTATCGGCAGCGCCATCTGATCAGCTCCGCGATGCTCGCCGGAAAGCACGAGGTGTCGGGGTCGACTCTGGACTGGAACATCGGAGCCAGTCGCGGTCAACGGACAACGCCCTTCCGAGTGGACTGGGAGTTCCGATCGGCCGCGGGCGCCTTTCCCAATACCTACGACGTGTCCGATCCCACGTTGCCGAGGATAACGCCGATCGAGGCCTTTTACGATGCAAAGTCATACCCGTTCCGCCGGGTGCGTTTTCGCACCGACCTCGAACGCGAAGACGTGATCAGCGGCGAGGTGAACGTCCGGCGGCCCGCCACCGTCGGCGGTCTCGCCGGCTACTGGAAGGCCGGTGCCAAAGCCGTCACCCGCGACAAGAGCCAAGACCGTACGAACCAGAACTACAACGCGGCCGCACCGGCTTTCACGCTCGCCGATTTCGGCCTGGGCAAGGCCGGCCCGGACGACTTCTTCAAAGGCACGTTTCGCTTCGGGCCCATCCTGGATCTCCCGGCCGTGAAGACGTTCTTCCAGGAGAATCCCAACCGGTTCGTCAGCGACGGCCTCACGTCGGTGCAGAACTCGCTCCAGCAGGACTTCAACGCCAGCGAGGGGGTATACGCAGGCTACGGGATGGTCGGCCTGGACTTCGCGAAGTGGAAGCTGCTGGCCGGCGTTCGCGTGGAGGCTACGCGAGCCGACTACTTCGCCTACGAGCTGGTCTCTGCCAACGGTGTTTTCACCGGTGAGGTCAACCCTGTCGCGGGCCGGGCCGATTACACCCACGTGCTGCCAGGCGTGCACGTCACGTTCTCTCCCAGCCAGCGACTGGCCCTTCGTGCCGCATGGACCAATACCCTGGCCCGTCCGGCGTACGCCGACCTGGCCCCGATCAACGCCCTCGACGAAGTCCAGGAAAGTGACGGCAGCTTTACCGGGTCGCTGTCGGAGGGCAACCCAACGCTCAAGCCATACGACTCGATGAACTTCGATGTCTCGTTCGAGTACTACCTGCCGTCGGGCCTGGCGTCGGTCGCAACGTTCTACAAGCGAGTCGACAACGCCATCTACGATCGGCGCGTGACCCAACAGAACGTCGCGTACAACGGCCGGACATACGCGCTCTTCACCTACGTTCGTCCGGAGAACGCCGAGCGCGGCCATATCGCCGGTGTCGAGCTCAACTTTCAGTACACGTTTTCGGCGCTCCCGGCTCCATTCGACGGCCTTGGCACGAACATCAACTACACCTGGGCGGATTCGTCCGTGAGAGTATTCGGGCGAAACGACATCCTGCCGTTCTTCAAGCAGTCGAGCCAGATCGGGAACGCGGCGCTGCTGTACCTGAAACACGGCGTAGAAGGGCAACTGTCGGTGTCAACCCAGGGCCCGTATCTGTACTCCGTGGGATCGGCTGCAGGCAGCGACAACTACGTCAACTGGTACACCCGAGTGGATCTGAAGGTCAGCTTCCCGCTGACGCGGGCGCTCCGGGGCATCGTGGAGGTGCAGAACCTGAATAGCGCGCCACGGCGGCAGTACGCGGGCATCAGCGAACGCTTCGTCGAACACGAGATCTACGGGCGGGATTTCTACGTTGGCATCGACTGGAGGTTCTGATGGGCCACGTTTCGGCGTCTATCGTGCCGCTCGTCTCCGTGGTCCAGTGCCGCGTTGCGCTCTGGTGCTGAACCCAAGGCTGCCGCTGGCGTCGTGGAACAGGAGACCCCAGGAATAGGGCCGGGCTGTGCAGGCCCCTCGCCCGTACGGATCCGACCACCAGGCAACTACTATGAGCATGCTCCTCGTTGTCTTGTCGCTACTCGCGCTGCTACCGTTCTCTGGTCCGCAGCAGGCGGCCTCACCGCTGCCGCTCGGCGCACCGGGGTGGCGTCTCGAGGAGCTGCGTCGCTTCCAGGCCCCCGAGGCCCGGCAGGGCGTAGCGGTCGACCGCGTTTTCTTCTATGCCATCACCAACCGCGCAATCGGCAAGTACCGGAAGGACACCGGCGCGCGGGTCGCTCGCTGGGAAGGCCCCGTGGGAGGTCCCATCATCCACCTCAACGCCGGGTTGGTTCGCAAGGGCCAGCTCCTCGGGGTACATTCGAACTACCCTGGCGTGCCCATGCTCAGTTCGGTTGAGATCTTCGATCCTTCCACGCTGAAACACGTGGGCTCACACAGCTTCGGCCGGATGGACGGCTCCTTCACGTGGCTCGATCGGCACCACGACCGTTGGATCGCGTGCTTCGTTCACTACGGCGGCACGGGCGCCGAGCCAGGCCGCGACTCGACCTGGACCCAGATCCTCGAGCTCGACGACCAGTGGCGGCGCACAGCGGGCTGGGCCCTGCCTCCAGAACTGATCGAACGATTCGGCGGGCGCGGTTTCAGCGCGTCGGGTGGCGCGTTCGGACCAGGAGGTCTCCTCTATATCACCGGTCACGACAACGCCGAGATGTATGTGCTCGCTTTTCCTGAGGCCGGCTCCGTGATGCGCTGGGTCGCTACGTTCCCGATGCCGGCCGAGGGCCAAGCGTTCAGCTTCGATCCGCAGTATCCCGACGTCCTCTACACGGTCCTCAGGCGCACCAACGAGGTCATCGTGGGCCGCGTGCACCACCCGTGATCGCGCCCCCGGTTCCCATGGACGGCATCGCTCTGCCCTGGTTCCGCCCGGCCGCACTCGGCCAGCGGGGACTATAGGAAGCACTCATCGGTGATCACTTAGTGGCCTCCACTAGCGTTAATCCAGCGCGGAGGCGGCCGGTGCGGTGGGTTAGCGCTCATGGAGGCCACTAAGTGATCACCTATGAGGAAGCATGAAAGCGGTCTCCGCTCGCCTGCCGCTCGCCGGTTAACATAGCACCCGCTATCAGACGCCGCCCGGGCAGACGCTCGCCCTGGCACAGGGCCGATTATGCCCGCTGCGGCCGGGGTGTCAGCCCTGATCGCCGCCGCGCTGGCGGCGGAAGGGGAAAGTACTGTGCAGCCGCTCGAAACCGTCGAGCGTGGGTACGCCCGAGTCGTTGAAAACCCCGAGAGCCTGGGCGCACGCGTCGAACGCGTTGCGTGAGTCCGTGTGACTATCCCAATCCCCGGGCCGCCCGCAGGGTGACGTCGTCCGCATCTACAACTACGTCCGCCTCGTGCGCGGCGGGCTGAACTGAAGCGCGGCTCAGGGGCCTTTGCCGTCGGCTCAATCCAGACCCTTGCGAATCTCCGCGCGCAGTCCGCCCTCTCCGGGCCGATGAAACGTCAGAGAGAGTCCCAGGCGTTTGACCGACTCCGCGACGATCGCGAGGCCGAGGCCATGGCCGTCCGGGCGGCGCGTCCGCGCCTCGGGACCGCGGAACCAGCGCGTCGTGAGCTGTGCCAGGTCCTCGTCCGTCACCCCGGGACCGTCGTCTGCCACCGACAGCACGAACCCGTCGCCCGCCCGATCGAGGAGCACCGCGACGTGACCGCCTGCGTGGTTGTAGCGGATCGCGTTGTCCACGAGGTTGCTCAGGGCCTGTTCGAGGAGCGTGTGATCAGACGGGGCGACGAGCGGCGGGTCGGGGACCGCGACGTTCAATTCCACGCCTGAGACGCGAGCGATGGGTCGATGACGCGCCACGACGCGGTCCACGAGCGCGGAGACATCGACGGGCGCGAGGACGATCGGCGCACTTGACTCGTCGAGCTTGGTCGCGGCGCCCAGGTTGCGCAGCAGCGACCCCATGTAGTGCGCTTCCTGCACCGCGGCGCGCACGTGCCCGCGCTGCAGGGGCGTCGTGAGTTCGCGATCGAGTTCGGCGAGATGCCCCTGCAGGACGGTGAGCGGGATGGCGACGTCGTGCGTGGTGTTCGCCACGAACCCGCGCAGGGCCTCCTCGCGGGCCTGCACGTCCATCAGGTGAGCCCGGACACGCTGGCCGGCCTCGTTGAACGCGCCGGCGAGCGCCGCCACTTCGTCCCGTCCTTCTATCGCAACGGGCTCCGCATAGTGCGACGCGGCCGAGTGGCGCACGCCCTCCCCGAGACGGCGCAGCCTGGCGATCAGCGGCCCTGCGGCAAACCAGGCCGCCGCGAGGACGCTGACCACCACCAGCGCCAGGGCCTGGGCCTGGTCGCGAAGCTCCGCGGGGCGGGGAGGAATACGGGCCAGCAGGAACATGCACGGGCCCTGGCCGCCCAGAGGAACCACCAGCGCGACGCCGCGGCCCGTTCCGGCCCAGAACGAGGACGCGGTCGTGCCGGCTCGAGGTCAGCATGACCGGGCTCCAGCCCAACACCCGCTACCACTACCGGTTGCGCGACCGCCGGCCTGGCGAGGCTCCGTGTCGCGAAGGTCAGCCGGGTTCCTTCCACACCCAGCGTGCACCCGGCGCGACATTTGCTTTCGCGCTGCAGGGCGACTCGCACCCGGAGCGCCTGAACAGGATGTACGATCCCGGCCTCTACCGGCTCACATTGAGCAATGTCCAGAAGGACCAGCCTGACTTCTGCGTGATGCTTGGCGACGACTTCAGCGTCGATCCCCTCATCAGTCGCGGGGACCTGACTCAGCAGAACGTCGATCGGCTCTACGTCGACCAGCGGCAGTTCCTTGGCGCGATCGCCGCCTCCGTGCCGTTGTTCTTCGTCAACGGCAACCACGAGCAGGCGTCGCGTTACCTCCTCAAGGGCACGGCAGACAGCGCACCGCTCTTCTCGGGGCGCGCGCGCACCCGTTTCTTCCCGCTCCCCGGCCCCGATGCCTTCTACACCGGCGATGCCGATGAGGTCGAGGGGATCGGCCTTCTGCGCGACTACTACGCCTGGACGTGGGGCGATGCGCTGTTTGTCGTGATCGACCCCTACTGGCATTCGCCCGTGCAGGTCGACAACGAGGCCGGCGGCGGAGGCGGGCGCGGCGGCAATCGAGGCGCCGGCGGGCGAGCGGGGGGCGCTGGTAGAGGCCAGGCGAAGGTGGACTACGTGCGCGCGTGGCTGCCGAAAGACGAAACCGGCGACATCAGGAACGGCGCGGTCGCCTTCTCGTATACGGTCAAGCCGCGAGCCCGGCAGTGAACGGACACCTGGTCGGGATCCGCGGCGCCCTCACGGCAGGCCTCCTGCTCGCCGCGGTTGTGTTCACCGCGTGCGGCGGGGGCGGCTCACCCTCGTCGAACGTGCCCGGGAACACCGCCCCGCCAACGCCAGCCCCACCGGTGCCGGACGGCTTCTACAGCGGGGACACGATGCAGGTTCCCGGCGTGGGGCTCGTCCGCGACTACTACTCCTTCGAGTGGGGAGACGCGTTGTTCGTGGTCATCGATCCGTACTGGCATTCACCCGTGCCGGTGGTCAACGGCGTGCCCGGCGTGGAGAAGACGAAAGACGCCTGGGAAGCCACAATCGGCGACGAGCAGTACGCGTGGTTCAAGAGCACCCTGGAGAAGAGCCGCGCGAAGTACAAGTTCGTCTTCGAGCATCACGTGCTCGGCACCGGCCGCGGCGCCGCCGCTCTCGTGCACACCTACGAATGGGGCGGCTACAACCGCAATGGCACCGCCTATGAGTTCTCGTCCCTGCGTCGCAACTGGGCCAAACCGATCCACCGGTTGATGGAGGACAACAAGGTCACCATCTTCTTCTCCGGGCATGATCACCTCTTCGCCCGGGAAAAGGTCGATGGCGTCGTCTATCAGGAGGTGCCAAACCCGGCGGACAACACGTACGCGGCCTTCAACGCGGACGCGTACGATCCGGCCACGATCAGCCTGCCCGGCGCAAGCTATGATCCCGCGTACGGCGTCACAATGCCCAACGCCGGCTACTTCGACGTGACCGTGTCGCCGGATCGCGTGACCGTGTCCTACATCGGGGCCGTGCTGCCCGGTGACGAAGCCAAGGCCAGCGCCGCGAACGGCGCTGTGGCCTACTCCTATTCCGTATCGGCCAGGTAGTCCAGCGCGCGTCGTCCTTCGGCTTCTTCGACTTGGCTCTCACCAGCTCCACTCCGGCCACGTGCAGATCGCCCTGCTCGGGCTCCCTCATGAATGCGGCCAGGCTGAACGCGAGAGCCAGGCTGCCGCTGACGAGGAAGACGACGAGCGCGATGGCGACGGGCACGACCAGCAAGGTGTCAGGCCGCCCGCGGGGTCAGAGTCGTCTCTGCCCCCGACTCGACTCGCCGCCGCGCGGGGGGAGGCGTATGCTGAAGCGGATCTTCGCCTGTCCGCCAGGCGTTCGGGTCCAACGCCCCGCTGCGCCCCCCTGAAAGGCCGATGCCATGAAGACGACTCCCTCGCTCGCGCTCGTGTTCGTGCTGACGTTCGCCCCCGCCTGCGCGCCGAAGGTGGACGATCCCGCCGACGTCCAGGCCATCACGCGGCTGATGCAGGGCTACTTCCAGGCCGCCAACATCAAAGACACCGCCGCCCTCCAGGCGCTGCTGACCGACGAGACGATCCTCTTCGAGCCGCACATGGCGCCGCTCGCGGGCAAGGAGGCGATCGGCAAGATGCACGAGGCCTTCCTCGGCAGCTTCAGCACGAATGCGACGGCCACGGTCGGCGGCGTGCGCGTCGCGGGCGACCTCGCCGTCGCCCACGGCACCTACGCGGAGACCGTCACGCCGAAGGACGCCACGCTGGCGGCCGTGCGGGCGAGCGGGCACTGGATGGCCGTGCTCAAGCGGCAGGCCGGCGGCGGGTGGAAGTGGGACTGGGTGATGGCCAACAGCGACCAGCCCATGCCGGGGACGACGGCGGGCGGGGCCGAGGAGCAGGCGCTGATGGAGATTGAGCGGGGGTTCGCCGCCGCGGCGAAGAACCACGACATGGCGTTCTTCGAGCGCACCCTGGCAAAGGAGTACGCGCAGGTGGTGGACGGCAAGCCGGTGAACGTGGCCCGGCAGCTCGTCGAGATGAACGCGGGCACGTTGCAGCTCGAGTCGCTCGCGATCCGCGACATGCGCGTACACGTCGTGGGCGACGCCGCCATTGTCTCGATGGCCGCCGAGAGCACCGGCACGTACAAGGGGAAGCCCTTCTCCGACAGGGCCAAGGGCGTCGACGTCTTCGTGAAGCGCGACGGGCGCTGGCAGATCGTGAACAGCCAGATGACGACGATCAAGGAATAGGCGGCGCCCGCATCCTGCCGAGGTGGCGGGTGTGGGCATCGCGAATGGACCTGGAGGGGGTGGTTCGCAATTCGGCATCGCCTGTCAGTCGATGGCTCAACCGGTCTCAAGCAGCGGCCCACAAGGTCGCTATTGCGGCTAATTGATAATTGTATTGACAGTTAGCCGCCGTTTGCGAGATCTTCTCGCGTGATCCAAAGGCGCCTTCAGCCCAGGTTGCTCGACCTGGCGGCGACGTTCCCCGTCGTGACCCTGACCGGGCCTCGCCAGTCCGGCAAGACGACGCTCAGCCGAGCAGCGTTCCCTGACAAGCAGTACATCTCGCTCGAGGCCCCCGATGTTCGCGAGTTCGCACGCGCCGACCCGCGTGGTTTCCTCGCGACCTGCCGCGATGGCGCCATCCTGGACGAGGTGCACCGCGTGCCCGACCTGCTGTCCTACGTGCAGGTCGAGGTGGACCGCGACCGGTCGCCAGGGCGTTTCATCCTGACCGGTTCGGCGAACTTCTCCCTGCTGCGATCGCTCGGGCAGTCCCTCGCCGGCAGGACCGCGCTCCTTGAACTCCTCCCTCTGGACCTGGAGGAAACGCGCCTCTTCGGCCCGCTGCCAACGGATGTGTTCACGCTGCTCTGGCGCGGCACCTATCCGGCGGTCTACGACCGGCGCCTCGACCCGGAGGATTGGTACGCCGCCTACGCGTCCACCTATCTCGAGCGCGACGTGCGGTCCATCCTGAACGTTGGCGACCTCGTCGCGTTTCAAACGTTCCTCCGCCTGGCCGCGGGCCGCGTCGGCCAACTCGTGAACCTCCACGCGCTCGTCGCCGACGCCGGCGTGACGCACGCCACCGCCCGGGCGTGGTTGACAGTCCTCGAGGCGGGCTACATCGCCTGGAGGCTACCGCCCTTCCACGCCAACGTGTCGTCGCGGCTCGTCAAGACGCCCAAGTTGCACTTCGTCGATCCCGGCCTGGCCTGCTACCTGCTTGGCATCAGATCGGCCGACCAACTGCGCACGCACCCGCTGCGGGGCTTCGTCTTCGAAACCTGGGTCGCATCGGAGATCCTCAAGCGCTTCACCCACGCGGGCCGCACGAGTCCCATGATGTTCTTCCGAAGTCGCGACGGGGCAGAGGTCGACATCGTTGTCCCCGGCCCGACGGCGCT
>Ga0315286_10003258_pt1 | contig 15284 bp, 11 predicted proteins | sample YL17G10_0_MG_FD_205038 | JGI IMG/M metagenome (GOLD analysis project Ga0315286, IMG submission 205038) | Sediment microbial communities from Yellowstone Lake, YNP, Wyoming, USA - YL17G10_0 | ecosystem: Environmental > Aquatic > Freshwater > Lake > Sediment | place: USA: Wyoming | collected...
AACGGCGGCACCGACACGACCAGGCCCGTCTCGAGCGTCGCCGGCTTCAACTGCGCATTCGCGGTCGACCCCTTGATGGCCGGCGCGGTGTCCTTGACCGTGAGATCCACCGTCTGCGGCAGCTCGATCCCCACCGGTTCGGCTCCGTAGAACTCGACCTTGATCGTGGACTCCGGCACGAGGTAGCCAATCATCTCGCCCAGCACCTCGTCGGAGAGCGTGACCTGGTCGTAGGTGCTCGTGTCCATGAAGTGGTGGCCGACCGCGTCGCTGTACATGTATTGCATCTCGAGTTCGTCAAGCGTCGCGCGCTGGACGCTATCGTCCGACCGCAGCCGCTGTTCCACCTGCGCCCCGTTGCGCAGGTTGCGCATCTTGACGCGAACGAACCCGCGGAGGTTGCCGGGCGTGACGTGCTGCAACTCGAGGATCCTGAGCAGGTCGCCATCCAGATGGATGAGCATGCCCTTCCTGAGACGCGTGGCCTGAATCGCACTCATAGATGTCGACCGCTGTCCTGCCGGTCTGGACGGACCCGATGACGCCTTTGCAGGCGAGTTTTTCCCTGGTACAGACCGTCGATGGTAGCACATCTGGTTGGGCCCAACCAAACATGCTAGGATGCGATTCGTGGCCTTTTCCCGCCTGGATCCGCTCCATGATCGGCTCGCGCCGCCCGCGCGGCTGAACCGTCCGGGGGCGGACCAGACGCCCGTCATCCGTGGCGAGCAGCCCTGCCAGACGCCGGGTGATGCCCGGTTTCTGCGGGTCGAACGCGGACATGGCGCGTTCGTAGGCTCGTTCTCGCTCCCCCGGCCGGTTCGGGCCCGGGAGATCTCGGCAGAGTTCCCCAGCGGCGTCCTCACGGTGTTCGCGCCCAAGGTGCGTCCGCAGACTCGTCGCATCAGGATCGACTGACTGACATGAAACGACTGCTGTTCGCCGTCCTCGCTATCACCGTTGGCTTCGCCGCCGGGCTGGTCGTCACGGGCCGCCTGCACATCGCCCAGACGAGTACGGCCGCCCCGGCGGGCGGCGATCAAACAGCGACGACTGCCGCGCCGGCGACACCGGCCGGGCGCACCGTGCCAGGGCTCACGGACTTCACGGGCGTTGCAGCCGGCACGGTCAGCGCCGTCACGAACATCTCGTCGCAGCAGGTCGTCCGGACGTCGAATTCGCCGTTCGCCGACGATCCGTTCTTCCGCTATTTCTTTGGCGACGATTCCGAGATGTTCGGCGGACGCGACCGGCGGGAGACCAGTCTCGGGTCCGGGGTCGTCGTCTCGCCAGACGGCTACGTCCTCACGAACAACCATGTCGTCGGCGACACGACGGCTGAGATCACGGTGTCGCTGGCCGACAAGCGCGAGATGCGCGCACGGGTGATTGGCACCGATCCGCTCACCGACATCGCGCTGTTGAAGATCAACGCGACCGGGCTGCCGGTGGTGCCATGGGGCGATTCGTCGAAGCTGAAAGTGGCCGAGTGGGTCCTGGCGATTGGCAATCCCTTTCAGTTGAGCCAGACGGTCACGCTCGGCATCGTCAGTGCAATCGGCCGGACCAACGTCGGCGTCGCGGCGTACGAGGACTTTATCCAGACCGACGCGGCCATCAATCCCGGCAATTCGGGAGGGGCGCTGATTAACGCGCGGGGCGAACTGGTCGGTATCAATACCGCCATCTACAGTCAGAGCGGCGGCTACCAGGGTGTCGGCTTTGCGGTGCCGTCGAATCTGGCCCGTCGCGTGATGAACGATCTCATCAAGTACGGATCGGTGCGCCGGGGATCGATTGGATCGGTTGAGGTCATACCGCTCACGACGCGTGTCGCCGAACAGTTGGGCGTCTCGACTGACAGGGGCGTGCTGGTCAATCGGATGGCCCGGAACTCGCCCGCCTACGACGCCGGCATCAGACCGGGAGACGTGATCGTGACCGTCAACGGCAAGGACATGACCGACGGCTCGCAGTGGTTCAGAGTCGTCGCCGACGCCCCGATCGAGAGCACGATTACGATCGGCGCCATTCGCGAGGGCAAGAAGGTGGAATTCCGCGTGCCCGTCCAACTGATGTCAACGGGGAATCGCCCGGCGCGGCGGCGGTGACCAACGGGGTTCGGGATTCGGAATTCGCTGAAACGTCGCGCCGGAGGCCGGGCTGGAGCCCGGCGATCCCAGGGGTGTCACGCTGGCCAACTGTCCGATCCGTTGCGAGCCTGGGATCGCCACGCTCCAGCGTGGCAATCGGGGTTCGGGGGCTCTGGCATGAACGCGTACGGGCGGGTCCCCGCCTGCCCTGCCAGCCCTGAGCGCAGTCGAAGGGAGCGAAGTCGAAGGGTGCCCGCCCGCATCACGTAGGGCAACCACAGGGGGTTGCCCCTACACCCGAATGTGTCCGTCGTCAGGGGCGCGATTTATCGCGCCCGGCGCGGCGGCGGTGAAGAACGGGATTCGGGGCTCGGGGTGTTCCCGTAGGGGCCGCCCCCTTGTCGGCCCTTTCAGCTATCGCGCCCGGCGGCCCGACACGCAGGGATGGCCGATGACGAAGCATCGCCACGGCCTGTCGGTGCCGACGCGAATCCCGATTCGCGGACTCCACCCGACATCGTGAATCGTCTTTCCGCGATCCTCGATCCACAACGTCGCGTGGGCTGACCGCGTCAGGTCAGCCCGGTTGTCACCCAGCGTGATCCCCATCGCACGCGTCAGATTCCCCGGCCCCCGGCACAACTCGTGTATCGGAATATGCGGCCGGTGGCGGCCCCGGCCCTGGCGCCGCCGTGTCTGCATGAGGTCGATCCCCGACACGGGCTCGAGCGCGCGAATCAACACGGCAGCCGGAGCCCCGGCCTCTTCGGTGACCGCGTTCACAAGACAGTGCATGCCGTAGTTCAGGTAGACGTACGCATGGCCCGGCTCGCCATAGAGCGGCTCGTTACGAGACGTCGGACCTGGTGCGGCGTGGCAGGCGGGATCGGATTCCCCGATGTAGGCCTCGGCTTCGACGATCGACCCGCTCGTCAGACCATCACCCGATCGGTGGATCAGCAGCGTGCCAAGCAGGTCTCGAGCGACGTCGAGAGTCGGCCGGCGGTAGAAGGACCGCGGCAGCACGGGGCCGCGCTGACCGCGAGTGGTCACGGCGTCCTGGGAGCCGCGGGCTGACGAACCGTCAGCCGCTTCTGCGATCGCGCGGCGGCGGCGGCCACGGTTCTGTCGCGATCGCGGGCCAGCAGATCGAGCGCCGGCAGCGTCGCGGCACTGCCGATGATGCCCAGCACCTCGGCGATACCCGCTCGCTCCCTGGCATCACGGTAGGAGGCGGCTCCGCCAAGCGACGGCACGATGGCTGAGCCAAGCTCCACCAGGTAGCCGAACGCGTTCTCCTGAAGATCGGCGCTGCGGAACCCGTCGGTGATCACTCTGAGTTCGCTGAAGTCGCCGATGCGCGCCCGGGCAAACGCCCCAGCCAGGCGAACCACGGCCGACCGGTCGGCCGCGGCGCGGGTCAGCAGCGCGTCGAGCGCGGCTCGGTCGCCAATCCTGGCCGTGCCTTCGAGCGCGATTCGGCGAAGCTCCTCGTCATTGACATCGAAGGCGCTCGCGAACTGACCGACGCTCGACGGATGCGCGATGCGGGCCAGGGCGTTGAGCGCCGCCAGCCCAAGCTTGTCCCGCTTGTAGTATCCGCAGAAGTCGACCAGCGACCGCACGGCGCGGTCGTGCCGCAGCGCACCAAGTGCGTTGATGGACGACAGGCGAACCAGTTCGTCCGGATCGTTCATGGTCACGATGAGCTGGTCGCCCACGTCGCCGCGCTGTGCGAGCCATTCCTGGTTCGCCTTCTCGTCGCGAAGCGCCGGCTCGTACAGCCTTCCCAGCACGTGGATCGCCGCCGCTCGCAGCTCGGGGGCAGGATCCTTCATGACAGCCAGCAGCCGAAACACCGCACCCTTGGCATCCGGAAACTGACCGCGCTTGACGAGTGACGGTCCAACGATGCCCACCGCGTACATCGCGTCGAACCGGACCTGCGGCGTGGAGGATGCCATCCCACCCACCAGCGCCGTCATCACGGAGGCCTGAGGCAGGTTGGCCACGGTCGCACCGGGTCCCTGCGCAAACGCCAGCAATGGAAGGCTGGCGTCCTTCGACTTGACGATCCGGCTGGCGAACGCCCGTGTGTAGCCTTCGTCGGCGAGGAACAACGACACGACGGTTGCGATCGCCTGGGCCTGAACATCGGCCACCGGGTCGCTGATCAACCCGGCAACAGGCGCGACCGCATCGATGTAACCGGCCCCGGCCAGCAGGCCCAGCGCGTTGATCCGGACCTTCGCGTCGGGAGACTTCAGCCGAGCGACCACATCCTCGAACGCGATCTCCTGGCCGCGAACCGGCTGCAGGCCGGGCCCGGGCGTGACACCGGCGATGACCACCAGCAGCGCCACGACCGCCGACCGGGATTGCACTGTGCGTCTCATGCCACGCTCCCTCGTTCCCGCCCGCGCCGATCGCTGGTCAGCACGGGCCTCAGAAACCGCCCCGTATGCGACCCCTCGTCGGCCGCGATCTGCTCGGGCGTGCCTGTCACCACGATCTGGCCTCCCCGGTCGCCGCCTTCGGGCCCGAGGTCAATCACATAGTCCGCTGTCTTGATGACGTCGAGATTGTGCTCGATGACGAGCAGCGAATGCCCGGCCTCAAGCAGACGCCCGAACGCCGCGAGCAACTTCGCGATGTCGTCAAAGTGTAACCCGGTCGTGGGCTCGTCGAGCATGTACAAGATCCGCTCGCCGCCCGACACCGCCAGATGGGCCGCAATCTTGACCCGTTGCGCCTCACCGCCCGAGAGCGTGGTTGCCGGCTGGCCCAGCCGAACGTAGCCAAGTCCGATCTCGTCGAGCACCAGCAGGCGGCGCAGCACCTTGGGAGAGGCGCTGAAAAACGCCAGCGCCTCGCGGACGGTCAGCTCGAGCACCTCGTGCACGTTCCTGTTCCGGTACCGGACATCCAGCACCTGGGGCTTGAACCGCTTGCCGTCGCAGGCGTCGCAGGGCACGAAGACATCGGCGAGAAACTGCATCTCGACCCGCACGTGGCCCTCGCCCTCGCACACCTCGCACCGTCCGCCCGGCACGTTGAAGGAGAAATGGCTCGCGGTCAGGCCGTTGGCCCGGGCATCCCTGGTCGAGGCGAACAGTTCCCGGATCGGATCAAACGCCTTCAGGTACGTCACCGGATTCGATCGCGGAGTCCGGCCGATCGGCGTCTGGTCGACGAGCACGACGTCGGTGATGAACTCGGCGCCTTCGAGTTTCCGGTGCGCGCCGACCTTGCCTTCGGTGCCGCCCTTCAGCCGCTTGATGGCCGGGTAGATGATGTCGTGCACCAGTGTCGACTTGCCTGACCCGCTGACACCGGTCACCACGGTCAGTGTATTGAGCGGAATATCGACGTCGATGCCGCGGAGGTTGTGCTCGGCGGCCCCCAGCACGCGCAGGCGCTGGCCCGTGCCGCGGCGGCGATGCGAAGGCACGTGGATGGACAATTCGCCCCGCAGGTACTTCGCCGTCAGCGATCGCGTCTCCTGCATCAACCCCTCGAGCGGGCCGTTGTAGATGATGCGCCCGCCCTGCTCGCCGGCCCCCAGGCCCAGATCGACGACGTGGTCAGCCACACGGATCATGTCGGCGTCGTGCTCGACCACGAGCACGGTGTTGCCCTGGTCACGCAGCAGGCGCAGGATGTCGATGAGCCGCTGGTTGTCGCGCGGGTGCAGACCAATCGACGGCTCGTCGAGGACGTACAGCGTGCCCACCAATGCCGACCCCAGCGATGACGCCAGACTGATGCGCTGTGCCTCGCCGCCTGACAGCGTCGACGACAGCCGGTCGAGCGTGAGGTAGTCGAGGCCGACATCGCTCAGGAAGCCGAGCCGCCGCCGGATCTCGCCCAGCAGCTTGTCGGCAATCGCCGCGTCCTTTTCGCCAAGCGCCAGCCCGATGAAGAACCGCTGCGCCGCGCTGACCGTCAGCGCGCAGACGGCATCGATGGTCTCGCCGCCGACCCGAACATCTCGTGCTTCGCGGCGAAGCCGCGTGCCGGCACAGTCGTGACAGGTCTGATAGCCCCGATACCGGCTGAGAAACACGCGAACGTGGACCTTGTACTTCTTGCGCTCCAGCCACGCAAAGAAACCCCGAATACCCGTGTACTCGTCGCCGTCGCCGTCGATGACGATCCGCCGTTCCGCATCTGTCAAGTCCTGCCACGGGAGGTCGAGACGCACGTGGCCTTTGCGGGCCACCCGCTTCAGGTCTGCCAGCGACGAACGGTAGTGCGGCTTGCTCCACGGCTCGATCGCGTTGCGGTTGATCGACAGTGCGGGATCCGGCACCACCAGGTCCATGTCGACTTCGATGATGTTGCCAAAGCCATGACAGGTCGCGCACGCGCCGAACGGATTGTTGAACGAGAAGAGGCGGGGCTGGGGAGTTTCGTACGGGATGCCGCACGACCGGCACTCGAATCGCTCGCTGAACATGTGGATCCGTCGGTTCGGTCCGTCGCCGGTCTCGACGGCGATTGCCGCGCCGCCGCCTTCGGTATACGCCGTCTCGATCGAGTCGGTCAGGCGGCTCTCGACACCGGGTTCGATCCTGATGCGATCGACCACCACCCGCAGTTCCGTGCGGCCGGCCAGCAAGGCGGCATCGATGTCGTCGAACGGCACGGCCTGATCGTCGACCAGCAGGCGCCCGAAGCCCTTCTTGCGCAGCCCGTCGACGGTCGCGACGATCGCATCCTGGCCGTTGGCAGCGCGACCTGCGCCATTCCCGCCCGCCGGAAGTTTCCGAGACCCGCGTCCCGGCCCTGGCAACGCCTCGACACGCGCCGGCTCCTCTACCGCCGACTCCCCAATCTCGTCGACCACCTCGCTGCCGTTGGCCTGGTCGTCGCCTCCGGCGCCCACGACCAAGACAGGCAGATCAAACGCCAGCACCAGGCGCGTGCCTTCCGGCAGCTGCGCCAGCCGCCGCGCCACGACTTCGGCCGTCTCGCGCGTCACCTCCTGCCCGCACTGCCGGCAAGAGGTGCGGCCGACCCGCGCAAACAGGAGCCGCAGGTAGTCGTGAATCTCGGTCGTCGTGCTGACCGTCGAGCGAGGATTGCGAATCGAGTTCTTCTGGCGGATGGCGATCGCCGGCGACACGCCGTCAATCGAGTCGACGTCAGGCTTCTCCATCCTCTCGAGAAACTGGCGGGCGTATGCCGACAACGACTCGACGTACCGGCGCTGTCCCTCTGCGTAGATCGTGTCGAAGGCGAGCGACGACTTGCCGGAACCGCTGACGCCAGTCAGGATCACCAGCTTGCCCGACGGCAGCGTCAGGTCAACGTTTTTCAGGTTGTGGGTGCGCGCCCCCCGAATGACGATGTCGGTCGCGTCGGAGGTGGGAGTATCAGCCATGTCGGCGGTCGTGTTCCCGGGATCGGCCGGCAGGCTAGCCGCAGCGCCTCGCCATCCCCGAAGTCCGGGGGCACGGCCCACTGCGCGGCCCGTCGGGCGAACCCTAAATTAGCCATAGTAGCATGTCGGGCCCGCCGATCCCGTGCGCGCTGCCGCACCCACAGATGAACTGGCTGCCGTGACCCGCGGGGGGGCATCCGGTACGCCAACCTCGCAAGCGCCTGGCGGCACGACGGCTCGGATACAATGGGCTCCCACCCCAGCGCACGTCTGTGGCGAACCAGGAGTGCTGATGATTCCAGAGAGCCGCTATTTCCACGTGGCGCCCACCGGCGCCATGACGTCACTCGCCAGCCTCGCCGACGCCCTGGCCGCCGGCGCAGGCTATGTCTGGCTCGACTACGTCAATCCCTCCCGCGACGACCTCATGGCGCTGGTCGCTCCGCTCGGCCTGCACCCGCTCGCGATCGAGGATTGCCTCGACGAAGACCAGGTGCCGAAGATGGAGGAGTACCCGGGCCACACGTTTCTCCTGTTCAACCATATCGAGCTTGAGGGGCAGGCCCTGAGGATCGAAGAGGTGAACTACTTTGTCGGCCCCTCGTTTCTCATCTCCGTCGCGGCCCACGCCCGGACGCCGGCCCGGCGCGACCGGCTGGAAAAGGGGCTCGCCGTTGAGAAAGCCGCCCTCGGCCGGGGCCCGGACTACCTTCTCCACATGTGCCTCGACGCCATCGTTGACGGCACCCTGCCGGCCATCGAGGCGCTGCAGGACGACCTCGACCGCACCGAGGAACTGACGCTCACGCGCGAGCGGGATGCGGTCGACCCGAGCGACCTGCTCGACCTGCGCCGCAACCTGCTGGGGCTGCGCAAGAGCCTGTTCCACGAACGCGAAGTGCTCATGAAGATCTGCCGGGGAGACTCGCCGAACATCACCAAAACGAGCCTCTACCACTTCCGCGACGTCTACGATCACGTGGTGAAGTTCGCGGAGGAGGTCGAGGAGTGCCGCGACATGATCGGGACACTGCTGGAGGTGCAGCTCGCGCTCGCGAACAACCGGCTCGCGCTGGTCGGCAACCGCACCAATCTCGCGGTGCGGCGCCTCACGTTTATCACGACCGTCTTCATGCCGCTGTCGTTCCTGGCTGGCGTGGGCGGCATGTCCGAGTGGAGCATGATGACCGGCCCGCAGAACTGGCGCATCGCGTACCCGGCGTTTCTCGTTGCGATGGCCACCATTGGCGCGGCGAGCTACTGGGCCTTGAAGTGGCTCGACCGGCGGGCCACGACGCGCGATGGACGCTAGCGCCGGAACATGTAGGCCAGCTTTACGAAGAACCCGTCCGACGTCCGCTCGAGACGGGCTGTCGGGTCGGGCACGAGGTCGCGCGCCAGGCTGCTCCCGTAGCCGAAGAACGCCACCGTGCCCGGCGTCGGCTCGTACGAAATGAGCCAGTCTATGCGCAGGCCGTCGACGCGTTGCGGCCCCGCGATGCTTCCGCTCACCAGCAACGGCAGCCCCGTGGTGGGATCCTGCAGCGCCACACGCCGCTCCGATCGATACTCGGTGATCAGCCTGAAGAACAGTGAGCGGTTGGGCTGATACTCGAGCTTGATTCTGGGGATCGTCGTCCGCGCGAATTCAACGCGATCGCGATCGCGCTCGATGCGCGACGCCACCAGGCTCAGGTCGATGCGCGCCGACGCGGTCGGCCTCAGTCCAAGGGTCGTCGTGACCCGCGTCTCATGCCCGTTCGAGGCTTCGGCGAAGATCGCGGTGCCAGCGCGTCTCACTTCGACCTTCGCATTGACCTTCTGATAAACGGGCGTCGTCACGCTGTAGGTCCCGCCCCAGTTGGTCACGCCGTCGGGCGTCGCAAACACCGAGGTTGCACCGCTCGGCTGCTGCACGGCGTACGCCTGGTACATCGCCGGCTGGAACTGCACGAAATCGCGGCTGACCCGCGCGCTCAACTGCCACCCGCCGCGCAATTGGGCCGTCATGTGAGACTGGTCGCTGCCCTCGATCGCGCCGGTACGCCCGAACGACGCGTATCGCCATATCCGGGTCGGCCCGAAGAAGGCCGTCAGATTCTCGAGCCAGGCGCCGCGTTGTCCGTAGTACGTGAACCGGTTGGACGCGTGGAACTCGACCATGTCGTTGCGCGGCACGTACCCGGATTGCGTCTCGAACGACTCGCCGAAGCCCACGAGCTTGTAGTTGAATCCCCACCGCCGCGCCGTGCGATCGAACTCGGCCTGCCACATCGGCGAGCTGTTGATCATGCCGTTGCGCTCAGTCCACGATCCGCCGACCTGGCCGAGCAGGTAGTACAGGCGCCCGAACACCCAGCGCGCGTCTGCGGCCACGACTCTGTTGAAGGCGCCCGCAGACTCGCGGTCGGTAAACGTGAGACCGGCGAGCGAATCCGAGCCGAAGTCCTGGCGCAGGCGGGCCACATTCACCCAGGCGTGTCCATCAGCGGTGGTATCGGAGGCCGACAAGACGGCGACGCCGGTCCTGCCGACTTTCCCGGTCAGCTTCCCGCCCACGATCGGATCGACGATGCGTCGCGTGTAGACGAGCTGGTTCGGCGTCGCAAACAACTCGATGCCTTCGAGAAAGAACGGCCGTTTCTCGGGGAAGAAGAGCGCGAAACGCTCGTTGACCGTCACCTGGCTCGCGTCGGATTCGACCTGGCTGAAGTCGGGATTCACCGTCGCATCAACCGACATGTTCGTGAACCCGAGCCTGACGTTCGCCCCGGGACTGATGTCCGTCTTGTCCCTTGCGAACCGGCCTGCGCCAGCCAGCGCGCCATTCGACGACCCCGTGACGAACGGCTGGATCTCGGTCACGACCCCGCGCTGAAGGTCGCGCAGCCCTTCCATCGTCCCCGCCTGGCCGAGGAAGCTCGCGATCCGCCTGGCATCGGTCCACGTGTCCTCGCGCCCGGTCCGCTGAGTCTTCCTGGAGATGTTGATGCCCCAGCGCTGCGGGCCGCTGCCCGGATACCGCAGGCTCTTGAACGGGATGCGCACCTCGACGATGTAGCCGTCCGGGGTGAACTGGCCCTTCGAGTCGAACTGGTAGTCGGGATTCAGATCGACGGTGCCGCCGAACATGCTGCCGGCATTGAAGGCCCCTTCCGTCTGCACGCCGTCTTCCTGCGCCCCGAGCGGATTGACGCCAAAGACAAACGCGCGGCGGCGATCGCTGAAGGTGTCGAGAAAAATCCGGACCCAGTCGTTCTGGCTGATGTTGTCGCGATCGGCGACGGTGGCGCGAATCGATCCGGGCACCGAATCGTGCGCGATGATGGCGAAGTGCAGCGCGCTCGGCGAATAGAAGACGCGCACCTCGGTCTGCTCGCTTGCCGGCTGGCTGTCGACAGGCCGATATTCAGAGAAGCCCGTGAGTCGCGTCGCCTGCGACCACGCGGGCTCGTTGAGCCGGCCGTCGATCTCGATCTGCGCATCGATCCGGGGGATCGAGAACGTGGGAGATCCTCGGCCCTCCACGACGACGGCAGATGGGGCTGGAGGCGCCACGGCGGGCGGCGGCTGGGCCGCACCGGGAGCCTGGATGAGTCCGAGACAAAGTAAGAGTACGGTCATGCTTCAGCCAGTTCGAATGTCGCTGGGATGCGCACCGCATGGGGACTGTCGCCAGCAGTCTATGCCATTCGTCAATCCCAGTGAGCCCATCTGAAGACGGCCCGCGATCACCAGTTCACCTGTTGACGGCGGCCATCGTCTGCGCCGGGTACCGAAGACCCGCAGTGACACCGCTGGGCATCATCTCGTCGAGCCGGCGCAGATCGTCTGCGCCGAGGCGCACATTGACGGCACCGGCGTTGTCCTCGAGGTACGTTCGGCGCTTGGTACCCGGAATCGCGACCATGTCGTCACCCTGGGCCATGACCCACGCCAGTGCAAGCTGGCTCGGCGTGCAGTGCTTCTCGATGGCCAGGTCACTGATCCGATCGACCAACTGCAGGTTCTTCTGGAAGTTCTCGCCCTGGAAACGCGGGTGGCTCCGCCTCGCATCGTCGGCGGGCAGATCTTCCGGACGCCTGAATCGGCCAGTGAGAAATCCGCGGCCGAGCGGGCTGTACGGCACGAACCCGATGCCAAGTTCGCGCGTGGTCGGCAGGATGTCGTCCTCGGGATCGCGGGTCCAGAGTGAGTACTCCGTCTGAAGCGCTGAAATCGGGTACACGGCGTGGGCTCGCCGGATGGTTGTCGCGGCGGCCTCCGACATCCCCAGGTAGCGCACCTTACCGGCGTGGACCAGTTCGGCCATCGCGCCAATCGTGTCCTCGATCGGCACGTTGGGATCGACGCGATGCTGGTAGTAGAGGTCGATGTCGTCGACGCCCAGCCGCTTGAGCGACGCGTCGCAGCACTGGCGGACGTATTCCGGCCTGCCGTTGACGCCCAGCCAGGCGCCTTCGGGACTTCGCATGATGGCGAACTTCGTCGCCAGCACGACGCGATCGCGTTTGCCGCGAAGAAAGCGGCCGACCAGTTCCTCGTTGGTGTAGGGCCCGTAGATATCGGCGGTGTCGAGGAAGGTGATACCGAGTTCCAGCGCGCGGTCGAGCGTGGCCATCGATTCGGCCTCGTCTCGTCCTGCGTAGAAATCGCTCATCCCCATGCACCCGAGCCCCAGCTCGGAGACGACCAACCCCTGCGTTCCGAGTGCCCGCTGTTTCATCGTTGCTGTCCCCTGTGATCGGTCGACCGTCGCCTGTTCCTGGCCCGCGCCAGGCAGCCCCACGATCATATCCGTTTCAATTCCTGCACACGATGGGACGAGCAACGATCGCGATTGCTGCCACGTGGTCGGGATGCGTCCCGCAGATCATGGGCGTTCTGGCGTATTCCGGGGCTCCCCCAGGATGGCGTCTGCATTGCAATCTGAGTGGGTTCCGGCGTTCGCCGGAATGACGAAGACAGAGGTCTGGTCGGACGACTAACCGGACCTCATCGTGCGGGCGTCAGCCAGCATTCGGAGAGGACCAGTGCCTGGACGTTCGCATTCGCGGGAGCGACGGCATCTGAAGGATCTGCCGGCGGCGGGCGACCACTCGCCTGCGGCCGACCGAGCGTGGAAATGACGCCAGAAAGGGAGTGCTTGACATGATGACTATTTCTGACTACCTTATAGTCATGAACGACGTAAGGATTGCCGATTTGAAGGCCCGGCTGAGCGAGTACCTGAGGAAGGTCAAGCGGGGCCACGCCGTAACGGTTCTAGACCGGGAAACGCCAATCGCCAGACTCGTGCCCTACGAGACCGATGCGGCGTCGCTCTCTGTACGGCGACCGATCGCCGGTGCGCCGAAGCTTCAGAGTGTGGCCCTGCCGCCGCCGCTCGAAATTCAGGGCGACATCGTCGCGATGCTCATCGAGGAGCGGGAAGCCGACCGATGATCGCCTACCTCGACTCGTCGGTGCTGTTGCGGATCGTCCTCGGGCAACCGAGTCCGCTCGAGCAATGGCCGAACGTGGAGCAGGGCATCGTCAGCGCCCTTGTCGAGGTTGAGTGTCTGCGGAGGCTCGACCGGCTTCGTATCACTCAGGCGATCTCGGACGAGATGATCACCCTGCGGCGCGAGGCCGTCTTCCGCCTGCTCGAATCAGCAAGTGTCGTCGACCTCACGAGGGCGGTCCTCCGCCGGGCGTCGCAGCCGCTGCCGACATCGGTCGGGACGCTAGACGCGATCCATCTGGCGACGGCCCTGATGTGGCGCGAACGTACCGAACAAGACGTCGTGATGGCGACGCACGATGCCCGGCTGGCGCTGGCAGCGCGGGCGTGCGGCCTTCGTGCGGTTGGGGTGTAGTGCGGTGGGCCTCGCACTGGAGGCCGGGGTCCATAGCCGGGATTCGGGATTCGGGATTTGGGGTTCGGGACGGGCAAGGGCGTGTGGCCTTCGCGCGGTCGGGGTGTAGGTCCGACCCGCCGCGTCTCTTGATTCGTCATGCCGGCGGAAGCCGGCATCCATGGGGCGAACAAAGTCTCTGTAGCCGTGCGACCGATCCGCTGGCATAATCGCCCGTCATGGGCTTCTCCACAATCGACTATCTCGTCCTGGTCGCGTATCTGGTCGGCATCACGCTGTTCGGCATGCAGTTCCGCCGGTCGCAGCGCACCGTCCGCGACTACTTCATTGGCGCTCGCACGACCCACTGGATCGTCATCAGCCTGTCCATCGTGGCGGCTGAAACCAGCACCCTCACTGTGATCGGCGTGCCGGCGCTGATGTACGCCGACTACGCCCATCCGGAGCAGGGCGGCGCGTTCACGTATCTCCAGGTGGTGATGGGCTACATCGTCGCGCGGTTTCTGGTGGCGGCGCTGCTGATTCCCAAGTACTTCCAGGGCCAGTTGATGACGGCCTACGCCCTGCTCGAGACGCGGTTTGGAGTCACCGCGAAGCATATCGCGGCATCGCTGTTTCTAATCATGCGATCGCTCGCCGAGGGCGTGCGGGTCTTTGCGGCGTCACTGGTCTTGAGCGCGGTGCTGGGCGCGAGCCTGCCCAACCTTCCCCACCTGTGGCTCTGGTCCGTGCTCATCGTGGGACTGCTGACGCTGGTCTACACGTTTGAGGGCGGCATCGGCGCCGTCATCTGGACAGACCTGATCCAACTCGCGATCTACGTTGCCGGGGCGTTGCTGGCGGCGTGGCAGATTCTCAATCTCGTCCCCGGTGGCTGGACGGCCATCATTGAGGCGGGGCGCGCCGCCAACAAGCTTCAGCTCGTCTCGTTCTCCTGGGACCTCAGCCTGCCGTTCACGTTCTGGGCCGGCCTGCTCGGCGGCACGTTCCTGACGATGGCCAGCCACGGCACCGACCAGCTCCTGGTGCAGCGCATCCTGACGTGCCGGAACCAGCGCGACGGACAGAAGGCGCTCATTCTGAGCGGCTTCGTGGTGCTCTTCCAGTTCGTCCTGTTCCTGACGATCGGCTTGATGTTGTTTGCGTACTACCAGACGCATCCCAAGCCCGTCATCGCCAGCAACGACGCGATCTTCCCGGCGTTCATCGTCAGCACGCTGCCGCACGGCATCTCCGGGCTGGTGATCGCCGCCATCTTCGCAGCCGCCATGTCGAATCTCAGCGCCTCGCTCAACTCGCTGGCCTCGACGACCGTGCTCGACTTCTACGCGCCGATGTCGGGAGGGAAGAAGAGCGACGAGCATCTCTTGAACGTGTCGCGGTGGGTGACTGCCGCGTGGGGCATCGTGTTGATTCTGGTTGCGCTGGTGGCGCGGACGTGGGGGTCCGTGTTCACGGCCGGGCTGACGATTGCGTCGCTCGTCTACGGCCCGATGCTCGGGGCGTTTGCGCTGGGGGTGTTCACAACGCGGGCGACGACCCGTGGTCTCATCATCGGCATGGCCGTCTCACTTGGCTCGATGTGGATGGTCTGGTTCAACACGAAGCTGGCGTGGACCTGGTACGTGTTGCTCGGCAGCGCGATCTGCATCAGTGTGGGCTACCTCGCGAGCCTGATGGGGCCGAAGGAGGCTCGGGCCTGAGGGATCGGGGACTAGGGATTAGGGATTCGGGATTGGGCGGATGTCCCTGCCTGGGAGCGCGGGGCTCCCCGGCCTGAGCGTGTCGAAGGCCAGCCTGGCCAACCGGTGATGCAGCGGGCTCGCCTGGGATCGCCAGGCTCCCCGGCCTGAGCGTGTCGAAGGCCAGCCTGGCCAACCGGTGATGCAGCGCGACAGCCCAAGACCGCCAACCTACAACCCGTATTCGTCTGCGAACTCCATCGCC
>Ga0315286_10003259_pt1 | contig 15280 bp, 16 predicted proteins | sample YL17G10_0_MG_FD_205038 | JGI IMG/M metagenome (GOLD analysis project Ga0315286, IMG submission 205038) | Sediment microbial communities from Yellowstone Lake, YNP, Wyoming, USA - YL17G10_0 | ecosystem: Environmental > Aquatic > Freshwater > Lake > Sediment | place: USA: Wyoming | collected...
CTCCCTCGTAGTTCCTCAGGATGACCCTCTTGTCGGACATCGATATGAGGTACTGCGGGCCGACTGGTATCTTGCCTCCGCCAGTAGGCGCATCGATGATGAACTGCGGGACGGCAAAACCAGACGTGTGGCCTCTCATTGCCTCGATTATCTCTATCCCCTTCGCAATCGACGTCCTGAAGTGCTCGAGCCCCTTGGCTATGTCGCACTGGTAGATGTAGTAGGGTCTGCACCTGATCCATGTCAGGTCCTGGCAGAGCTTCTTCATGATTGTGGGGCAGTCGTTCACTCCCTTGAGCAGGACGGTCTGGTTCCCGACTGGGATGCCCGCGTCCACTAGCATCTCGACCGCGTGCTTCGATGCTGGGGTGATCTCCTTCGGGTGGTTGAAGTGCGTGTTGAGCCAGACGGGGTGATACTTCCGAAGCATCTTCACGAGCCCAGGCGTGATCCTGTAGGGGTTTACGACTGGTGTTCTCGTGCCTATCCTCACAATCTGCACATGCTTGATCTTCCTGATCTCGCGGATGACCTTCTCGAGGAACTCGTCGGATACTAGAAGAGCGTCGCCACCTGAAATCAGGACATCCCTCACCTGAGGGGTGTCCCTGATGTAGTCGATTCCCTCCTTGATCTCCTCCCAGCTCCTCTGGTGATCCGTCTGGCCGACTATCCGGCGCCTGCAGCAGTGTCTGCAATACATGCTGCACTGGTCTGTTATCAACAGGAGCACTCGGTCAGGATATCTGTGGGTCAGGCCTTCGTGGGGAGAGTCGACGGTCTCGCCGACGGTGTCCTCCATCTCGTCTTTCGTGAAATGTAGTTCGTGCGATGTTGGAACCGCCTGCTTCCTCACTGGATCGCTCGGATCGTCCGGGTCCATCAGGCTCGCGTAGTAGGGCGTGATAGCCATGCGCAAATACTTCATCGAGTTGCGGATCTCGTCCTCCTCCTTCTTCGTGAGGTTGATGACCTGCGCGAGCGTCTCGACATCGGTTATGCGGTTCTTGACCTGCCACTTCCAGTCAGTCCACTGCTTGGGACTGACATTCTTCCAAAGCGGGATGTCCTTGTACCTTCTCATTGCTGTCAGGCCTCCGAAAGGCCCCTGTCAAAATGCGGTATATACTCCCTCTATATAGGTTGTATGTAGCGCACACGAAACGACTGGCATGTTTGCACCAGTCGCCATCAAAGGCCCTTGCCACCACTCACCAGGAATGCCACTCCGAAGCCCGCCAAGGCCGACGATATCCCGATGATGAGCATCTGGAGACCGCTTCTGTGGGGTCGCCCCACGGTCATCTTCGCCTTGTACCAGCCTATCAGGAACAAAGTCAGAGCGCTCAGGATCAGTGAGCCGATTATTCCCATCAGGATCGCGCTGCCCGCGAAAATGAATGGGAGGAGCGGGATCAAGGAACCCACGATGGCCGCAATACCGACGAGCATAGCACTCTTCCCTGCCTGCTTCTCGTCGACAGGCGAGAGGTTGAGCTCGTGGGCCATCATGATGTCCAGCCAGGCCTTCGGCTTCATGGTTATATGCACGAGAATGTCCTCAAGCTCCTTGCTGGGGACGCCCCAACGTTCCAGTATCTTCCGGACTTCCTCCTTCTCCTGCTCTGGCACCTCCTCTATCTCGCGCTTTTCGCGCTCGTATTCCGCAAGATAGAACTCGCGCCTCGCCGTGGTAGATGTGTAGGCCACGGCGCCCATGGATATCGACTCGGCGAATGTGGCCGCGAGGCCGCCTGCGAGAATGATCTTGAAGTCCTGAGAGGCAACGGCGACGCCAAGAATCACGCCCAGGACATTCACAATGCCGTCCTGACTGCCAAGGATGAAATCAGAAAGCAATCCAGGTTGCTTGTGCTGCTCACCTGTGACGTCCTCGACCTCCTTGCGCCAGAACTTGAGCCGCAATGCCATAGGACTACACTCGGCAGTTAATGAAAATCAGGGTATTAAGACATTCATCAGATTGACGTACGAGGAGAATCCTTCTCCCCTGACGCACGTTCCGTCCTAGCGGACTTTCCACTCTTCCTTCAGCAGCGAGAATATCACGTCGTCCGAGAATCTGCCCTCTACGAAATAGTGATCCCTAAGCACGCCTTCTCTCTTGAACCCCAGTCCTCGGACGAGCTTCTGAGAGCGCTTGTTGTGATGGGAGATCAAGACTTCGATCCGATGCAAACCCATTTGGTCGAAACCGTATTGGATGATCGCACCGAGCGTCTCGATCATGATTCCCTTGCCCCAGAATGATGGATCCAAATCGTAGCCCATCTCCGCCTGATAGCCCTCTGGCTGGATCCATTTGTAGAAGCCTGCGGATCCGATGAGCTTGTCGTCACCTTTCAGTGTGATTCCCCAGCGAATTCCGGTTCCGCGCCTGAAGTTGTCCAAGAAATAGAGCTTCAGCTCCGCGCGGGCCGCCTTCAAGTTTCGAGGACCCGGATGATCCTGACCCTCGACAATCTCTCGCGTGTTGAAATGTCTGAAATACCATGTGGCGTCCTTGAGGGTTGTCTGTCTCAACACGAGCCTTTCAGTCACGAGCTCTGGAAACCTCCTGGATCTTGCACTCACGGGCGCTCTCCTGGGGGTCATACGAAGTACCCGAATGACCGGCCGACATATAACCATATCAAGAAGCTCCTCTCTTCTGAGATGCGCCATCTACGTCAGAAGCCCATGCTTGTCAATTCGCGACATTTGACATGGCCAGAGGATTCTCGAACCGCAAACAATGACTATGCATTGCGCGATACACATTCGACCAAAGGTGGGTCTGCTACTTGAAGGTCAAGTTTCTCGTGACGCCCGTCGGACTGATGATGGGCAACATTGAATCCGCCAGAAGGTTGGCCAATGCGTTGGTTCGCACGGGACTGGAGGTGACAGACAACCTCGGGGACAAGAGCTACGACATTCTACACGTTCATACCCCTGTACCACCGAGCAACATTACGGTCGTGAAAAGAGCGAAGAAAATGGGCATCCCAGTCGTATTGCACGCACACACGACAGCGGAAGATGCCAAAGGCACCTGGACTGGGAGTTCGGCTTTGTCCGGTTTGACTGGCAGATACCTGACCTACTTCTACAATCTCGGGGACATGGTGCTCGCGCCCAGCGCATGGACCAAGGAGAGGCTCCAAGCGCGAGGCGTAACCGTTCCGATAAAGGTCTTGAGCAACGGGGTTGACCTCGAAAGATTCACGTTCCAGCCAGAGCGCAGAGAGAGGTTCAGATCGAGATACGGAATTCCCAACGAATCCATCGTTGCGTATTCGATAGGTGTGGTTTGCGTGAAGAAGGGAATCGAAACCTTTCCGCTCGTTGCTAGAGCACTCCCAGATCTCGGATTCGTGTGGGTCGGCAAGCGTTCCATGTTGTATCATCCTCTCAAGATCAGACGCGCAATGAAGAAGTGTTCTGACAATGTCCGGTTCATGCATGACGTGGAAGACATCGTAGATGCGCATTGCGGATGCGACATCTTCTTCACGCCATCTCTCGCAGAGAACCAGGGCATGGCTGTGATGGAGGCGATGGCCGTTGGGAGACCGGTGGTGGCTCGCAACCTCCAGGCCTACGATGGCCTGCTGACGAACGGAGAGAGTGCCATTCTCTGCTCCAGCACGAGCGAGTTTGTCTCAGCAATTGACCGCGTAAGAAGAGACACGGATCTTGCGCGCGGTCTCGCGGAAAAGGGACGGGCAGCCATAGGAGCCCACGATCTGCATGAGGTCGCCGCTGAGCTCATCACTATCTACAATTCCCTCCTCGAAGGCTCAGGCAAGAAGAATGAGGTGAACAATTGAGCATCGTAGGTGATGTCTTTGCAGCGTTCGCCTCCTATGGACCGTTGTGGATGCTCGTCGGCCTTTTTCTTGTCGTGTTCTTCGACGCGATCGTTGTTCCCATGGGTCCGGAGTTGCTGGCAATCGCGATATACTCTACGAACTTGGACTTGGCATGGGCTGTGCTCATAATCGCCACGGTGACGACAGCGCAGGTCTCGGGGACCTCGTTACTCTATGTGGTTGGGAGGCATCCCAGGCTGCTCCCGAAACGCATACGAGCTGTGATGCTCCAATACAAATCCTTCTTGATGATCAAGGATGAAAGAATCGTCTTCGTCAACTGCTTCGTGCCCATACTGCCCTTCCTAGGTGCATTCGTAGCGATCTCCAACTGGGACTACAAGAAATCCATGTTACTCGTGGCACTGGGAGGGGCGATCAAGTACTCGCTTTTCCTGACCATGAGCAGGACATTCCACTATCTCTTCGCTCAGGGTATCGCACAGAAGGTTTCGCTTCTGACAGTGTTAGGAGTCCTGGTGGCAAGTGGCGTGTTTGCGTTCTTCAGACGTAGGGCCTTCGAGCGCTCCAAAAGAGACCAGATTGGGACTGCAGAAGACAAGGATCACCAATGAAGGGTGGGCGAAGGATTGCCGAGAATAGGAACCTGGGAAACGTCGAAGCATTCGGGTGGCTGAAAGTCGGACGCTATCATATTAAGCCACTTGGAGGATTGAGGACACTGTGTCGCGCATGAGACATCAGCCGATGAGCAAGTACCTCATCACCATGCGCTACGCATTCTCCAATTTCATCGCCAAAGAGCAGATCTATCCTTTCTACTGCTCCTTCAAGGTGGTTCAGCGCTGCGATTCTAGATGCGACTTCTGCAATGTCTGGAAGTATCCCATTCCCGATATGCCGACGCAAGCGGTTCTCAGAATCGTGGACAACATCGCCAACTCGAGCGTTCTCCTGCTCAGCATCGAAGGCGGCGAACCCCTTCTACGCGATGACATTGGCGAGATCCTGAGATACATCCGCACCAAACCTCTGTTCTTGTTGTTCACGACCAGCGGGAAGCTCTTCGACAAGAGGCCTATGAAGGAGTATGCGAAGTACATCGATTTCCTCCACATAAGCATCGACGAGGGGCACCAGAACCTCGAGCTCTATGATCGCCTGCCCGAATTCGTTGCATGGGGGCCGATTGTCTGCGCGCAAATCGTTGTCATGCGCGACCATCTGAGAGATCTGGAAGAGAAGATACGTAGATGCCACGCTGTCGGGGCAAAGGCGGTGGTCATGCCGGCCTGCCATCTGCCCGACACCCATGATTTCCTCCCGGATCTGACGGAGTTCAGGGATGAAGTCTTCAGACTGAAGAAGAAGTATCCGCGAACCATAATCACAACAGACAAATATCTCCGAACGCTAGATGTGCCCCACAGCTGCAACACGGCGTCGATAATCATCGATGCAGACGGGTTCCTACACTACCCGTGCAGGACTCTTATGGAAAAGAGCATCGATGTCTCGAAAGAATCTCTTTTGGATTTCGTCGCGTCTTCGAAAGCCCGTGAGTGCCGAAACAGAATGGACCAGTGCGACAGACAGTGCCACTGGTACCAGTACTTCGCCACTGACTCCTTCATCTCGCTGAAATCTGGCCTCTCGGCGCTGGAACCCTACATATCTGATATCATCTGATCTAGGCGAGGTTTGAAGTCCCAGTCATCACTCCGATGGCATTTTCCACAGCCCGCTCGGTCGAGTGCTGAAGAGTCGGAGGACTACAGGAAAGAACTGCTTCCAGCTGGCCGGGGATGTCCAGCTCTCTCTCATTCACACAGTAGAAGTCTCCTCGGCCCATGTGATAAGATGCAAGATACTCCTGCTCGGTCTGACCCGGGGTCGGGATCAATAAGGACTTCTTGCCCAGAGCGCAGAGGTCCATCAGTGTTGAGTAGCCTGCTCTAGCGACAACGACCTTCGCCCTGTTGAGTAGCTCCTCCTGCATCGCCTTCGGAGCGAGCCCTTGGACTTTCACATTGCCTCGGACCTCGTTCGAAGCGGGCCTGCCCAGCGACACCACAATATTCCCCTCAATACCCTCGAGCTGCTTCGTTACAAGTCGCTCGAACGAACTTCTGTGAGGTTCGACACCGGATATCGAAACGAAGATGTCAATATCCTGGGACGCCTGATGGCGGCCGAAGTCCGAGAGCACACCGATGTAGTTCAGCTTCTCCTCATCGATGACGGATAGCCCATGAGCCAACCTGCCTGCAAGTCCGTTCTCTTTGAAATCTGGTACAAGTACGCCAGCGGATCGATCCAGAAACCAACGATTGAAAGTCTCGCTTCCTGATTCCAGAGCCCGGAGGAAAAGTGGGTTCATGAATCTGAGCTGATGTGTCATGAAGAAGCTCGGAACATGGAGAGAATAGAAACCATAGCGGCTGTCGGAGAAGACTATGTCCACCTTTCCGTCCAGGGCCAGTCTCTCCAAGTACCGGTGCTCGCGCTGCATCGCATAGAGATACTGGGGACAACTGAGCAGAGCGTCAATTGCGAGCATGCGCGAATTACGGGTGGTCGGAGGACGGTAGTCTGGCAATTCAACGAATTCCGCGCTTTCGCCGAGTTCGTTCCGAAGGAGGTTCAACGCGATCCCATAAGAGACTATGGTCACCTCATCTTTCTCTCGGATGAATTTGCGGACTATAGGAAGTGAACGTGTGGCGTGACCAAGCCCCCACGAGCAGATGCCAAAGATGATTCGCATTCGAAGCTCGCCAATCACCAAATGCCATGAACAATAATAAACTGTTATACCCATTGACTCGATTCCCGCGGATTCCTTGTCCGGGAGAGGGGAAGAACAACCAAAATAGCGATGGTGGGGTAGATCGGATTTGAACCGATGACCTCATGCTCCCAAAGCACGTATCATACCAAGCTAGACCACTACCCCATGGTCGGCCTTGGGACCGGATTAACGCCCTCCGCAATAAAAGGATTCTGTTGAATTCAGGGCAGAAGCATTGGCAGTTCCTTCAAGAACAGTTCGATGGCCCTGCCTCTGTGCGATATCTTGTTCTTCTCGGTGACCTCGATCTGGGCATAGGTCTTCGCGTGGCCGTCAGGCACGAACACTGGATCATATCCGAAGCCACCAGTCCCTGCCTTCTTCTCAGATATCGAGCCTTTCGCGACGCCCTTCGATATGTGAGGCTCCTTGCCTGGCACGAGGAATCCTATGCAGCATTCGAACCTGGCAGAACGATTCTTCACTCCTTCCATGAGACGCAGTATTCCATCGCAGCCAACCGACCTGAACACGTACGAAGAGTAGACGCCAGGGAATCCCTTGAGCGCATCGATGAACAAGCCGGAATCATCGATCATGATCGGCCTCTGGCATCTCATCATGAGCCAGTTCAGTCCCGGGATGATCGTCTCCTCGAGCCTATCAGCTTGGATCTCGGGATATGTCGTCTTGATGTGCTCCAGCTCATACCCGTGCTCCTTCATCTGCTGAGAGATCTCCCTGAACTTGCCGTCATTGCTCGTGACGAAGGCTATTCTTTTCGTGTGTACCGCCCCCTCTTCTCGATCTCCTCGACCTTCTTCAGGACCGCGGCGCCTGCAGGATAGGCCCGGACATATGAATCTTTCACAGCCTCGTAGAGTTCGCTCCGTTTGTAGTGGGCCGAGTGGAAGGCCTCCTCAAGAAGGTGCATATCAACTCCCTTGTCTTCGAGCTCGGATGTCTTTGAGCCGAGTGAGAAATCGATGACAACGATCCTGTCGTCGTCCAATAGCATGTTGCTCGTGGTGAGATCTCCGTGGACTATGTCGTTGGCATGTAGCCTCGCGGCAATCTCGCCAATCTTCATGCACACCCTCTCGGCCTTCTCCGAGGGAAGGCTTTCCAGTGCGTCTTTCACACGCATGCCCGGTATCTCCTCCATCACGATCCTGTTATCGGCCAGGTCGACCGAATAGATGATGGGCACCGAGACCCCCGCCTTCCGGGCTTCGAGCATCAGCCTCACCTCGTTCTTAATCCTGTATGTCTGGAGAGATTTGTCCAGGGTTGGATGCCTGTAGCTCTTGACCACGCGCTGCTTGAGGACGACGAGCCTATTCATCCACATTGCTGAATCCAGCCTCGCCTCGGCGCCAACTCTGTGGACCGTCATAGCAGCAAGAAAGTTCTCCGCAATAATAAGGATGTCTGAGGAGGTCAGACACACTTTCCGAGCTATTCGTGCATTCGCAACGCTTATCACCAACCACCCCAATCGTGGAATGTGTCCCACCTATCCATAGGCTCGGCGAGACTTGACGAGCTGCTCGAAGGAGGACTCGAGGGAGGAGCAATCACCCTCTTCTTCGGCGAGGCTGGAAGCGGGAAGACCAACATATGCCTGCAGCTGGCTAGGAATGTCGCTCTCATCGGAAAGAAAGTCATATATATCGATACGGAGGGCGTCTCGCTCGAGCGGCTGAAACAGATCGCCGGAGAGAACTTCGAAGACGTGATGAGGAACACTCTATTCTTCGAACCTCATTCGTTCGACGAACAGGAGAAGTTCGTGGACAAGGCGGTCAAGCTCGCCGAGAGCTCACTGGAGGTCGGGGTGATCATACTCGACTCGGCAACCATCCACTATCGTCTCACGAGGAACGACGAGGAGAAAGGAGTCCGAAAATCACTCAGCCCTCAGCTTGCGAAGCTCCTTGCCGTTTCCAGAAGCAAGGATATCCCTGTCGTACTCACATCTCAGGTGTATACAGATCTGGAGAAGGGCACATTCGAGCCTCTTGGAGGACACGTGCTTCTTCACAATGCCAAAGCGATTGTGAGACTGGACAAGGTCAGCACTGGAACAAGAAGAGCGGTAATCATAAAGCACAGACACCTGGAAGAGGGGAAAAAGGCCGATTTCAAGCTGACGCAGAAGGGCGTCGACTAGGTCTTCCTCTTCACCACGAAGTCAGCTAGCGTGATGAGCGCCTTCTTGTGCGGTGAATCCACCAGGACTGAGAGTTTCTCCTTCGCCCCGGAGATCAGTCCGTCTGCCACCTTGGTAGCATGGTCGATCGCACCGACGTCGTCAAGGATATCCCTCGCTCTCTCGAGCTCCTCAGTGGTCGCGTTCTTCTTCCCAAGGATCGACAGGAATTCCGTTCTCTCTGGTCCTTTCAGATCCTCAAGTGCCTGGACCACTATCAGAGTCTTCTTCCCGTTTCTGATGTCGTTAAGGACTGGTTTGCCGAAGGTCGCTTGGTCGGATTCAAGATCGAGAACATCGTCCCAGATCTGGAACCCGAGGCCGATCATCCGACCGTACTCAAGAAGTGCCTTTTCCTGCTCGTCTGTGGCGCCACCTACAATCGCTCCGCCCTGCGCCGCGGCAGAGTATAGGATTGCGGTCTTCTGCTCTATCATCTTCATGTACTGATCGGATGTGACCTTTATCGCGTCCTCGAAATCCATGTCCATCTGCTGACCTTCGGCCAGCAGCCTCACCGCCCTCGCGAGGATGTTGAGTAGCCTGACTATCTTGGGATCGCCGACCTCAGAATCGAGCACGACCTCGAAAGCACGCGCGAAAAGAGCGTCTCCGGAGAGTATGGCCTCGGGAACCCCGAACGCTGCGTGGACGGTCTTGATGCCACGTCTCGTTTCATCTTCATCCATCACATCGTCGTGGACCAGTGTGAAGTTGTGGATCATCTCAAGTGCGACGCCGAAAGGAAGGGCGGCATCGGCTTTTCCTCCGACCGCCTCGCATGCGACTGTGGCGAGCAGGGGTCTCAGCCTCTTTCCTCCCGCAGCGGGATAGTACGCCATCGCGGCCTTCAGGTTCTTGTCCTGGATGACATCCAATGTGTGCATGAGGTATTCGTTGATCTCCTTGACCCTGCCCTTGTAGTCATCTGTTAGGACCATGGGTGTCACTCCGATAGCTGGTCTAGCCAATCCTTCGAGCGACCGGTGAGAATCACCTTGCTCACCGCCAATTCCTTCAGATTCTTTGCTCCGACCAGAAACATCGCGGCCTTCAGTTCATCGATTATTGTATTGAGCTCCCTTGTCAGAGCGGCCTTTCCCTCGAGGGCAGCGGGAAGCAGTCTCCCCGCCATTCCAGCGGAGGAGGCACCTATGGTGATAGCCCGAGCGACATCGAGACCGCTCCTTAGGCCGCCGGTGGCAATCACGGGCAGGCCGACATTCGCGACGACGACGGCGACTGGCGTTGGTATTCCCCAGTCCCAGAAAGTTCTTCCGATGTTGGCCCGCGATGAATCCTCGGCCGATTTCGCCCGGAAGTACTCGACAGCCGAGAAACTCGTGCCTCCGAGACCGCCTACGTCAATGCCACGGACTTTGGCCTTCTTGAGCTTGAACGCAGTCTCCCTTGGCACTCCTGCGCCAGTCTCCTTCGCGATGACAGGCAAGACGGAGGCGAACTTCTCAAGTGCCTTTAGGCCGCCCTTGCTCTTCGTGTCCCCCTCCGGCTGGACTATCTCCTGGAGGTAGTTGAGATGCACTGCCAGCATATGGGCATCCACCATCTCCATGGCCGCCTTGCCCTCCTCTATGCCAAGAGGCGCCGTAAGGCCCTGCTTGATGAGCTGGGGCACGCCTAGGTTGCCGATCCTGAGCGGTATCTCGAACTCCTTGATGACTGAGTAGGTGCGCGCAACTTCAGGGTTCTCAAGAGCTGCCCTCTGGCTGCCTACACCCATTCCGATCCCGAAATCCTCGGCGACGGATGCAAGGTCCCTGTTGATCTCCTCGGCCTTGCCGTACCCTCCTGTCATCGCCGATATTATCAATGGAGCCTTGAGGCTCCGGCCGAATATGGTTGCAGACGTGTCGACCTCTTCGAGATCTACCTCAGGCAGCGGGTTGTGGACGAGTTTGATGTCGTCCCAGTATACGTAATCCTGGCTCAGATCCTCATTGGCGACTATCTCGACATGGTCGCCCTTTCTGCGCTGTATGAGCCTCTCGGGTTCTTCAGCCATTGACACACCTACCCCGGAATCACCACTGTCGAGACTACATCCTTTCCCGACACGGCCTTCTGCAGCCTTCCTGGCACATTGCCGTTCACTATCATACACTTTTCGCAGTGCCGGGCGATGGCCAGCATGCGCTCCAGCTTGCCGTATATGCTGCCAGTAACGTCGGCATGTGCGGACTCGGTCCGCTTGAGGTTCCTCAGTGACGATCTGTCGAATTCAGTGATGAGTTCCGCACCCGCGTTTAGCTTCGGATCGCAGTCGAAGACGCCATCAACATCGGCGCAGAACACGACGATCTCCGGCTCGAAAGCCCTCGCGAGGGCTTCCATCATCAGGTCGCCTGAGCAGATCGAGAACCCCATCGATTCGTCAGGAACAACATCTCCGAATGTCACTGGCGAAAGCCCGAGATCGAGCATCACCTGGAATGGATCCGGCTCAAACGATTTGATCTCTCCACGGTCGAACGTCGCGGATGCGGCAGGCGGAATCGAGACCGCTTTGACATCGTTGTCAATCAAGGTTTCCAGAACCCGAAGGTTAAGCTCTCTGACGTCCCTCTGAACACCCGCCACATGCCGCAGCTGAGCATTCGTCTTGAGCCCGTTCTGCAGACCGTGCTTCTTTGCCTCGATGTGGCCGTAAGAACCTGCCCCGTGAACGAGTGTGAGCCCGCTGCGAGCAGGCCTCAGCTCCCTGGCCAGCCTCGAACAAGAAGAGCCCCTGAAAGTCCTGAGCTTCGACTTGTCGGTGATCACGCTCCCGCCCAGCTTCACGAGTATCATTCGTTCACCATAACCAAGTGCATGGTCGATGGGGATAGTCTATGATAAATCTCTTGGATAGCAAAATGCCACAAATTCCGCCGGATACGCGGCTGCGAGGATGTCCCTAGATATGCCTGAGCTCGGACTGATATGCGATGTGCCTGTGAGGTCTACTTCTCCATGTAGATCTCGATCGACGAGACGTTTGCGGTTCCGCCGTCGTGGCCAGGCAGGTGCTCTGTCGCAATCTTGACATCCTTGTACGCCAGTCCCTGCACGAACCGGTTCCGCACGATCTCCGCAACGTCCACAGCCCTGCTTATGGCGCGTCCTCTCGCCTTGATGCACACGTTGTCGCTGCCGGCATTGACCTGCGACACTACGGCGAGGACGTAGTTCATTGTGGGCTTCTTCCCGATGTATACTGTGTTCTCCTCAGCCATTGTTTCCTCCAGAGCTCGGCCGGGACTATTCTAACGCGCCTATTCGCTATATATTTCTATCTCTGGCGGAAGGGCCGGTTCGTGGATTGGCGAGACCGTCTCAAGGAAGGGCGATATCCGGCGGCAGTCGCGGAAGCCACTTCGGCCGTCGCCGTCCTAACCTACCAAGCTTGAAATAAGCCCCAACCATTGCTCTGGTCAGCATGAAGACTCTGGACCGCAAACTCCTGCAACTGAGGGAGCTCGTGCGTTCGTTCGGCTCCGCAGCCGTGGCCTTTTCGGGCGGCGCAGATTCGACGCTCGTCGCCCGAATCGCCAAGGATGAGCTTGGGAACAAGACCGTCGCGGTGACGATCGACTCTCCAATGTACCCGGCTTCCGAACTTGCGAAAGCGAAAGGTGTGGCCAAGAGCATCGGCGTCGAACATGTTGTCGTCAGAGTGGACCCTCTCGGGGACAGTACGTTCATCACCAATCCGCCAGACCGATGCTACCTGTGCAAGCGAGATGATCTCATGCACATCAGGAGAATTGCAGATGACCGTGGATTGAGAGAGGTCCTAGATGGCTCTAACGCAGATGACAGTGAGGACTATCGTCCAGGCCTGAGGGCAAGAGAGGAGATGAGAGTCCGAAGCCCCCTAGCGGAGACAGGTTTGACGAAAGCACAAGTGAGAGCGATATCGAAAGCCCTGAAGCTGCCCACCGCTCACAAGAGCTCAAGCCCATGCCTCGCATCAAGGATTCCGTACGGAGAGATGATAACGACCGAGAAGCTGAGGATGATCGAGGATGCGGAGGAGTTCCTGAAGGCCAAAGGATTCGACGATGTGAGGGTCAGGATGCACGGGGACATGGCGAGGATAGAGGTCTCGCCGAGGGACGTCGGCAGGCTGACCTCTTCGGGAACTAGGATCTCTGTGACAAGAAAGCTGAGGTCGCTGGGATTCACCTATGTCTCTGTCGATCTTGAAGGGTATAGGATGGGAAGCCTGAACGAGGTGCTGCGAAGATGAACCCCAAGAAGATAGAGGAAGTCCTCTCCAGACTAAGCAAGGGTGAGTGCTCGGTCGGGGAAGCGCTAGAGAAGCTCCGTACTCTTCCATATGACGATCTCAAGTTCGCAAAGCTCGATAGTCACCGCGAGCTCAGAAAGGGCATACCAGAGGCGATATACTCCCCTGGAAAAACGGACAGGCAGATACTCGAAATCGCTGCGAGGATCATCGCGCGAAAAGATGAGGCGGTGTTCACGCGGATGAACGAGAAGGTCTACCGGAAGCTCAAAGGCAGATTCGGCCCCAGGGTGAGATGGTATCCAGAGGCACGGATCGTGACAATCGGGGTGACGAAGCGAATCTCGAAGGGAAAGGTGCTCATTGTCACCGCCGGCACATCGGATATCCCAGTGGCGGAGGAGGCGGCTGTCACGTGCGAACTGCTCGGATGCAAGGTGGAGCGGCTCTACGATGTCGGAGTAGCAGGCATGCACAGACTGACCTCGAACCTGAAGCAATTCGACTCCGCGGACGTGATCGTCGTGCTCGCTGGCATGGAGGGCGCTCTCCCGAGCGTCGTTGCCGGCCTGACGAGCAAGCCTGTCGTGGCGGTCCCAACGAGTGTCGGCTACGGAGCCAGCTTCGGGGGCATGGCGGCCCTCCTGGGAATGCTCTCCAGCTGCTCGAGCGGAATAGGAGTGGTCAACATTGACAACGGCTTCGGCGCGGGCGCGCTCGCAACGGTGATAATCAAGAACAAATACGGACTGCGCTAGAGCTTCGAACCGCACTTCCTGCAGAACGTGTCCTCAGAGCGCCCCTTCGTACCGCACGAATCGCAGACCCTCTCACGCTCGACTCTCGCGCCGCACTTGTGACAGAACGTATCGTCACCTTCGAGAGGCGCGCCGCACTGACCGCACGCCCATGTGGACCTTATGGACATCTCCTCGGCCGTGGGCTCAGCATCCGGTTCCTCCGGCTCATCCCCGGCCCTCAAACGTATGGTCTCTCCCTCAGCCTCCGCGCTCACAGTTTTCCTGGCCTTGACTGCGAGCGATAGAGCCTTCGTGTAGCTGCCAACGACGAACGCAGCCTCTGCATCGGTCATCAGGTCCTGCGCATCGGATGTGTCCAGGCCACTCTCGACGGCCTTCCTTATGTCGGATTTCGCCGTGTTGATTTCGAACTTGGCGCTCATGAAGTTCCCGTCAGAGTCTACGGCAAGCTTCGTGCCCTTGTAGGAATCCGTCTTGGATGGTCGGCTCTTGGCCGCGAGTATGCTCTCCGCGACCTTCTCGAACCGTTCTTTCTCGACCGCATCATCTTCGTGGCCCTCTGCAGGCTCGGCGGTCTTCCTGGGCGGCGAGGTCATCTCGTCCCTCGCCTTCTCGCAGAGTTCCATGCAGTGGTCGTAGTCGCCCTGCTCCATGGCCTGTTTTGCGGCTCCTACCATAGTCTGAGCTGATCTCGTCTCAGCACCCTGGCGCTGCATGACATTGATGACGGAGCGGGTCGTGAGGACCGCGTTGTAGGCCTCGTCCTTCTTGAGCGCCGTGTGCCTGACGACTTTGGCCTTGCCGCGCATGTATCTCATCTCGAAGAATATGACGAAGATCATGACCGCAGCGAGTATCGCTACCAGGATGTACTTCTCGTTGGTGGTGAGAGCCAATGTTGCCAGCTCCAGCTCGAAAAGCCATCTGTCGTGATATAAACCCTTCGTGGTGGATACCATGTACACGCATGCGGAAATTAGAAGTAGAGTAAAGAGTGGCTGACAGCTTACCAAGCCCGTAACGGTTTCAAACGATACGGTTCACCCTGTACCCGAAGGTACCTGGCTAGCGTATCTAGCCGTTACGGCCAAGAGACTCCGAAGAGTCTTAGGCTTCCCGAGGGCTCGCGCACCTCAGTACCACGGAGAACGTAGGCGGGCTTAACTTCTGGGTTCGGAATGGGACCAGGTGTAGCCCCGCCACTATGGCCGTCAAACCGCTCTTTAGTCCGTCTAATATCGACGTCCTATTTAAGGGTTCCCGACACCGGCATTTGGGGCCTTCGACAGCAGCTCCAGGCGGGACAAGCACCGTTGTAGTATAGGCTGTTTCAATAGACCAGCTACCGTAGCTCCGGCCGCCTACCATGCGAAAGATCACGGCCGTTACGTTCGACCTCTGGGACACATTGATCCAGGAGCAGCCTGGAGG
>Ga0315286_10003261_pt1 | contig 15278 bp, 12 predicted proteins | sample YL17G10_0_MG_FD_205038 | JGI IMG/M metagenome (GOLD analysis project Ga0315286, IMG submission 205038) | Sediment microbial communities from Yellowstone Lake, YNP, Wyoming, USA - YL17G10_0 | ecosystem: Environmental > Aquatic > Freshwater > Lake > Sediment | place: USA: Wyoming | collected...
CCTACAATTCCCTTTGGCATGAAGATGAGGACCAAAATCATGATGATGGCGCTGATCGCTTCCTGAAAACCTGTTCCCAGGACCCTTGCGCCCATTGTCTCTACAATACCCAGGATAAGACCACCGATGATTGCTCCTAACACGTTTCCGAGGCCTCCCAGGACACAGATGATGAAGGCCTTCATGATAAAAAAGCCGCCCTCAAAAGGTGTGAAGGATTGAACCATGGAGATCAGGGATCCACAGGCCCCTGCAAGGGCCGCGCTCACCGCAAGAGTGATCGAGTAAACCTTGGCCACATTGACTCCGACGATCTCAGCCGCCTGCCTGTTCTGAGACGTGGCCCGTATGGCATTTCCTGTTCGGGTCTTTGTCAAAAAGAGTTGAAGGAGGATGGTTAAAAGAACGCAGATCCCGAGGGTGGCCAGTCGAATATAGGGAATGGTGATCTGTCCCAACTGAAAATTGGTTCCGGAGTAGGAGGGGGTGACGGAACGATAATCCCCCGTGAAGATCATTAAAACCACATTGATAAACACTAAATCCAGACCAAATGTAAGGATCAAGCTCAAAAAGATACCGACTTTGACCACGAGATTTAAAAGATATTTTTGGGTACAGTAACCGATGAGGAAAAGAACGAACATGGAGACAGGAATGCTGAGAAAAGGATCGATGCCAACATATTTAAAGAGGAAGAAGGTGATGAAGGAGCCAATGACGATCATGGTCCCGTGGGTGACATTGATGACATCCATCACGCCCCAGGCCAGTGAAAAGCCTACTGCGATGTTTGCATAGATGGCGCCTAAGAAAATTCCGTTCAGAAGAACCTGAAGAATCACGCTTTCTCACCTCGTCATCGGTTCGCACGGAATTCTAACATGGGTAAATTGTTTGTCAATAGAAATATCAAAAATCCATGACCAATTCGTCGTTATTTTCTTCGTTGGGTGGATTTTCCTTGAAATGAGAGGCTAATTTTGTTAAATTTAGTTTTCGAATTTCATAATTGCTTATCTTTTTGAGGAGGTGTTTTATGAAGAAGCTGTTGTTGGGTCTATTTGGGCTTATCCTTCTGAGTACCCTCTTGGCACCGACGCCTGCCCAATCCGCTGAGTTTGTGATGAAGATCTCCCTTCCGAGCCCCATGGTGGAGTGGACTCAGTTTAACGAGCCCTATGCTGTTCTCAAGTCTGAAATAGAGAAACGTTCCAATGGAAGGATTGAGGTTCAACTCTATCCTGCAGGGGTTCTGGGAGACATGACCTCCGGTGTGGAGCAGGTCAAGAGGGGGATCATTCAGGGGGTTCAGGTGGGTGACGGCTGGATTGCCAACCATTTCCCGGAGATTCAGGTCATTTCGATCCCTTACATCTTTCAGGACCGGGATGTGGCATGGAAGGTGCTGGATGGCCCCTTTGGTAAAGAGTTGATGGATGCCTATGTGAAGAAAACGGAATTAAGGCTTCTCCATTTGACCGAAAACGGCGGGTTTCGCAGCTTTTCAAATAATGTCCGCGAAATCAAAAGCGTCGCCGATATGAAAGGCCTCAAGATCCGGGTCATGCCCAATCCTGCGCACCAAGAGACGGTAAAGGCGATGGGGGCTCTGCCCGTCACCGTAGACTGGGGTGAACTTTACACCGCTCTTCAGACCAAGGTCGCTGACGGACAGGAGAATGCTGTTCCCACCTTTCTTGTTCCAAAACTCTACGAGGTCCAGAAATTTATGACTCTGGATGGTCATTTCTACAGCATCAACAGCGTCATCATCCAGGACAAGTGGTACAAATCCCTTCCCAAGGAGCTTCAACGGGCGATCGACCAGGCAGCCTTTGTTTCGACCACAGTGAACCGGGGGGTTTGCACGGCTCTGGAACAGAAGGGGATCAAACTGATCCAGGAAAAGGGGATGAAGGTTTACGCCCCCACAGCCAAGGAGAAGGAGACCTTTAAGGTGGCTTCTCAAAAGCCCGTGGTAGAGTTCTTGAAGACAAAGATGGACCCGTCATGGATTGACAGGGCCTTCAAAGCCACCGAGCAGGCCGAAAAAGAACTGGGCTATAGATGATCTCTCAATAACAATAACCATTTTAAGTCTTCATTCCCCTCTTGGAGACTCTGTCGCAATTCGCCGTTGGCCCTTCGACACGCTCAGGACAGGCGTGTCAAACTATGAACGGACCTGTGACACAGTCACTTGGCGAAGGGAGGAGCAGGGATTTGTGCAGCAGTTCGAAAAAGGGGATGAATCGTTTCACTTGGCTGATCGAGAAGATCAATCTCTGGGCCAAACGGGTCTGTATCGTTACCAGTGGAGCCATCTTCTTATTGGCGATGGCTCAGATATCCTTCCGGTATGTGTTTGAAATCTCTGCTCCCTGGACCGAAGAGGCTGCCCGATATCTCATGATCTGGATGGCCCTTCTTGCCTCAGGCCTTGCCTTCAAGAATGGGGAGCACTTTAGCATAGACTTCCTTACCAGTCGCATGGGCCCTCGGCTCCGGATGTCCGTCGTCTTGTGGATGAGCCTGATTGCCGGTCTCTTCGTCCTCTGCATCATCCTCTGGGGAATTCCCTTTGCCAAACTGGGTTTCTTTACGATTGCCCCGGGGCTCCAGATCACCATGTTTCTTCCTTATCTTGCCGTCCCTGTGGGGGGAGTACTGATGCTCCTGAATCTCACCTTTTTCATCCTCCGTCTCGTGAAGAGACGCGGAGAAGAGGGGCTTCAGGAGGAATCGTGACCCTCTTCGTCGTCTCCCTCGTTCTCGTTTTTCTGCTTGCCTTGGGTCAGTCCATTGCCGTAGCCATGGGTATGACCGGAATGGTCTATTTTTTATTGACCAATGGCTTCGATTACTTTCCCATGGTCGTCACGCGAATCTTCAAAGGGATGGATTCCTTCGTTTTTATCTGTGTCCCTCTCTATATCCTGGCCGGAGATTTGATGAACACGGCCGGTCTGACAGAGAGACTCGTCCGGTGGGCCAAGGCCGTCGTGGGAAAGCTGCCGGGAGGACTTGCACAGGCCCAGCTGGTGACAACAGCCATTTTTGGAGGCATCAGCGGGAGCGCTCTGGGAGACATTGCTGCCCTTGGAACGATCTTCATCCCCAATCTTGAAAAAGAGGGCTATGGAAAGAGCTTTGCCTGCGCCCTGACGGCCGCTTCCGCTGTCGTAGATCCAATCATCCCGCCCAGTATCATCATCGTCATTTATGCTGCGGTCATGAATACCTCCATTGGAGCCATGTATGCGGCCGCGATCCTCCCTGGTTTCATTCTCATCGCGGGAGATATGATCATTGTTCACTATCTGGCCAAAAAGAGAAACTACCCGCGTCGCCAAGAACCCATTTCGATCAAGGAAATTGCAACAGGGACGCGGGACGCGACGCTGGCCCTGATCATGCCCTTCATCATCCTGGGAGGCATCTTCCTGGGGGTTTTCACTCCGACAGAAGCAGCCGCTGTGGCCGTTGCCTATGCCCTCGTCGTCGGCCTCTTCGTTTACCGGAAGATGAATTTAAGGGAAATTCCCAGGATTCTATTCAATGCGGCCTACAGTTCGGGAACCCTCTTTTTTGTCATTGCCTGCGCCAGCATTCTGGGGTGGGCCTTTGCCATGATGCAGGTTCCACAACAGGTGGTCAGCCTCTTTTCCGGCCTGAAGGCCTACCCCTGGCTCATCCTGCTCATTATGAATGTATTCTTACTGTGGATGGGGATGTGGCTTGATGTGACAGCCAACATTCTCCTTTTTGCTCCCATCATGGCGCCTCTGGCCTATTCCATTGGGATCGATCCCATTCACTTTTCGATGATCTTTGTCATGAACGTCAACTTCGGAAACATCACCCCTCCGGTTGGCATTGTCCTCTTTGCAACCCAGGCCGTGGGAAAGGTGAAGATGGAGCCGATGGTCAGGGAACTTTTTCCTTTTTTACTGATAAAGATTGTCATCATCCTGATGATCACCTACGTTTCTTTCTTCAGCCTCTGGCTGCCAAAATTATTCGGATTTGCAACGGGTCCGTAAAGACGCCTCTCCCTTTATCCTTTTCCATCAGGTCTTAATATCCGGTCTTGGCCCCATCGACAAAATGTTAGAGAGAGATTATGATTATTTTGAATTGGATGAATGAGATTACGAGAGAGGTTAGAGATGAAGTCCTTTGTCTACTATGACGGTAAAAAGGTCGAATTCGAGGTTCCTTCCGGTTGGGAGGTCATTTACGGTAAAGAGATCGCTCCTGCCAAGCCCTGTCCCGAGCCTTTGGTAGAATTGAAAAGATCCCTCGACCATCCCATCGGTTCGCCACGATTGGAAGAATTGGCAAGCGGGGCGAGCAGGGCGGTCATCCTTTTCGATGACCTAACCCGGCCTACGCCAGCCTATATTGCTTTTTCGGAAGTTTTGAACCGATTGAACAAAGGAGGAGTCTCAGACCACCGGATTACTGCCGTCTGTGCGACAGGCACCCATCAACCTCCGGACGAGAATGGGTTGAAGCAGAAGATGGGGATGGAGGCCTATCAGAGGCTTTCTCCGAGGGTAGTCTGCCATGATGCGACCTCCAGAGAGAACGTCCCGATTGGACGGACCTCCCGGGGCGCCCTGATCGAGATCAATCCTTTTGTCGCCGAGGCAGACCTGATCATCGGGATCGGCGCTTGTTCTCCCCATACCTGGGCCGGATTCGGTGGCGGAAGCAAGATCGTGATGCCAGGGGTCTGTGGCCTGCAGGCGATTGCCAGCCATCATCTCGCTTGGCTCCGGAACCCTCACACCCATAGCGGCATCACCCAGGGCAATCTCTTTTACGAAGAAGCGAATGAGATTGCCAGGATGATCGGACTCCAATTCAAGATCGACTTTCTTTTAAACTTTAAAGGAGAGGTCATTCAGATCTTTTCAGGGGATGTGGTGGAAGAACATGCCGAGGCGATCAAGAGATGTGTCCAAAGCACGGCGGCCGACATTCCGCGAAAGGCCGATGTAACCATTTCCGCGGCCTATCCCTTGGAGAGAGGGAACCAGTCGATTAAGTCCCTGACGACAGCCGCCTCCATCACGAAACCGGGTGGCCGGATCCTCTGGGTCGCGCCTCAGCCGGACCGGGAACAATTGATTCCTTTTGTTAAGGAGGTGGCCTCCCAAAAATCGGCCAATGAATTCCACCGGCAGCTCGTTGAGGGAGATTACCCGGAGCCCCTTCGACCCATCGGGTTGAGCTTCATGTGCACCGTCGTGGAAGTGAAGGCCTTTTTGAAACGTTTCTCGCAGATCATCCATGTGACCGATGGCCTCACCCGATCCGAAGTCGAGTCCATGGGGATGACCTATGCAGGAACGGTTCGGGAAGCGGTTGAAATCGCAAGGGAGAGAATACCCCAAGGCGACGCGGTTGTCTTTCCCTACGGAGGCGTCGTGTTGGCCCGGACCGTTATTCAGAATTAATTTCCTCTCGTTCCATTCTATGTCTATTCAACGGCTGCTCTATGCCTGCCTGCTCGGATCCTTACCGGGGGGGGTAAATTTCGCTTGACATGCGGGGCAATTTTGGATAAAATAATTTTGCATCATTTGGAAATTAATTGTCAAAAAGTGACAATGAATATCAATCAATCCCTTGCTCACGGCCTTCAGATTCTTCTTCTCTTTGACACCGCAACCCCCTCCCTCACGGTGGCCGAAATCTCCAACCGTCTGGGTTACAGTCAAAGCAAAACCTACCGATTGGTCCGGACCTTAACGAAATTGGGGTTTCTCCAGGAGGCCAATGGAAAGGCTCGATATCTCCTCGGCTTGAATGTTCTTCAAATGGGTCTTTTGGCTCAGAAGCAATTCAATATTTCGTCCATCGCACGGCCCTTCATGAAGGAGCTTTCCCGTCTCACCAAAGAGACCGTGGTCCTGACCGCGGTGAACGGGACGAAGGGGGTCGTCATCGACAGGGTGGAGAGCGAAGAGCCGATCCGATTTTCCCTCTTTCAAACCGGAGCCAGCCTTCCCCTCCATGGAGGGGCTTCGAGTAAAGTATTGATGGCCTACCTTCCGGAGGAGGACTGGGACCGGATCATCAAGAAAGAAGGCCTGAAGCGCTTTACCCCCAATACCATGACCGGTGTGAATCGTCTCAAAGCCCACCTGAGGGAAATTCGGCAGAAAGGGTATGCCTTCAGTGATGAGGAGATCGATCGGCATGTCAGGGCCGTGGCTGCTCCCATTTTAAACGGGTGGGGTGAAGTGGTGGCGGGTTTGAGTATTGCCGGACCTGTTTTTCGCATCAGCAAGAAGAGGGTGCCCCAGATCTCCAAATTGGTAATGGAATATGCTAATAGGATATCATCCCGGATGGGATTTCAATCCAGACCTACGAGCCCCAAGGGTCGATCGTAGAAGAAAGGGGGAGACGCAATGGCAGTGAACATGAGAGGAAAATCTTTGGCAAGTCTTTATGACCTGACCCGTGAGGAGATCGACCAGATTTTTAAGACCTCTGAGTTGTTGAAACTTCAATCCCTGAGAGGGCAGGATCACCCTCTGTTGAAAGGGAAGACCCTGGCCATGATCTTTGAGAAGCCATCGACACGGACGCGGGTGTCGTTTGAGGTGGGCATGTGGCAGCTCGGTGGCTATGCCCTCTATCTCAGTTCCAGCGATCTCCAGCTCGGTCGAGGGGAGACCATTGGGGATACGGCGAAGGTCCTCTCCCGTTATGTTCAGGGGATTATGGCAAGGGTCTTTGCGCATCAAACCATTCTTGATCTGGTCAAATATTCGCGGGTCCCCGTGATCAATGGTCTCTCCGACTTCTCCCATCCCTGTCAGGGGCTGGCAGATCTCTTCACTGTTTATGAGAAGAAGGGACGACTCGAGGGATTAAAATTTGCCTATGTGGGTGACGGGAACAATGTCGCCCATTCCCTTCTCTATGGCTGTTCAAAGATGGGGGTGAATATCACCGTTGGCTGTCCGAAAGGGTATGAGCCTGATCCAAAGGTGGTTGACCATTCCAAAGAGGAGGCAAAACGGACAGGGTGCGAGGTGAAGGTGATCCATGATCCCAAAGAAGCCGTTAAAGGGGCGGATGTCATTTATACCGATGTCTGGGCCAGCATGGGAAAGGAAAAGGAGAGGGAGGAACGGATCAAGGTCCTCAAACCCTATCAGGTCAATCCCCAGCTCGTGAGAGGGGCAAAAGAGGACTACATTTTCATGCATTGCCTACCGGCTCACAGAGGAGAGGAGGTAGTGGACGAGGTGGCAGATTCAAAGAATAGCGTCATCTTCGACCAGGCCGAAAACCGGATGCACACCCAGAAGGCAGTGATGGCGCTCACCCTGTAATTGCGGAATGGGGAATTCGGAATGAGGATTTCAAATTCAGCATTCCGAAGAAGAAAGGCCTTGAAGTTTTTAATTCCGCAATCCGCAATCTGAATTCCGCATTGGAGGAGACACTATGGCAAATACTTACGATCTCATCGTCAAAGGGGGCCTTGTGGTGACAGGGTCCAGCATTCAAAAAACAGACCTCGGCGTTAAAGGGGAAAGGATTGCCGCAATTCAATCGGGTCTTCCGCTCAGAGAGGCAGGCCGGGTCATCGATGCCTCCGGAAAATATGTCATGCCAGGAGCGATCGATGTCCATGTCCATCCCGTCTATGAAGATGACCTGGGAGGAACTTCTGTGACGGCTGCTCACGGAGGGACGACGGCCCTCATCCATTACGCCTATGCCAAGCCCGGGATGAAACTGGTCGACGCAATCGATCAATTTAAGGAGAAGGGACTGGAGAAGTCCTGTCTCGATTTTGGCATCCACGGGACACTCTTTGATCCGGCCAATCAGGTGGAAGAGATTCCGAAGGCCTTTAACCTTGGGGTCACCTCGTTTAAGATGTTTATGACCTATGCCAAACTGAAATGGATGACCGATGATTACTGGCTGGCAGCAGCCATGGACCTCATCGGAGCGAACGGTGGGCTGGCCATGGTCCATGCCGAGAATGGCCTGGTCACCGACTATTTTGAGGACCGTTCCCTCAAAAAGAAAGAGGATCCCAAGAAGGTCTTTGTTAAGACACGGCCGGATTACCTTGAGGCAGAGGCTATTTTCAGGGCCATTACGATTGCTACGGTGACTCACTGTCCCCTCTATGTCGTCCACGTTAGCACAGCCAAAGGCATCGTTCCTATCCAGCAGGCGCGGGAAGAGGGACGGGTTGTTTATGCGGAGTCCTGCCCGCAGTATCTTACTTTGACAGATCGAGACCTGCAGAAGAAGGGACCCCTGGCGAAGATCGGTCCTCCCCTTCGATTCGATTCCGACCGGTTTGCGCTCTGGAAGGCCATCCAGAGAGGGACGATTGACGTGATCGCGAGCGATCATGCGCCCAAGGCGAAAAAGATCAGTGACCCCTTCTTTGAAGCCGCCTATGGTTCTGCCCAGGCGGAGACCCTGCTGTCGGTCGCGTACGATGAAGGGATCAATTCGGGGTGGATTGGTCCGTGCCAGCTCGTTCGGCTTCTCTCGGAGAATCCAGCAAAGATCTTCGGCCTCTTTCCGAGAAAAGGCGCTCTTCAAAAGGGTTCGGATGCCGATCTCGTTCTCTTCGATCCGAGTGAGGTTCAGGAGATTCGCCAGAAGACGCTCCATTCCGGGGCCCCTTACACGGTCTATGAAGGCAGAAAGTGCCTGGGGAAGCCGGTCCTTACGATGCAGAGGGGGAAGATCGTTGTTGAAAACGGGGAGATGAAAGGGTCTTCTGGAATCGGGAAATTCCTCCCCACCAAGATCAAGAAGATCAAATGCTAATAAACAGGGATTAGGGAGTGGGGATTAGGGTTTAGTGAAATCCTGGGCCTCAATCCCCAACCCCCAATCCCTAACCCCAATCTCTATTTTGTAAAAGAGGAGGTCGGTATGACAACAAGCCTAAAAGGGAATGATATTCTTCATGGAAATCAGTTTTTGAAGAAAGACATCGATGCGATCCTAAAGACCGCGTCCTATTTCGAGAAGGCGCTCAAGAGGAAGGACCAGATCCCTTTGCTGAAGGGAAAGATCCTGGCCACCCTCTTTTATGAGCCAAGCACGAGAACCCGTCTCTCTTTTGAAACCGCCATGCAGCGGCTGGGAGGAGGGGTGGTGAGTATGGGTTCGGTTGAAAGCTCCTCCGTGGCAAAGGGAGAATCCCTGACAGACACGGTCAGAACCGTTGCCCAGTATGCGGATATCATCGTCATCCGTCATCCCAAGACCGGGTCAGCAAAAGAAGCGGCCGATGCTGTTCCAATCCCAGTTCTTAATGCGGGAGACGGGGCAGGCCAACACCCCACCCAGGCCCTTCTCGATATCTATACCATCAAGAAGGAACTCGGGTCGCTGAACAACCTGAAGATCGCCCTTGCCGGAGACCTCAAGAATGGACGGACGGTTCATGCCCTGGTAGAAGTCCTCTCCCTCTTCGGAGCAAAGCTTTATCTCGTCTCACCGGATATCCTTCGAATGCCTGAGGAGATCACGTCCCGCCTCAGGGGGAAAGGAATGGAGGTTACCGAGACGACCGATTTGAAACAGGCGTGTCAGAACAGCGATTTAGTCTATATGACCCGAATCCAGAAGGAGAGGTTCACCGATCTCTCAGAGTATGAAAAACTCAAGGGAAGCTACGTGATCAACGAAGACTTCCTGAAACAGCTCAATAAGAAGATCGTGATCCTCCATCCCCTCCCAAGGGTCGATGAGATCAGCCCGGCCGTGGATGAGTATTCAGGCGCTGCCTATTTCAGGCAGGTGCGAAATGGAGTCTATGTCCGGATGGCTCTCCTGGCCATGGTGATGGGAAAAACAGTCAAAACCTGATTTCCCTGAGATTTGGAGTGGAATGGATTTAGATAATGTCAAGAAAGCTATGGAAAACCACTCTGTAGAATACGAAAAGGCAAGAGAAACCCTCCCCCTTGAGGGGGGAGGGAAAAGGGTGGGGGTGAGAGGGCTGAGGGGTACAGCAAAGAGACTGCGGAAAGACTCTACGGATACAGAGCGGCATTTATCGAAGTATCTCAGAAACAGGCAGATCGAGAGTTTCAAGTTTCGTCGCCAACAACCCGTTGGCAGCTATGTTGTGGATTTTGTGAATTTCGAAAAGAAAGTGGTCATAGAAATGGATGGAGGGCAGCACGCGCTTAATCCAGGCGATAAGATACGTGATAAATGGCTCAGGGCTGAAGGGTATCGGGTACTGCGATTCTGGGATAACCAGGTATTCAGTAACATCGAAGGCGTTTTGGAGACCATCCGAGATGCCCTTCTTACCCCTCACCCCGTCCCTCTCCCCCAAGGGGAGAGGGGAGATAACTTTTGACAATACCTGGATTTACTGAAGGAGGATGAAAGATGGAATCAAAACTTGCTGTTCTCGCGATCGGCGGAAACTCTCTCATAAAAGATAAGAATCATATTGCTATGTCCTGGCAGTATGAAGCCGTGAAGGAGACCGGGAAGTATATTGCCGACCTCATTGCAGAGGGGCTGAGCATCGTCATCACGCACGGGAATGGCCCTCAGGTCGGTTTTATCTACAGAAGAGGGGAACTCGCCCGTCACGAGCTTCCCCTTATCCCCTTAGACATCTGTGGAGCCGACACCCAGGGAGCGATCGGCTACATGATTCAAAAAGCCCTCCTGAACCACTTCCGCAAGATGGGGGTTGCGAAAAAGGTGACCACGGTTGTGACTCAGACCCTTGTGAACAGGGATGACCCTTCCTTCGGGCATCCCACAAAACCGATCGGATCCTTCATGTCAGAGGAAGAGGCTCTCACCCACAAGAGAGAATCGGGATGGGAGGTTGAGGAAGATGCGGGCCGGGGCTTCAGGCGTGTCGTTCCTTCACCCATACCGAGAGAAATCATTGAGCTGGGCGTGATCAGGCTTTTGGTAGAAGAAGGCTATGTTGTGATCGCCGCAGGAGGAGGGGGGGTCCCCGTCATACGGAACGAACGGGGAGACATCGAAGGCGTTGAAGCCGTCATTGACAAAGACCTGGCCTCTTCCCTTCTGGCCAGAAACCTTGGAGCAGATACCTTCATTATTTCGACGGCGGTCGATGCCGTCTGTTTGAACTTCGGGAAGGAGAATCAAAGCCCGATCCGTCAAGCCACCCTCCCGGAAATGAAGCAGTATTTGGCGGAAGGCCATTTCAAGCCGGGATCGATGAAGCCAAAAATCGAGTCCGTCATCCAATTTCTTGAAGGCGGCGGGAAGAAGGCCGTCATCACGTCCCCGGAGAACCTTTTGAAATCAGTCAGGGGGGAATGCGGGACAACGATTACGAAGTAGGTCTTCTGAGTTACTGCTCATTGGGGTCTATTCTGAAGGGGCTTCCTTCGGCCTCCACACACAAGAGGATAGCAGGGCCGGGTTGCCGCTCCCGGCAGGGCCCGGCCCTCTGTTTCTTCGCTCCTAATTCCTCGGATACCCCGGAGGGTAGGGGGCATACTCCTCTTCATCCCACAGTCTGTTTCCCGGTTCATGCCGGCAGTTCAGAATTCCTTTTCGGCACAGGACCTCACGCCATTCGTATTTGACAAGGGTCTTCTGAATGGGGTCAGGCTGGGGTTCGAAGGCAACCCTCCCGTCTCTTTTAAGCAGCTTTACAATCGTGCTTCCAATCAAATAAGGCCTGCGGTTTTCCTCTGGGCAAAAATCCCAACCTTGGAGGTGTTGGAAAAGTATTTCTATGTTTCGGGGTTTTAATTCTTGACATACGAGTCCTTTTTTTGTATCTTCAATGCATCTTAAAGCGGGGTTTTAATAAATAACTGAGCGGCCTGAGCGAGGCCAGGCAAAGGAGGGTACTATGCAAGCGCGACGGCAGGGAAGAGAGCACAAGGGGATGGACCGACGGACATTCATCAAAACTGCGGGTGCGGTGGCAGCTATGGTCGGCTTTCCCGCCATCGTCCGGGGGGCGGAGGAGAAACGGGTCGTGTTGTATTGCCCGGAATCTCCCGATCTATCCAGCAAAATCGGCAAAGCCTTCGAAGCAGAGACCGGGATTTCGGTGGATGTCCAGTACGGGGGGACCAACGTCATCGTAAACCGCCTGCTTGCGGAGCGGTCCAATCCGAACGCGGACGTCTGGTATGGAGGGGGCGGTCTCCTTTCATTCTTGTACGCCAAGCGGGAGGGAATCACGACTCCCTACACCCCAACGGAATTCAAAGATCTTCCTCTGCGTGAAGGAAAGATCTATCTTCGAGATAAAGACTGGCACTTCGTGGGAGCGGAGGTGTTCGTCATTGGTTTTTCCTATAATCCCAAGACCCTGCCCAAAAAGGACGCACCCAAGACGTGGGAGGACCTGCTGGATCCGCGCTGGAAGGGAAAGATCCAGATGCCCAACCCGGCGGCATCAGGCACTGCAACCCTGACCGTTCTGGGGCGAATGATGTTAGAGAAACAACGGGGCCGCACGGAGAAGGAGGCCTGGGATTACTTCGAGGGGCTGAACAAGAACGTGAGCCTCTATCCTGAATCCGGGGCTGCGCCGACCCGGGCCGTCGCCAAAGGAGATGCCCTGATCGGCATCTGCTTCTCCTTCATGCCGTGGGGTCTGGCGGCTCGAGGAGAGTCGGTGGACTTCATCATGCCGGACATCAGCCCGGTCATCGCGAACCCGGTCGCCATGGTCAAGGGAAGCAAACGGCCGGAGAACGGGAAAAGACTGTACAACTTCATCCTCGGGGAAAAAGGGCAGCAGATCCTGGCTGACTATTCCCAGATTGTCCTCAACCGGAAAGTGAAGTCCAAGACTCCCATGACGCTCCAGGAGGTTGGCAAGAATGCCATGGACATGGACCTGGAGTGGGCGGAGAAGAATTACGACCGGATCCGAAACGAGTGGCGTGGGCGATTCGGATGATGGCCTCGGTTCGGATTCAAGATCTGGTGAAGCGGTACGGCGCTCTTAAGGCCGTAGACGGAATTTCCCTGGGGATCGAGGAGGGTGAGTTCTTCGCCCTCCTCGGACCCTCCGGTTGTGGGAAGACGACGACCTTGAGGTGCATTGCCGGCCTGGAAACCCCGTCTCAGGGCGAGATCCTCATCGGCTCGCAATCGGTCACTCATCTTCCACCCTATGAACGTCCCTGCGGTATGGTTTTCCAGAGCTATGCCCTTTTTCCCCACCTTTCCGTTTTTGACAACGTGGCCTATGGGCTTCGGGCGCGCCAGTTCCGCCAGGGGGGAGTGGTGCGGAAAGCGAAGGTTCTTGGAAGCTTTCTGAGCCACCGTGTGTTTCCGGCGGATGGTGCGCTGCGGGAGCGGGTCCGGGAGGCCCTCCACCTGGTGGATCTCGATGGACAGGATGACAAGGCCCCTGGTCAGCTCTCAGGGGGGATGCAGCAACGCGTGGCCCTGGCCCGTGCCCTTGTCACAGAGCCCGCTGTCCTGCTCCTGGACGAACCCCTCTCAAACCTCGACCGGAAGCTGCGTGTTGCGATGCGGGCCACGATCCGGAAGATTCAACAGGCGTTACGCATTACCGCTATCTACGTTACGCACGATCAGGAAGAGGCCCTGAGCCTGGCGGATCGCCTGGCCATCATGGACCATGGTCGGGTCGTTCAGCTTGGGACACCGGCCCAAATATACGACCGGCCCGCCACGTCATTCGTGGCCGATTTTATCGGTGCGGAGAACATTTTCCCGGCCCGGGCCGTCCAGGTGGGCCCTAACCTTACGCTGGTCGAGGTTGGCGGCCTCCGATTCCGGGCCGCAGCAGACTCCAAGACAGAGCGCGTTCGGGCGGTTGTCCGGCCCCAGGCAATCCGCCTCGCAAGAGCGAATGAACCGCTGCAAGCGGAGAACCTCTTCCAGGGTCAAGTGCGGTTCGGGGCCTACCTCGGGGTTACGGCTCGGTATGAGGTGGCCGTGAAAGATCTCATTTTTATCGTGGACGTCCCCGACCCTCGACCTGGTAATCTCTACAGCCAGGGAGATCGATTGCAGTTGGGATTTGCAGCGGAAAGCGTGCTGCTTCTGGAGGATGCATGAGAACTGGGTCCAACGGGCGTCGAGGCTGGCGGTACTGGTTTGATTTCGACCGCCTGGCCCTTGCGGCGGTCTTAGGCTTCTTTTTCGTTTTCCTCCTGGCCCCCTTCGTGTCCATCCTGGTCGTAAGCTTCACGGGAAAGGACGTGAACCTGCTTGGCGGGTTCCTCGGCCCGTCCCAGATGCTGGAATTGTTCCGGCGAATCGCCGAATCGGCCTCGATCAAGTATTACACGCAGCTTATTACCTTCCCGCGTTATACCCAGGCCCTGGTCAACAGTGTGACCTTGGGGCTCGGCGTGGCAGCGGCATGTGTTCTCCTGTCTCTGCCCATCGCTTACGGGTTGGCACGGGCCCGGATCCCGGGGGCAAGGCTAATCGGCGCCCTGTGCCTGGTTCCGCTGATGATCCCCACCTTCATATCCTCTTTTGCTTTCATCCTCATGTTCGGGAAAACGGGGTGGATTAACCAGCTTCTTCAGAGGATCCTGGGTATCCAGGAAATTATAGACATCCATTCACCGCTGGGAGTCATTTTAGTCCAGATCTTCTTTTTCTTCCCCTATGCCCTGTTGCCCCTGCTGGCTGTCTTCAAGGTCATGGACCCCACACTGGAGGAAGCAGCACACGTTTTACACGCCCGTCGCCTATTTGCCTTTTTCACGACGACACTTCCCATGGCGGCGCCGGGCATTGGGGCTGGAGCCCTCCTGGTTTTCGTCGTTTCCCTGGAGGACTTTGGCACCCCCATGATCCTCTCACCTCGGCGCTTCCCGTTACTGATCGTGGAGGCGTACCGGGAGATGGTAGGGTATTTCAACTGGGGTGGCGCCGCCACCATCGCAGTCCTGCTCGTGCTTCTCTCGGCGCTGGTCCTTATCGTCCAGCGAAGGGTTCTGGGGAGTACCGAGTTTCGGACCATTACAGGCAAGCCGGCCACCCGGGACTTGATCGAAGATCCTCGGGTCTGCATCCCCCTCTTCCTTTACAGCCTTATGGTTTTGGTGATCCCCATGCTGGCCATTTACTCCACGGCAGTCCAGTCCTTTGCCAAAACATGGGGGACCGGCCTTCTACCGGATGCCTTCACCCTGGAGAATTATGCCTACGTGATCGGACGGTCCACCGGCGCCGTCCTGAACAGTTTTTTCCTGGGTGGGGCGGCTCTTGTCATTAGCTTAGCCCTCTCTGCAATTATTCCG
>Ga0315286_10003262_pt1 | contig 15275 bp, 11 predicted proteins | sample YL17G10_0_MG_FD_205038 | JGI IMG/M metagenome (GOLD analysis project Ga0315286, IMG submission 205038) | Sediment microbial communities from Yellowstone Lake, YNP, Wyoming, USA - YL17G10_0 | ecosystem: Environmental > Aquatic > Freshwater > Lake > Sediment | place: USA: Wyoming | collected...
TCAGGCTGATCAGGATGATGATCAGCAGGAAGCTCAGCTCCAGCTTGGCGCCGATGCGCAGCCGGAACAGCCGCGCCAGGCCGCCGCCTTCACGCGACAGCCGGTTGCGCAGGTTCCCCAGGATGGCGGTCAGGACGTTCACCCTGGCTTCGGCACCTTTCTGCGGAGCAGCGACTTGGCCAGCCCGTAGCGATAGAACGTCCCGACCGGGTCGGGGATGCCGGCGAGGACCTGGTCGATGGCCCCTTCTTCCCTGGGTCCGACGTTGGACGCCACCGAGGAGAGGAACTTGGCACCCTGGTCCTTCACCCGGGAGGTCGGTCCGAAGCAGCCGCTGCAGGGCATGTTCCCCTGGACGCAGACCGCCTCGCAGCCGCCGCGCGTCGCCGGGCCCATGCAGATGAAGCCCTGCGCCAGGATGCACTTCTCCTGATCGATGATCGCCTGGTGCGGCCGCTTGAACTCGACGAATCCCAGGTCGGTCGGTTTGCTCGCCTTGCGCGGACATTCGTCACAGAGCGCGACATCCGGTGAAAGCACCGTCCCCTTGGGCGGCAGCTTGCCTTCGAGTAGCGCGCCGACCGCGGCCTTCGTCAGCTTGGGCGTGGGCGGGCAGCCCGGGATGTAGTAGTCCACGTCCACCACCTGGTCGAGCGAGCGGACCACCTCGCGCAGCTGCGGAAGCCGCAGAGCGTGACCGGCGTCCGTGGACGAGACTTGCGGGCGCGTCCCCGCTTCGTTCGCCATCGACGGGCCAGCGTGGTAGGCAAACTGGAGGATGTCCTCGAGCCGGAACTGGTTCGCGAGGCCGGGGATGCCGCCCATCGCCGAGCAGGCGCCGTAGGCGATCAGGTACTGGCTCTTGCGCCGCAGCAGGTGAGCCATCTCCTCCTGCTCGGAGGTGCGGATGGCGCCGTTCAGGAACGTGGCGACGATGGACTTGTCCGGCATCGCCTCGACATCCTTCTTCTTGAAGTCCATCGCGCAGGGCCAGAAGATGATGTCCACCGCCTCGACCACGCCGAGGATGTCCTCGGCCAGGTCCACGATGGCCTCTTCGCAGCCGCCGCAGGAGGCGCACCAGTAGAACGCGACTTTCGGCTTGCTCACTTGGCCTCCTGATGTCCTGCGTGGGCGAGGGCCTCCGCCTCGGTCATCATCTCGCGGTCCCACGACTGGAACTGGCCGGGCAGGTCGAACGGACCGAGCGCCTTGACCTTCTCCACCATGTCGTTGATCACCGACTTGACCTTGTCGCCCTCGGCGGCCGAGATCCACTCCAGCCGCAGCCGCTCAGGCTCGATGCCCAGGTCGCCGAGCATCCGCTGGAGGAGTTGGAACCGGCGCAGCATCTTGTAGTTGCCTTCCCCGTAGTGACAGTCACCGGGATGGCAGCCGCCGATGAGCACGCCGTCAGCGCCCTTGGCGAAGGCATCCATGATGAATTGCGGGTCCACGCGTCCCGAGCACATCAGCCGGATGGTCCGGACGTTGGCCGCATACTTCATGCGTGACACGCCGGCCAGGTCCGCAGCCGTGTAGGTGCACCAATTGCAGAAGAAGGCGACGATCCGCGGCTCCCAGGGCTTGTCATTCATTGGCCAGGATCCCTTCGATCTCGCTGTAGATCTCTTCGTCCTCGAACAGGTTCTGGACGATCGAGCCGGACGGACAGGAGGCCACGCAGGTCCCACAGCCCTTGCAGAGCGCCTCGTTGATGATCGCTTTCTTGGTGCTCTCGACGAACGCAATCGCCGTGTAGGGACAGAGCGGGATGCAGGACTTGCAGCCCGAGCAGTCCTCCTCGCGGATGTACGCAGTGTTCGGCTCCTGCTCGATGTGTCCGCGGCAGATCAGCGAATACGCCTCCGCCGCCGCGGCGCCCGCCTGGGCCACCGTGTCGGGGATGTCCTTCGGTCCCTGGCAGCAGCCCGCCAGGAACACGCCGTCCGTGAAGGTGCTGACCGGGGCCAGCTTGGGGTGGCGTTCGAGGAAGAAGCCCTCGGTGCCGCAGCTCATGTTGAGCATCCGGCGCACGTCCTGGGCGTCGGCCTGCGGCTCGATCCCGACCGCGAGCACCAGCATGTCCACCGGGAACTTGAGCACCCGGCCCAGCAGCGTGTCCTCCGCCTGCAGGAGCAGCCGGTTGCCCTCGGGATCGCTCGGGTCCGGGAAGACGTCCGCCACCTTGCCGCGGACCAGGTGCACGCCCTCCCCGGCGATGCGGTTGTAGAACTCCTCCATGCTCTTACCCGGCGTCCGCATGTCGATGTAGAAGTTGTAGACCTCGGCGTGCGTGTGCTCCTTGATCAGGTGCGCCAGTTTCAGCGAGTACAGGCAGCACACCCGCGAGCACCACTTGTTGTTGTTCTCGTCGCGCGAGCCGATGCAGTGGACGATGCCCACCGTCTTCGGTCTCTTGCCGTTGCGCATGACGATCTCGCCGCCGGTCGGACCCGAGGCGTTGACCAGGCGCTCGACCTCGAGCGCGTTGTAGACGTTCGGGTAGAGGCCGTAGCCGTAGTAAGGCATGCGTTTCGCGTCGAAGATCTTGAAGCCGGTCGCCACGATGACCGTGCCGACCTGGATCTCCTTGAACTCCTCCTTCTGGGAGAAGTCGATGGCCTTGCGGTCGCCGCAGGCCTTGACGCAGGGCTCCTTGCAATGCCCGTGGGTCCAGACGCGGCAGGTGCCCGAATCGATGATGAAGATGGGCGGTACCGCCTGCGGGAACGGCATGAAGACGGGCTTGCGTTTGCCGAGCCCCTCATTGAAGTCGTCGGCGAAGCGCGGCTCGCGATAGACGCAGGCCTCGACGCACTCTCCGCAGCCCGTGCACAGATCCTCCACGATGTAACGGGGCTTGCGCTTGATCGTGACGGTGTAGTTCCCCACGTAGCCTTCCACCTTCACGACCTCGGAGTAGGTCCACATGGTGATGTTCGGATGCGCGCCCACGGCGGACATCTTGGGCGTGAGGATGCAGGCGGCGCAGTCGAGCGTCGGGAACGTCTTGTCGAACTTCGCCATGTGCCCGCCGATCGTGGCTTCACGCTCGACGAGGGTGACCTTCTGGCCGCCGTCGGCCAGCGTCAACGCCGCGTGGATGCCCGCGATCCCGCCGCCCACTACCAGCACGGCCGGGTTGATCGGGACCTTCTTGATCTCCAGCGGCTTGTGGAACGGCACACGCCGGATCGCGGCGCGCACCAGGGCCAGCGCCTTCTGCGTCGCCTCCGCGCCGTCGGTGTGCACCCAGGCGTCGTGCTCGCGGATGTTCACCATCTGGAAGAAGAACGGGCTGAGTCCGCCCTTCATGGTCGCCGTGCGGAACGTGCGCTCGTGCAGGAGCGGCGAGCACGCGGCCACGACGATGCGGTTCAGCTTGTGTTCCTTGATGTCCTGCTGGATCAGCTCCTGGCCCGGATCGGAGCACATGTACTTGTAGCCCCGGGAGACGGCCACCCCGGGCAACTTGGCCGCGTACTTGGCCACCGCCTCCACGTCCACCATGGCGGCGATATTGGTGCCACAGTGACAAACGTAGAACCCGATTCTGACGGGCTCGCTCATCGGTCAACCCTCCAGTGACTCGGCCAGCAGTTCGACCACGTCCCGGACCACCAGTTGTCTGTCGTGGCCGAGCGTCTTCACGGCGTCTTCGAAACGGGACAGTTCCAGCGGACAGGAGACAGCCAGCACGTCCGCGCCGGCGGCGACGGCCTCCTTCACCCGCCGCTCGGACAGCCGGTCCATCTCCTTTGACTTGTAGTAGGTGTCCAGCCACATCCCGCCACCGCCACCCCCGCAGCACAGCGAGTTGGCCCGGTTGTGGACCATCTCGACCAGCGTCACGCCGGGGATGGCGCCGAGCAGCTCACGCGGCTCGTCGTAGCAGCCCATGCCCCGCCCGAGGCAGCAATTGTCGTGATAGGCGACCTTGACCTCGAGCTTCTTCGTGAGCCCGGGCCGCAACTGCTCGAGGTGCCGCGACAGGAACAGTGTCGTGTGTTCGACCTGCCAGCCCGTCTCGGCGAGCGGATAGCGGCTGCGGAAGGCGTTGAAGGCGTGCGGATCGCCGGTCACGATGCGGTTGAACTCGTGCTTGCGGAGCGCCTTCAGGTTCGCTTCGCTGAGCTTCTCGAACAGGCCGGGCTCCCAGGTCAGGCGCCCGCATTCACCGGCGCACTGTTCCTCGTGGCCGAGGATGGCGAAGTCCACGCCCAGCGCGGTGAACAGCTTCGCCGTGGCCTTGCTGTTCGCCTGGCCCCGGGGATAGAACGAGGTGTAGCACTCCACGAACCAAAGCACGTCCACCGGCCCCGGCTTCTCGGCCAGATTGCGCACCGGCACGCCCGCCGTGGCCGCCCAGGCGGCCCGCTTGCGCGGTGACTCCCCCATCGGGTTGCCGTAGCGCGACATGTTCTCGAGCGACTTCTGCAGCTCGCCCGGCAGCTCCTTCAGGTTCGCCAGGGTCTGCTCCTTGACCAGCGGCAGCAGGACGTCCGTGAGCCGGATGCCACGCGGGCACTTGCTCAGGCAGGCGTAGCAGGACACGCAGCGCAACAGGCTGCCGGAGGCGATGACCTCGTCGAGCAGTCCCCGCCGCAGCATGTTGATGACCGCGCGCGGGGGGTACTCCATGTACTCCCCGTACGGGCACGCTCCGGCGCACGTCCCGCACTGCAGACAGGTCATGATCTGGCGGCCCTCGGGTGTGGCGAGGAGGGTCTCCAGCGTGGTGTCGGTCGGACAGGTGACAGTACGTTCGGCGAGAGCCATGGGTCGTCCCTTCCTATCCCTGCATCGCTTCCCAGACGAATTCGGCGAGGTCCTTGACCACGATCTTGCCCTCGTTGTCGGTGGTCTTCACGGCATCGCGGAACATCGCGATGTCCTTCGGACAACTGACCACCAGGGTCGAAACCCCTCCCAACCCGGCGACCTCGCGGATCCGGCTCTCGGCCGGACGCTCCTTGATGCCGGGCACGTCCTCCATCCAGATCCGCCCGCCGCCGGCGCCGCAACAGTAGCTGCGGTCGCGGTTGCGGGGCATCTCCACGAGTTCGAGCCCCAGGCGGGCCAGCACCCGGCGCGGCGGGTCATAGACGCCGTTGTAGCGGCCGAGGTAGCAGGGATCGTGGTAGGTCACGCGGCCCGTGAGCCGCTTCTTCGGCGTCAGACGCCTCTCCTCGAGGAGCCGGTCGAGCACCTCGGTATGGTGCAGGACCGTCACCCCGTTGCCGTTCCAGGGGTATTCGTGCTTCAGCGTGTTGTAGGTGTGGGGATCCGTGGTCACGATGTGCTTGAACTGGGCCTTCTCGAGCACCTGGAGGTTCTTGTCCCTCAGGACCTCGAACAGCCCCTCTTCGCCGACGCGGCGCAGGTCGTTGCCCGCGTTGCGCTCCCCCTCGTAGAGCAGGCCGAAGTCCAGCCCGGCGAGCTGGAAGAGTTCGGCGGTCTTGCGCGTGATGTCCTCGACCCGCGGGTCGTAGGAGGCGTAGTCACCGGTGAACCAGAGGTACTCCACCGGCTCCATGCGCGCGTCCTTGATCTTCGTGACGAGTGGCTGGGTCCACTTGGCCCGCATCCGGTCCGACTTGCCGAATGAGTTCCCGTAGCGGTTCAGGTGGTTCAGCGCATCCTGCGCGGTCTTGTCCATCGTGCCCTGGCTCACCAGATAGCGCCGCAGGTCCACGATGGCGCGGGGCTGCTCGATGAACACGGGACAAACCTCTTCACAGGCCCGGCAGGTGGTGCAGGCCCACAACTCGGCCGTGCCGACGGTCCCGTCGTGCAGCGTCGCGGCGGCCCCGGCTGCACCGTTCCCGCCCGAGGCGGGTTTCGCGCCGCGGATCAACCGCTGGTCGAGCTTCAGCACGAGGTCCTTGGGGGAGAGCGGCATCCCGCTGGCGTACGCCGGGCATTGCTCCTGGCAGCGCCCGCACCAGGTGCAGGCGTCGAACTGCAGCAACTGACGCCAGGTGAAGTCCCGCATCGTCGCCACGCCCGCCGGGTCACCCGCCGGCAGCGCCCCCACGGCCCCCAGGTTCCGCAGGAAGATGCTGACGGACGAGGAAACCATGTGGAAGGCCTTGGACTGGGGGACCAGGGCGATGAAGCCGAACGCCAGCAGTCCGTGCACCGACCAGACCCCGATGTGCGCCGCGCGCAACGCCGGCTCGGGCAACGGCCGGAAGGCCGCGGCCAGCAGGTTCCCAACCGGGGACCAGCCGGCCCACGGCGGCTGGGACGCCGCCAGGCGCAGAGCCTCCGTGATCAGCCCGGTCGTGCCGATCAGGAAGAGGATCGCCAGCAGGTAGAATGAATCCAGCGGGAACGTGGGATGCGTGAGGGTCTTCAGCCGCTCGGGCTTCAGCGCATAGCGCCGCCAGAAGGCCAGCCCCAACCCGACCAGCAGCACCGCAGCAAAGAGGTCCAGTACGAGCTTGAAGCCGAGATAGAAGTCGCCGCGCAGGAACTGGAAGCCGAAGAACAGGTGCGTCACGTCCAGGTCCACTGTCGCCAGGGCGGTTCCGATGAACAACGCGCACATGCCGAGGAAGATGGCGAGGTGCATGGTCAACGCGTACCGGTCGGAGGCCAGCCGTCCCTGGAGCAGGGCGAACTGGATGAAGGCCCTGATCCGTACCGGCCAGGCCGGAAGGATCGCTTCCGGCTTCCCCGTTCGCCACCGGGCGAAGTGCCGGTAGACGCCCCAGAGGAACAGCAGCGCCGCCAGGCTCCCGAGCACGTACTGGGAGACCTCGGCCCAGGGGTAGTTCTCGTGGATGTTCCAGAAGATCGGCCGGATCGGTTCCGCGGGTCCGCCGGTCATGCGCCGGCCTTCTTCGCCTCGATCGCCGCCTTCAGGGGCTCGACCAGCTCGAAGAGGTCCATGACCACGCCGTACTTCGCGACGTCGAAGATGGGGGCGCCCGGGTCGGTGTTGACCGCTATGATCATGGGCGAGTCCTTCATGCCCTCCTGGTGCTCCGGGGCGCCGCTGATCCCCAGGGCGAGGTAGAGCCGGGGCTTGACGGTCATGCCCGACTTGCCGACCTGACGGGTCAGCGGCAGCCAGCCCTGGTCGATGACCGGGCGCGAGCCGCAGACCGCACCACCCAGCAGCGCGGCGAGTTCCTCGCCCAGGGCGATGTTGTCCTGGGTCTGGATGCCGCGGCCGAGGGCCACGAGGATGTCCTGCTTCGTGATGTCGACGTCGCCGGCCGGGGGCGCGATGAACGACCTGAATGTCACCGGCGAGGCCTCCAGCGGCACCTCCACGTTTCGCACGGGCGGCGCCTTCTCGCTTCGGCCTGCGTCCGCGGGGAAGGAACCGGTAGAAACGCTGACGACGCCGCGTCCCCCCGGGAGGCGGACATTCGTGAGGATCTTCCCGCCGAACAACTGGCTGGTGACGAGCACGTCGGCCCCATCCGCCTTCATGTCCTTGCAGTAGCTGACGAACGGGAGATCCGTCCGCGCCGAGAGGATCGAGCCGACCCCCATCGTGGCGTTCGTCCCGCCGAGCAGGACCAGTCCGGCCGACTCCTTCTCCATCAGGCTCTTGAGCAGCGCCGCCACCGTGCTGGCCGCCGGCACCTCGAGCGAGGGAGCGGACACCACCAGCACCTCGTCGGCCAGCCCCAACTGCTGCGCGAGGGCCGCCACCTCGTTGCCCACCAGCGCCATGCGCAGGGACACGCCCCGGGCGTCCGCCAGTCTCCGGCCCGCACAGAGCATCTCGAACGTGATATCCGCGACCTCGCCCTTGAGATGCTCCGCCAGGATCAGGATTCCATCCGCCATGGTCGTCACCTCCCTAGATCAGGCTCTGGTTCGCGAGCAGGTCCACGAGACGGTTCGCCACCTCTTCCGGCGATCCTTCCAGCATCTCGGCACGTCCGGCGGCTTCGGGCTTGTACATCTTCTCGATCGGGAAGCGAGCGGGGCTGTCCGGAGTCACCTCCACGGTTTCCAGGGTGGACGACTTCATGGCCGCCCGCACCTTGGCGATCGGCACGTACCGCGGCGGCTTCTCGGCCGCCTGGATGCCCAGCACCGCCGCCACCGGGAGGGTGAACTCCCCGCGCATGCCGCCGGCGAATTCCTTCGTCACGGTGAGTCCGCCGTCGCCGGGCGCAACGGCCACCACCACTCCGAGGTAGGGCATCCCCAGCAGGTCCGCCAGGAAGGGACCGATCTCACCCTCGAGGTCATCGATCGCCTGGCTGCGCAGCAGGACAAGGGCGTCTCCCCCGACGGCGCCGGCCGACTTGAGGAAGCCGGCGAACAACCTCGCCGCTGCAAGACTCTGCACGCCGCCCAACTCCCCGGTGAGCTTGACGGCACGATCCGCGCCCTTGGCCAGCGCCTGGAACAGCGCCTCCTCCACCTCGGGGGCGTCGAGGGCCACGACGGTCACCGTGCCCCCGTGCTTCTCCTTGAGCAGGAAGGCCTGCTCGAGGGCGTGCTCGTCGGAGTCGCTCAGCTTGAATCGCAGCCACTCGGGATCCAGCGACTTACCGTCCGCTGCGACCGTCAACTCCTCCACCGTGTCGGGAACCGTCTTCAACAGGACGAACAGGTTCATGGGCCGGTGCCTCGCTGTGGGCGATCTCTCTGCAACGTGATCCGTCGAACGATCTGCGGTGTCCCGGTCTTGCCGGCCCCCCGGGCGAAGGCGGTTCCCTGGGCGCGACGCAGCGACGACGGACCTGTGGAGCCGTCGCCGAGTCGAAGCCGGACAATGACAGCGCAGGCCGTGATGCTCTATCCGGCGTGACGCCGACCGAGGCATCGAGCCCCTGTTGGCACCGGATCGGCGGCACGCCGCGGTCTGTACCTTGAAGCGGGACAACAAATCCGCGCGTTTGCTTTGCATGGAGGGTGCCAACATCGCGACGGGCCGCGAGGACCTCCAGCCACTGCTCTCACGACGTCGGGACTGGTCCGTTCGCCGGCTGCGCGCCTGCCCCGCACGGCCCGGATCCGCATCCTGTGTCCTGGCGGCTCTGGCCGCCGGGGCGGCGCCGCGACGGCGCGGGCGGCCCCGGGAATCGTCGATTCCACCTAAACCGCTGTCGCTCATTCGATTCCTCGCGTGCCCGTGGACCGATGGCCACGGCCCCCGCTTCCTGGCCGCCGCCGCAGGCCTCCGAGCACCAGGAGCAGCTGCCAGCGCGAGCCACCTTCCGGGGACGCAGCCTGGGTGCCTGGCAGCATGACGCCCCTGACAGGCCTGACAGCCAGACCGACCGCTGCCGCGGGCTCTCCGGCATCGGCGAAGCCCCGGTCCCCGGCGGAAGGCAGCGCGTCTCCCGGCGCGCGATCTCCGCGCGAAACAGCGACGGCGCGTGACCACAGAGGAGCGCACGGAATCGCGCGGCGCGGCCGCAGCACTCCGGACACGCGCTCACGTTGACGCCACGCCGCGCGGAAACGGATACTGCCCGCGACGTTGGGTGCCGTCGCGACGACGGCACCGCCACCAGGGGGAACTCATGGCATTCCAGTTCGGACCGCGCCGGAGCCGCTACGTCGAGGTCACCGAAGCGGAGCACGGTCAGGCTCCGGCACTCCCGCGGCGGGAGCTGGAGCACTTCGAATCCTTCGACCTCATCTACCGCTCGCTCTGCGCGGTGCTCTACAACTACGTCCCCCTGTCGGGCCACCCCGGCGGCTCCATCTCATCGGGCCGCTTCGTGGCCGGTCTGCTCTTCGACGCGATGGATTACGACGTCAGCAGTCCGAACCGTGACGATGCCGACCTGATCTCGTACGCCGCCGGGCACAAGGCGCTCGGCCTGTACGCCATGTGGGCGCTGCGCAACGAGTTGCTGCGGAACGGAGCACCAGACCTGCTGGCGCGCGACGAGCGGCACCAGCTGCGACTCGAGGACCTGCTCGGCTTCCGTCGCAATCCCTCCACCCGCACGCCCCTGTTCCTGAAGTTCAAGTCCAAGGCGCTCGACGGGCATCCCACGCCGGGCACGCCCTTCCTCAGGCTCTCGACCGGCGCTTCGGGCGTTGGCCTGGCGGCCTCGCTGGGCCTGGCCTTCGGCGCGCGTGACTACTACGGGGGGGGCGCCCCCCGCGTGCACATCGTCGAGGGCGAGGGCGGCATGACGCCCGGCCGTGTCGCCGAGGCGCTGGCCGGCGCCGGCACGGCCTCGCTCGACAACGCCGTGCTCCACGTGGACTGGAACCAGGCCTCGATCGACTCGAACCAGGTCTGCCGCGACGGCGAGAAGCCCGGCGATTACGTGCAGTGGACGCCCGCGGAACTGGCCTACCTGAACGACTGGAACGTCGTGTTCGTGTCCGACGGCAGGGACTTCCAGCAGGTGATCGCCGCGCAGCGCCTGGCAGCCAGGATGGACAACTCGCAGCCCACGGCCATCGTCTATCGCACCGTCAAGGGCTGGCAGTACGGCATCGAGGGTCGCGGCTCGCACGGCGCCGGCCACGCGCTCTGCTCGGACGGCTTCTACCAGGCGGTGCAGCCGCTGCTCGGCGATGCGAAGCAGGCCATGCCCTGCTGCCAGGGCCTCCCTGCGCCGCGCTGCACGGGACCCGGGGGCCCCGTGGTCATGGAGGCCTGCTTCTGGGACGCGCTGCAGGTCATCCGCAAAGCCATCGAGGAGCGACCCGCGATGGTGCAGCACCTCGCCGGCCGGTTGCGCACCGCCCGCGCGCGGCTCGACACCCGGGCGCGCAAGCCCCGCGCGGGCGCACCCCGCATCGAGGCCGTCTACGAGTGCGTCGCCCGGGACGGCGGCGCGATCCCCGGTCCCCTGCGGCTCGCCCCCGGCACCGTGACCACGCTGCGCAACGAGTTGGGCCGGGCGCTCCACCACCTCAACCAGGCCAGCGGCGGCGCGCTGTTCGTGGCCTCCGCCGATCTGCTGGGCTCGACCAGCGTGAACAAGGTCACGGAGGGCTTCCCCGCCGGTTTCTGGAACGCTTCGACCAATCCCGAATCACGCACGCTCGCGATCGGTGGCATCTGCGAGGACGCCATGAGCGGCGTCACCTCGGGCCTCGGCTGTTTCGGCCGGCACATCGGCGTGGCCTCCTCGTACGCGGCCTTCCTCGCGCCGCTCGCGCACATCGCCGCGCGCCTGCACGCCATCGGCAACCAGGCGCGGCGCGGCGTGGACGGCGCTCCGTACCGGCCGCTCATCCTGGTCTGCGCGCACGCCGGGCTGAAGACCGGCGAGGACGGTCCGACCCACGCCGACCCGCAGGCGCTCCAGCTGCTGCAGGAGAACTTCCCGCCCGGGACCGCCGTGACGCTCACGCCCTGGGACCCCGCGGAGTTGTGGCCGCTGGTCTCGGCCGCGCTCGCGCGCCGGCCGGCCGTGCTCGCGCCGTTCGTCACCCGGCCCAACGAGACCGTGCCCGACCGCGCAAGACTGGGCCTCGCCCCCGTCGAGGCGGCCCGCACCGGCGTCTACCGGCTGCGCGCACCGAAGGCGAGGGCCGACGCCACGCTGGTGCTGCAGGAGAGCGCGGTCACGCTGGCCTTCGTCGCCGACGTGCTGCCCCGGCTCGAGCGCGAGGGCGTGGACCTGGACGTCTACTACGTGGCGAGCGCCGAGCTGTTCGACGCGCTGCCCGCCGCGGAGCGCGAGGGCATCTTTCCCGAGGCGAGCGCCCGCGAGGCCATGGGCATCACCGGCTTCACCTTGGCCACCATGTATCGCTGGGTGAGGTCCGACCGCGGCCGGACGGCCACGTTGCATCCCTACGTCAAGGGCCACTACCCGGGCAGCGGCCAGGGCGCGGCCGTGCTGCACGAAGCGGGGCTGGACGCGGAGGCCCAGCACGCGGCCATCCGCGGCTTCCTCGATGTGAAGGCGAAGAGCCGGTAGCGCGGGGGCGCCGCCCGGGACCCGGGAAGTTCCGGGCGGCGCCGCGCGGAGATCACCGGCTCCGGGACACGACCTGCAGCCCGACGCGGAGAGGATGCCATGCAACGATTCTCCTACACTTCCCGCGCGCAGCGGCTCCTGAGGCTGATGGGGGCGGCCCTGGGGAGACCGCTCATCGGGCCCCAGCTCGTGACCCTCGAGATCACCCACCTCTGCAACCTCCACTGCGGGTTCTGCGAGTCCCACGGCTGCCACATGGGGGCACCCCTCACGGCCCGCCACACCTATGCGGGCGACCGCCGGGCCATGAGCGTCGAGACGGTCGCAGCCCTGAGCCGCTCGCTCGCCCGTCTCGGCATCGGCCGGGTCGAGCTCTCCGGCAAGGGCGACCCCATCGCCCACCCGCGGCTCTCCGAGATCGTGCGGACCATTCGCGCCGCCGGCGTCGAGTGCTCGCTCTTCACGAACGGGACCCTGGCGCAGCCCGATCTCGCCGCGACCCTTGTCGCGTGCGGCATCGAACGCCTGAACCTCTCCCTGAACGCCGGCTCGCGCGAAACCTACGCGCGGGTGGCGGGCAAGGACCTCTGGGAGAAGGCCGTGGGGTTTCTGCGGGACGTGATCGAGCAGCGTCGCCGCGCGAACGCCCCGCGCCCGCTGGTGCGCGTGAGCTACGTCGTGTGCCGGGAGAACGCCGGGGACATGGACCGGGCGGTGGCGCTGTGCTGCGAGCTCGGCGTGGACGAGGTCAGCTGGGCGGTGATGGGCGAGCTGCCCGAGACCGCGCACCTGCAGCTCGGGACCGCCGAGGTCGCGGACGTGCTGGCGCGGATCCCTGGCTGGAGCCGGAAGCTCGAGGCGGCGGGCATCGGCCACGATCTTGCGCGCCTGGCCGAGGAGCTCCCACTGCGCGTCGGCGCAGGGAGCGGTCAGCAGGAGAATCCACTGCAGCGCGAGCTCCCCTGCTACGAAGGCTGGATGTTCTCCGTGGTCGGCCCCGACGGCACGGTCGTGCCCTGCTGCTACTGCGAGGGGGTGCAGCTCGGCAACGTCGTCGAGGAGGACTACACCCGCATCTGGAAGGGACCGCGCTACGCCGACTTCCGCCGCCGTTCGCTCGCGCTGCCCCGCACGGGTGCGCCGATCTGCTGGGAGTGCTTCACCACCTGCAACCGCGCGCTCGACAACCAGCACGTCCACCGGCGGGTACGGCAACTGCGTCCCTGGTAGCGCCGGGAGCGGCCCCGGACGGGGCAACCCGGGTCGGGCACGCGCGCACGGCGCGGGTCCGGCCCGGGTCGCTCGTTCTCGGCCGGCGCGGGCTACCCGGACTGGTTGGCCAGGTAGACCTGCAGACCCATCTGCTGGATCTGCGTCCGCTGGACCTCGCCCCAGTCCACGTGGATCTCCTCTTCCTTGAGGATCTTCGTGAGCAGGTCCGCCGTGGCCTGGTCCTCGGCCTCGCGCGCCACCTTGATCGCGGCGTTGTAGGCGCGCACCGCACCGATCTCGGCCTCCTCGTCGTTGGCGACGATCTGGGCCACGTCCTTGCCGATCTTCATGGGATTGAGTTTCGAGACGATCGGGATGCCGTCGAAGAAGAGGATCCGCCCGATCAACCACTCGGCGTGGTGCATCTCGTCCACCGCCTGCTTCTCGATGGCCTTGTGGAGTTTCTCGTAGCCCCAGCTGTCGCACATCTCCGAGTGCACCATGTACTGGCTGATGGCGGTCAGCTCCTCGGCCAGCAACTCGTTGAGGACGGCCAGTACCTTGTCATTGCCCTTCATCGTTCGCTTCCTCCTTGCGATGTGAACGCAACATCCCCGGGTACGGTGCTCGTCTGCGCGTTGCCCGGCAAGCGGACGCGATGCCGACCCGCGACTCCGCGTCGTCAGCGTGCCGGGCGCTCCAGCAGCAGCCGGCGCGCGTATGGGATCAGGCCGCCCGCGTCAATGATCGCCTGCCGCGCCTGCGGCAGTGGCTCGATCGCAAACGACTTGCCCGAGGTGCGGTTCCAGACCTTGCCGTCCTTGAGCTCGAGCTCGTCGCCCTCCCCCGCCTCGATCGTCGGGCAGATCACCATGGCGAGCCCGACATTGATCGAGTTCTGCAGGAAGATGCGCGCGAAGTTCCGCGCAACGACGGTGATCTCGTAGCCCTTGATGCACGAAGCGGCCTGCTCGCGCGAGGAGCCGCAACCGAAGTTGCCGCCCGCCACGATGAACGAGCCGGGCGGAACCTCCTTCGCCTTGAGCTTCCGGTTGAACTCCGCGTCGTCCACGAAGGCGAACTGCGGCGTCTCGGTCGGCAGCACCGTCGCCATGAACCGCCCCGGGTAGATGATGTCGGTCGAGACGTCGTCGCCGAGTTTGCGTACGACCTTGCCGGTGGCCATCTCAGTCCACTCCTCTCGGGTCGGAGATCTCGCCGGTGAGCGCGCTGGCCGCGGCGACCGCGGTCGAGCACAGGTAGACCTCGGCATTCGGGTTGCCCATCCGCCCCTTGAAATTGCGGTTGGTGGTGGCGAGCGCGGTCTCGCCGTCCGCCAGCGCGCCCTGGTGCACCCCCAGGCACGGGCCACAGCCGGGATTGCACACCACCGCGCCGGCCGAGACGAGGTCGCGCAGGTAGCCCAGTCGCAGCGCCTCGGAGTAGATGCGCCACGAAGCCGGGAACACCAGCATGCGGGTGCCGTCCGCCACGCGCTTGCCCTTGAGGATCCTCGCCGCCACTTCGAGGTCGTCGAGCCGGCCGTTGGTGCACGAGCCGACCACGATCTGCTGCACCTTCTTCCCCTTCACCTCGGCGATCGGCTTGACGTTGTCCACCGTGTGCGGGCAGGCGATCTGCGGCCCCAGCGTCGCCACGTCGATCTCGACCACCCGGTCGTAGACCGCGTCCGCGTCCGGCCCGAACAGGTCGAGTGCGTCCTTCACGCCAGCCTCGTCGCGCAGGTAGCGTTCGGTCTCGGCGTCGGGCGGCACCACGCCGGCGGTCGCGCCGGCCTCCACCGTCATGTTGCAGAGCACCAGCCGGCCCGAGGTCGGCATGGCTTTGATCGTCTCGCCGTGGAACTCGATGACCTTGTAGTTCGCGCCCTCCGCCGTGAGCTTCCCGATCAGGTGGAGGATCAGGTCCTTCGGGTAGACGCCCGGGGCGAACCGGCCGTTCACCACGACCTTGATGGTGCCCGGGACCTCGACGTTCAGCGTGTTGCCCAGCGCCCACACCGAGGCCATCTCGGTGGCGCCGATGCCGAAGGCGAAGGCGCCGAGCGCGCCATGCGTGGTGGTATGGCTGTCGGTGCCCACCAGCACGAAGCCCGGCCGCACGTAGCCGTTCTCGGGCAGGATCTGGTGGCAGATGCCGCCCACGTCGCCGCGGATGTCGTGG
>Ga0315286_10003263_pt1 | contig 15273 bp, 14 predicted proteins | sample YL17G10_0_MG_FD_205038 | JGI IMG/M metagenome (GOLD analysis project Ga0315286, IMG submission 205038) | Sediment microbial communities from Yellowstone Lake, YNP, Wyoming, USA - YL17G10_0 | ecosystem: Environmental > Aquatic > Freshwater > Lake > Sediment | place: USA: Wyoming | collected...
GTCAGCGTCGTCGATGTCGGCCTAGTTGCCAATGCTGATGACGCGGGAGAGTCCTATGTGCTCTCCGTTGGCGTAATAGATCATGCCTATGCACAACGCGCCGCTCTGGCTTATGAGTGCGATCTCACCGGGCATGGGCATGCCGAATACGAACGCGGCGTCGAGTCTGTCGATAGGGTCCTTGTAGCCAAGGGTGTTCGGTCCGATGAGGCGGATGCCTCCCTTTCGAGCTATCTGCAGCACCTCATCCTCGAGCTGTTTGCCGTGTCCCCCGATCTCTCCAAAGCCAGAGGATATCACGATTGCGCCCTTGACCTTCTTCCTTGCGCATTCCGTCATCACCTTTGGCACGAACTCGGCGGGCACGGCGATGATAGCGAGGTCGATGTCGTCTTTCACCGCGAGGACGCTCGGGAGTACCCTCAGACCCATGATCTCGGAGACATCGGGGTTTATCGGATACACCTTCCCCTGGTATCCTTGGACAAGGATGTTCTGCAGGATCTCGTACCCGATCTTCATCGGGCTCCGGGACGCTCCTATGACCGCAATGGACTTCGGTGAGAATATTGGTCTGAGCTCTTCAACGACTCCCATCGGCACACGCGAGCATAAGAGAGCCATAGACTTGCATAAGCCTTTGCCTGCCCTGCTTCGCCGGCGCGTCCCCTGTGATAGGAGGGGAAGGTCGAGTCGGGGCTCCCGCTGCACCTCTGGCGATGCCCTTGCTGAACTTCCGCGGGACCCAGAAACCGTTAATATATGCTATGCTTCTTATCGGCCACTTGGTGAGCGCACCAATTTGACAGGACCGGGGGAAAAGATATGCCTGAGAAAGTCACCGTTTCGTTGATCAAGGCAGATGTTGGATCGATCGCCGGGCACTCGAGACCACACCCGAAGATGATGGAGGTGGCCGGTGAGCATCTAGCGAAGGCGGTCAAGGAAGGTCTCCTCAACGATTACTACGTCACGCGATGTGGCGACGACATGGAGCTCCTGATGACCCACAGGAAGGGGGAGAACAACAAGCAGGTCCACGAGCTCGCCTGGAACGCATTCATGGCCGCTGCAAGCGAGGCCAAAAAGATGCATCTCTACGCCGCTGGGCAGGATCTTCTCTCAGACGCGTTCTCTGGCAACGTCAGGGGACAGGGCCCGGGAGCGGCGGAGATGGAGTTCGAGGAGCGGCCCACCGAGCCTATGCTGGTGTTCATGGCTGACAAATGCGGCCCGTCCGCGTATTCACTTCCGATATCCAAGATATTCATGGACCCGTTCACCACGACCGGCCTCGTGATCGACCCGAGGGCGCACCTCGGATACGACCTGGAGATCGTGGATGTCGTGGACCATAAGAAGGTCGTGATGAGCTCGCCCGCGGAACTCTACGACATACTCGCGCTGATAGGGGACACCACCAGGTACGCCGTGAAGAGGGTGACGCACAAGACCCTTGGCCTCGCGGCAGTGGTCTCGACCGAGAAGCTCAACATCCTGGCAGGGAAGTACGTGGGCAAGGACGACCCCGTGATGCTCCTGAGATGCCAGTCCGGGTTCCCAGCCGCCGGGGAGGCGCTCCAGCCGTTCGCGTTCCCGCAGCTCGTCGCGGGCTGGATGAGAGGTTCTCACTACGGCGCATGGTATCCCTGTGCGGTCGATGAATCCGACCCAAGCTATCACGACGGTCCGCCCCGAGTCGCTTGCCTGGGACTGCAGATTACCAACGGTAAGATACAGGGAGCGGAAGCCCCGGGCGGGAAGCCAGGCGACCACAAACCGATCGACTACTTCGCTGGCCACGAGTGGGACACCGTGAGGAACAAGGCGATGGAGATATCGATCTACATGCGCGGCCACGGTCCGTTCATGCCCGGAATCGTCTCTCCCGAGGAACTCGAGTACACCACCCGTCCCGAGATACTGAAGAAGCTCGAACCGAGGATGAAGCCGCTAGAGTGAGGTCGCTGCTGTGCCCATCAGAAGGCCCGTCATAGTCGTCAACTTCAAGACCTACCAGGAAGCGAGCGGATCGGCTGCCATCGAGCTCGCCAAGATATGCGAGGACATCTCGGCGGAGTCAGGGGCATCGATAGTCATCGCACCGCCGATGCTCGACTTGGCCATCGTTTCCAGGACCGTCAAGATCCCGGTCTTCGCGCAACACCTCGACCCTGTCTCGTCGGGCAGCACGACAGGACACGTCACCATCGACAATGCCAAGGCTTCGGGCGCCAAGGGCACGCTCGTGAACCATGCCGAGAGACGGCTGAAGCTGGCGGAGATCCACGAGATCATCGACAGGTGCAGGACCCTGGGATTGGATACGATCGCGTGCACGAACAACATCCCAGTGAGCAAGGCATGCGCCGCCATGGAACCCAATTTCGTAGCCATAGAACCGCCCGAGTTGATCGGAGGAGAGGTCTCCGTGACGACCGCAAACCCGAAGATCGTCTCCGACGCGGTCGAAGCGATAAGGATGATCAGCGGGAGTGTCGGTGTGCTCTGCGGGGCGGGCGTGAAGAACGGACGCGACGTCGCGAAGGCCATCGAGCTCGGGACGGACGGAGTCCTTCTGGCCAGTGGAGTTGTAAAGGCGAAAGATAGAAGGGCGGTCTTGCTCGACCTGATCTCGGGACTTGGAAGATAGGCGAAGTCTAACTGTAGCAGTACCCGTATTGTCGTCGGTGCCGGCATCGAGAGACGATGTGGCGCGAGTGTGTACCGGCGGTGTCATCGGCCTTGCTCTTTTTGTCGATCGTCCTCGCGCCGCATCACGTAGGGTTCGTGGTCACTACAGAAGGCGAGGCGGCAAACTCCGGGACGCAGCTCCTGATAACGGAATTCTACCCATGCGCTCTCTCGAACGATGAGTACTTCGTCATCTCCAGTGCGTGCACGTATCGAGTGAACCTGGCGAACTGCTCGATCTCCGACGGAGAGGGGACGCTCACTTTCGTGGGTGACTTTTGGCTGCTGCCGTGCGGCTCGCTTTCCGTCTCCATGAACTCGACTTCCTTCTTGAGGGCATTTGGACGGTCTCCTGATATCACGGTCGGAGACCCGTCAGGCCGATTGTTGCGGACGGGGACATTCAGGCTTGCGGATGCCGGCGATTCGCTCGCGCTTGCTTCCTCCGCAGGCACTCAGATCGATTTCGTGAAATATGGCAGCTCCGTGGAACCCTCCTCCATTTGGCTCGGGGAGCCCATGCCCTCGCTTAGGCAAGGAGAGGTTGCCAGGAGGGTCCATTCGAACACGGGCTGGCAGGATTCGGATTCTGCAGGCGATTGGGCGCCGTTTCGAGAGTACAGGTATGGATACACTGAATTCGACCCCTTCCAGGTAAGTGTCCCCGCAGGAGATCTGACCGCGTTCACGAGCCCTGACTGCTCGTTGGACGTGGTCCTGGACGTTCTGAGGGGTTCCCAGAGGACCGTCCGGCTGTGCACGTACGAACTGTCCTCAGCTGCGGTTTGCCACGAACTCCTAGCTGCGTCCGCTAGAGGTGTGGACGTGCGAATCCTGGTCGACGGCGCCCCGGCCGGAGGGATGTCCCCCAGTCAGGTGGATTGTCTCTCTGTTTTGACCGCGGCCAGCATAGATGTCGCGACGGTGAACGGGAATCTCAGCAAGAAAGTCGTGCAGCACTTTGGCCCCCTTCACTCGAAATACGCAGTGATCGACTCCTCGAAATCCTTGATCCTCTCAGAGAACTTCGTCGAGAGCGGTGTTCCCGAGGACAGGCTGACCGCGAACCGGGGTTGGGGGCTGTGCATCACGAGCCCCGAGGCTGGTCGATATCTCTCGTCGATCTTCGATTCCGATGCTCGTTCGTCGAGGCCGGACGTGATACCGTGGAGGTTTGACACGAGATGCTCGAGCTCCGCCGTGCTACCCGACGTTCCGAGGTCTAACCACTCCTACGGAGCACTTGCGCCGATGCGCACCACAACCGATGCCCGCGTGGAGTTTGTCCCATCACCAGATGCTTCGGAGCTGTCACCCTTCCTCTGCCCCCTGCTAAGGGATTCGAAGTCCATGATCGTCGAGCAGTTCCAGGTCGATCTGTACTGGCAGGGCCGATGGTCCAGCAGTCCAGCCGTCAGCCCGCTCCTGGACGCAATGATCGGTGCCATGCGCGACGGCTTCGTGGTCCGGATGATCTTCGACTCCTCCTGGTTCAACGCCGACGGCAACGGTCCAGCGCTGAGGTTCCTCTCGGGAATAAGCGACAACTCCAGCCTGCAGGGAGAGTTCAAACTGATGGATCCCAAGAACCCGATCACGGTCGTTCACAACAAAGGGGCCGTGTTCGAGGGACGGACGACACTGGTCTCGAGCAACAACTGGGGCTTCTCTTCGTTCGCAAAGAACCGTGAGCTTGCAGCCATCATCGAGTCAGAGGAGATAGCGGGGTATTTCACCCGTGCTTTCGACATGGATTGGACGCCGGATGTGACTCCGCCGAGGGCAGAGGCAGGGGAGAATCTCACCGTGCATCTAGGGCAGGTCGTGGAGTTGAACGGCAGTCGGTCGCTGGACGACCGCGGGATCGCGCACTATGGGTGGGACATTGATGGGGACGGGCAGTTCGAGGCCCTGACGCCGTCCACGAGTTTCGTTCCAGACCATGCTGGCAGATTCGAGGTAAGATTGACCGTGGAGGACGGTTGGGGAAACAAGGATGTGGACATCGTCATTGTCCAAGTTCTTCGGCCGGGTGCGGTCGGCGGCTCCGGGAGCACGACATGGCCGATGCACCACCTCGTGGGCATTGTGGCCGCTGGTCTGGGAGCGGTCCTCGGTGTGAAACTGGCAAAGAAGCGGCTGCATCGTCCTAGGGTTCTGTAAAGAGTCGGGTGGTGGCCCATCATGGCCCCACAACCCCCTCCTCACTCATTCCGTTCGGCTCAGACCGTGCGGCCATCGCTGGCTCGTAGAGGATCATCATCGCGTCATGCCGGAATGCGCCGGGGTCGAACCGTAGACCCCCCGCCAGCCCTTTCGAGCTGGCTGTTTGCAGCAGATTGATGCTGGCGTTGATGTGCCTGTCCGTATGCCAGCCGCACTCGCACTCGAACTCAGTGCCCATTCGGGAATGTTTTATGCTCCCACATATCGGGCACTTCTTGCTGCTATATCTTGGATCAACTTTGACGATTGGGATCCCCTTGTCTTCCGCCTTGTACTCGATTATCCGGTGGAGCTCTCTCCGTGGCCACATGGAGAGGCGTCGATTCATGTCCTTGTTCTTCTTGTGTCTGATTCCCGTCAGATCCTCGAGCACGATTGCAGACTCTTGGCTCTTGGCAAACGATAGGATGATGTCGGCAACTTGGTGCAGCCTGTACTCCACCCTACGATGCTCGCGCTTGCCTTCCCGCCTGCACAATGTACTCGAGGTCCTTCGGTCGTTGGCCTTCTTCTTCTGGAGCCTCTTGCGCCTGTCGTGATGTCGTTGCTGGATGACGGCAACATTGGGGAACTCGGCCCTGATTGGGATGCCTGAACCTTCCCCGATGAGCACCCCGTCAAGGCTCCTCTCGTTCGTGTCGAGCGACAGTACAGATTCGGGGGCATAAGGCTTCGGCGAGATTCTCCTGAAAGCTATGATCACTCTGTCGAGCAGGAGTGTTAGTGAGCCGAGTGACCAAGCCTCATCATCCAGATAGCGCCGATGATATTGACTGACGAGGAGTTTCATCTTGACGTGGAGGCCCGCCCTGATCGGGAGGTCGACGATGCCCTCTTTCCGGTCGAGCTTGTACGCCTGGTTCTCCGCTTTCATCATCAGCCGCTTCACATAGGGCGGGCGCACGGTCCATCCCGTCTTCGATTTCTTTGATCTTCTCCGATGGTTCTTGAGGATGCCTGCGGCCACCGCAAAAGCGGACACAAGATGTTGTGAATACATGCCCGGATGATCTTCTCGAAAGTCCCTGTAAGCCAGCTTGCACAAGGCATTTCTCGAGGTCACCCCAGTCTGAAATCCTGCCCTGATCGCCCCGTTCGTGGCGAGCCTGAAGTCCTCCATCATGAACCGTGCCTCTGGGGCCAGATGGCCATCGAGGTAGAAGACCGCGGATCGGACGGACATCTTCCTAGTCACGGCGGGCTCGGTATTTGTCTTGATGGACTACATGTACAACCCGATAATGTTACAGAATCTCCTCCTAGGAAAATTAATCATCATCGTGACACTTGACTCCGCCCGATGATACTGGTTCGACCGTTCTCCCCGACTGACATACCATCGGTCATGGAGATTGTCAGGAGGTCCTTGGGTGAGACCTATGCCCCCTCACTCTACTTGACCGTGCACAACCTGTGGCGGGAAGGGTTCCTCGTGCTGCAGGCGGAGGGTGTGCTCGTGGCGTTCGTCGCGGCCGTCCCATCAGGAGAGAGGGTGGCCAGGATCCTCATGCTGGGGGTTCTGCCCGAGAGGAGACAGATGGGTTACGGACAGCGACTGATGGGTGAGCTGTATTCGAACAGCATCGCGAAGGGCTATGACACCATGATCCTGGAGGTCAGGAAGAGCAACAAGGAAGCCCTCGGGTTCTACGAGCGTCAGGGCTTCACCCTCACCGGGGAGATAGACAATTTCTACAGCAACGGAGAGGGCGCTTACAAGATGTGCAAGACCCTCCAGAGCTGAGGTCAAGCGTTACTCGTATCCTCTCTTGTCGTCATGGACATGGTAGTTCCAGGACTGATACGGAGACGAGTCCTTCTCGGAGGAGCTCATGTCGGATGAGACGCCCCCCATGTAGCTGCCGTACCTCTCCTTGATCTGCTCCTCGACCGGCCGGGCCGTCCTCATCGCTTCCTTGATGTGCCTCGCCTCGATGAGCGTGGTACCTTCGACCACGGCGACATCCCCTGCCGCTCTCACGAGGCCGCCCAGCTCCCTCAATCTCAGCGTCAGGGACTTGTCACGGTTGTCCACGTTCTTAGCCCTCTTCCTCGCCTCTTCGATGATGAGGCCGACGGCATCGCGCGTGGCGTGGGGTATCTTCGCGTCCATGACGATCTCCTGGGCCACGAACACGGCGAGCTTCAGCCTGTTTTCTGGCGTGTCCGGCATCACCGTCTCGACCAGCACCTCGTACCCTCCGCCATTGATCCTGGATCTGAGCGGTGAGAGTATGTGCGGGAGATCCTGGATGTTGCACGCACCGACGAAGATGAAATCGCAAGGCACGCTGTCCACACGCACGCTGGCCCCCGAGCTCTGTGGGTTCTTTCCAGTGATGGGGAACCTCTTCTCCTGCATCGCCGTCAGGATGAACCTCTGCAGGTGGCCCAGAAGCGGGAGCTCGTCGATGAAGAGCACTCCCTGGTGAGCGCTGTGGATTGCTCCAGCGACCACCCTGTCGTAGGGCTGGGTCCCCAGCTGCGGATGGCCGCCATACGGGTCGTGCCGCACGTCCCCCAGGAGCTCGACCTCGCTCGCTCCGGTCGCGAGAACGAAGGGGTTCCTTGAGATCGGGACTATCACCTTCTTCGGGCTCTCCTTCTCCAGCTCGCGTCTCTTCTCGAGCGCTGGCTGGTCCAGGACCTTGATCATCTCGCCCGCGCGCTCGAACACCACGACCTCTTCCTTGCCGAACCTTTTCCTGGTCGTGGTCACCCTCTCCCGTCCTGCGAGCTGGCCCATCGTGACTTCCACCAATCCTCCGAGCAGGTCCCCGAACGGGTTCTGGGGCGTGGATCTCATCTGTGCGATCTTGGCGCGGCTGCACTTGGGGCAAAAACCTTCCTTGGGCGAAGAATAGGTGCCGCAGTTGGCGCATCGGTATCCGAGGCGCTCAGCGACGTTGACAGGAGCCTCCTTCGGGTCCACGAACTCTCCCTCGGCGGAACCTCTGGATTCGAGCTCCTTCGTGACCTCGTCAATTCCCTTGACCTCGACCAGCGGCCGCTCCGGGTTCTCGGGATTGTGCACGACCCTGATCTCCTCCGTCGGCCTCGAGAGGTGGAGCGAGAGAGCCTGAGCTATCATCGATTTGCCAGTACCGGGCGGGCCAACGAGGAGGAAATGCCTCCTCTGGGAAGCGGCGATGCGCGCCAGCCTGACGGCCTCGTCCTGACCTATGACCCTCTCCAGCGGGTCCTGCGAGATCCGTATGTCCGCTGTAGTCTCGAAGTCGTCTAGTGACCTGGGTGACTTGTCCGCCTGCTCTTCCTCGTTTGGCATGATTTCCACGGTGTTCAGATGAGGTCCTCTTTGGTCAAGACATCCACGTTCGTCGGAAGCTTGGCTATGTTCCCCAACTTCACACCTACTACCGCGATGATATTCTTTTCCACCGCGATATCGAGTATCCTCTGCGTTATGATGCCATCTAGGACCACAGCGACCAGGCCCTCCGCACCCTCCTTCAGGGTGTCGGCGAGCAGGCTCACGTGCACTTCCTTGATGACGTTCCCGCTGGAATTGAGCAGCTTCGCCTTCGACGTGTTGTTGAGCTCGTCGAGGATTCCCCTGTATCTGATCTGCTCTGGAGACAGCTTCTTCACTATCTTCTCGGGCTCCGGCGGTCGTTCCGGGAGTCTCGGGGCTGCCTTCTGCTCCCTCTCCTTTGCCGGATGCTGTGGTCTTCCCCTGTCATCATCCCGCCTCTCGCGCCCGCCTCTGTCCTCCTCTCTCCTGCCCCCTTTTTCACCATTCTTGGGGAATGCAGGGGTGATGTTGAGCATTTCTGCAAACTGATCTGCGGGGACCTTGTTCCTCAGGCACTTGACGATCTGCTTCTGCGTGAGCTCCTCGACCTCTTGTCCTGCGGGAGCCCTCGCGATGAAGTCTATCTCCGCCACCTGCAGGAGCTCTCTGAGGATGAGCTCGCCGCCCCTGTCCCCATCCACGAAGGCCGTGACGACCTTCTCGCGGGCCAGGTCGACTATCGCCTGCGGCACGTTAGTGCCCTCCACCGCGATCACATTCTTTATCCCGTACTTCAGGAGATTCAGCACGTCCGAGCGTCCCTCGACGACTATGATCGCATCTGAATCCTCTATGTTGGGGCCTGCTGGCAACCTGTCCTTGCCGTAGTGGACGACCTCCTCTATCTGCACGGACTGCCTCACGGAATCGGCAAGGTCAACCCCGCTGACCTTGGATGCCTTCAACAGCTCGTTCAACAGCTGCTTCGCGCGCTCGATGATCTTGTTCCTCTTGGATACCCTCACGTCCTCGATCTTGTCGATGACTATCCTCGCCTTGCAGGGACCTACCCTGTCGATCGTCTCGAGGCTCGATGCCAGTATGGCCGTCTCGACCTGGTCAAGGCTCGAAGGTACGTATACGATGCCCTCCGACTTGCCCTTGCTCGAGCTGACCTCTACCTCGATCCTTCCGATCCTGCCGCTCTTCTGAAGGTCCCTCAGGTCCAGTTCGTCCCCGAGCAATCCCTCAGTCTGTCCGAAAATCGCGCCTACTATGTCTGGCTTCTCGACTATTCCATCGGTCGAAAGCCTTGCCGAAATCAGGTACTTCGTTGTACTTGGATCAATGTCCATTGTCTACACTTCCTTGTCCTTTGCGAAAAACAGCACTGCCAGTCTTCTCCGGTGTTAGGCTGGGTCTGCCGCTCTTTGGCGCAGTACCCTTCCGGAGGGTGCTGACAGACATCTAGTTCCATGAGGCCGGGGACGCCATCATCGCGGAAGTCCTTGGTCTCGGTAACATTCACTTGGATATTGGTTGATATGCCAGTTGAAGTTTGATGCGCTGTTCTTCTGAAACTATTAAGGCGGAGCCGATTAAATACTTTTGCCTTGCGACGATAATAATTGGTAACGCTCCGCCAGTATCATCCCGGCCTACCCTCCAGATACCACGGATATCAACTTCAGCTCATCCCCGTCGTTCAGGACCTCGTCCAAGGGCAGGGGCTCGTCTCCGCGCACGGGTATCCATGCATCGGGATAGAGGCCCAAGGCGCGTATTGCGGATTCGACCGTGGCTCCGGCCTTGAGCTCGATGACCTTCCGCTCTTTTCTAGTCGGGAGAAGATGCAGCGTCACTTTCATTTCGGTCGATTCTGGATTGGCCCAACAGCCTAATTATCGTTTCTCTCTGTCGCAAATCCCATGATTGAAAACGAGATATACTCGTCCGATAATGCATGACTGGAATCCAGCAGTCAGCCGAGGTAGCCAAGCTCGGTTTAAGGCGGTAGCCTCGAGAGCTACTGGTGCTTGTCACCACGGGAGTTCAAATCTCCCCCTCGGCGCCTGCGGTCCGGAACAGAATCGGCGGGAGTCTTCTCCGGTTCGCGCTTGCGACGATTGCAGTGGCTCCGGTTCTGAAGGTCCGTTTCTCGGCTCAGTGGTCTCGATATGTTCGCTTTTCGCCTCGCTGGCTTTGCGGCATTGATGGTGACCCGACGCTCCCCAGGCTTGACGCAGGGGTTATCTAGACACCGACGCATTTGGCGGGTGCCTAGATGACCGAGAAGAAGATCCTGTTGATCGTGTGCGACGGCCTCTCCGATAGGCCGGCAAAGGAGTTCGACATGAAGACGCCTCTCCAAGCGGCCCGAAAGCCGGCCATGGACGCGCTGGCGAGGCACGGGATGAACGGCGTGATGGATGTGATAGCTCCAGGCGTCGTCCCCGGGAGCGATACCGCCCATCTCGCGCTGTTCGGCTATGATCCTTACAAAGTGTACACCGGACGGGGCCCGATCGAAGCCGCGGGCGCTGGGGTTCCGGTTCTCAAGGGTGACGTTGCCTTCAGGTGTAACTTCGCAACGGTCGACAAGTCGATGAAGGTCAAGGACAGAAGGGCGGGCAGGATAAAGGCTGGAACGAGCGAACTCGCTCAGGCCCTGACGGGGATGAGCATCGGCGGAGTCACCGCGGTTTTCAAGGAGGGGTCGGAGCACAGGGCGGTCCTGGTCCTGAAGGGCGCGGGCCTCGACCATCGGGTATCGGATGTCGACCCCCACAACGAGGGGAAGATACGCCAATCGACCCCATTGGCTCCGGAGGCAAAGAAGACAGCAGATGTCCTCAATGAGTTCGTGAGGAGATCATTCGACATCCTCTCGAATCATCCGGTCAACAAGGATAGGGTGAAGAAAGGGCTTCCTCCCGCAAACATAGTCCTGCCCAGAGGCGCTGGGAGCGTAAATGAGCTCGAACCCATGGGAGCTCGATATGGGATGAAGTGCGCCGCGGTTGCGGGAGTGACGCTGGTCAAGGGGTTGTGCAGGATGGTAGGGATGGAGGTCCCAGATGTGCAAGGTGCGACCGGCGGCCTCGATACCGACTACAAGGCGAAGGCGGAGGCTGCGCTCAGCCTGCTGAAGACGAATGATTTTGTCTTCGTGAATGTCAAGGCAGGGGATGTCGCGAGCCATGACGGGGATTTCAGGATGAAGGTGAGGGCCGTGGAGAGCATCGACATGATGCTGGGCATTATACTGAAGGACCTACCCGACCACGTGATCGTGGCAATCACCTGCGACCACTCGACGCCCGTCTCGATCAAGGAGCACAGCGCCGATCCGGTCCCTCTCGCCATAACGGGCGGTGGCGGCAGGGTCGACGGCGTGAAGGACTTCGATGAGATATCGGCGGCGTCTGGAGCTCTTGGAAGAATCAGAGGGACGGACCTGATGCCCATAATGCTCGGAATGGCGGACCGAGCCAAAAAGTTCGGGTCGTAGTCCACGGGCTCTTAAGAAAGATTCTGTGCCTTGAGAATACCGTTTATCCGGTCCTCGTTCACGTGCCCAACTACTTTCACGTTCGCCTTCGAAACGCCCTTCACCGATTCCAAGCGGTGTTTGATGCTCTGCGCCAGCTGCGCCCCAAGGGGACAGAAGGGTGATGTCGGCCGAAATGTCAGGCTGACGCTGTTCTTCGTGACTTTCAGTTCCGAGATCAGGCCCATCTCGTACACGCTGACGTTGGTGTGTGGGTCGATTACCTCGTTCAAAGTCGAAATAACTTGCTTTTCGGTCGGCATCTCTTGTCCCCTTGTCGGCTCTGGTCTCTTCTAGGCTGCCCTTGGTGCCATCTATTGTTTCGTTGTAGATTAATTTAGCGCAGGTTAGGTATGGTTCACAGTCGATGTCTCTGCTTCTTGAAGTAGTCAAGAACTATCTTCCTCTGGCCCTTCCGCAGGATCTCGGACAGGGTCGATGGCGACACGTCGAACATCCGTGCCAGCTCCCTTAGGCTTATGCGCTTCGGGTAGTCAAAGTAGCCTCTCTCAAACGCCACATGCGTTATCTTGTCCTGGCGTTCGGTCAAGCTCTCCTTGTCATCTATCTTCGTCAGTTTGACGAGTTCTGCCTCGACGCTCTTCGTCTTCAGCCGATCGAATATCCCCTTGAGGACGTCCTTGTCGCTCATTACCAGAGTCCACTCGACCTTCCCAGCACTCTTGGTTTCGGCAGATATGAGGAAACAATCCGAGTCCGTCAAGATCCTGCAGATGTCGCACCTTGCGGTCGTCACTGCGCCCACGATCTTCCCGCGCTCGGTCATGGTCGTGTCGACCTTGGACACGAGGGGATTCTTGCGGATGTCCTTGAGAACCTCGTTCATTATGTCCTGGGGGCCCGCGATCTCCACGAGATCCTTGACCCCTCTCTCGGAGTAGGGAATCCGATCGAGGACCTTTATCGTGACGGGATACTTCTCTGGGATTTCGCTCATCCAGTTCTGCGGTATCTTGAGTGAAATCACTGCTTCCATCATTGTACGCAACGTCCCCCGACGAATCGCTGTCCGCTGATTGATGCGTCGATATATCAATCTTGAGGCCCCTTTGTCCATGCAGGCGTGTGTTCCCTGAGGAGCAGCGCACTTTCACTCATCTGGTCTACCACCTTTTAAGTCCGTGATGCAGATGCACTTCTTGGATGGACCTGGGGCTTTTCGAGCAATCCCACGCGATGGCGGACAACTCCTCGATGTTCGAGGAGATACTGTCTTTGAAGGATGTCTCAGCTCGATCTTCAAGATGCGTGTACTGCAAGGGCTCGAAGATGCTCTGCGGGAAGGAGAGATGTTCAGTCATCGCTAGGTTCTATTCGTCTGCGAAACTTGGGAACAGGCTCAACAGCCTCGAGCTCGAAGGGACCTGCCCCCCAAGCGTCTTCGTCGGGAGGATAGGATACCCGAGCGTGTCCATCGGTCCGATGATTCCCCCAGTCCATGGGGATACTTCCCTGATGGACACCCCTGAGAAATGGGTCGGGCTTCCAATCGACGATATCATAGATTTCCGATCGATCCTTGTCCGAGGGATGCACAGGGTCGATGTGGGAGATGTCGACAGCCCGGACAAGCTGGTCACCAGGACAAGGGATCTTGCATTGGCAAGGGACCCGCCGGACGTGGTCGCTGAGTTCAAAAGGAAACCCGCGGGAAGGCTGACGGTCGACGATGACGTCCAACCCTTTGGACCTTCAGCACCTTTGAGCAGATTCGACGTCTCGAACTACAGGTTCGATGACAGGCTTGAGAAGGCATTCTACGACACCGACCTCAAGGCGAGAGAAGCGGTCGTGTCGCTCTACAAATCCGGAACCCTCATCTCGCAGATACAGAGGGCTTTCAGCGTCGGTGCGTTCGGTGTGGGCAAGAGAAGACGTTTCGTTCCCACGCGCTGGAGCATCACGGCAGTGGACTCGAACCTTGGGCTTCACATGCTGGAGACCACGAAGAATCTGCCGTTCATAAACGAGTACAGGGTCTACGAGACCCGGAGCCTGGATAACCGCTGGGCCATCCTCATGCTGCCGACAAGCTGGAGGTACGAGCTCATCGAAGCGTGGTACCCCAACACTGCGTGGAACCCGTATGGGGACAAGATCGCCATCATGTCGGATTGGGAGTTCTATGACGGCAGAACCAATTACGCGAGCATCGGCGGATGCTACTATGCCGCGAGGTTCGCGGTCAATGAGCTCCTCCAGAAGGAAGGGAGACAGGCCGGGGTTTCGATAATGAGGGAATCCCATCCTGGATACATTCTCCCAGTCGGTGTCTGGAACGTGCGCGAGAACGTGAGGGCGGCGTTGAGGACATCCCCCATGAAGTTTGCCACGCTCAAGGAGGCGTTGACCCACGTCACGACCATTATGGATATTCCGATGTCAAGATGGATCAAGAACAGCGCCGTGCTCAAGGATGCCCTCTACCAGAGAAGGGTCGATGACGCGTGGGGATGATATCGGTGGATGTCCGTCTGAGACAATGCAAGAGGGCGGGCTCTCCGTCGAGACTCCCGGGTCTTGACTGGGCGATCAATCCGTACCGAGGATGTGCCCACTCTTGCGTTTATTGCTACGCCCAGGACGTTACCAGATTCGAGCCATCGAGGTCGTGGGGAGAAATAGTGGAGGTCAAGATTGGAATTGTACAGAGCCTGAAGAGAGAACTTGAGAAGGAGCGTTCAGCGGGTGTGTACGGTATCGGAACAGTGACGGATCCTTACCAGCCGCTGGAGAAGGAATACGAGCTCACCAGGGGCTGCCTAGCTCTGCTCAAGAGGCACGCGGCGAATGTGAGCATCCTGACGAAATCCGATTTGGTGTTGCGCGACCTGGATCTACTGAGATCATGGACCGGCGCAGAGGTCGGGATCAGCATAGGGTGCGCAGATCAAGATGTGGCAAAGCTGCTCGAGCCCGGCGCTGCCAGCCCCGAAAAGCGGTTCAGGGCATTGCAGAAACTTTCCGAAGAGGGTGTCTCCACATACCTGATGGCCGCGCCGATCGTCCGTGGTCTCTCCGATTCAAAGAGGTCCATTGCCGAACTGGTGAGGCTTGCATGCGATTCTGGTGTCCATCGGATCATCTGGGACAAGTTCAATCCGAAACCGATGGCTTCCGATCGTATGGCAAGAGCCCTTTCATCTGCTGGTCTCGAAGTGGGAGCATGCCATACGGCAGCGGATGCAGAGAGCATACGCAGGGTCTTCACCGAGGAATGCCGTCGCTCTGGGATAGATATTGAAGAGGCTTTTTGAACCGCACGAACTTCTGGACATCCTTCCAGACGATGTTTCATCGAACGGACATGCAGGGACCGACTTGCTGGCCAGTCTATCAAGTGGTCGAGTCGTGGTGGCGCAATTGTTATATAGAAGCTCATTCATATTCGAACCTCCGGAGGCACAGTAATGCTAGGAAACCAGCCTATTATCATACTTAAGGAAGGAACGGAGTCGACGAGGGGCAAGACCGCTCACAACAACAACATAATGGCCGCAAGAGCAGTCGCCGACGCCGTGAGAAGCAC
>Ga0315286_10003264_pt1 | contig 15272 bp, 13 predicted proteins | sample YL17G10_0_MG_FD_205038 | JGI IMG/M metagenome (GOLD analysis project Ga0315286, IMG submission 205038) | Sediment microbial communities from Yellowstone Lake, YNP, Wyoming, USA - YL17G10_0 | ecosystem: Environmental > Aquatic > Freshwater > Lake > Sediment | place: USA: Wyoming | collected...
CGGGAGGAGAGGTACGCCGGAGACATCAGGCCTCTTGACCACGAGACGGAAATGGGTTACATTGCGGCGAGATGAACCCATACATACGACAAATCGTCGTGCAGACCGTTCTCCGCTCGAAGAACAGACGACCGCATCAGGGTCAATCGTACTCCGCCTTCGAAGTCGCAAAAGGCTTTCGCGAGCTGAGAATCACCGTTCTCCATTCGGTGCAGGACCTAATCCTCATAGCATGCGGAATTGTGTCTGCATCGTTCGGTCTCATGGGGTTTCTACTTCCAAACAGATTCGTCGACGGCGGCGCAACGGGTATTGCCTTACTCACAACGGAAGTAACCTCCCTTCCACTATCCGCTCTGCTTGTCGTTGTCAACCTTCCCTTCGTGTTTCTTGGGTACAAAATCATTGGCCGTCAATTCGCGTTCAAGACTGCATTGGCTATTGCTGGCCTCGCGGTTTGTATTGCCCTGGTTCACTTCCCCGTGATCACAAGCGATAAAATCCTCGTTGCGGTATTCGGAGGGTTCTTTCTCGGTGCGGGAATCGGCCTGTCCATACGGGGCGGAGCCGTGATCGATGGAACGGAAGTGCTCGCCATCTATTTAAGTCGAAAAGCAAGGACAACGGTTGGTGACATCATCATCGTGATTAACATCATCATATTTTCCGTTGCGGCATATCTTCTTTCGATCGAAACGGCTCTCTATTCCATGATTACCTACCTCGCTGCCTCCAAGACGCTTGACTTTGTTATTGAAGGAATCGAGGAATACACCGGCGTGACGATTGTCTCGCCACGCAGCGACGAAATTCGCCAGATGATCGCTGAAGTGCTCGGTCGCGGTGTGACCGTTTACAATGGCAAACGGGGATTTGGCAAGCGAGGGGATACATCAAATATCGACATCGTATACACGGTCATTACACGGCTGGAGCTAAGCAAACTCAACGCCGAAATCGAAAAGATCGACTCAGGCGCTTTTGTCGTCATGCACGGCGTGAAAGATACCAAGGGGGGAATGATCAAGAAACGTCCTCTCAAAAATTGAGTGCAGAGACAGGCTGCAGAAAATTCTCGGGCTGCGGAATCCTTTTCTCTGTCTTCCCGTCAGACTCCCATTCGTCTTCGTACAGTTCTCGCAGGATCCGGTCAGCAACATCATTTACAGTTCACAATCAATATCACTCATGGGAAGCGGCACTAGTTTGTCCGCAATCGGTCTGCTGGTGCTGTTCGTCGGATTTGCGCCGCAGGGTCAGCCGCGCACCGGAGGATTACCGCGGTTCGACCGTCAACAAGACAGCACGCGTGTGGCGAAGCTGAATGCCGAAATAGATCAGAGGCTTGAAGAACTCAAGAAACAGATTGCGGGAAAGGAAGAGATGATGACCCCCGAGGTCTTCAAGAATATCCAGTCTCTTCAACAGCTCAAATCCACGGACGTCGTGACGAGAATGGGAATCTGGTCCCGTTCCCTTGGCGTCGCCTGCGAGCACTGTCATGTTATGGACAAATGGAACAAGGAAGACAAAGGCGAGAAGCAGGCAACGCGCGGTATGGATGAGATGATGGGAGAAATCAATTCAAAACTGATCGTCAACGTCAAGAACCTCGTCAGCAAGACTCCAAGCATCAGCTGCTGGACATGCCACCAGGGACGCGTGAAGCCCTCCCGGCCCTCTTGGGCGCGCAATGTCCGCAGAGAAGGATAGAGGAAGAACACGTCGGAAGGGAAGGATGGGATGAATCAGGTCCCGTCCTGCGCCTGCACTCTCCCGGATTGTTCCTGTAACCTTCTGGTCATACGGACGTTCAACAGTTACACTGTCATTGACAGGATCTGCGTGTCCAGAATGCTCACGTTTGAACATAAGGAGCGGCGCTCCTTGGACTTCCGTCGTACGAGATCTCTGTATAGTTCTACTCCCCTGTTTCTTTCAACCCTCATCTTGCCTCCTGCAATGCTGATCCACGAACAAGGAGAAGAACCATGAACCAGGACATCAGTCGTCGTGAATTTGTGAAACAATGTGCTGTTGCCGGCGCGGGAATTCTCACAAGCCCTTCTCTCGCAGACGCGCTTGTGCAAGCGTCAAAGCCCGAACCGATTGAACTCTGCACTGTCACGGGCGATCGATACTTTGATAACACGATCAAAGCCGTCGAAGCCTTGGGGGGCATGAAGAGGTTCGTGAAGCGAGGCACTACTGTCGGGGTTCTGATCAATGCCTCCTTTGATCATTCGGGCTCCTATACCAATCCGGATGTGGCGCTCGCGGTGGTGAGGATGTGTCTGGATGCGGGGGCGAAGGAGATTCAGGCAATCTGCAGCACGTCGGGCAAATACTGGAGGCGGGCGACGATGTATGAAAAGATGAAATCCGAAATCGATGCTATCCGCCCTCCGGACGAAATGACACAGGCAACGATTCCGGCTGCCGTGTCACTTAAGACTGCAAACGTTACGAAGAGCCTTCTGAGCTGCGATGTGTTTATCAATGTGCCTATCATCAAGAACCACGAAGGGACACGATTTACCTGCAACACGAAGAACATGATGGGTGCCTGTTCTTCATCTACGTGCCGATATTTCCACCTAGGGGGCAAGTTCAGCCTCTTCGGCGGGTACTACAACAACCTGCAGCTGCTAGCGCAGTGCATCGCCGACATCAATCTTCTGCGCAGACCCACACTCAGCGTGGTCGATGCCACGGAGTTCCTCGCGACCAATGGCCCCTCCGGGCCCGGCGATATCAGAAGGCCCAGGGAAATTATTGCCAGTACGGATTGCGTCGCGGCCGATATGTACGCTGTCCGGCATCTCGGATTGAAATGGGACGAATTGCAGGTGTTTAAGTTTGCACAGCAGCACGGGTATGGACCCAGGAATCTAAGCGAAGTAAGTGTGAAAACTCTATGACCAGAGAATCAGCCAGTTCCTGTTTGATCCACTTCATCAATACGATGAGCCGTATGCCACGAATCGCATCGATCCGAATCGTTGCATGCCTGCTGACCGTCGCGGGTTCGCTCGGCATTTCACAGCAACAACAGAATTCGCTAGCCTCATTTCTTCCAACAATCGATAGTCTCACAGGATGGTATGCGGCTGATACGGCACGGATCTACAGAGGCGAAGATCTGTTTCTGCTCATCGACGGTGGAGCTGATCTTTTTTTTGAATATGGGTTTCGACAAGTCCTGCACACGGAGTACGAGAACCGCCAAAGAAAAACAATCACCCTCGAAATCCATGAAATGAGCGATCCGGGTGCCGCATTCGGAATATTCTCCGTCCGCTCCGGTACTCATGCGGTAGCAGCGAATCTCGGACAGGAAGGGATTGCCGGTGGCGATTACACAATGTTCTGGAAAGAGAGGTTCTTTGTCAGTCTTGCCGGATCTGATTCCAGCGCAGAATGTCTGCAAACAATTGACATTCTTGCGAAAGCTGTGGATCGAAAGATCTCTAAACACGGTGTACGACCGCTTCTTGTTGAGATTCTCCCTGCCAGCAGCCTTCTGAAACGGAAATATGTGCGTGGAATATTGGGGCTTTCGACCGTGGCTGTCTTTGATGACAAGGATATCTTCCGCATGACAGACGGTGCGGTGGGATTGTACCGCGATCACACTCTTATCTTCCTGAAATATGGCAGTGCGGATGAAGCTGGAAACCGGTTTTCAGAGATCGGCCAACAACTCAAGTCGGGCGGACGATTCACGGAGTACAAGATCAAGAACAACATCATCTCCTGCAAGGACGGAAAAAGCCAGACGATCTGTTTTGGTCAATCGGGAGCGAACATCGTTATCAGCATCTCTGCCAATCAAGATATTGCGCTGGGTGCCTGTGAGCGGGGCGCAGTGCTCCTGCGTGCTCGGTAGCGTTCGGCCTACGACGCCCGGGTGGAAGTTGATTTTTGTTTCACCTCAAAAAGCTTTCCCTCCGAATCGCCCAATGTTCTTCCCCACTTCGCAATCGCGTCAAGAACCGGTACGAGGGAAGTTCCCAGGAGTGTCAGGCTGTACTCAACTTTGACCGGAACCTCGGGATAGACTGTCCGGCGGACGAGTCCGCTTTCTTCCAACTGACGGAGCTGAATGCTCAGCATCTTCTCCGTGATACTCGGAATCAGCTTATTCAACTCACTGAACCGTTTTTTTCCCTTCTTCAGGTACCACAAGATCACAGTTTTCCATTTGCCACCGATATAGTCCATGGTGATATCCATCGCGCAATGAAAGGTCTTGTTGTTCATCCGGATCGTGTATTCCTTGCCGTCGATGATCATAGAAACTCCGCTGGTGAGGTCCGACTGCTACTGTCAATCATAACAGCTCTTGACAAACATACCGAACTATCCTTATCTTTGCAACTATCAAAAGTATAGTAACGGGCCGGGGCCCATCACATTCACAACAATCATTGAGGAACACGTTATGGCGGCACAGGTAGGAATTCTGGGGACGGGTATGGTCGGTCAGACCATCGGAGCAAAGCTGACGGAGCTGGGATACAAGGTCATGATCGGCACGCGTGATATCGCAAAGACACATGCAACCAGGGCGCGCAACGCGTATGGCGGTCCTTCGTTCGCCGAGTGGCATCAACAGCATCAAAGTATCCAGCTTGGCACGTTTGCCGATGCTGCGAAGTTTGGCACAATCATCTTCAACTGCACCAGCGGAGGGGCAACGCTGGAGGTCTTGAAGCTCGCAAATCCTGACAACTTCAACGGAAAAATGGTGATCGATATCAGCAATCCTCTCGACTTCTCAAAAGGGATGCCGCCGTTCCTCGTTCCCCAGTTCACGAACACCAATTCGCTGGCCGAGGAGGTTCAGAAGGCCCTTCCGGGGGCGCATGTAGTGAAGACACTGAACATCGTCAACTGCGAAGTGATGGTCAACGCGAAGAAAACAGGAGGAGACCCCACAATGTTTGTTGCCGGGAATGATGCCAAGGCGAAGGATGATGCGAAGGCGATCCTGAAGCAATTCGGCTGGAGCGATATTATCGACCTCGGCGATATCAGCGGCGCACGCGGCATGGAAATGCTCCTTCCCATCTGGCTCAGAACCTGGGGAGCAACAAAGAACGGGTACTTCGGTTTCAAGATCGTTCGTTAACATACGCGTGGATTGAAGATGCGCATGTTGTGGTCATGGATACTCTGGATTGCGATCATGGTCACCGTCCTCGGCGGCGGGTATTTCTATATCGGCAAGCGGCTTATCAGCACCATGAACTGGCCGCAGAACGTGAAGACGTGGGTCTGGATCGGGTTCGCCGCGCTGATGCTCGTTCCCGTCGTATCGATGTTCTTCTTTCGGTACATGGAGAAGTTCGGCAATGCCTGGGCGTGGGTGACGTACATAGGACTCGGATTCCTGTCGCTTGTAGTCACAACACTTGTGATTCGCGATTTTTTCATACTCGCCGCACAAGGGATCGGATACTTAACATCGCTGCTCCGGTCAACTCCATCAACGCCGACAGATCCTGCCCGGCGTGAATTTCTTCTTCACACATCAAACCTCGCCGTGTTGACTGTGGCTGGAGGGCTGACGGCGTACGGCGTCTATCAGGCGCGGCGGAAGCCGGGAATCGTAGAATTGTCGATTCCGATCAAAAATCTTCCGCAGGCGTTTGAGGGATTCCGGATTGTTCAGATTACCGACATTCACGCCGGCCTTACGGTCAGGCGCGACTGGATTGAGGCCATCGTCCGGCAGGTCAATGACCTCAAGGCGGACCTGATTGCCTTCACGGGCGATCTGGCGGATGGGTCTGTGCCACATCTGCGGAACGATGTTGCACCGTTCGAGCAACTTGATGCACCCCACGGAAAGTTTTTCGTGACGGGCAACCACGAATACTATTCCGGCGCCGAGCCGTGGGTGGAACATGTGAGCACGATGGGGTACAAAGTTCTTCTGAATGAGCATCACGTCGTTTCGCGCAACGGTTCTTCGATTGTGTTGGCTGGTGTGGCGGATTATTCAGCGGGAGATTTTGTGCCGCACCACAAATCAGATCCAACGAAAGCCGTCGAGGGCGCTCCGGCAAACACGGTGAAAGTATTGATGGCGCACCAGCCCCGGTCTCTCTATGTTGCGGAAACGCTGGGGTACGATTTGATACTGAGCGGCCACACCCACGGCGGTCAGTTTTTCCCCTGGAACCTTGCCGCAACACTCGGTCAGCCGTACATCAAGGGCTTGCACAACAGGAACGGCACATGGATGTACGTCAGCAAAGGGACCGGCTATTGGGGCCCGCCCGTGCGTCTCGGGGCACGGTCAGAGATCAGTGTGATCACGTTGACAAGCGAAAACGGAGTAAAAGCGTTGTAGAGTACAATATCTGCGATGAAACCGTAATACTGCATTAATTCTACCCTCCAAGCCCCCCCAACGAACTCTCTCTCTACACTAACGTTTCGCCGACTTTTTTTTTACCTTCAATCAGGCAAACACCACCCCTCCTCCTTCAAAAGCGAGACACTATGAAACGATCGCAGATCATCCCATTATCGGCGGCAATATTGTCTCTCCTCTCGATTGCACAACCAATTACTGCACAAACGATCTTCATCAATGAATTTATGGCGTCGAATTCCGCAACGGTTAGCGATCCTGACTATAAGGAGTACGGTGATTGGGTCGAGCTCTACAACGCAAACGATTCTTCCGTGAATTTGAAAGGGTATTCAATCACCGATCTTCTTTCGCAGCCAAAGAAATATGTCTTCACTGCGGATATTATCATTCCACCGAAAGGGTATAAGATCATATGGGCGGACGACAAAGCGACAGCTAATCATGCAAACTTCAAATTGAGTGCAAGCGGCGAAAGCATCGGATTGTTCTCACCGGGGGGCCAAGTTGTGGATAGTATTACCTTCGGTGTACAACAAAACGATATTTCGTTCGGAAGATTTCCCGACGGTACAGCGATGTGGTACAAATTGTTTCCCTCATCTCCGGGTGCTCCCAATGTCGAATCGCAGATTGCGGACAAACTCCCTCTGCCGGCCGTTTCGCAGAAAAGCGGATTCTATCCAGGACAGATTTCGATCTCTCTTTCACACACAGTGGCCGAGGCTTTCCTTCGTTACACGACCGACGGACATACACCGACACCCGCAAGTCCTCGATATACCTCTCCGATCACGATAGATTCGACCATGGTGTTACGGGTCGGGGCGTTTAAGGAGGGTTCGATTCCAAGCAACGTACTGACCTCTACGTATTTTATCAACGAGCCGACCGTACTCCCGGTCTTTTCCCTTGTAACGGATCCGGAAAATTTTTTCAGTGACACAGGCGGAATTTATGTGGCGGGAACGAACGGCATCATCGCCAATTGCAGCACCGCCCCTCGAAATTGGAATCAAGATTGGGAGCGACCCGTTAACATTGAATTCTTCGAGAAGAACAGAACTTCGGCATTTTCTGTTTCGGCAGGAGTGCAAATCTATGGCGGTTGCGCTCGACTCTATCCGCAAAAATCACTGGCATTGTATTTTCGCGGCACATACGGTTCTGAGAAGCTCAAGTACCGTTTATTTCCCGACCAATTGATCACGGAATACAACAATTTTATTCTGCGGAGTTCCGGCCAGGATTGGTGGCGCACCATGTTCCGCGACGGAATGGTGCAGACCCTTATTAAGCACTCAATGAACATAGATTATCAGGATTACCGCCCATCGATTGCGTTCATTAACGGACAATATTATGGCATCCACAACATAAGGGAAAAACTGAACGAACATTATGTCGAATCTCATTATGGTATCAATGGTGACAATATCGATCTGATTGAAATCAGCAAGAGCGTGTCCGCGACCAATGGTGATACGCTGGCGTACAAAGAAATGATCAATTTTCTTTCAGCGAATAATCTCGCCGTCACGGCTCATTACGATCACATTCGTTCCATTATCGATATCGACAATTACATTGATTACATCATCGCAGAGGTCTATTCCGCCAACGGCGATTGGCCAGGTTCCAATATGAAGCTGTGGCGGGATCGATCGGCACAGGCGCGGTGGCGATGGATGATCTATGATCTGGATTTTACGTTCGGTGGAAACTCACAAGGCCTGTATACTACCAATACGCTGGCACAGGCAACGGCAACGAACGGACCGAGTTGGCCTAATCCGCCCTGGTCCACACTGATGCTGAGAAAGATGCTGGAGAACACCGAATTTAAGAACGAACTCATCCAGCGTTTTGCAGTCCATATGAATACGACGTTCGATAAAGAACGGGTACTCTTTGTTATTGACAGTCTTGCACAGGGAATTGCGGCCGAAATTCCCCGTCACAAGACGCGATGGCCTCAATCTCTTTCCATTGGAAACACACCGGTGACCTGGGCAGGGAATATACAGATCATGAAAGATTTTGCGATCAATCGCCCTCAGGCAATGCGCGGCTTTCTACAGACAAAATTCGGGATCACGGGCACACTCTCTCTGACAATCGGCAGGAACGATTCGGCACGAGGAAGGGTCCTCACCCACAACATTGAAGTGAAAAACAACTTTTCAAAGCATCTCTTCTTCAAGAACATTCCGATCAAGATAAAAGCCATGGCGCTGCCTGGTTTTCGTTTTGTCCAATGGGAGGGAATCTCTGCCTCGACATCACCGGAGATCACGATCCTTCTAAACGCCGACGCAGCACTAACGGCAATATTTGAACCAGCACTGCTTTCGGTCAAATCGATTGTCATCAATGAGATCAATTACAAGTCCTCCTCATTATTTGACACCGAGGATTGGATCGAACTCTATAATCCCGTTAACGAAGCTGTCGATCTTTCGGGATGGAAATTTCGCGACGACCAATCCCACGTATTCACTCTTCCAGCCAACACTTCTATCGGTGGAACATCATATCTCGTTCTTGCCCGGGATACGGCGAAATTCCTGTCGTTACGTACATCTGTCCGGCCGATCGTCGGAAATTTCGATTTTGGATTGAGCAGTGATGGAGAAAACATTCAATTGATGAGTAGTGCGGATACTATCGTCGATGAGGTGGCATACGCATCGACAGGGAAATGGAGTGCTCTTCCCAACGGCAGTGGTGCAACATTGGCTTTGACAAATCCGCAAATGGATAATTCGCTTCCTGAACAATGGAAGCCGTCGATGCTGTACGGAACACCGGGAAGATTGAACGACGTCTATACAACGGTACATCGCCCGTTAGGAAATTCGCCTGATGATTTTGAATTGTTCAACAATTATCCGAATCCGTTCAACCCTTCCACGACGATACAATTTTATTTGCCCGAACGATCCATGGTAATACTTACGATCTACAATCAACTTGGCCAGCAAGTGCGTCAACTTGTCCACGCAACGTACGGCGAGGGCTTGCACCGCATTGAATTCAATGGCGACAAGCTTGCCTCTGGGATGTATTTCTGCGAACTGACAACACCCAAATATCGCAGTGTAAAGAAGTTGGTCTTGATGAAGTAACGGCGGTGAGTTTAACAAGTGAATGAGCGACAAATGGGGCAGGGAGAAGAAGCCATTGGTGGGGATTCACACAGGGTCTGCGGCAAACCATTCGGTAGTTGACGTAATCCCCGGTGTTCGCCGCCGCCGCTCGTGTTCTCCTGTATCAAATAAAGACAATTGTCTTCAACTCGGTACAACAATGGAGCGACCATGATCTTTGGATATCGCAAGCGAAGACGCTCGACTTCACTTAAGACACAATCGACTTCATTGCCTATCTCAAACATCGGCGCGAAGTGAAGAAATGCTCTTCGGCTGATTGTCGTTGCCACCCTGCCGCTTTGACCAATCCCTGAACGAACTGATCTTTCCGGGAAATGAGATCGACCATACCACATTGTGTATGTCCGGTCAAAGCAATACAACGGATTCCGCCGACTGCGATCGCAGAGGAAACCTTGAATTCGCTATACCTCAAATTTGCACCGCCGGCACGAATGATGAACGCACAATTGTGCGGAATATGAAGATGCTTCCGATTATCCATACACATCCCGATCAACAACTCGGCGTTCGTGTATGAGTCAAATTCCCGTTCAAGGAATCTTCCCCTCGCTTACGCAACCAGCTTCTTCCCCTTCGTCTCGGGAAACATCCAGATCCAGGCTCCCGTGAGGAGCGCGAACAGAGCGGCGAGCGATATCCCGCCGCCGAGACCGTACTTCTCCGCGATCATCACAATGATAACCGGCGTGAAGAACTGTACCCCGCGGGCCAGGTTAAACGCCGATCCCATGGCAGTGTTTCTAATTGCCGTTGGAAAAATCTCGGTGAACAGCGGGCCGTAGCCGCTGAACATCCCCGTCCCGAATCCGACAAGGAACATGAAGCTCAGAATGAGGGGCGGATAGATCACCACGCTTTCCCACATCAAGGTGATCATAATCAGACCGATTGCCATGATCACGGAGTACACCGAATACGCCGGCCTTCGGCCAAACTTGTCGGCCACAAAGCCGAATGTGAGGTAACCGAGAAGTCCGCCTGCCTGTGTCACAAGCATCCAGACTGCAGATTTAGGGAGCGAAAACGCTCTCTGCTGATGAAGATAGCCGGGGAGCCACGTGTAGGTGAACCAGTATGCAGACATGTCAAAGATGGCAAGGACAAGTGACAGAAGAAACATCTTCCTGTGCGTTCGCGAGAAGAGAAGCAAAAATGTATTGGCGCGTGCGTCGACGGAAGGATGTTCGGGAGCCAACGTCTTTCTCTGCAGCCAGAGATCAGACTCGGGAAGTCTTTTCCTGATGAAGACGACCAACAGCGCGGGGAGTATGGAGATGAAGAAGCATGCCCGCCAACCGATGGAAGGAGCAACGAAACCTCCGATCAGCGACGCGAGCACAATACCGATGGGCGCACCGGTTTGCATAAACGCGCCATAGCGTCCCCGCATTCTTGGAGGAAATGTTTCACCGATATACGTCTGACCGGTTGCCCATTCGCCTCCCACACCAAGTCCGGTGATGATCCTGAAGAACAGCAGCATTTCAAGTGATGATGCCAGCCCGCAGAGGAATGTGCCGATGCTGTAGGTCAATATCGTCCACTGAAGCACACTCCGCCTGCCGTATTTGTCGGACAGAATCCCAAAGAGAACGCCCCCCACGGCAGTCGCCGCGAGTGACGCGCCCAGGATGTACGACAGCATCATATTGGAAAGTTGGAGCTCCTGGCCGATGGGGATGAGAAGGAAAGAAAACAGGATGAGGTCGTAGAAGTCAAACACCCATCCCGCCCAACTCATGAGCAGGATCTCGTAGTGAAGCTTCGTGGGTTTGTCGTATTCGCTAAGAAGGGGAGTTGTTGTTTTCAGGGTCGTCATAAGAGAAAACACCTGGGAAGAGAAAGTACTCGCGTGTAAGGTTTTTCGGAATTCCGACAAACGGACTCCGGCTCGACAAGCCTGTCCCTCCGAATGAACTGATGCCGTTTCAGCTTGACCGTTTGAAATGAAAAGTCACTCTGTAATCTTCAGCGTACTGTATGTCAAGACTCCAACCGGCATTCAAAGCTCGATCGTGCCAGAGAGTCTCAAAAATCATCTTGTAGTCTTCCAGCGGGATCTTGGGTTTGAGGTGTGCCGCAGTGAAGTAGAGGGCAAAGAATTGGGTGTTTAGTCGCACGATGGCTTCATTCTCTTCGAGTTTCACAAGAGTCACATCGTTTCCCCGCAGCTTCGCCTGTTCCCAGCAAAGATACAGAATGAATGCTTTATTCGGAGCGGCAAATGGCACCCAGGTCTTTGCTCCGACAAGATAGCCACCCCCATCTTTAAGCATGCTCAGTGCGTATTCCTTCCCTTTTTCCTTCGCAACGGGGAGATAGAAATTGATGACGACGGAAGACCAATAGATTTCCTCTCGTGCCCCCTGTTTTTGGTCTTCGGAGACATCGGGGAAGTTTGAAGCCGGAAGGTGGGAAAGTGTGTCGAGCCGTATGAAGATTGTCTCTAAATGCTGGAAATACCACCGAGCATCTTCGGTCACAAACGAGAAACAATACGGGATCTTCTGACCTCTGGTAGTCCAGGGGACGATGTACTGAATTCGATTGTCAACTCGGATGATCTCCGGTTCTGCCGTCCAATCATCGGGCGCTGCTTGCGTTCGAATGGAATCCAGATAACCAAGCAAGATGGGTTTGAACGTATCACCAAGTTGTGAGTGCGGATGAATCCTATCGACCGTCATCCTCCCGCTTCTCAGGGTTTGGGTGAATTCTTTCCAGATCAGGATGTTGTCCTGACCATAAGCAGGATGAAAGCAGGGATCGGCGACAGCGATTACGGTGAAGGCAAGAAACAATCGATGCTTCATCATGGCACCCTCTTTGATCCAGGGATTAAGCGACACATGACAGCTGCTGCTCCTATTTTCCGTAGGCTGTACTCGGGGTCCCGATCTTCTTGGCCTGTTTCCTGATGAGGTCCCATATCTTCTCATACCGAGGAGGCGGGCCTGTCCGCACTTGCTTCCGGTTGATGAAAAGACCGTCGGAGATACCCCATCGAAGAAATTCTTCACGGTCGGATGTGTTGATCTCCCGGAAAGTCACTTTGTTTGCAAATTGTGGATCGCTGGCCGCTCGTTTCGCGCGCTCAACGACCAGATTCTGTGCCGGACACCATCCGTTGCAGAAAGCTGTTACCGTCACCGTGTTCGGCTCGAGCTGGGGTTTTTCCTTTTGTCGGATCCACTTCGGAGGATTGGCGTCGACGCTGAATGACTTCCAGAGAAGGGATTGGATGCCTTGCCTGTCAGCGACCCGGTAGCCGTGCTTCTTGAACCAGGAAGCGCGCATAAAAGCCGGAATAAGAAGACCCCAGGCAGCGATGCCCTTGGCTCCAAGTTCTTGGGCATCAACTTGGGCAGCTTCAAGGAGAGCCTTGCCCATTCCACGGTGTTGGAAGTTCCCCCTTCCCTGTTTGTGGCCGTGAACCCAGATGCAGTTGATGAAGTAGAGACCCGTCCCCTCAGCGGCTGAATATTCGATCGGGACATATTGAATCATTCCACCCACCGCACCTTGGTCGTCCAGTGCAAGTTTGACCCGAAGGCCCTTGTCCTTCATTTGGTGATACCACAGTTCCTTGCGGTGCCCTGCCTCCTTGATCTCATCTGACCAATCTTCGAGGCAAACAAGATAAAGCGACAGATGGTGTTCATCTAGATCAACGATGTTCATTCTGGATTTCCGTTTCCTAAACCCTCTTTGCCTACCTGGAGACTGTGGCTCCCCGCCATAGCACTGAGTCCGCAGGCGGAAGTCGAACTATTGACGGACCTGCCCGTCCCAACGTCTTCGGTCGAGGTTTGCCGGTTTGTTGGGCGCAGTGCCGCCTCACGTCTTTTTCAATTGAGTATGGCGCCGACGGCGATCATTGTAGACGAGCCCGTGAAAATGAATGGGCACAGCTTGAATGCGAAAAATGTATTTCTGAATCCTGTGAACAATGAGACAACCGACAGAAGGTTGAGGACGACAATGCAGCTTGAGTATACAACCTTCGCTAAAAGACTCGTCCGATCAACAAATGTCGTGGCTGCAACGAGACTGCCAATGAACATGAGCAACAGTCCTTCGATTATCCACTCCATTGTGATGATACGTTTGTTCTCGTCGGAGATGTGACCGAATCCTTTGACGACCGCCCTCGTCGGAAAGAGATGAACTAGCCCCCAGCCTATCAACATCAAGGAGGCGGCATACATCAAAATGGATCCAGTCATACTTGCATTCTCCTGGCAAACCTAGCGGTGGCATTTCGCCTAACGTCGCGCCGCTGTCCCGCCGGACAGCGGCGGGACAGCGTTCTTTCATACTCCTTCTATCTTCTTCGTTCAGTTCTCTTCATCACATTCCATAACGAACATTCCGGTTCAGCGCCGACAACACACTGTCCGCTGGAACCGATTGTCCGTTACGATCGGGAGAGATCGAAGCGATCAAGGTTCATCACCTTATCCCATGCCGCTACGAAGTCATCGACAAACTTCCTCTGCGCGTCCGAACTTCCATACACTTCAGCCAGAGCGCGGAGCTGGGAGTTTGAACCGAAGACGAGATCGACACGGGTGCCCGTCCACTTGACTTTGCCGGTAGCGCGGTCGCAGCCTTCAAACACATCGGCATCGTTCGAGACCGCCTTCCATTCCGTGCCCATGTCGAGCAGGTTCACGAAGAAGTCATTGCTCAGTGCCTCGGGCCGCTTGGTGAATACGCCGTGTTGGCTCTGGCCAACATTGGCATTCAGGACGCGCAGGCCGCCAACGAGAACCGTCATCTCCGGCGCGGTCAACGTCAACAATTGCGCGCGGTCAACCAAGAGCTCTTCCGCCGTTACGGCATACCTGGCTTTCTGGTAATTTCGGAAGCCATCGGCCGACGGCTCGAGAACGGCGAATGATTCGACATCAGTCTGTACTTGCGAAGCGTCCATGCGCCCCGGCGTAAAGGGCACCTTCACCGTAACACCGGCTTTCTTCGCTGCCTTCTCGATGCCCACGCAACCGGCGAGCACGATCAGGTCGGCGAGCGACACTTTCCTGCCTTTGGCCTTCTTGTTGAACGCAGTCTGGATGCCCTCGAGCGTCTTCAGCACTTTCGCGAGCTGCGCCGGCTGATTCACCTCCCAGTCCTTTTGTGGTGCGAGTCGGATGCGTGCACCGTTTGCACCGCCGCGTTTGTCGGAGCCGCGGAATGTTGATGCCGACGCCCAGGCGGTCGTGACCAGCTGCGAGACCGACAGTTTCGAAGCCATGATCTTCGCCTTGAGAGCTGCGATGTCCTTCACGCCGATCAGCTTGTGATTCAATGGCGGAATCGGGTCCTGCCAGATGAGTTCTTCCTTCGGAACCTCGGGGCCGAGATAACGCGCGCGCGGTCCCATGTCACGGTGTGTCAGCTTGAACCACGCCCGTGCGAATGCGTCTGCAAACTGATCCGGGTTCTCCATGAAGCGCCGTGAGATCTTTTCGTAGGCAGGGTCGAACCGCAGCGACAGGTCAGCCGTGGTCATCATCGGCGGATGCTTCTTGGATGGGTCATGCGCGTCGGGAATCATGTCTTCTGGCTTGACGTTCTTCGCCACCCACTGATGGGCGCCTGCCGGGCTTTTGACCAGCTCCCACTCATAGCCGAACAGCATACTAAGGTAGCCGTTGTCCCACTTGATGGGGTTAGGTTTCCAGGCGCCTTCAATGCCGCTGCTCGTG
>Ga0315286_10003265_pt1 | contig 15266 bp, 13 predicted proteins | sample YL17G10_0_MG_FD_205038 | JGI IMG/M metagenome (GOLD analysis project Ga0315286, IMG submission 205038) | Sediment microbial communities from Yellowstone Lake, YNP, Wyoming, USA - YL17G10_0 | ecosystem: Environmental > Aquatic > Freshwater > Lake > Sediment | place: USA: Wyoming | collected...
CGGCGCAAGTTGGGTGAGCCAGTCAAGCGGAACGACGAACATTCTCTATGGCGTCTCCTTCACCGATGCCAACACTGGAACGGCGGCGGGACAGTGGGGAACAATTCTCCTCACGACCAACGGCGGCGCAAGTTGGGTGAGCCAGTCAAGCGGAACGACGAACATTCTCTATGGCGTCTCCTTCACTGATGGCAACACCGGAACGGCGGTGGGAGACGGTGGAACAATTCTTCGCACAACTAACGGGGGTGTGGTTTCGGTGCAGGATGATCGTCGATCAGATATTCCCAGCGACTTTGCCGTGTGGCAGAACTATCCGAACCCGTTCAATCCAACGACTAATATCGAATGGCGGACTGCGGATTGCGGATTGGTGACGCTCAAGTTGTACGATCTTCTCGGACGTGAAGTCGCAACGCTGGTCAACGAGGTAAAGCAGGCGGGGAGTTATGAGGTGACGTGGAATGCTGCGGGATTTGCCAGCGGGGTGTATTTCTATCGTCTCACGGCGGGCAGCTACACGGAGACCAAGAAGCTAGTGTTGGCCAAGTAGTCCGGTAGAATTCAAGGCGTCTTCCCGTCACAAGCAGTGTAGTCCGGATCCCGTTTCGTCTCCTCTCGAGACAATCGGGAGGACGGGAGACGCCCCCTTTTTCCCGAGAACGCCAATATCCCTTCCCAAATCTGAGAAGGCTCCTCTGCAATCCCTTCTTTTTGTCCAAATCGGGCAATTGACTTCTGGTCTGATAATTGTTGAAGGTATTCATTCAGCAGAGCTATGGAAGCGCCAGACTGGCATAACGCCGTCAACATTCATTCGAAGGTCCACAACTTGCTAGCGAACATACGTCTTTTCCTCAACAATTTTTTGCAAAGCTTGCACACGCGCGTTCGTTTGCGTGTCGCAGTTGGCATAGTAATAATTGTCCTGATGGCGAACCTCGACGCAATCGTGGATTCAGTCATCCATCCCGAAGTCGCATACTTCGACCGCGAACATCTTATCGTCGGTGCAGTGACTGGAATCGTCACAACCTTCCTCTTCGGCATGCTCTCGATCTATGTCGCCAGCCTGAAGCGCGCAATGCGGGAAATCAGGACGCTTGAAGGTCTTCTTCCTATCTGCAGTTCATGCAAAATGATCCGAACTCCCGACGATCACTGGCATCACCTCGAAAAATATATCACCGAACGAACCGAAGCCACATTCACACACGGTCTCTGTCCCGAGTGTGCGCAACGAATGTACCCCGAAATGTATGCACAGAAGCAGCAAGAGAGGGAGAAGGCCAGGGCGTGAAACACGCCTCGGAATCTCTTCCATCCTCGGACTCACCGTCGAGATAGCATGACTCCTTCCAAGCCAACACTCGTCCTCGGTATCGGCAATCTCTTGATGGGAGATGAAGGGATCGGAGTCCATTCCATCCAACAACTCCAGAAGGAATCGATTCCTCCCGATGTCCACCTCCTCGATGGGGGAACGGGTGGATTCCATCTCCTTTCCTTTTTCCAGGAGTACGAGCCCATCATTTTGATCGATGCTACGATGGACGGCAAGCCGGTCGGGACTGTCACGTTGACCGAGCCACGCTTTACCACCGATTTTCCGAGAACGCTCACGGCTCACGACATCGGTTTGCGTGACCTGGTAGAGTCCGCGGCACTCGTGGGTGGCCTTCCGAAGATGTACCTCGTCACCATCACCATCGACGAGATTCGATCGATGGTCACGGACCTCTCGCCAAAAATCGCCAATTCTATCCCAAAAGTAGTAGAAACCGTCAAGAGTATTCTCAAATCTGCAAACAAGCCCTCATACAAGGGCCACCTCTAATCAAGACGTTATTTTCAAAAAGGCACAGTGCCGCTCCAATTAGCGGTCTATTCGACGCAAAACACAACATTCCCTTTTGGAGCGGCAATACCGTTTCTTCCCCCTTTTTTTAAGGCATCATAGTTGCTAAATTGTCTCAAAGCCTTTCTCCACTGAGATAAGCCGTATGCACGAACTATCGCTTGCCCAAAGCATCGTAGAGATCGTCCGTCAGTATGTTCCCCATGAGAAGGGAGGAACAGTCAAATCTGTCAAACTGAAGGTCGGAGAGCTGTCGGGCGTTGTGCCAGACTCGCTCGAGTTCTGTTTTTCTGCTATCACAGCCAATACTCCGCTTCAGGGAGCAACACTCCAAATAGACAGAATACCATTCACACTCGAGTGCAAAGACTGTTCAGAGTCCTTTACAAGTGAGTATGGAACAGTTGTCTGTCCCCGGTGCGGTGGATCCAATACGCACGTCTTGATGGGAACCGAGATGCAGGTGATCGAGATTGAGCTCATTGATTCAGACATCGGATTGACTTGAACGATGAGGGTCAACTTATTTGATGAGAGAGGCTAACCCGGAAACGATGATGACGTCTGACAGGTCTCACAAAATAGAAAAACGAGACGATTCGGTCCGGCTCAAGCTCGTGATCCGTGGAGCTGTGCAAGGTGTCGGGTTTCGTCCCTACGTGTTCCGCCTGGCAACGGAAATGAATCTTCTTGGCTGGGTTTCCAACACGGTCGAGGGGGTGTTTATCGAAGTCGAGGGCCGAAAGCAAGTTCTCGACCAGTTCTTGACGAGATTGCCCGTCGAAAAGCCTGCGATTTCGTTCATTCAGAGTTTGGAGTCGCAGTTCCTGGATCCTGTGGGTTTTTCGTCATTTGAAATTCGTGAAAGCACTTCGGCCGGGAACAAAACGACGATCGTGCTCCCGGATATCGCCGTATGTCCGGATTGTCTCAAGGAAGTGTTTGATCCGAACAATCGTCGGCACATGTATCCGTTCACCAATTGCACAAATTGCGGCCCCCGGTACACGATCATCCAATCTCTGCCCTATGATCGGCCTAATACGACGATGAGCGATTTTACGATGTGCCGTGACTGCCAGCGCGAGTACGAGAATCCCCGTGACCGGAGGTTTCATGCACAGCCAAATGCCTGTCCCGTCTGCGGCCCAAAGTTGGAACTCTGGGATGTCCAGGGACGAAAGGTTGCCGAGAATCTCTACGCAATGCTTGAATGTGCAGACGCAATTCGAAAGGGAAAGATTGTTGCAATCAAAGGACTTGGTGGCTTCCATCTGATTGTCGATGCAAGCAGCGACGACGCGGTACTGCGACTTCGCGACCGTAAGCGAAGGGAAGAAAAGCCGTTCGCCCTCATGTATCCGTCTCTTGAACACATCAAGAGAGATTGCTTCGTGTCCGGACTTGAGGAGCGATTGCTCATGTCACCAGAATCTCCGATTGTTCTGCTGAGGGGAAGGGAGAGCGAGTCGGCTCACGAGCCGCCAATCACGCTTGCGAGGGTGTCGCCGTTTGTTGCTCCCGCAAATCCCTATCTTGGGATAATGCTCCCGTACACGCCTCTCCATCACGTCCTGATGCGAGAACTGAGATCCCCCGTTGTGGCAACGAGCGGAAATCTCTCCGATGAACCCATTTGCACGGACGAACACGAGGCCCTGGACCGACTTCGCGGCATTGCCGATCTCTTTTTGGTCCACAATCGTCGAATTGTTCGGCATGTCGACGATTCGATTGCCAGAATCCTGCTCGGACGCGAGCTCATCCTGCGCCGTGCAAGAGGATACGCACCGCTCCCAATCCAGGTATCTCAGTCGATCGATCCGTCTGTTGTCGCTCTTGGCGCTCATCTGAAGAATACCGTCGCGATTTCAAATCGCACGAATATTATGGTCAGTCAGCATATTGGCGACCTCGAGACGGAAGAGTCCTACCAGGCCTTCCAGCGGGCGATTCTCGATCTGCAGCTATTGTACGACGTGAAATCGCCCGAAGTGGTCTGCGACATGCACCCAGACTATCTTTCGAGCAAGTACGCAAAGAAACTTGCGAAACACGTCACATGCGTCCAGCACCACTATGCTCACGTTGCCGCCTGTATGGCCGACAATCAGCTCGAAGGACCGGTCCTGGGAGTATCGTGGGATGGGACCGGATACGGGCTGGACGGCACAGTGTGGGGGGGCGAATTCCTGGCGACAAACGAATCATCCTTTGACCGCGTTGCGACGTTCCGCCAGTTCAGACTGCCGGGAGGAGAAAAGTCGATCAAGGAACCGCGACGGACTGCGCTTGGACTTCTCTACGAGATCATGGGTGACATAATGTTTTCACTCGATGAAATCATTCCACTGAAGTCGTTTTCTGTCCCAGAACTGGAAATCATCCATCAAATGCTCGAGAAAGACCTCAATGCCCCACGCACCTCCAGCGTAGGGAGACTCTTCGATGCCGTTGCCTCGATCATTGGATTGCGTCAAGTGGTCCGGTTTGAAGGTCAGGCGGCGATGGAACTCGAGTTCTTGACGGCAAACACTGACGTGAATGATTCTTATCCTTTTGAATTGATCGATGCGTCCGCACCCGAACAACTCATGCTCGTGGATTGGAAGCAAATGATTCTCTCCGTGATTGACGATGTACGAAAAAAAGTCGATCGTTCACGTATTGCCGCCAGATTTCATAACACGCTGGCCGAGGCAATCGTCGATGTGGCAAAAAGAATCAATCGTGAGAAGGTGGTGTTGACAGGGGGATGTTTTCAGAATGCATACCTCACGGAACGAAGTGTCCGAAGACTTGAGCAAGAAGGGTTCCACCCGTACTGGCATCAGCGCATTCCGCCAAACGATGGCGGCATTTCATTGGGACAGATCGTTGCCTACTCTCGTCGCACGTCACGACAAACGTTGCCGTCGAGAACTACCACATCCGCGGGGAGCCCTCCATGAACTTACTGACAGGCGAAGTCGTAGAGCTCTATCAGGCAGACGGAATGCCCATGGCGAAAGTGCGAATTGAGGGCGCCTTTGTCCGGGTTCCAACGATGCTTGTCCCTGAGGTGACCATCGGCGACAGAGTCCTCATCGAATCCGGTGTTGCGGTTTCAATCATTCAAGATAACAACGTGAAGGAGAACTAGTATGTGTCTCGCCATTCCTGGAAAGGTCCTCGAAATAGACGCCACCGTCGAGCCGAAGATGGGCAAAGTCAGTTTTGGCGGGATCATCAAACGGATTTGTTTGGAATGGGTACCGGAGGTCGGCTTGGGGGATTATGTCCTGGTGCATGTCGGTTTTGCCATCAGCAAGATGGACGAAGAAGACGCCCTCCAGACCCTGAAACTGCTGGAAGAAATGGGAGATATCGAACCAGAGGCGGAATAAAGTCCGGCTCAAATCACGCCGGCGCTTGCAGTTTGTCAGAGTTCACCGTCGCTTTCGGTGGACAACTTGTAGAAGGGGATGAGATAGACGAGTACTGGTATTGTCCGAATTCGCTCTTTGTGAGAGTTGAAGCCTATTTCTAATTCGTTGCGAGGAGGATGAATGCGATATCTTGATGAATTCCGGGATCAAACAACTGCCCGCAAACTTTCTGAGCATATCCACGCGCTGACAACGAAGCCATGGAACATAATGGAAATCTGTGGCGGCCAAACGCACACCATCGTCAAATCGGGTATCGAGGAACTTCTCCCAGAGGAAATCACGCTCGTGCACGGGCCCGGCTGTCCCGTCTGCGTTACACCGCTGGAAATGATCGATAAAGCGCTTGCCATTGCGTCGCGAAAAGAGGTCATCTTCACGTCGTTTGGCGACATGCTCAGGGTTCCGGGATCAACAAATGACCTGCTCAGCATCAAAGCGGCCGGAGGAGCCGTGCGCATGGTCTATTCTCCATTGGATGCGGTCAAAATCGCCCAGGAACATCCGGACAAGATGGTCGTGTTTTTTGCAGTCGGATTTGAGACGACAGCTCCGGCAAATGCCATGTCCGTGTGGCAGGCAAGGAAGCTCGGATTGAAGAACTATTCGATTCTTTGCTCACATGTTCTTGTTCCTCCGGCAATGGAGGCCATTCTTTCGTCCTCTTCCAACCTGGTTCAGGGTTTTCTGGCCGCAGGCCATGTTTGCACGGTGATGGGGTATGAGGAGTACCTGCCGATCTCCGCACGGTACAAGGTGCCGATCGTTGTAACGGGATTTGAGCCCCTGGATATCCTCCACGGGATCGCGATGGCCGTGAAGCAGCTCGAAGAGAACCGATGCGAAGTGGAGAATCAATATTCACGATCGGTGAGGCGGGAGGGCAATATTCCTGCTCAGAAGCTGATCAACGAGGTTTTCGAGGTAACGGACCGGAAATGGCGGGGCATCGGCGAAATTCCAAAAAGCGGCTACCGGCTGCGGAAAGAATTCGCTGCATTTGACGCCGAACAAGTATATGAAGTAGCAGACATCCAAGCGCAAGAATCACCTCTTTGCATCGCAGGGACCGTCCTCCGGGGTTTGAAGAAACCGAACGAGTGTCCCGCCTTCGCCAAAGAATGTACACCGGAACATCCGCTCGGAGCCCCGATGGTATCGTCCGAAGGAGCCTGCGCGGCATACTACCACTATGGTAGACGGGACACTCACTAGCACCGAAGAACAAAGGATCCTCCTATGAACGAAGCATACGCCCTCACGAACCCACTTTCTCTCATTCTTGACAAGACGCGCGAGGAATTCACCCGTGAAGACATGATCAACGTTATTGAACAAAAGAAGATCGAGCGAATTACATTTCACTACACCGGATTGGATGGCAAATTCAAAGAGCTCAAGATCCCGGTCGCAGACAGGCACCAGGCTGAGCGGATTCTCGCGGACGGCGAGCGTGTTGACGGATCGTCGCTCTTTCGGGGTATGGTGGATACGTCACTTTCCGACCTGTATGTCATTCCTGTCTACAAAACCGCATTCTTTAATCCCTTTGACGAGAACAGCATCGACTTTATCTGTCGCTACATGATGCGCGACGGATCGTTGGCCCCGTTTGCACCCGATACGATTCTCCACAAGGCATCGGAAGCATTCAAGAAGAACACGGGAATGGAGCTCTATGCTCTGGGTGAACTCGAGTTCTTCCTCCTCACGGAGCCCAATAACCGGAGCTATCATGCCGCCAAACAACGAGGGTATCATGCGTCCGCTCCGTTCGTGAAAAGCGGACAGATGTTGAATGAAATGGTTCGTCACATTACGCAGATAACCGGTTCAATCAAATATGCCCACAGCGAAGTTGGCTACATCGAAAGCACGAGAAGTGACCTCGAGGAGATCAAGGAGAAACAGGCTGAGCAGTTGGAGATCGAATTCCTTCCTACGCCGATCGAAGAGACTGGGGACAACCTTGTACTTGCCCGTTGGCTTATCCGAAATATTGCCTATCGAAACAGATGTGTGGCGACATTTGCTCCCAAGCTTGAGGAGGGTGTCGCGGGAAACGGTCTGCACGTGCACATGGAGGTGCGAAAAGAGGGAAAGAACATTATGCTGGATTCGGCGGGATCGCTGTCGGTGGAAGCACGGAAGGTCATTGGCGGCTTGTGCAATTACGCTGATTCGTTGACCGCCTTCGGAAATACAATCTCGTCCGCTTATCTCCGTTTGGTTCCCAATCAGGAGGCGCCGACGAGGATTTGCTGGAGCGACCTCAACAGGAGTGCGTTGATTCGGGTTCCGCTTGGTTGGTCAAAGGTCGACAATCTGGCACAGAAACTAAATCCGCAGCAGAAGTCACCATTTAACGACAAACAGGGGAGGCAGACAGTTGAGCTGAGAAGCCCCGACGGAAGCGCAATTGTCCATTTGCTCCTGGCGGGCATCACGATGGCCGCTGAATGGGGTCTAACTCACAGCGAGTCTGAGCAACTCTCGAAGGATCTCTATGTCTCAGGCAACATCTTCCAGGACCGAAAACTGCTTGCCCGTCTAAGGGCGCTTCCGAAGAGCTGTGTTGAATCCTCCCACGTTCTGCTGGAGAAACGAGAAATGTATGAACGTGGCAGTATCTTTCCGCCGAGCATCATCGAGTATGTGGCAAAGCTTCTGCAGTCAGAAAACGATGAAAACATGAACAGCTATCTCCTGGACCTTCCTGCGGACGACCGTCTTCTGGAAACACGAAAGATAATGCACAAAGATATTCACCGTCACTAGAAACGTGGGCGAAAAGGTACGTTCTGCACTTCTTGTCTCCGAATTCTGTTTATATTCCGAACATGACTACTCTCGTGTAGGATTCTCGCCCACGTCTCTAGTCCCTCAGTCAACAGGGCTGAGGTGAAATGAGGTTAACACATGTATACCGACTTTACGCACACAACGCTGGGGAAGACCGGACTGAGCGTCCACCGGCTTGGATTGTCGACCTCCTACTGGCCGGGAAAGAAGACGGTCTACAAAGCGCTCGACGCCGGCATCAATTTCATGTTTGGATATGGCTTCGATATACAATTGACGAGCGCGATGAAGGATCTCCTGAAAACGAATCGGAGGCGTTGTGTCTTGGCGACAGGAGCCTATAACCTGGTGTGGGGCTATCCAAATCTGCGGCGCTCGCTCGAAAAACGGCTGCGCCAGTTCGGCACCGACTATATTGACGTCTTCATGTTCCTCGGCGTGATGAAGGAGAAGGAGTTCCCCGACCGGGCACGGGAGGAACTGTATCGGTTTCGGGAAGAAGGAAAGATCGGTTTTGTGGGGATGTCATGTCACGACCGCAAGTTTGCTGGAAAGCTTGCCGGCGAGGGTGGCCTCGATATCTTTATGATTCGCTATAACGCCGCTCATCGCGGAGCGGAGCAGGATGTTTTCCCGCACCTTATGCTGCATGATCCGGGGATCGTGAGTTACACCGCCACACGATGGACCTATCTATTGCGGAGACCCCGTACATGGCCGAAGGAGGGCCCGATACCGACGGCGGGACAATGCTACCGGTTCGCTCTTTCCAATCCTCATGTTCACGTCTGTTTGACTGCCCCGAGGAATGAGAAACAGCTGCAGCAAAATCTTGACGCACTGAAGGATGGTCCGCTCAGTACCGCAGAGATGGAGTTTATGAAGAAATTTGGAGACGCGGTTCACCACACCAAGAAGTGGTTCCTGTGATCGGGTGTTAGCCCTCCCCAACGTCCATCAGTGTTTGGCGATGAGGAAAAAGAATCGTAAGATACATGGCACGACAGGGGAAAGGTCTGTGCGTGAAGGAGAGAGCTATGAGTAAACAAGATGAAGCTGCGGGAGCAGCGCTTTCGGGGGGGCTTGCGTGCCCGATTCCGATTTCTGACTATAAAAGCGTTCTCTTGGCCCATGGTGGGGGCGGAAAACTAACACAGCAGCTGATTCAGAAGATGTTTCTGAACCAGTTCCAGAGCAAGCTTCTCGCGCCGCTCCACGACGGTGCCATTGTGTCGATCAAAGGCACGCGGCTCGCCTTTTCAACAGATTCCTATGTGATCAACCCGATTTTCTTTCCAGGGGGCGATATCGGAGAATTGGCAATAAACGGAACAGTGAATGATCTCGCCATGTGCGGTGCAAATCCACTCTTCCTGTCGTCGGCCTTTGTCATCGAGGAAGGATTCCCGATGGAGGATTTGTGGCGCGTCATTGTTTCCATGCAGGAGGCAGCGAAGGTTGCTGGAGTGGAATTGGTGACCGGCGATACAAAGGTTGTCGATCGCGGCAAAGGGGACAAATTGTTCATCAACACGTCCGGTATCGGCGTCATCGAAGACGGAATTGACATTAGTCCCAGCCGGGCAACCAAAGGGGATCAAATCATTGTCAACGGCCCCATCGCTGTCCATGGCATCGCAATCATGTCGGTCCGCGAGGGACTTGAATTCGAAACGCAAATTCAGAGCGACACGGCTCCGCTGAATGGACTCGTCGCGGCAATGCTGAGCGTCTGCAATGATATTCACGTTCTGAGAGACCCAACCCGAGGCGGGGTGGCAAGCGCTCTGAACGAAATCGCCGAAAGTGCCGGTGTGGGAATAAATATCGTGGAGGCACAAATACCTCTCGGCGATGAAGTTCGCGGGGCTTGCGAAATCCTTGGGTTTGATCCGTTGTATGTTGCTAACGAAGGTAAGCTGATCGCCTTCGTTCCTCCGGAAAAAACAGAGGCGGTGCTTCTGGCCATGCGCTCTCATCCCCTCGGCAAAGAGTCGGTCGTGATTGGCGAGGTTGTCAGAGACCATCCCGGCACCGTGGTCATGAAGAGTCTGATTGGTGGCTCACGGGTTGTTGACATGCTCTCGGGAGAACAGCTGCCGCGAATTTGCTAGAGAAACATCTGAAGTACACCGATGCATCACTGAACCAATAGCTAACTGTTTCAATCATCACATAGGCAGAGAAGTACATGCAGCACACCAAGCTCAATCGATATATAGCCGCGGCGGTCTTTCTTATCTCCATGATCACGTATTGGAAAACGATGCCACCGACGGTTGTGTTCTGGGACGTTCCCGAACACTCCGCAGCGTCCTATGGCGTCCAGGTCCAGCATCCTCCCGGCTCGCCGCTTCTCGTTCTGGTAATGCGCGTCGCATCGATGATACCGGTAGTATCCGATATCGCCGCGAGAATGGTGATCCTGAACATGCTGCTCAGCTCACTCGTGGTCATGCTGCTGTATCTCATCACCATCCGCCTCAAGCTCATTTGGCGGGAGGAGCCGTCGACGGTAAGCGAGCAGGTTGCGTTCTATGGTTCCGCAATCCTCGGGTCATTGGCGCTGACATTTTGCACCACGTTCTGGTTCAATTCAATCGAATTGGAGACAAGAAATATAAGCCTCTTCTTCACAGCCACGATTATCTGGTTGGCGCTCCTCTGGCATGAACGCGCCGATGAGAAGGGGAGCGACAAGTATCTTCTGATGATCGCGTACCTCGTGGGGCTTGCCTCGGGCGTCCATATTCACGGCATGCTGGGTTTCTTTGTGGCGATCATGATCGTCTATTTCCGATCCTACAATAAGCCTCTCAAGCAGTTTTTCTCCTCGATGGATATCGTCAAATTCGGCGCGGTTGGAGGGCTGATTTTCTTCTCCGCCTACCCCGGTGTCATCAAATGGTTTCCCTCGATGCTGGACGGTGAAGTCTTCGGATACAAGAGTGACCTGTGGATTGTAGTGGCGGTCGGAATCATTGCGTTGGCAGTATATCTCGCCTACGACGCCGTCAAGAAATCCAAACGGATCATCTATCTTGGCGCTGTTTCTTTTCTGCTCATTGTCCTTGGTTTTACCACCTATACGACAGTCTATATTCGCGCCAATGCCAAGACGCCGATGAACGAGAACAACCCAAACACGATGGGACGGCTCGTCATCTATCTCGAACGTGAGCAATACGGTGAAACTCCGTTGTTCAAGAGAATGTGGTCGCCTGAGCCCGATAAGGTGGAGAACCATAAGAAATACACCAGCGACCTTGACTATTTATGGGAGTATCAGATCAAACATATGTATCTGCGGTATCTCGGGTGGAATTTCATCGGGAAGGAAGCCGACTGGCAGGACGCCGGAATTCGATGGTCGCAGTTGTACGGCATTCCCTTCTTCATCGGCTTGTTTGGATTCTATTATCATTGGAAACGAGATCCAAAATCCGCATTCACCATGACGGCATTTTTCCTCCTTACGGGGATCGCGTTAGCGTTCTATTTCAACATGCAGGAACAACAACCACGCGAACGGGATTACTTCTTTGTGTACTCTTTCTTTGGATTCTGTGTCTGGATTGGCATGGGTGTATTGGAAATCCTCGACCTCATCAAACAGAAATTCTCCGGACGCAAGTATGATTTGGCTGTCTACGGAGTTCTTGCACTTGCCTTCCTCTTCGTCCCCGGCAACATGTTGCGCACCAACTACGGTCCGATGTCGCGGCACGGGCATTATTTGGCGTGGGACCATTCATACAATATGCTACAAAGCTGTGAAAAAGACGCCATCCTGGTGACCAACGGCGACAATGATACATTTCCACTCTGGTATTTGCAGGATGTCGAGGGAATCCGCCGTGACATTCGCGTTGTATGTCTCAGTCTACTGAACACAGACTGGTACATCAAACAGCTCAAGAACGAACAGCCGCACGGCGCAAAAAAGGTGCCGATCAGCATTCCCGACAATAGCATCGACGGTATCCAACCCGTGGCCTTTCAATCGCGGATGATGGACCTCACGGTTCCGCAAAATGCCAAAGAACCGTGGCGGATGGAGAACCGCGATCCGGAAGGGTTGAAGGTTGTCGACACACTCAGATTCCTGATGCCGCACACAGTTCAATTCGGGAGTGTCACGGCCCTCCGGGTGCAAGATGTCCTGATCTACGATATCATTCGGACTTCAAACTGGCAGCGACCGATCTATTTCGCGATGACGGTGGGTGATGAAGCCAAGATCGGGCTGCATGAGTATATGGAAATGCAAGGACTGGCAATGAAGCTCGTTCCCAGGAAATCGGCATCGATCTGGGGGGGGATGAATGAAGAGAGGGTTCGCAAACATCTCTTTGTCGACCCGCAGCAGCCTTCCAAGGAGCCGGCATTCGGGTTTCGCTGGAGAGGACTGCAGGATTCCACCATCCATTTTGACGAGAACCAGCGACGGCTGCTTTACAACTACCGGCGGGCGTTCCTCTTCTACACGTTTCACACGCTCTACAATAAATTACGTCCGCAGGATTTGACAACCATACTGGACCGGATGGAACAGGTTGTCCCGCGACGAGTTGTGGGCATGGACAACTCGATAAAATTCCAGGTCGCATCGTTGTACAACATGGCGGGAAACCAACCACGTTGCGCGGAGTTGTCACGGGAAATTGTTGCAGATCTTGAGCCGATAGTGCAAAAAGGAGTCAGCGAGCCTCTCTCCGATCAAAACCCCTATTTGCTGCTGATCCAGGCATACGAATGGTCTGCTCAATATCAGCAGGCACTGGACCTTCTTGGCACGATAGGCCGTGTCTATTCCACGGCACCCGGTATAGAACAGTACATCAGTGAACGAACAGCACAGCTTGGCAAGCTGAAGGCACAAGCAGATTCCGTTGCCATGAAACGATAGCCGTGAGCATCGATGACGCACCTGTCTGACAACCTGACAATGCCTGCTGAGAGAATACTCGTTCTCAACCCGGGTTCAACATCGACCAAAATGGCCGTGTATGAAGGGGACCGAGAACGGGAACGGGAAACACTCGTTCACGGTGCACTGTCGCTATCGACGTTCAGGGGCACTTGGGAGCAGTATCCGTTTCGGATGCAGGCTATCCGTCGCTGGCTGGAAAATCATTCTTACAAGTTTGATGCAATCGCCGTGATTGGAGGGCTCCTCAAACCTCTGGAGAGCGGAACGTTTCACATCAACGAGGCGATGCTCAGCGATGCCCGGGCAAATATTCAGGGTGCCCATGCATCGAATCTGGGTTGCGCGATGGCATACGAGTTGGCGAAAGACCACGGCTGTCGTGCCTTCGTGGTCGACCCGGTTTCTGTCGACGAGTTTTCGTCATTGGCCCGGTATTCCGGACATCCCGCAATTGCCCGCAGCAGTCTGTCTCATGCTCTCAACATTCACGCCACGGTGAGGCGGGCGGCGGCGGAATTGGGCAAGCCGACTTCTGAGACATCACTCGTCGTCGCCCACCTCGGCGGTGGCATTTCAATTGCACCGGTGAAACGAGGACGAATTATTGACGTGAACGATGCCTCAAGCGATGGACCTTTTTCCCCAGAACGAACAGGCGGACTACCGCTTCAACAGTTTATCGGCCTCTGTTACTCCGGCAAATATTCCGAATCGGAGATCCGGTCGCTGGTGATGGGGAAAGGGGGTTTGCGGGCGTATCTTGGCACCAATTCCGCAAACGATGTCGAAGCATGCATTGAACGAGGCGATACGCAGGCAGAAGAAGTATTCGAAGCAATGGCATATCAGATCGCGAAAGAAATAGGCGCCATGTCGACCGTTCTCTATGGTAAACTGGATGCAATCGTACTGACAGGAGGTCTTGCTTCATCGTCCCGTCTGGTGAATTGGATCAGAGATCGGGTGCAGTTTATTGCGCGCGTCATGGTATATCCCGGTGAAGATGAAATGCTCGCATTGGCGCAAGGAGTTCTCCGGGTGCTCCGAGGTCAGGAACAGGCAAAGGAATACTGATGAAACAAACTTTTGTCCATAATTTTGGCGAACTCCTCGCCCACGCTTCCAGTCTGCCTCGGAAACGGGTTGTAGTCGTCTATCCGAACAATCTCGAAACATTTTCGGCCATCGTTGAAGCAGAACAGAAACTCAAAGCATGTTTTGTGCTCGTCGGCGACAGGCCGGGAATCGAAAAAGGGATACGGGAAGCAGGAGGATCGATCGCTACGATGGAGATTCACGGTCAGGTGGAAGTCCATTTGGCTCTCCAGGCAGCCATCGCGTTGATACGTGAAGGAAAAGGGGACATCCTCATGAAGGGGGGAGTTGATACCGGGGCGATGATGAAGGCCGTGCTTGCGGAAGGGAGCGGTTTACGTACCGGAAGGCTCTTGAGCGATATTTTCATTATGGAATATCCAAACCGGCCTGAAAACAAGTTCGTGATGATTACTGATGGCGGTATGACACTCGCCCCGGACCTTGCGAACAAGATTGAGCTTGTGAAAAACGCTGTTGACGTGGCCCATGCACTCGGGAACAAGAATCCAAAAGTTGCCATACTCTCGGCGACGGAGTTTGTTCTACCGAATCTCGCTTCGACACTCGACGCTGCCGCACTCTCCAAGATGAACGAACGGGGTCAAATCAAAGGATGCGTGGTGGATGGACCGCTTGCGTTGGATAATGCTCTTTCGCCCGAGGCGGCAGAAGAAAAGGGAATCAAGTCAGCGGTGGCCGGGAAGGCGGAGATCCTCGTCGCGGCAAACATCGAATCTGCAAACAGTCTCGCAAAGAGCACGACCTATTTTGCCAACCTTCGGCTTGCCCACGTCATCGTGGGAGCCCGAATTCCAATCCTCATACCCTCGCGTGCAGACAAAAGCGACGCAAAGCTCTTGTCAGTGGCTCTCGGTATCATCATGAGCTCGTCGACCGACCGGGTAGATTGAGCTCTCAAGGCAATGGTGCCCACAACGCCCTGATTATCGTTGAGGAATTCGAGCGTGGCCGCAATCTACAGATTGCGCCACCGGATCGGCGCAGAACAACGGCAACGATGTCACTCCTCCGGAGTTCTCCACAGGTCTGTTTTCAAGACTAAAAACATATCACCCCTAACGGGGTGAACAAATCGGGGCAGCTTGTTCTTATAGCTCCTATTTGACCTCCATCAGACATGAATTCT